>WNGP01009046.1_pt1 | contig 14348 bp, 11 predicted proteins | sample 5407671 | NCBI WGS metagenome assembly WNGP01 (sample SAMN13153381, study PRJNA577476) | soil metagenome | isolation source: 40 cm soil or saprolite under Garry oak tree replicate 2 | place: USA:California | collected 2016-06-15 | reverse complement strand
TGGGCACTTTGCTTCCATCCAGCGCGACCACCAGGTTCCCCGAGAAGAAGCTCCGACGAGCCAGCAAGTGCACCATCTGATTGAAAAGTCGTTCCATCTCTTCCTGGGTGAGTTTGCAGATGTTGTCCGCCAGGCATTGGGCCGTGAGCGGCCCCTGTTTCTTTTTCATGGTGCGGCTGGCATCTCCGCGTTTGGTCAGCCCGTTTTCGCATTGGTGAGCATTGAAGCCGACCAACTCCATCAGGGCCAGATCGCTAAACAAGACGCGCGGCAGTTCATTCATGGACTCACCGCCCAGCAGCACTTTCAGGAAATACAGCAGCACAAATTGCACCGTGGGGACCAGCGTCCGTTGCACTCCCGACTGACTGACCTGCTCAAACGCTTCCAGCATCCCCAGTTCTTTGAGAAAGACAAAAAATTCATCGAGCAATCCCGCATCGCTCAACTGATGCATCTCTTCGATGGTTTCGCCCGCATACAAGGCCTGCCCGACCTTCGTATCATCTCTCCACGCCACTTGCCAATTGAGTCGCTCCTGCACCACACTTCCTTCCTCGGGGGGCTTTTCGCTCGGCTTCTCGTTCTGCATACCTTCCTGCCTCTTCCCTGTTCAGTTTTTCCACAGCTTAGCACTTTTCCTCTTCCTCCTTCTCTCTTTCACCACATTTCCTATTGCTGATGAGCTTATCCTTATATCATAACATCAGTATACATTAATGATCATTGTGTTCATGGGAGAAACAGTGTATGATCGTATCTGCACTTTATTGAGGAGGTTGGCGTTTTGACTGAACTCACCTGGGATGGCAAGTAGAAGGATGGGAAGAAGGTCGGGCCTGTACGCATCGCTCTCCCTTTCCAGACCGTGAACGAGACGGCGCGGAAACGGCAGTTGATCCTCGACCTGCTGTTCGCCAGACGCGAGACGGAGTGGCGCAACCGCCTGATCTGAGGTGACAAAAAGATCGCACGCCAAAGGGGTTGAAGAATGATACTTTTACAGCAGGTGTGTCATTTATCAGATAAAAAATACCGTTTTCCATATAACTTGCCACGCTGCCAAGCGCTTTCAGCGAATCGGCTCTCTCAGATTATCTGACATAACATCGTGAGGAGCTTTTTCCGTTCTCCACTTCTCTTCGCGCATCAGATCCAGCAACTTATGCGCCAGGATATTTGGGAGATGCGCCAACAAATACCTGAAAAGGGTCGCATTTCTGGCACATCTCAGATATACTTGCTAGAGACGAGAGGCGAAAAAGACACGCGATTTCAGCACAACTCGTGGGAAGACGGTTATGAGAATGAGGCCCGAAGCATTCTACACTTGGAGCCAGCGCCTTCGGTTGACCTCCGAAACCGAAGCACTCATTGCGTCCATTCGCTCATCCAAATCATGGAGTGCGTTGGGTGAAGCGAGAAAGCGGCTGGGTACTCTCTGAGTAAATGGACAAGGAGCAACATCAGTCATGCATGAGATGCGTTCTCTTCCTCAGTCTCGCTTGCCAACACCACTCACGCCGCTCGTTGGCCGTGTGCAGGAGATCGCTGGAGTCTGTGCGCTCATCTCTCGTCCTGAGGTGCGCTTGGTCACGCTGACCGGGACTGGAGGCGTCGGCAAAACGCGCCTGGCCCTGGAGGTGGCAGCAGCAGTGAACTCCGCCTTCGCTGATGGAACCTGCTTCGTCACCCTGGCCCCCCTGACCGACCCAGCGTTGGTCCTCTCGACCATCGCCCAGGCGCTCGGTGTACGGGAACAGGGGAGTCAGCCACTGCTGGAGAGCCTGCAAGACCACCTGCGGGAGCAGCAGTTGCTGCTGCTGCTGGACAACTTCGAGCAGGTCGAGAGAGCCGCCCCCCTCGTCGCCGAGGTGCTCGTAGCAGCGCCCCGCCTGCACGTGCTGGTGACCAGCCGGACATCGCTCCATCTCTCTGGCGAGCACGAGTTTGTGGTGCCGCCCCTCTCGCTGCCGGACCTGCGGAACCTGCCGCCACCCGACCGTCTGATGCAGTACGGAGCCATCCGCCTCTTCGTCGCGCGTGCGCAGGCGGTGCAAGCCGCCTTTGCCATGACCGGTGAGAATGCGCCTGCCGTCGCAGCGATTTGCCAGCAGGTGGACGGCTTGCCCCTGGCCATCGAGCTGGCGGCCGGGCGCAGCAAGCTCTTCTCGCCCCAGGCGCTGCTCCCACGCCTGGCAAACCGGCTCAAACTGCTGGTCGGGGGAGCACAGGATCTACCCCTGCGCCAGCAGACGCTGCGCGGGACCATCTCCTGGAGCTATGATCTGCTGAGCCAGGACGAAAAGACCCTGTTCCGGCGGCTCGCGGTCTTTGTCGGGGGCAGCACGCTCGAGGCAGCCGAAGCCGTCTGCAATGCTCATACAGACCTGGAGATCGACGTGCTGGAGGCCGTGGCGGGACTCGTGGACAAAAGCTTGCTGCGGCAAGAGGAACAGGCCGATGGCGAGCCACGCCTGTTGATGCTGGAGACCATTCGCGAATACGCGCTAGAGCGCCTTGCAGCAAGCGGTGAGGCAGAAGCCATCCAGCGGCAGCATGCGACCTTCTTCCTGGCGATGGCGGAGCAGTCAGACCGGAAGCTGCGCAGCGCTGAGCAATCCACCTGGCGCAGGCGGCTGGTGGTCGAACACGACAACCTGCGGGCCGCTCTGAGGTGGACGCTGGAGAGCCAGGAAGCCGAGATGGGCTTGCGGCTGGCGGGAGCGCTCTTGCTGTTCTGGCGCTTCTGCAATCGCCTGTGTGAGGGGCGCAGTTGGCTCGAGCAGGTGCTGGCGCAACCAGGTGCAAAGGCGCATACGAAAGCTGCAGCGAAGGCGCTCCGAGCAGCAGGAGCAATGGCGTACTACCAGGGCGACTTCCCCGAGGCGCATCAGCTCCTTGAGGCGAGTGTGATGGTAAGCCGGGAGGGAGGTGCAGCAGGCAAGTTGGAGCTTGCGCAGGCACTGGTGATGCTGGGAGAAGTGGCGCTGTTGCAAGGCAACGCCAGCGCCGCAAAGGAGCTGGCAGGAGAGGGTCTGCAGGTGTGCCAGGAAGCGGGGGACGCGTGGTTCATTGCAATGGCGCTGCATCTGCTGGGCAAGGCAACAGGAGAGCTGGGTGACCTCATGGCTGCACGCTCCCTCCTCGAGGAGAGCGCGGCGCAGCTGCGCATCATCGGGGACAGGCGGTACCTGATGATGCCGGTCGATGCCCTAGGGATGCTGGCTCTTCGACAGGGGGACTATACTGGTGCGCGTGCCTCCTTCGAGGAAACCCTCTCAGTCGCACAGGAGATGGGTGACGAGCCCTTCATCGCTAACGCGCTGACCCATCTGGGAACCGTCGCCCTGCGCATGGGCGACTATCCGCAGTCAGCAGCGCTCTATCAGCAGAGCCTCGCACTCAATCGGGAACAGGGCAACAAGGATGGGATCGTCGAGGACCTGGCAGGGTTGGCGGAAGTAGCCAGTCTGCTCGGCCAACCGGAGCGTGCGGCGCGCCTGTTCGGGGCGGTCGAGGCGTTGCGCGAGGTGAGCGGCATCAGGCTTTCGCCTCTGCGTCGCGCTGGCTATGATCGGACGGCCGAGGGCATCCGCGCCCACCTGGACGAGGCGACGTTTGCCCAGGCATGGGAAAAGGGGCGTGCCATGCCTCTGGAACAGGCCATCGAAGAGGCTCTCGCAACACAAGACGAACCCCCGACCGCAACGAAGTTGCAGCAGGTGAACGAGGAAGAGACCTCATCCGTTGTGCCGCTGGGCACCCCTTCGTCCCAACCGCCAAGAGCGCTTTCGGCACGGCGCGCGCTCAAGCAGCACTTCGGCGGACTGACCTCCCGTGAGCGCGAGGTGGCACGCCTCGTCGCTCAGGGCAAATCCAATCGCGCCATTGCCGACGAACTGATCGTTGGGATCAGCACCGTCGAGGCGCATATCAGCCATATCTTCACCAAGCTCGGGTTTTCGTCGCGTGCTCAGATTGCCGCCTGGGCAGTCGATAAGGGGCTTGACAAGGCACTGCAAGACGTGGAGGTCACCAAATAGAAACACTAGCCACAGTCGGAGAGTGCAGGTGGTATAGTCCATGTCCAGGGAGACAGAGAGGAATAAACTCTGCCTCCCTTATTTTTGCTCGTAGACCGAATTATTAGGGTAGAGTCGCTCCCAGACGCAAAAGATTGGGGTTGTGGACGCCAAAGAGTATGGTTTTCCTGGATGCGAGTCGGCTGATCTCCAGGTAATATGGAGAAAGAACGAAACCGTTTCTTGTGCATGTAGCGGGAAGACGCGATCATCCTGGTTTCGGGGAAACGATTGCTCGTGCAGCACAAGAGGAGACGGATTGATGAGATACCTGTTATTATTTGTAACACTTGTGTGTCGCACTGCGACCAAAGGAGGCTGAGATGGCATCAATGAACACCCTGGTGACGATTGAGGCAAAGCCGGAGCCGACCACCATCGACCTCGCTCGCACGGCCGTCGTCGTGGTTGATATGCAGAACGACTTCGGGGCCGAGGGCGGCATGTTCCACCGCGCCGGGGTAGACATTTCCTCGATACGCCAGGCCATCGTCCCGACGGCGCGGGTGCTGGCCGCCGCACGCACGTCGGGGGTGAAGATCGTCTACCTCAAGAGTGAATACCGCCCTGACCTCTGCGATGCTGGTCCCGTCGACTCGAAAATCTGGATCAACCTTACACGGGTTGGCGTTGGCGAAAGGGTCACTACGCCCGATGGCACCGAGGGCCATATCATGATTCGGGATACCTGGAACACCCAGATTGTGTGCGAACTCGTGCCGGAGCCAGGGGATATTGTCGTCTCCAAACACCGCTTCAGCGGGTTCTATGGCACGGACCTGGAGCTGATCCTGCGCGGTCTCTTCATTGAGTACCTGGTCTTCACTGGCTGCACCACCAGCGTCTGCGTCGAATCGACGATGCGGGACGCCATGTTCCGAGATTTCAGGTGCGTGCTCCTGGCCGATTGCACGGCCGAGCCGATCGGGCAGGGACTGTCCCGAAGCAACCACGACGCCTCACTCTTGGTCCTGCAGGTTGGGTTCGGATGGATCTCGGACTCCGCCCACTTCATCGGAGCCCTGGACACCCAGGCCGTGGTGAGCCAGAAGCTGGCGTGACGCTCCCAGGGCGAGACGGATGAGGGAGAAGCATCCGCCGGACCTGGGCCGAACCGAGCTTGTGCGAGGCGAACGTTGAGCGGGTGCGGTGCAACGGTGCTGGCGACCAGACGCAGGCCCTCTTCATCGCGTCCCCTAACCTCTCTCTTTTTTCCTGTTTGCGCCAGGAAATCTGGCAGAAAAGGGCACGCCCACATCATTTTCAGAGCGGCTGGAGATGAGCAACGTGTTTGACACATGGAGCAGCGAGTCGCGAACAAAAAAACGGCAGGCCGGAGAGAAGCTGGGTGGCAAGATCGTGCTCTCTCATTGGATGGCACGAGACCAATTCTCGCGCAGGAGCAACGATGGAAACACCAAACGAGCCGATTGTGTTAGGACCCGAGGAAGGCAGAACCTTCCCCTTTGGACGCCGGACCATGCTCTCCAAGGTAGACGAAGAGGACACACAGGACGTGGCCATCTTTGAAACGATGCCTGAGCCAGGAGTGCCTGCCGCACAGCCCCACCGTCACTGGGAGGCAGTCGAAGCGTTTTACGTCCTGGATGGGGAGATGGAGTTTCTGGTGGAGGAGCGCACCGTGCGCGGCCCGGTGGGCACCTTTGTCTTGATTCCCCGTGGGGTGGTCCACGGCTTCCGCAATCCTGGACCGGGGCCCGCGAAGATACTGGTGCTGATCTGGCCAGCACATGGTCTGCGCATCGTGAAGGACATGGGCGCGAGGCTTTCGGCTGGTGGTCCCCCCGATCCCGAGCAGATTCGAGCCATCTTTGCAGCAAATCAGTCTGAAGAGGTCCATGACGGCTTGGAGCAGTGGAGGTAAGAGGAACGCGCCTAACAACTCGTTGAGGAAATTTCCAAAAACACCATATCTTGGTGTCATTTATCCTAAAAATTTGGCTGTTTCTCAGAAAACTTGCCACGCTCCCAAGCGCTTTCAGAGGATCAGGTTTCTCGTATAAAGTGGCGTGGTATCAACACTTTAGCTCTGGAGGCTTGCTTTGCCTTTCAGTGTCTCTCTTTTCAGCTTTGCTTTGCCTTTCAGTGTCTCTCTTTTCAGCTTTGCGCCATTTTATGCTTGCATAAAATCATGCTGCTCCAGAGGCGATTTCCGAGAGAGGCGCGCCGTTTTATACGAGAAACCTTGATCGTTTTATCGCGCCTGGCAAGGGCTGAATAGATGAGATAAAATGTAACGCCAATTTATACGAGAAGCCAATCTGCTGAAAGCGCTTCTCAAGCCAATATGAGCAAGTTATCTGAGAGAAACGCGCCATGAATTAGAAGAAACGACAATTATCCTGGCGAGTATGACCTCTCAACTCATTTGCCCACCAGGATAATTGCTGTGAAAGCGACCAGTTTCCTGTTTGTCGGGACCCATGTTGGGATTTACAACATACTTGGCTGCCCTGTGCTGCGAGGTGGGTGCAAACCCGAAACATTTTTCGAGCGTGGCGATGCTGCCACACCTGTCTCGTTTGCTCATGTCGATTTTCTCGACAAGGAGAGTATAGCATACTGCTATATAAAATACAAATACTTTGATGATAACAATGTGCCTGGCCAGCGCGATCTCCAACCAACGATAAATCCCAGATGTCGAACCGACCTCGATCACTTTCTTGTATGAACTGGTGATGGTTTTACGCGAGATGAACACAACACCGACCTTCCGAATTTACAGAAACGGTGTACAACAAGCCGCTCTAGAGGCGACTTTCTCAGCCGATGGATGGTCGATTCCTCTGTTTCGCGCCGATTTCCTATCATTCACCTCAAAAATCGTCGAACATTCACGCTATTTACTAGCAACGCCTCAAGATCAGGATACAGGCGGCTTATATCCCCATTGCGATCATTCATAAAACCATCCAGCGACATTGTCGTTCCGATAATAACGTTTCCCATAACACCTCCATAGCATAAGTGAACGTTTCCTTCTCCCAATCTTACTCGCTTCCATCGAAAAAAACTTCTCCTATCTTGCTCTTTTGGCCATGCAGCATTACCGCCTCGCATTCCAAAACAGGCTCTTAGTCTGGACCACTTATGAAATTGACCCATATCATGTCTAAGTTTTTTTTGACCCATATTGTGTCCGAGGCGGCTAAAACGTTTGGCAAATCACAGGATGGCAGCGTGATGGAAGAGAATATTCAACCTTCAAGTATTGAGATGCATGTCTCCAGTGTGGCAGGCGCAGATGGCGCGATCGTGTCACCGGCGACGAGCAGCAAGGGCCGGCAGTGTGTGAATGCGGAAACGCGCGTTTCCGCAGGACTGGCCGTTTTCGATCAGCCGGCATGAATGTGACCCGCTACAAGGCTTTGGTCCAGGATGCTTTGCCTGATTTGACATCACCCATGGGAGAAGCCCAGTATAATCTGTGGTGTGACCTGCCGGGGTAAAGTGCGTTCAACCGGCTTATGAAGCCAGAGTATGGTATACTTGTAGTAGAGCTATTGTGCGTATTTGGAGGAAGATGGAAGATGGGACTACAAGAGCACATCAACGCAGCAATCAATCATTTCCTGCTTGAACTGGTGCGACGACGCGGTATCACCTTAGCCCATGAGGAAATAACCTATACAGGGACTATCAAATGGCGTGAACTGCCATTTGACCCTATTGGCCTGTAGGTGCCATTTTGACGAAAAAGTACGATGTGCCATATAACTACGGATGAATTTTAGGTGAAGTGGCTCTAAAGGCCGTTGGACGTATCTCGAAGTCTTTCACTACTCGAAGTCATGAACAAAAGAGCAGTTGGAGCCATCCCCAGAAAAATGGGCATTCTCTGGGGAAAAAGCCTTATCTTACGTGTATAAAAGAAGAAATGGGGCAAACTCAGCCTCAGTTATATGGCACATTGTACTTTTTCGTCAGGAAAACAACCGATAGGCCTGGTGTCCTGGCTGCTTGCCTGATTCCTACGACCTTTGTTGGCCATCCTTACTGGAAAGAAGAGAATCCTGCAGCAAAAGCTAATCAAAAGATTCATTTCTTAAAAAATCTTGCCATGCTTGGTGGTCTACTCGTTGTTATTGGAGGAGAGGGCGTTTCTTAACTTGACTTGATGCAACCTATGAGGAGTTTATTTCTCCACGTAGCCATCTCTTGAATCAGAGCCCGGAACTGCGCGACTGCTAACTCCCCAGAGAGCGTCATCGTCGGTGCTGGTATCAGGTATCAATACCGGCGGTGGCGCTCTACAGGGACACTCTTCCCTGGCATTCTCCTCGGTCTGTTTCTCCCTGCTTTGTGTCTCTTCTTATCCATCGCACAATCGCACGTGCTCCTCTTGATGGACCTTGCACGTACCTGCGGCCACACACTTCCTATCGCCTCAGTAAACTCGACTTGATAGTTTGGGAGTGAGCCTGGGAAGAGGCTTCGCGGCTTAGCGTTGTTTTTCGTTCCATTCATACTCAAGGGCCTACACCATCCTGTCGTGTCTGCGTCCTTATCGCAGCTAATGACCCCAGCCTGTTGAAAAACTCCCTGTCGAGCTTATGAGAGAACACATGAGCTTGACTGGACAACGCTTTGCCCTGGAGAGGGAAAGACGAGCAAAAACAATAAAGAAAAGAAAAAGAGATATTCAAAGGAACCAATGAAAAAATGACAATAACAATGGTTCCGAGAGAAAACCGGCTTGTCTGAGCCTCAAAGAGCGTCCTGGCGACCTCGCAGGAGATGAGGGATGCCACAGCGACACTGGCTCTGTAGCTTTTCAGGATCTTCTTTCTTGGGAACGCATCTGCTTCCCCGCTGGTAGGAGGTATCAGAGCCACCGCCTCGGCAGGAAACGGACGCCGTCCCCATCCTCGCTTTTGCAGCAAGCGTTTGAGATTCTGGCCGGAGGCAATCACCAGGGCTTCGCAGTTGACTCGCCAGAGCCGTCGTAAGCGAAACCGCCGCATCCCATGCCATTGCTTGGCTTCGGCAAAGAGAGGCTCAACCCAGACTTTCCGCTTGCCCATCGCTTTCTCATACGCTGCGGTTTGGTGATAGGCGCGCACACGCTCGGTATACTGTTCCCGCAGGTTGCGATGGATCGTCCGTCCATGGGAACTGGTCGTACATTGGCTTTTCAGAGGACAATGATCACACGTTTCTGCATCTGCTCGATAGACCCGTACATTCATCACATGCCGCGTGTAGTGGTACGCAAGCTGTTCCCCTTGCGGGCAGGTAGAGATGTCCTTCTCCGCATCATAGAGTAATTGATCTATTCCCAAGAACGCATTGCGCTCGCCTGGCTCCGCCAGCGGCATATAGGCGCGGATATGAGCATCCTCGACAGCTTGAATAATGTCGAGCGTTCCATAGGTTGTATCCCCAGTCACCTGACGAGGGCGAAGCTTCCAACGAAACTGCGTGCGCCAGAGCAGATCGAGCATCGGTTGGTTTTCCATCACTTCTGAAGGCGTCACCAAGACGTTGAGAATGATCCGTTTCTTGCCTCCGTCTACCACGTAATGAGTATGATATCCCAAATGAAATCCTTGTCCTTTGGTGGGCATGATCGTCGCGTCGGGATCGGTCGTACTCACGCGGTAATCAGCAACCCGCCGATAACTGTCGTGTGTCTCTTCACGGTTGGGGCGTCCCCCTTCTTCGATCCAGTCATGGCGATGAGCATTGGTCGCGGCTATGTGTTCTCGCTGAGTCTGCGACAAAGAAGTAGGCAGCAGAGGTGGGGCTTGTTCCTCAGGGGAGGGTTCTTCTCTCGCCTGGGAGCACTCCTCTTCACTTTCTCCTGCAAACAATTGCGCCAGATGGGCTTCGACTGCAAAACGTGGCTTGACGGACTCCATGGAAGCATTGGCCTCCACTTTGGTCGCATCGAAATACAGATCCTTGCCCCAGATCAATTTGGCTTGGCGGCATTGTTCGACAATCGCTTCAAAAAAGCGCCGAAAGGCTGCCAAGCCAAACCGTTGACGGATACGAGTAAGGCTGGAATGGTCGGGCAACGGCTCATCCAAATCATACCCCACATACCATCGCACACTCAGCCGATCTGCGACTTGGCGCATGAGCAAGCGCTCGGAGCGGATATCTTCAAAGAACATGACCAGTTGCAGCTTGAAGAACACGACGGGGTCAATAGACGGTCGTCCAGCAGCAGCATAGCACTCGCGAACCAGTTCGTGTACAAACGAGAGGTCCAGAACTTTTTGCACATGGCGGTAAAAATGGTCCTGGGGAACCAACTCCTCCAGGGACACCGAGACCTTCGGGGCAAACGCCCGCTCTTTCAAACCCATCATGATTGGTGCTCCTCCTCCTCCACCATTGCACGACAACCTCTCACCTCTTGTCAACCTCATCTTTCCCCTTTTTTTACTGATTATGCTCTTCTTCCCTCTTTTGCTTGCCTATCCCCCAGAGGCAATCGCTACGCAGTCAAGCTCATGAGTTTTCTCGTAAGCTCAGCAAGGAGTTTTTCAACAGGCTGGACCCATTAGGTGCGATATCTTGCCCTTTTCTGACGAAAACGGTACACTCAGCTTCATCTACCGTGACCAGAAATTCCGCATTAGGTGCGATACTGCAGGAAAAGAGGTGATTCTTTGCCAGTCGTCACTCTGAAAGGCGCGTTCGAGCAATTCCTCGAAGGTTCCTCATTTGCCCGACGCACACGTGAAAGTTATAGCGAGGATCTGGCACCACTGTTCGCAGCATACGGGCAGGCACCCATTCCCGCTCTTACCATTGAGGTTGTACAAGCGTTTCTTGCGCGCCAAGAATCGCTCGCGCCCGCTACCTACAATCGGCGCCTGGCTGCCCTGCGCAGCTTCATCCGGTGGCTCCGCACTCAAGGGTGGCAGATCGAGGAGATCCTGGAGAAGGTGGAGCGGAAACCGGAGGGAAAGCAGATACCCCGGGCGCTCGATGCACAGCGCGTCGAGTCCGTGTTGCGTCAGATTACCGACCCACGCGATCGTACTCTTTTCTGGTTGATCTACGATGGCGGTCTGCGCTGTCAGGAAGCCCTGGCTATCGACATCGAGGACATTTCCTGGCCAGATCGCTCCATTCTCATCCAGGGCAAAGGCGACCGTCCCCGCGAGATCTTCTTCTCGCGCGCTGTCAGCACGCTGCTGGACAAATATCTGATCACGCGCGGCAATCCAACCACTGGGCCGCTCTTCGTGACCCAGCGTAAGGCTCGGCTACCCCGGCGTGCCGATTTGACGCCTGACGGCTATGCTCGCCTCTCGTACCGCCAGGCGGACACCCTCTGGAAGCAGTATACGCCTGGCTGGGATCTCCACCAACTGCGCCATACGGCCATCAGCGTGCGGGCTGCTCATGAGTATACCGAAGTCGATCTCAAACGCTTTAGTGGGCATACCTCCTTACGCAGCCTGGAGCGCTACATTGCCGATAATCGTGAAGCGGCCAAACGCAAAGCGCGCGCCTGGGAACGTCGTCAGGGTTAGAAAGGAACCATCGTGCCACGAGTCGACGAGATCGCCTATCGGCAGCGGAAGCGCACACCGACGGAGCGTGAGCTGTATACGCCGACCCTTGATGAGCGTTTCCTGGTCCAACAACACGCCACAGGCAAACCGGCGCTGGTCGCCTTTTTGGTGTTGCTCAACACCTTCCAACACCTCAGATCTCAAAAAGGAGACATTCTGACACCCTGCTGTTATCCTGAGGAGGAAGATGTATGACCAGGCCAGATGTCACCACAGCACCAAAACGACTGCATATTCTCGATGATGGGGAATTCGAGGCTCTCTATGGCAGACCGTGCTTGAGCGGAGACGAGCGCACGAACGTGTTTACCCTGACCCAACCAGAGAAAGACCTCCTCGCATCCTTTCCACACCTCCCTATTCAGCTGTATTTTCTCCTGCAACTGGGCTATTTCAAAGCCAAACAGCTCTTCTTCACCTTTACCTTTGACGACGTAGCCGAGGATGTCACCTACCTGCTTGAGCGGTATTTTCCCGCTGCGCCACGGCCAGAACTGCGGATGCTCAATAAACGCACGATCCTCAAACAGCGGCACCGTATCTTGAAACTGTTCGGCTATCGCCTCTGCACGCCGACCGATCGCCAGGACTTGTTTCTTCATGCCCAACAAGCTGCACGAATCAGTAGTAAACCCATCTATGTCTTGCGTGAACTCCTCCACTACCTCACCGAACAGCGTCTGGTGAAGCCCGGCTATACGTTTCTCCAAGAAGAGCTCGTCGGACGGGCATTGACGGCAGAAGTGAAACGCTTGACAACCATGCTCCACACGCTTTTGTCTGCTGAAGCGTGTGCGGAGCTTGACGCTCTCTTGACTTCTACCGATGAGCGCTCTACGATCACCCTGTTGAAACGACAGCCAAAAGACTTCAGCTTAAGCGAAATGCGCCGCGAAATGGTCCGTGGTGAGTACCTCGCCCAACTCTACCCATTGGCCAGACGGATTGTACCCAACCTGGATATTTCGAGTGAAGGCATCACGTATTATTCCTCGCTCGTCTCCTACTATTCGGTGTTTCGGCTCAAGCAACTCGACGCCTGGACTATCTACCTCTACCTGTTGTGCTTTGTCGTCCATCGTTATCAGCGTTTCAATGACCATCTGCTCACCTGTTTCATTCAGCTGGTGAAGCAGTACGCAGATGAAGCGAAAGCCACGGCCAAAGAAACGGTGTATGAGTATCGTCATGCCAGCAATCACGATCTGCCCAAAGCTGGGGAGGTGCTCAAGCTCTTTACCGCCGAGGATGAAGGCAACACGCTGTTTGGGACAGTGCAAGAAAAAGCCTTTGCGCTTCTTGATCGGCAACGCTTAGCAAACGTGGCCGAGTATCTGGTCAACGAGGCGAGCTTTGATGAAAACGCCTTTGAATGGGAGCACATTGACTCCATGGCCCGGCGCTTCAAGCAACATCTCCGCCCTCTTTTTCGCACCGTCGATCTCTCTGCCACCCGAGTCAACGCGCCCATCCTGGAAGCGATCCACTTTCTCAAGACAGCCTTCGACAAAGACCGCTCACTCCGCCAGATCGATTCGGGGGATTTTCCCACCGACTGCTTTTCCGCCCGAGAGAAACGGTACCTTTCTCAGCGCAATGAAGCTGATGAGAAACACATCATCCCTGACCGCTATGAATTTCTAGTCTATCGTGTGGTACGCCATCAACTCGAAGCTGGCGATCTCTTTTGCCGCGACAGTGTCCACTTCCGCAGTTTCGAGGATGATTTAGTGGACGATCAGCAGTGGGCCAATAAAGAGGCGTTACTGGCGCAGACGGGTTTAACACTCCTGGCACAACCCATTCAAGACCGCCTCGACGCACTGAAGTGCCAATTGGAAGAACGTATCAGCGCGGTCAATCAGCGCATCAGGACTGGGGAAAATAGCCACTTGCACCTCACGACGACGGGGAAACGCAAGAGTTGGACGCTGCAGTATCCGACGAGCACCGAGCCAATCAACCATCCGATCTTTGAGACGGTACCTCAGGTGAGCATCAGTCGTGTGCTCCACTTTGCGAATCACCACTGCCACTTCATGACGTGCTTTGAGCATGTGCTGGGACGCTACAACAAACAGGCTGCCGATGAGCGCGCTCTGAGCGCCTGTCTCGTTGCCTGGGCCACCAACATGGGACTTGGACGCATGGGTGACATTTCGGACATCCCCTTCGCCACCCTGGCGAGCACCTCGGACAACTTTCTGCGCCCGGAAACCCTGAAAGCGGCCAATGCTTGCATCAGTAATGCCATCGCTGCTCTGACGATGTTTCGACAGTATAATATCGCTGATATGATCCACTCCAGTAGTGATGGGCAAAAGTTTGAAACAGCTCTTCCCACATTCAATGCACGGTATTCGCCAAAGTATTTTGGCCTCAACAAGGGGGTGGTGGCGTATACCCTGGTTGCCAACCATGTCCCGGTCAACGCCGAGTTGATCGGTGCCCACGATCATGAGAGCCAATTTGTCTTCGATTTGCTCTTCAACAATACCACGGACATTCATCCGCAGGTGCATTCCACGGACACGCACGGGACCAACCAGGTGAATTTTGCGTTGCTGCACATCTTCGGGTATCAGTTCGCACCGCGCTATAAAGCCATCCAAGAGAAACTCCGCACGTCGCTCTATGGCTTCGAACACCCTACTCAGTATGGCGAGATCCTCTTGAAACCCGTACGCAAACTCCATACGGATTT
>WNGP01006927.1_pt1 | contig 14348 bp, 10 predicted proteins | sample 5407671 | NCBI WGS metagenome assembly WNGP01 (sample SAMN13153381, study PRJNA577476) | soil metagenome | isolation source: 40 cm soil or saprolite under Garry oak tree replicate 2 | place: USA:California | collected 2016-06-15 | reverse complement strand
GTTTAGAGTCTTATAAGCAAGCAAGACCGAAATCAGGTTCGCGCTTTTATCACCGACTTGGTCACACGGATTCAATTCGACTTCAATTGCCTTGATCTCGTCCAGGTGTAGCAGCGGCTGCCCGTGATAACGCAGCCGATCAGACCCGGCGGGAGATGCTGATAGCGCTAATCGTTTCATGCTCTGTAGTTTGTGATTTGTCTTTGGGCAGCTTTAATTGCCTTCCTATTGGGCCCTTGCGTTGTGGCAAATGTTGCGCAAGATTTTGCTCGATTTCCAACCAAAGAGGCTTTGCGCTTCCCTTGGGCGGTCTGTTGACCACCTGGGCGAGCCTTGTTACTATCCTCGCTCCTATGAGATTTCCCCTCGCATTAACGGCCAAGATCGCGGCCTACATGATCGCTCAGAAACTTCGCAGGAAGGAGAAGTTTGCGACTGTACTTCAACTTGAGCGGTTGCACACCTGTAACCTGACCTGCACCGGCTGCGGGCGAATTCGAGAATATTCTACGTCGCTCAAGGACATGATGAGCCTCGAGGATTGCCTTGGGGCGGCGGAAGAGTGTGACGCGCCGATGGTCTCGATTTGTGGGGGCGAGCCGCTGATTTACCCGCACATCGAAGCGCTGGTGAAAGGCCTGCTTGAGCAGAAGCGGATCGTTTACATCTGCACGAACGCCATGTTTATGCGCAAAAAAATGCGTGAATTGATGGCATCGCGATTGTCAATCCAACCAGAATTCGTGGAGGAAAAAATCGCGGAACTGCTCGCGGCCGGCTTGGTCAGCGAAAAAGACGCGACCGAAATTCGCAAAGGTCCGAAAGATCCGGCTAAACCGACCATCGGGCCCAGCACCTGGATGTACTGGAATGTCCACCTCGACGGTCTCGAGAGAATTCACGATCTCATCGTCGAGCGCGAAGGCGTGTTCAGAGAATGCATTCTCGCGATCAAGATGGCGAAGATTCTCGGCTATCAGGTCGCGACCAACACGACCATCTACAAAGAAACCGACATGCAAGAGGTCGAGCAGATGTTCGATTATCTTTCCGATCTCGGTGTGGACGGCCACACCATTTCGCCCGGTTACGAATACGACGCGGCGAAGAAGGACATGATCAAGCGGCTGAATTTGCAGCCGGAAAATTTCTTTCTTACCCGCAAGATGACGATCGAAAAGTTCCAAAAGATCGAGGAATGGATGCAGCGCTACACCCTTTTCGGGACGCCGGTTTATTTTGAATTTCTCGCCGGCAAACGCGATTTGACCTGTTCAGCCTGGGCCATCCCGACGCGAAACATTCGGGGGTGGAAAGGCCCCTGCTACCTCATGACCGACGCGCATTATTCAAGCTATGCGGAATTGCTCGAGAAAACCCAGTGGGAGCGGTACGGCGTCGTGAATGGAGTGGCGCGCGATAGCCGCTGCGAAAATTGCATGGTCCACTGCGGTTATGAACCGACTGCGAGCCTCGGTCTGCAAGCACAGCGCGGCGACACGTGGAAAACAGTGAAATTTAATTTCGGTCCGAAACCGAAACCGACCGGGCGTGGCAGCGAAGTTCTCGCTTTTAACGGAGTTACATCCGGTAACGGGCACCTCACCGGCAAACGGGCCGAGGCTTCAGCGAAAGCGTCATAAGATCCAGACTCATTAGATCGACAAGTACAGATCGACGCTATGAACCGTTCCTCTGACGTGATCGCTTTGCCGAGTGATTGCACAATCAATCAGCCGTGCGCAGGAAAATCTCCTGAGCCAGCAACAGCCGGACGGTCATTGGTGCGGCGAGCTGCTGGTGGATAGCACGCTTTGCTCCGATTACGTGCTGTTCATGCATTGGTGCGGCGAAATCGATGCTCAACTTCAACGGCGTTGCGTTCATCACATTGTGAAACGGCAACTGCCAGACGGTGGCTGGAATATTTTTCACGGCGGTCCGAGTGAGATTAACGCTTCGGTGAAAGCGTATTTCGCCCTTAAACTCGCCGGGTATTCGGCGGACGCGCCGTTCATGCAGGAGGCGCGCGCCAACATCATGCGTTTGGGCGGCATCCCGCAGATGAACACCTTCAGCAAGCTTTATCTTGCGCTTCTCGGTCAATTTCCGTGGAAATATTTGCCGACTATCCCAGTCGAAATGGTGTTGTTGCCGGGCTGGGCGCCATTTCACATCTGCAAAATGTCGTCCTGGAGTCGCGCCATGCTCGTTCCGCTCTCCATCATCAACCACTTCAAACCGACGCGCGTGCTACCCGGCGAAAAGCAATTGCACGAGCTCTATCCGCTCGGCACCGAGCAGAGCGATTTGCGGCTGCCGCGCAGCGAACCTTTCTGGACCTGGCGCAATTTCTTTCTGCGAGTCGATGATGTTCTAAAATTCCTGCATCCGCTGCGGTTTCGACCGATGCGCGGGCGGGCACTTGAAGAAGCAGAACAGTGGATGCTCGAGCGCATCGGCGAAGGAAGCGACGGGCTCGCAGCGGTGTTTCCGGCGATGCTGAATAGTTTGATCGCATTGCGCGCTCTCGGTTACTCGAAGAAGAATCCTATTTACGCTAAGGCGGAGAAAGATTTTGCCGGATTGTTTGTTGATGATCCGGAGGATTTTCGGATTCAACCTTGTCTCTCGCCGATCTGGGACACGGCGATTAACATTATCGCCCTGACCGAATCCGGAGTTCCTCCAGAGCACGCTGCGTTGCAAAAGGCCGCTGATTGGCTGCTCAAAAAGGAAGTGCGGCTGCGTGGCGATTGGACGGTGAATAATCCGCATCCCGAAGCGAGTGGCTGGGCATTCGAATACAACAACGTTTTCTACCCGGACACCGACGACACGGCGATGGTCCTGATGGCGCTGCGTCTGATTCGACCGCAAGATCAACAATCACTCAATGAACTGTTCGGCCGGGCAATTGGATGGCAACTGAGTTTCCAATGCAAGGATGGCGGCTGGGCGGCGTTTGATAAAAACGTGACAACACCGTGGCTGGAAGACATGCCCTTCGCCGACCACAACGCGATTCTCGATCCAACGTGCAGCGATCTGACCGCGCGCACGCTTGAGCTTTTTGGTTACATCGATTTTGACCCGAATCATCCTTCCGTGCGACGTGCCCTCCAATATTTGATCGAGACGCAGGAAGACGATGGTTCGTGGTACGGCCGCTGGGGCGTCAACTACATTTACGGTACCTGGCAGGTGCTGCGCGGCTTGCGCGCGATCGGCCAGGACATGACGCGGGATTGGATCCTGCGCGGACGTGATTGGTTGGAGAGTTGCCAGAACGATGACGGCGGTTGGGGCGAGACCTGCGCGACCTACGAAAATCCTGCGACTAAAGGCATGGGAGAGAGCACAGCTTCCCAAACAGCATGGGCGGTGATGGGCATTTGTGCATGCGGCGATCTGGATCGCCTGAGCATTCAGCGCGGCTTGCGGTTCGTGCTCAGTTCGCAAAAACCCGACGGGACATGGGAGGAAGAGCAAATTACCGGCACCGGATTCCCACGCGTGTTCTATCTGAAGTACGACATGTATCGGCAAAATTTTCCGCTGCTCGCCCTCGCGACATACGTAAATTATCGCAGCGGCCTTGGTCATCAGCAGAGCTTTTACCGCTGCGATCGGTAGGACGCGTCTGCCGGTCGCGCGCTTTTGAGATGCTGATCGCGCGATTGACCTCCATTGTTCGTGGCCTAACGTGATTCATTATGGCCTACGAACTACCAAAACTACCTTATGCGTATGATGCTTTGGAACCGCACATCGACGCGCGGACGGTGGAAATCCATCATACCAAGCATCACCAGACCTACATTACCAACGTCAACAACGCGATCAAAGGCAAAGCCGATCTTGAGAAAAAATCAGTAGAGGATCTGATTAGCGACCTAAGCGCTGTCCCGGAAGACATCCGCATAGTCGTGCGAAATAACGGCGGGGGGCACGCCAATCATTCCTTTTTCTGGAAGATCATGGGTCCGAACGCCGGCGGGGAACCGAAAGGCAAACTTGCTGATGATATTAAATCTACTTTCGAGAGCTTTGACGCTTTTAAAGAAAAGCTCGCCGCAGCTGGAGCAGGTCGCTTCGGCAGCGGCTGGGCGTGGCTAATCAAAGACAAAAGTGGAAAACTTGAAGTCATATCCACCCCGAACCAGGACAGCCCGCTGATGGACGGCAACACCCCGATCCTGGGAGTGGATGTTTGGGAACACGCGTATTATCTCAAATACCAAAATCGGCGGCCCGACTACATCAAAGCTTGGTGGAACGTGGTGAATTGGGACGCGGTCGCTAAAAATTACTAATCGGTCCGGTCCCAAGCGTGAAGCCTGGAGGGACGACCTCTGTGTCGTCCCAAATACTTTCGAACGCGACACGACGCGTCCCTCCAAAGAATGGCTTATCTAAACGAGAATTATCTTAAGCTTCAGGCGGGATATTTATTTCCTGAGATCGCGCGACGCGTCCGCGACTTTTGCGAGGCGAATCCAGAAGCCGCCAGGGGATTGATCCGTTGCGGAATTGGTGATGTAACTGAGCCGCTCCCGCGCGCCGTAATCGATGCGATGAAGCGCGCGGTGGACGAACTTGGAAGCCGCGAAACATTTCGCGGCTACGGGCCCGAGCAAGGCTACGAATTTCTAAGATCGACGATCGCCCAGCACGATTATCGCGATCGCAACATCGACATCGCCGATGACGAAATTTTTGTTTCGGACGGATCGAAATGCGATTGCGGATACGTTCTTGATATTCTCGGCGACCAAAACAAAGTCGCGGTCCCCGATCCCGTTTATCCGGTCTATGTCGACACGAACGTAATGGCGGGCCACAGCGGCGCGGCGAAATCGGATGGCAGCTACGAAGGGATCGTTTACTTGCCGTGCACTGCCGAGAATCGGTATCTTTGTTTTCCAAATAATCCGACTGGAGCGGTCGCGTCCCGGGAAGAACTTTCGCGCTGGATTGACTACGCGCGTGAACACGAATCGCTGCTGCTCTTTGATGCAGCTTATGAAGCGTACATCTCACAGCGCGAAATTCCGCATTCCATTTTTGAAATTCCGGGTGCTCGCGAGTGCGCAGTCGAGCTACGCAGCTTTTCAAAGAACGGCGGTTTTACAGGCGTTCGCTGCGGCTTCACCGTGATGCCGAAATCGGTGGTGGGGCGAGCAGACTCGCGAAAGAAGTTGCCCTTGCATCCACTCTGGCATCGGCGTTGGAGCACCAAGGCAAACAGCGTGAGTTATCCGGTACAGCGTGGCGCGGAAGCACTGTATTCGTCAGAAGGTCGCCAACAGGTGCGCGCGCTCATTGAGCATTACATGAGCAACGCCAAAATCTTGCGCGACGCTTGCGCCAAGATCGATATGAAAGTTTTCGGCGGAATCAACGCGCCTTACATTTGGGTGAAAACACCGGCCGGCCTAACGAGCTGGCAAACGTTCGACCGCATGCTGCACGATCTTAACGTGGTTATCACGCCCGGCAGCGGTTTCGGCGCGCAAGGGGAAGGCTATTTTCGAATCTCCGCCTTCAACAGCCGGCAAAATGCAGAAGAGGTCGCGCGTCGTGTGCAAAGCTTGTCGTAAGATCGACTCTTGTCGATCTAATCGAGCCACGTAACATTCGGCCTTTGGATAAATCAGCGTGTCCGCTCCCAAACAAAATCTCCCGCAGCTTTATCGTTTTTGTTTCCTGATGCTAGGCGACTCAGTCAAAGCGCAAGAGGTCTTTCACACGACCCTGCGTGAGGCGGCTCTGCGAGCAGCCCATGGGGAGTTGTCGAATGAGCAATTTTGGCTTTTCCGCGATGCCCGGTGGCGTTGTTTGGAAGCGACCAAAACGGATTTGCAAGCCGAACCGTTCGAAATGGAGGAACAGGAGATAGCTGCGGCAGCCGCGTCACAGATTGAGCGGCTTGAGCCAAGACAGCTTGCAATTTGGATTGCAGCAGCGTCCGAGCCACAGAGGACTGCGCTGGCGCTGTTTTATCTGGATGAATTTGATTATCGCGAGATCGCTGATTTGGCGGAACTGAAACTGAGCGAGCTCTCTCGATTACTGGCTCTTGGCCGGCGCCAGTTTCAAGCCTGGTTGGATGCCACGTTGCCTAAAAGGCCGGCAATATGAAGACGCCGCGACTCTCCCGACGGCAACGCGCTCTTACGAACTGCGCGCCGATAAATGAAGAGAAGATACGCGACCGCTCCATGCGCGCAGCTGTGTTCCGGGCACGCAGCTCCAGTGAATTCGAAAATCAACAGAGCTTTGATCGCGCTCTGGCGACGTTGGTTCGTGCCATCCCTATCCCACCGGAGACTGCCGAATGGTTTTCCGGCAAAGACCTGATCTCTCCATCTAAATGGACTTGGAAAAAAGCGGCGCGTAATCCGGTTGTTCTGGCGATCGGAATTGCGCTCGCTGTGATCGCCGGCGTGTTTGTCTTCCATTTCGTCGGCAGTCTGAATGATTTTCCAGGATCAGGAACCGCGCGGAAATTATTAAGTATCGCAGGCTCGACGCGATCAGTCGTCCTTGATCCGGTGAATGCTGATGCAGGAACGTTGAGTGACTTGTTCTTTTTGAAGCACGGACTTGAACATTACGACGTACCGGCAGAATTCGCCGATTTTCGCACGATCGGTTGCCGTGCTTTTGAGGACGATGAGTCGCGGCGTATCGCCCAAATATGGGTGGTTGAGAAGCGGATGCAGTTTTTTCTGTTCCCGTCGGAGAGAAATGTCAAAACCGGCGCCGTGTTGAAGTTCGAGGGGTGGCGTTATGTTCATCAAGAAGACTGGGTTGGCGCAGTCACGGAATGTAACGGGATATGCTTTATGGTCGCGCTTCGTGGACGCGAAAAAGATTTGGCGCCATATCTTGCAAAAGCAAAACAGTGAGGTCCGTCCGTTGACAGGTCAGGCGGCGGCGTTGAGTCTTTTGGCCGCATCGCCATGGTAGCCCAGCGCAGAGCAGCCCCCCGAAAGCATTCGGGGTTGGTCGACTTTTGAGGGAATTCCGAGCATGGTAAAAACTTTGACGCCAGGGTAGCTCAGCGGTAGAGCAGGGGACTCATAAGCCCTTGGCCGGGAGTTCGATTCTCCCCCCTGGCAGTTACATTGTGGATTGCGGATTTCGGATTGATTAAGCATTGGACGTTTTCTTCGCGCAGGAGACCGGATGAATGACCGCGATTTTCTCCAAAAACTTTTCGCCGCCGGAAATTCTTATTGGCTGACACGTTTTGTTATTCTGCGGCTGCTCGGGTTTGTTTATGCGATCGCGTTTTTGATTGCCGCGCAGCAACTGGTCCCGCTGATCGGTGAGCATGGATTAACTCCGGCGAGTCATTTTCTTGCTTCGATCCAATCACAGCTTGGCTCGCGCACGATCGGCATGCTGCGATTTCCGACACTGTTCTGGTTCGGCCTCTCCAATCACGCGTTGTCTATCTTTGCGTGGACGGGGTTTGCGCTGTCGCTCGTTGTTCTCGCAGGCTATTCCAACGCCATTCTCCTCGCGGTTCTCTGGGCGATGTACATGTCGATCGTCCACATCGGTCAAGTTTGGTACGGTTACGGCTGGGAAACTCAGCTGCTCGAGACGGGCTTCTTGTCGATTTTTCTCTGTCCCCTGCTTGATGCGCGACCATTCCCCAAAAGAGCGCCGCCTCTTCTTGTCATCTGGCTTTTTCGCTGGCTCGGCTTTCGCATCATGATCGGTGCCGGCCTCATCAAACTCCGCGGCGATTCATGCTGGCGCGATCTGACCTGCCTATACTACCATTACGAAACGCAGCCGATCCCGAGCCCGATCAGCCGCTATTTGCATTTCGCGCCGCATTGGTTCCATCAAATTGAAACGGCTTGGAACCATTTCATTGAGCTGGTCGTGCCCTGGTTTTCATTCGGACCACGCATTGCGCGACACATCGCCGGCGTGTTGCTCGTCACTTTTCAAATCTTTCTCATCATTAGCGGCAATCTGTCGTTTCTAAACTATGTCACCATTATTCCGTTCCTCGCCTGTTTCGACGACACATTCTTTCGCCGCATCTTGCCGAAATCACTAGTTAGGAGAGCCGAAGAAGCGGCACAACAAGCGAAACCGTGCCGCGTTCAAAACGTAATCGCCATCGCATTGTCGATCTTGGTCGCATATCTGAGCATCGCGCCAGTGCTCAACCTCGCTTCCAATCGGCAAGTAATGAATTCCTCATTCGATCCGCTCGATCTGGTCAACACTTACGGAGCGTTCGGCAGCGTCGGGAAAGAGCGCTACGAAATTATTTTCGAGGGAACCGATGACGCTTTGATCAGTGGCGACACTAAATGGAAGGAATACGAATTCAAAGCCAAACCGGGCGATCCCAACCGGCGACCGCCGTTTATTGCGCCGTATCAACCGCGGATCGATTGGCAAATCTGGTTCGCGGCTATGGCGTCACCCGCCGAATATCCATGGACACTGCATTTCGTCTGGAAACTTTTGCACAAAGATCGCGGCACGCTCTCGCTCCTTGCCAACAATCCATTTCCCAACGCGCCGCCCCATTATATCCGCGCGCGACTCTATCGTTACCAATTTGCGCCGCTGAGCGACCGCGCCTGGTGGAAACGCGAATCAATCGGCGAATGGCTGCCCGCGCTTTCGACCGACGACCCTGACTTTCGCCGTATCCTCGGGGCGATGAACTGGCTTGATTAGAGGCTGCGCTCCTTCAGGCGCGCGATAGTTTCGCGCAGCATGCGATAACCGAAGTGTCCTTGCCGCACGCGGATCAGCTCCGATCCACGCCATTTCTGTTGGATCGCCTCGAGATCTGTTGCCCGCGCAATTGAATCGAATTCGCCCGCGACAAACAGGATCCGATTGCCGTCGCACAACGGTTGATTGTGCATCGGCGAGCTGAGATGAAAATGCCGTGCCACGAGCGATGGCTCGATCTGCGCTCGTCGAAGTTCCCGCCGCATGAAACGCGTGCCCGGACCCTCCCAGATTGCGTGCTCAACGTTTACGATCGGTGCCATCAACGCGACAAAACGAAAATCTCGCTCGACCATTGCAAGAAGCGCACCGATCCAACCGCCGTAACTCGTTCCGAGCACGCCAAAATCGTTGCAACCCCGCTCGCGCAACGCTGCCATTAATTGCCGCACTTCGATCACTCCTTGACGTAATCCCTCTGCGTTGCGGATAAGATCAGCGGTAATGGCGAGTTCGCCGTTCCAGTAGCCGCGCGGTACCCGAGAATAGTGATACGGCAGATGCACGAAGCACGCATTCCAACCAAGTTCGTTGAAGCGTGTTGCACAACGGCGATATCCGATGTGACTAGCCGACATGAGCGCGTGCAACATCAGCACGGTCGGCGCGCTCCAGCCGCGCGCACAGCGAAAAAAATCTGCGCGAGCGATGTTGTTCGCGGGAAATTTGGTCGTGATCGGACTACGCCAAGTGACCATCGCGCCCTCGCCAATCTCACCCGCGAGTCCGCCATTGTGCGGAACAGCGTAAAAATCGTGTGCCGTGAGTTTCTCGCATTCTGCCACGTAGCATTCCATTTCTTCGCGGCTGCGCGCGTGCAGTCGATGCCGTGACTGCATCAAGTTTATCGATGCGCACATGAGTGAATCGATGGCCATTGCTCTGATCCGGGTAATTTTGGAGTGCGGCGACATGTCGCCCCTTTTGAAAGTGCGGACATGTCGGGGCACTCCAAAGCGTTCGCGCGGCGGGTGTGGCAAATCGTCCGGTGAGAGTCGAAAAGTTTGTCGCAATTCCGAATAAAGATTTTTGAATGCCGTGGTGAGGTCGCGCTCAGTTCGCCTGCACGCGTCGGATTTTGCCAGCCCGGGAAAATCTGAAATCGGATCGCCGAATGCGATCCAGATCGGGGTCCGTCTCAGCGGCAACCAGTTCTTCTTTGAGTATAATCGATCGCTGCCAACGATCACGCATGGCATGATTGGAGTGCCAGCGATATTCGCTAGTGTCGCCGCACCAGCTCGCAACGGCGCGCCTTCGAGTAACGAGCGGCTGCCGTCGCGGATGCCACCTTCTGGAAAAAGCCCGACAATTCGGCCCTGTTTCAGCCGCTCGATCGCAGTGCGGACGGTTTTGCGATTCGCGCGATGTCGATCCGCCGGGAACGCATCGACCGCTCGCAAAAGAAAACCGAGCACTGGAAGCGGAAAGAATTCTGCCATAGCCATCCAATCGATTTTTCGCCGCACGACCGAGGAAATGATAAATGGATCGAAATGGCTGATGTGATTGGCCGCCAAAAGAAATCCGCCATCGCGATTCGTCTTTTCCTGCCCGATTACTCGAACCTGCGACGAGTAACCGAACAGTAATTTCATCGACAGCGCTGCAACGCGATTGGCAAAAGAATGGAAAAATGAGCACACAAAATGCGATTGATCGACAAACTTGCCGGAGGGAAACGGCCAAAGCAAATTGGAGCGATAACCGCAATTTGACTGCACGTTTCGAATTCTGATGTGAGATGTTCTTACCTACGCGATTTGTCTTCCTCGCTGGGATCCTTGTATTCGTGACTGCGGCGCCAGCCCAGGGCACTGAAGAATTTGCAAATCCGTCGCGGCCATTTCCCGTCGTGATGGGTGAACAGATCGCAGCCAATTTGGTCGATTTGATCTTCTTGTTCGACCGAGTGGCGAGCGACCCTCCGACGGCGAGAACTCCGGATTATCTCGAACGGGTCTCACAGCCCTCGTCGCCGTTCTACAACGATTACTTAGAGTACCGACAAGGCAGAATCAGCCGAGCTGAACTGGTGCGCCGGTTGCCGCATGTAGCGATGATGGGAGATAGTCTTACGCAACACTTTTACATATCGTCTCCTGTGAGCTTGTTTTGGCGAGCAAGGACCCAGCGGCGCAAGAACTGGTTTCTCGATACCGACCCTGATCCAGCGAGCATTCGGAGTGTGTACGAAAGGCTGCAAACTTTCACGCCACTGGTTGCTGCGGAATACAATGGTGCCGGGGCGCTCGTTGCTCCGACCCGAGCGAGCGAAGGCATTCGCAGAAGGATCGTCCGAACGCGCAATCTCTCCGGACAATCGCGTCAAATTCTGCGTAAGAAGAGATTTCCGGATTTGATCCTGATTTGGATCGGACATAATAATCTCGACTGGGTCGAGCGGCTCTCTCCGACCGAACGCGCGCATCCGGAAAAGCGCTTGCAAGAAATAGCAACGCAATTTCGACAAAACTACACCGAACAGCTTCAGTGGCTGATTGATCGGGCGAAAACAGAGAACCACAGAGTGGCGATTGTCGTTTTCGGACTGGCGAATCTGGAAGCGTTTTTTAAAGCGCGGCGAAAAGCAGAAGCGCTTCACGCGAAAAATCCAGCGCTCTATCCGTATTTCGAGAGCGGCAATCACAGTTTCGAGTCACTGAAATCGCCTTATCAGAGCAACATGGTCCGACTCGGTTTAATGCTGAACGGCGAAATGCGAGCCATGGTCAGCAATCTGGATCGGCAGCTCACGCGCAGTTCTAATGTTCGTGTGCAGTATTCTGATGCCCTGACAAAAGTGAATTTCAGTCGCTTGGAGTTGATAAACCCCGCAGACGCGTGGCATCCCTCGATCGAAGGCCACAAAGCTCTCGCCGCTGCTGCTTACAGGGCGCTTAATCCAAGTCTCAAATTTCTTGGGATTGGCCCAAAACCGACGATGTCACCGACGTCTGAAATCGTTGCCCGGCGGACGCGCTAATGCATCGTGCTCGAATTACAAATCGGGGTCTTGAGCTAATCCCTCTCCTCCACGAGTTCCTTGCACTTTGTCAGATCGAGTTTGCCGGACGCGAGGACAGGAATCGAGTCAACGCGTTGGACACGCTTTGGAATCCACAGGTTCGAGATGCCCGAGTCATGAAGTTGTTTGCGCAACTGTGCAAGATCGACATCCACCGCGCTGAGCAACACGAGTGCTTCGCCTTTGGCTTCGTCTTGCACTCCCACAATCGCGACCAGGCGCTCGTCTTTTCCGGAGAGATCCAGTAAATCGACGATCTTATGTTCGATCGCTTCATGTGGCACCATTTCGCCGCCGATTTTTGAGAACCGAGAGAGCCGTCCTTCGATATAAAGAAATCCATCCTCATCAAACCGGCCGATATCACCCGTCTTGAGCCAGCCATCTTGCAGCACGTCGGCTGTGCGTTCAGCGTCGTGCAGATAACCTTCGAAAATGTTTACTCCCCGCAGCCAAAGCATTCCGGTTTCGTGCAGCGAACGTTTGCGGTCCGTTTCGGGTTCGCGAATTTCCGCAGCGATGCCGGGCGCCATTTTACCAACCGAGCCAAGACGACTCGATGGTTGCACTTGTGCGCCCGGTTTGGTGGGTTGCGGCTCCGGCAGGTTCACGCTTACCACCGGCGAAGTTTCGGTCAGCCCGTAGCCTTCAAAAACTTTCTGGTTGAAGCGTTCCTCGAAATTTTTCTCGAGATCCAATGACAGTTTTTCCGCACCGGTGATAACGAGACGCAAACTGCGGAGCTGAGCCGGGTCCACTTTGCGCAAATAGCCGCGTAAAAACGTAGGCGTCGCCAGGAGAAGCGTCAGTTTATAGCGTTCGATCAGCGCCGCGTTCTTCGCGGCTTCCAGCGGATTTGGATAGGTGACAATGGGCACACCTTCGATGAGCGGATACCAAAGGGTGACGGTCGATCCAAAGCTGTGGAAAAATGGGAGTGATGCGAGAATGGCGTCATCTTTGGTCGCGTCGAGCAGTTGCCGGAATTGCGAGACATTTCCGACAATATTGCGATGGCTGAGCACAACGCCTTTTGGCTCACCAGTGGTACCGCTTGTAAAAAGCAAAGTCGCTTCCGCGTGACCGCCTTTTCTTGGAATTTGCAAAAGACGCAAGAGCAAACGTGCCGGCAACAAGATCGACATCGTCCACCAAAAGAGAATTTGCGGTTTCAATCGCGGCATCAGCTCGTCCAATTTCAAAATCTGTTCCGGCCACGGAAAATCCTTCACGCGCTCGATGAAAGGCGTTGCCGAAATGGCGACGCGGAGGTTGGCGCGCTTGCAGCAAGATTCATTCGCTGCACGGCCGACCGTGAAATTAAGATCGACAGGAACTTTCCCGGCGAGTGTCGCGGCCAGATTGGCAACCAACGATCCTTTGCTAGCGGGTAAGACGATCGCGATGCGTTCATCGCGAAATCCTTTACGCAGAAAACGGCTCAGTGCAGCAGCGGCGCCAAGCAATTTCGACCGGCTCAAAACGCTGTGATCAAGCCCATCGATCACCGCGGTCGCAAAGGGTCGTCTCTTCAATCCCCGCACGCATTCTTCGGCAAGATGTCGATCTATTGCGGGTCGTCGGCTGTAACAAAACTCACCTAGCTTGAGTAACTCCTCCCGTACAGTCGCAAGATCGGCGTTCTCTGGATTGAGTGGTTTGCCAAAGGCAATCGTCACGTGATACGGAATTCGTTTCGGCAGCTTGCTGAAGAAGCGCCCGCCTTGGAACGAGAAGATCGATCCCCAAAGTTGATCGAGCCAAACCGGGACAACTGGTGCGTTCGCATGACGCGCAATCAGTTCGTAACCGCGTCGCAAACGCAACAACGTCCCGGCGCGTTCAAGCTGGCCTTCCGGAAAGAGGCAGACGATTTCGCCAGCCGCGATTTGTTCGGCGGCGACACGAATAGCTGAATGTGAATAGCGGACATTAATGGGGATGCAGCGGACCGTCCTCAAAAACGGATGCAGAACACGTTTGCGATAAAATTCCTCGTCGACGATGTACCGGATCGGACGCGGGCAGGCGGATTGCAGCACGATTGCATCGACCCACGTAATGTGATTGGGCAGGAGAAGAAATCCGCCCTTCGGCAAGTGCTCCCTGCCGAGCGCGGTAACGCGGTAAAAACAGTGCACCAACGGGCGCGCGAAAAAATGCAGCGCGCGCTCAGCGGCAGAGATGGAGGCCATTGTTTATGATTTACAATCAACGCGGCGCAAACTGCAATCGGCAACTAGCGATGGAAGGCGGCGTGAACAAATCGACCAGCGGCGCGCACAGTGCGCTGTTGCTTCTGCTCGGGATCAATCTCTTCAATTACATTGACCGCCAAATTCTGGCCGCGCTCGAGCCGGACATTCGCGCGAGTTTTTTCACAAGTGGGGACGTGAACGCGATGACGAAGACTGGTCTGCTCGGCGACGCGTTTTTCGTAACTTACATGATCAGCGCACCAATTCTCGGTTTCCTCGCTGATCGGATTTCGCGCTGGGTTATTGTCGGTTCCGCTGTGATTTTGTGGAGTCTGGCCAGC
>WNGP01004431.1_pt1 | contig 14354 bp, 9 predicted proteins | sample 5407671 | NCBI WGS metagenome assembly WNGP01 (sample SAMN13153381, study PRJNA577476) | soil metagenome | isolation source: 40 cm soil or saprolite under Garry oak tree replicate 2 | place: USA:California | collected 2016-06-15 | reverse complement strand
CGTACCGCAGCGACAGCGCCTGCTGAAAATGCGCGGTCTCGCGATCGACGGTGAGGCGTTCGAGTTCCTGGTGCGCTTTCACGAGGAGCGTTCCGCCGGGAGTTTCGTACGCGCCGCGCGATTTCATTCCGACGAGGCGGTTTTCGACGAGGTCAGTGCGGCCAATGCCATGCTTTGCGGCAATTTCATTCAGCATGTTGAGAAGATCCACAGGGTTGAGTTTCGAACCGTTCACCGAAGCTGGAGTGCCGGATTCGAACCCGATTTCGACTTCTTCGGCTTTGTCCGGAGCTTTTTCCGGGGAGACGACCCACTGCCACATCGCTTCGTTCGGGGCGTTCGCGGGATCTTCGAGCTCACCGCCTTCGTGGCTGAGGTGCCAAATGTTACGGTCGCGGCTGTAAATGTTCTTCTTGCTCTGCTCGACGGGAACATTGTGCTTCTGGGCATAGGCGATGGCGTCTTCGCGCGAATCGATGTCCCATTCGCGCCAAGGAGCGATGATTTGCACGTTGGGGGCGATGGCCTTGTAGGCCAATTCGAATCGGACCTGGTCGTTGCCTTTGCCAGTGCAGCCGTGAGAGAGGCCGTCGGCGCCGAGCTTCAGGGCGATTTCCGCCTGGCGCTTGGCGATGACGGGCCGCGCCATCGAAGTGCCGAGGAGATAGGTGTGCTCGTAAATGGCGCCGGCGCGAAGCGTCGGCCAAATGTAATCGCGCACAAATTCTTCGCGCAGGTCTTCGACGTGCGCAGAAGAAGCACCGGTGGCGAGCGCTTTCTTGCGCGCGGCTTCCAGATCTTCCTGCTGGCCGACGTCCCCTATCACGGCGATGACTTCGCAGCCGTAGTTTGCCTTGAGCCAGGGAATAATGATGGAAGTATCCAGGCCGCCTGAATAGGCGAGTACAACTTTTTTCGGTTTAGGCAATTGTGCTTTCACGATCCCTCTCTTGCGTTAAGAATGTTGCCAAGCCAGGGCGCAGCGGTACTGCGCCCCTACAACGAAAACCTGACGCGATGCAATAAAAAGTATCACCAGGCTAGAACAGAGTGTGCAGGATGGCTTTTTGCACGTACATGCGGTTTTCGGATTGATCAAGGACCACCGACTGCCGGCCGTCAAGTACTTCCGGCGTGACTTCCAGTCCGCGGTGCGCCGGAAGACAGTGCATAAACACGGCTTCTGGCGCGGCGAGCGACATCAGCTCGGCATTCACCTGATACGGCTGAAACACGGTGTTTCGCACTTGCCCTTCGGCTTCAAATCCCATGCTGGTCCAGGAATCGGTGTAGACGCCCATCGCGCCGCTGACGGCTTCGCGCGGGTCGGTCATCAATTCGATTTTGGCTTTGGTTTCGCGGGCCACGCGCTTGCCATCGGCGACAACTTCAGGCAGGGGCGCGTATTCCGCCGGTGTAGCGACGCGCAAGTGAACGCCGAGCCGCGCAGCGAGGTAAATCAGAGAATGGCAAACGTTGTTGCCATCGCCGACATAGGCGAGCTTGAACCCGCGCAGCGCGCCAAATTTTTCCTCGAGCGTGAAAAAATCCGCCAGCGCCTGGCACGGATGAAATTTGTCGGAGAGCGCATTAATCACCGGAATGTCGGCGTTCGCCGCCATTTCCTCGAGGACCCGCTGGTGGTAAACGCGCGCCACGATGCCGTGTACCCAGCGCTCCAGGTTGCGAGCGACGTCGGCGATGGACTCGCGCGCGCCAAGAGACGCGGACGCTTGCGTGTGGTCCAGGAAAACGACGGAGCCCCCCATGCTCTGGATGCCTACGTCAAAGGTGACGCGCGTGCGGAGCGAGGGCTTTTCGAAAATCAAGGCGATGAATTTGCCGTGAAGCGTGGAAGCGTAGCGGACCGGCCGGGCCTTGATGTCCGCGGAAAGGTGGAGCAATTCGCGGGTGTGCGCGGGGTTCCATTCCGCCCCGGTGAGGAGATCATTCGATAAAGAAATAGGAGCAACGAGAGTCGTTGTAGTCATTTTTTCACCTTGCCGCAGCCTGGGCGACGCGCCCGGGATCCGCGGAATCCGAAGCGGAGGCTTGCTGCGGAGTTGTTGCAAGAACGAGTTCAAAGAGCGTGAGAAAATCGCGCACCTCCGCGCGAGTGATGATAAACGGCGGTAGCAGGCGCAAAGTAAAATCGTGGGTGCAATTGATGAGCAAGCCGCGCTGCATGGCCTCGCTGACAAAAGGCACGCCTTCCATGGAGAGTTCGACGCCGATCATCAGGCCTTCGCCGCGAATTTCGCGGATGAGGCTGAATTTAGAGGCAAGCTTGGTGAGGCCCTCACGCAGCTCCGCGCCGCGCATGCGGATATTTTCGAGGAGTTTTTCGTCCTCGACGATCTTGAGGAACTCGAGTGCAACGGCGCAAGCCAGCGGCCCGCCGCCAAACGTGGTGCCGTGCATCCCTGGAGAGACGCGAGAGGCGACCTCCTCCGTGGTGAGAATGGCGCCGAGCGGAAGTCCGGCGGCGAGCGGCTTGGCGATCAAAACAATGTCCGGCTTCGAGGGAAATTTCTGATAGGCGAAGTAACGGCCGGTGCGCCCGAGTCCGCATTGAATTTCATCGGCGATCAGGAGAGCGCCGTGCTGGGTGGCAAGCGCGCGAGCGCGATTCCAGAAAGCTTCGCTGACCGGATAGATGCCGCCTTCGCCCTGTACGGTTTCCAGAAAGATGCCACACACGGTGTCGTCAAATTTCGCCTCGAGATCAGCAACGTCGTTGAAACGCACGAACTCAGCGCCGGGAACGACAGGCGCGAATGGCAACCGGTACTTTTCCGTGGAGGTGACGCTGATGGCGCCGAAAGTGCGCCCATGAAAGGAGTTTTCCAAGGCCAAGAAACGGTGCTTCTTCGCGGTTGTGCCAGCGGCCTCATTCGAGTGGCGTCCGAAGAGGCGCGCAAGCTTCATTGCCCCGTCAATGGCTTCCGTGCCGCTGTTCGAAAAAAAGACGCGGTCCATCCCGGACCATCCAGCGAGTTTGCGCGCCAGCGGGCCTTGATAGGCGTTGTGATAGAGATTCGAGAGGTGAATGGCGCGGGCAGCTTCCCGGCGGATCACTTTCACGATGCGCGTGTGCGCGTGCCCGAGCGCATTTACGGCGATGCCGCCGAGAAAATCGAGGTACTTCTTGCCAGCGGCGTCATAGACATAGGGGCCGCGACCGTGAGTCATGACCACGGGCTGGCGCTTGTAGGTGGGCAGCAGGAACTGTTCAGCATCCAGCAGGCGCGTGTCCGATTTGGCAGTTTTCGCAGACCTATTTTGGGGTTTGCGCACGGAGCGCGACAGGGACTTCCTTTGGAACGACGGGCCCATCATGCCACCGAAAGAGCTGCTTGCGCCGCGGACAACGGTTCACGGATCACGCGCGTTCCTGGAATCGATGGGACTCCGTCATGGGCGGATGTTTCCGCGGCGTGCGACGCCAGCAACAACGCGTCCGACGAAGTGCCGCCGACGATGCGGACTTCGCGGACGCCGCCTTCGATGGCGCGCTTGGCAGCTTCGAGCTTGAGAACCATGCCGCCAGAAACAACGCGGCATTGGACCAAGCGCTCGATCTCCTCGCAGGTGACCGCGGAGAGAACTCTCTCCCCGTCGAGCACGCCGGCGACATCCGTGAGATAGATCAGCTGATCCGCGCTGAGATATTCCGCGCAGGCAGCGGCCATGTGGTCGGCGTTAATGTTGTACAGCTCATTGTCCGCACCAAGGCCGAGGCACGGCGCGACCGGCAGAAGCCCTTCGTGCCAGAGAGACTCGATGAATGGCGCGTTCAATCCGGTGAGGTAGCCGACGAAGCCCAGGCCGCCTTCGACTTCGTTGTGGACCATGGGCTCGGCGACGAAACACCGGGCGTCGGCGGCAGAGATGCCGATGGCGGGCTGTCCTTCCGCTGAAATCGCCGCAGCCAGCTTCTTATTCAACAAACCAGCGAAGACCATGACGGCCACATCGCGCGCTTCACGGTCGGTGACGCGCAGGCCGGCGATGAACTTACTTTCGATGGCCATGCGCTTGAGGGTGGCGGTAAAAAGGCGGCCGCCACCATGCACGACCAGAATTTCGTGGCCTTCCTGAGCGAGGGCCGCGACCTGCTGCGCGAGAGAGCGCACCGCGCCGTCGTCTTCGAGCAATGCTCCTGCGAATTTGATTACGATTCTCATTGAAGTGAGGTTTGCTCCTCTATTCCCAACATGTGATTGAAATTCTGAACGGCTTGGCCGGCGGCTCCTTTTCCAAGATTGTCGAGGCAAGAGACGATGACCAGGCGGCGTCCAGATTTGTCCAGCGCGAACCCGATGTCACAAAAATTGGTGTGCGCCACGTGTTGCAACTCCGGCAACGTGCCGGCGGGCCAGATGCGGACCATCGCGCGGCCGGCATAAAACCGCCGGTAGAGCGACTCGACGTCCGCGGCAGTTTGCGGTTCGCCGAGCGTGACGTAGACAGTGGAAAGAATGCCGCGCGCGAGCGGGAGCAGGTGGGTTGAGAAAACGACCTGCGACTCGCTCAGGCCGGTGTGTTCGAGAATTTCCGGCGTGTGGCGGTGCGTGAAAAGGCCGTAGGCCTTGAAATTTTCATCCACTTCGACGAAGTGGAGATCGCGGCGAGGGTCCTTGCCCGCGCCGCTGGCGCCAGACTTGCAATCGCAAACGACGCCGGCGCCGGGAGCAAGCAAGCCCGCTTGCGTAAGAGGCCGTAAGGCCAGAATCACGCTGGTCGCATAACAGCCGGGGTTGGCAACCAATCGAGCCTGAGCGATCCCGTTCGAATAGAGCTCAGGAATCCCGTAGACAGCTTCCGTAAGCCACTCCGCGTGGGGCGCGGGCAGCTTGTACCAGGAGGTGAAAGTTTCGGCTTCGCGAAAGCGGAAGGCTCCACTCAAATCGACAACGCGGAGACCCGCACGGAGCAAATCGGGCGCCAATTCCGCGGAAACCTCATGCGGAGTCGCAAGAAATGCGGTGCCCGCGCTGCTGGAAGCAATCGCTTCAACCGAAAGGGGCCGGAGCGGCGCTTCGCCCCAGCCGCGGAACTGGGGAAAGAGTTCGGCGAGGCATTTCGCACCGTTGGGTTCGCGGACGTAGAAGACCGGCGGCGGAAGCGCGGGATGACGCAGCAGAATCCGCGCCAGCTCGAGACCGATGTAGCCGGTGACGCCTACAACCGCGACTTGGCGGGGATTTCTCATTTCACCAGAGCTTCGATTTTCTTCTGGAGGGATTCGCGCGATTTCTTGCTGGGCGTGATGATAAGGACGGTATCGTCACCGGCAATCGTTCCCGAGATCTCGGTGAATTTGGCGCCATCCATGGCGGCAGCAAGAGGTTGCGCGCCGCTGGGAGGCGTTTTCAAAACGAGAAGATTTTCCGCAGGCCGGATATCGAGAAGAAATTCGCCGAGGGCGCGAGCGAGCGGAGGAAGAGGCGCGGACTCCTCGGGCAGGGCGGTGGCGGGTTTGTAGCCTTCGTGGGTCTTAATCAGCCGGAGCTCCTGCAGGTCGCGCGAAAGCGTGGCCTGAGTCACGCGGAGTTTCTGCGCGGCCAGCCCGCGGCGCAGCTCTTCTTGATTGGCAATCCGCCGATCCGAGACCAGGCGGAGGATTTGACCGTGGCGAAATGTCTTGTGCGCGCTCATCGTGCATCGAGGCTATTGGCCTCTGTATTTTTATACACGCGGTTGCATACTCCTGTCAATTGATTTTGCAAACTTTTTCCCGGCAACGAAGGGCGCCGTCCAAGAGCGCGAGACGCGGGGGAAGCAGGTCATGTAAGATTCGCACCACCGGAGGGATGCGCACTGGATTTTCCGCGCGGGAGATGTACCCTAGTCTTTCAGCCCCATCGGCACATGGGAACGTCTTGCCAAATTGCGGGATGTAAGAACGACACGCCATCGGCACTCGCCGAGCAGCGGCTGTGCGTGCTGCATTTCACGCTATCGCTGGAAGCTGGCTGCTCGGAGATGCGGCGGGAGACGGCGCTGGGCCATGCCCCGCAGGAGCGCCAGCGTGAAATCATGAAGTTCATCACGGAACACGGAGAACGCCTGGCGCGCGTAGCGACAAGCGGCTTGCACCTGACGGACGACCTGAAGGCGAGAATTTTGAGTACTTTCCTGACGCTGATGAACCTGCGTGAAAACCTGGACCGTTCGAACATGCGCAGCTCGTTCGGACGCTCCGGGCACATCCGCTGAAACGCAAACCCCGAAGTGGAAGAGAACTGGGAAGTCAGGCGCCGATGTACCTGGCGTAGAGGGAACGCGCGACGGCGGGATCCTTGGTGCCCTTGAGGATGGCGCGTCCATCGGCGAAGACGGTCATTTCATAAGGCGCAATTCGAAAGCGAAGCAGAAAATCGTTCTGGCGCACGTTGTCAACGAGAGGCCGCAATCGAGCCTCGAGAACACCGAGGTCGAGAGTCCTGGCGCGCTCGTGAATCTGGACGGAATCGCGGCCGCACATGGTGATGCGAGGCTGGGCTTCTCCATCAAGATAAGTGAAATCGCGCCGGACGCACGCGCGGCATTCCGGATTGCGCGCAATAGCAATGGATTGCATGCGCCCGGTCCAGACATCGCAAGAGAGCAAGCGCCCATGAAGGGCTTCGGGGTGGCCGGAGAGGAGTTTCAAAGCTTCGGCTGCTTCCAGGGAGGCGATCAGATTGACGATCGGCCCGAGGACACCAATGGTGTCGCAGGTCTCCTCGAGGCCCTGGGCCGGAGGGCCGGATTCGAGAAGGCAGGCGAGGCAAGCCGTTGCGGCGGGACAAATGGTCATGGTCAGCCCGTAACTGGCGACGCCAGCCGCGTAGATCCAAGGCCGGCCGGATTTCACGGCCACGTCGTTGATCAAGAAGCGGGTCTCGAAATTGTCGGTTCCATCGAGGAGCAGGCCGACTCCGCCGAGGAGCGCTTCCGCGTTGCGCGGGCTGAGATCGGCGACGACACCTTCGATGGTTACGGACGAATTGATGGAGCGCAGCTTGCGCTCCGCGGCAACGGCTTTGGGGAGGACGTCGAGGGCGTCGGACTCATCGAAAAGGGTCTGGCGCTGCAAGTTCGAGGGCTCGACGAAATCGCGATCGATGATTCTGAGGTAGCCGACGCCGGCGCGAACGAGAAGATTGGCGGCGGCAGCGCCAATAGCACCGCAGCCGACGATGGCCGCCCGAGAAGCAAGCAGCCGCTGCTGCCCTTCCGGGCCGATCCCGGTGAAAAGCATCTGGCGCGAGTATTTTTCCTGGAGAGAGTCGTTCACGAAGGGTGCGGCCCCAGCATGCACAGCGAAAGCGCCTGCTAAGCTACATGATAACGCCAAAGGGGACAGGTCAGGCAACGCCGCTGTGCTAGGCTTCGTCTGAACGAAGGGAAACATGAAATCGGGCTTGGCCAATGGGTTGCGAGGCATTGTCGCGCTCGCGCTTCTGACGGGAGCCGGGACGACGCGCGCGCAAACGCCGCAAGACAGCTCCCCGGCAGGTGTTGAGCCGGAAGAACCGAAGATCGTGGCGATTCGCATCGTCAAAGAAGATGGCCAGGTTTTGTCCGACTCACCTCTGGGAGTCGCGGTAGAAACCGGGAAAGCGCTGGACCGGGGGAAAATCGCCGAAAGCTTGCGGGCGCTTTACCGAACGGGCGATTACGCCGATCTCCGTGCGGTCACAACACCTGTACCGGATGGAGTGCGATTGGATTTCGTGGTGCGGGAGAATATGTTTTTCAACCAAGTGCGCATCCAGGGCCTTCCCGCGCCACCTAGCGAAGCCTCGGCAGCGGCGGCGATGCAGATTGCGCTGGGGCAAACCTACCGGCAAGCCGCCGTCAACGAGGCGCTGGAACGGCTGCGAGAGACACTTCGTGATGAGGGTTTGTATCGGGCGGAAGTCTCCGCAGAAACGGTGCCGCATCCGGAAACGCATCAGATGGACATTGTTGTGCACGTGAAGCCCGGCCCCCGCGCACGCGTCGGAATCATCCAGCTGAAGAACGGAACGGAGTATCGCGATGCCGAAATCCTTTCCCGCTTGAGAATGAAAGCGGGAAGCGAGATCACGTCGGCCAAGCTGCAGCGCGGGACGGACCGCATCCGGAAATATCTGGTCAAGAGGGGGCATCTGAGCGGGCGAGCGGCAGTGAGCCGGGGCGACTATGACGCAGCGAAGAACGCGATACCTCTGGAGCTGGAGGTTACGGAAGGGCCCCGTGTGCGGGTGACGTTGACGGGCGCGAAGTTTTCCCAAGGGGAGCTGAAAAAACTGATCCCCGTCTATCAAGAGGGCGCCATTGACGCGGACCTCCTGGAAGAAGGGAAACGCAATCTTCGCGAGCGGCTGGAACGCGAGGGGTATTTCGACGCGGATGTGAATTACACGACCGAAACTCATGAGGTGAAGTCCAGTCGCGGCGAAGTGCAGAGCATGGAAGAAATTATTACTTACACGGTGGAGCGGGGCGTGCGGCACAAACTAATAGGGATAGAAATCACGGGGAACGAGTACTTCGACACCGAATTGCTGCGAAGCCGGTTGCAAATCTTCGGCGGGGCCTTCGGTTCGGCGGGGCGGTTCAGCCGAAGGCTGGTTGATTCCGACGCGCAATCGATGCGCACTCTATACCAGGCGAACGGGTTTCTTGATGCCAGGGTCGAACAGCAGATCGAAGACAACTACAAAGGGAAAGAGGGTAATCTGTTTATCCGCTTCGCGGTTCAGGAAGGAAGGCAGACCCGCGTCGCTTCGCTGTCGATCGAGGGGAATCATGCGTTCAAGGAAGACGAACTTCTCGGCGTGATCGGTTCGACTCCAGGCCAGCCGTATTCGGATTTCGGCGTGACGACCGACCGGGACAACATCCTGGCACTTTATTTTAACGAAGGATTTCCAGGGGCCAGCTTTTCAGCAACCGCCGAACTCGTCTCCACTAGTCCGCGGGCGCAAAAAACGGACGCCGGCGGGAGCGCCAGTTCCTCGAAGGAAAATGGGAAAAAAGAACAAAAGGAAAAAGAGTCCAAGCGGACGATTGAGCAGGCCGAGGCGGTCCGGCTGGTGTATCACATCCACGAGGGCCCGCAAACGCGGGTGCGGCGCATTTTAATTGGCGGGTACCAGCACACGCGGCCGGGAGTGATCCATCGAGAGGTGCACATCAAGGTTAAAGAGCCACTGCGCGAAGGGGATGTGGTTGAATCGCAAAGGCGGCTGTACAACCTCGGGGTCTTCAATCGCGTGACGATCGAGCCGCAGAATCCGAACGGAACGAATCCTGAGAAGGACATAGCGGTTCTGGTCGAGGAAGCCAAGCGCTACACGGTGGGATACGGCGGCGGATTCGAAGTGCAGAGGCTAGCCAGCACCACGAACCCGACCGGCGGACAGATACAAGCAGCTCCGCGAGGAATTCTGGAGATCAGCAAACTGAATCTTACGGGGCGCGCCGACTCGCTGTCGCTCAAACTGCGCGGTAGCACGATTGAGGACCGGGCGCTACTAGGGTACTCGATTCCGAATACATTTGGGAATCCGCACTTTAGCTTTCAGGCGACCGCGTACACAGAAAAGACGCAAGACATCAACACCTTCACGGAAATGCGCTATGAAGGCGCCGTCCAGCTCACCGAACAGTTGACGCCGCGAACGACAGTCTTATACGGATATACCTTCCGAAAGGTGCTGGTATCGAACCTGAATAGCCACATTGCGCCGGAGGAAATTCCGCTCTTCGAACAGCCCACGCTGGTATCCCAGGTTGGAGTGACGTGGTTCCGCGACACGCGTGACAATCCGGCCGATGCCAGCAAGGGCAGTTTCAACAGCGCCGGGTTTAGCGATGCCGATACGGCTTTGGGTTCCAGCGCGAGCTTCCTGCGCTTCTTTTTTCAGAATTCCACTTACTATCCGATTAAACGCCGATTTAGTTTTGCGCGTTCCACACGCTTTGGATTCCTTGTGCCGTACCGCGACACCGTCTCCCTGAGTTTTCCGCCGCCCACGGCAGGGGAGTGCACGGCGGGCGCGACCGCCTCCGGACCACTCCTTACCATTATTCCGCTGCCGGAGCGATTTTTTGGCGGGGGCGGCACGTCGTTGCGAGGCTTCGCGCTCAATCAGGCCGGGCCGCGCGATCTCTGCACGGGCTTTCCGGTCGGCGGCCAGGCCATGCTGGTGCTGAACCAGGAATTTCGTTTTCCGATGCGCCTGCCGTTTGTGGGAACATCTCTTGGCGGCGCCATTTTCTATGACGGCGGCAACGTGTACAGCCGGCTGAGCCGGATCTCTTTCCGCGGAATGTTGCCGGAACCCACATTTGTGTTGCAAAATCCGGCGCTGCCTGCAGGACCAACCAACGTGCCGGTGTGCGCTACAAACTGCACGAACGAACTCAATTACTTTGCGCACACCATCGGTTTGGGCGTGAGATATAAGACTCCGGTGGGTCCGATTCGAATCGATTTCGGTTATCAGCTGAATCGCCCGTTGTTTGTTATTCCGATTCCGTGTCCGAGCAGTGCCACGAATTGCCAGGTTGGCTCGCTGGGGCAGCAAAGCACGCGGCTACCTGGCTTTCAAATCTTTTTCAACCTGGGGTCGACATTCTAGTGCGCGGGCCTGCGATTTGCGTTCTATTGTTCTGGTTGCTTATGACATATGCGGTGGGATTACGTGCGACGCAAGAGATCGTGGACCGCATTGCGGCGCGAGTTGAAAACGACATCATTCTATTGAGCGACATCCACGCACTCAGCCGCTACCAGCAATTCCTTGACGAAAAATCGGAAACAGATGCCCAGATACTCGAGCGGCTGATTGATCAGTGGATCGTGCGGACCGAGGCTAACGTCTCGCGTTTCCCGCAGCCATCCGATGCTGAGATCGACCACAGCCTGGAGCGACTGCGGAATTCCTTCACATCGACGCAGGAGTACGAAGCAAGGAGGAGGCAAAGCGGTTTGAACGACGCGGAAATACGGGAAATGGTGGCCGCGCAGCTCTACCTGAGCAATTACCTGGATTCGCGTTTTCGTTCCGGTGTGCAGATCGATCCCAAGACGATCGAGGATTTCTACCAGAAGTCAGTTGTGCCGCAAGCCAAAGCCCGCGGTCAAGACCCGCCCCCGCTGGACACCGCGCGCGACTTCATCCAGGAGGCCCTGGTGCAGCGCGGAATTAATGACCAGGCCGATCGATGGCTCATAGAGAGTAAGGCCCGCCTGCACATTGAAAAGTTACTCGATGAGGCGGCGAAATGAAGCGCGAGGCCCGCCACCCGATTTGGAGCTGGATCATTCACACGCCGTGGGTGCTGGCGGTAATCGCGCTTTTGGCGGTGGTTGTATTTTTCGGTAGCGGCGCCGGCAACCCGTTGTTGAGCCGGCTGCTCGTAAGCCGACTGGAGCGAGTGACCGGCGGCAAGGTGGAGTTCCGGGCTTTGTCGATTCAATGGTTCGCCATGCGGGCCGCCATTAAAAACCTGGTGATCCACGGAAGAGAACCAGCCGGCACGGAACCTCTTTTTACCGCAGAGGAAGTGCAGGCAGGTCTGCGCATAGATTCCTTCTGGGGACGCAGAATTTCGCTGAGCGAACTCGTGGTCCAGCAACCACATGTGCACATCCGTGCGCATAGACTCCTTCTGGGGACGCAGAATTTCGCTGAGCGAACTCGTGGTCCAGCAACCACATGTGCACATCCGCGTTGAAAAAAACGGCGTCACGAACGTACCAACGCCTCCGCAAACTGCTTCCGCAAATAAACCACTGCGCGACACGCTATTCGAATTGCGCATCCGGCGCCTGGTGCTCGCTGACGGGTGGGTTCTCTACAACGACATGAAAGCACCAATCACAGTGCATGGGGGAGATCTGCGGTTTGGGCTCGATGCCGGGGGCACGCTGGATCATCCTCTGTATCTCGGCAACCTTGACTGGCAGACCCTGCAGTTCACGTCAAAGCGCTACGTGCCCCTGCCCGTGGGTCTATCGGCGAAGTTCACGCTTTGGCGCGATGGCTTCACCCTCGAACAAGGGGTACTCACTGCGGGGCATTCGCATCTGGATGCACAAGCGGAAATGAACAGTTTCTCGAAACCGCAGTGGAATTTCCGGTACCGCGGCTGGGTCGATCTGGTGGATTTCCGGGAAACCCTGCGCGAACCCATGGTGCCGACGGGGCGGGTCGATGTGCGCGGAGAAGGGCAGTTCGCCAGCGGCCAGCTCAAGGGCAGCGGGAGTTATTCCGGACAGAACATCGCGCTGCCTTACGTGGACTTTCACGCGACCGGACTGACCAGCAGTGGCAGCTATCGGCTTGACAACCGCGGTCTTGAGATTCCCGATTTTTTTGCCGCGGCATTCGGCGGCAAGGTAACCGGGCGCGTGACGATGCGTTTCGACGGACTGCAATTCAGGGCAGACACCCATGTGCAGGACGTGAAGCTCGCGGCGGTCCTGCCTTCGATCGAACATCGCGACTTCCCCATCGACGAGCTGCACTGGGACGCGCGAGTCACTGCAGACACGGTGGAAACCTGGAGCGGCCCCTTCCAGCACTTCGAAATTTCCGCGAATACCGTGTGGGAGGCTCCGCAGCAACCGGCGGAACACCATCAAGCGGTGAGCGCTGCCTGGAGGCTCCACTATCGTTACGATCCCAACATCCTGACGATCGACTCGGGCGAATTCGAAACGCCGTCGTCGCGCGGCACTATCGACGGCATTCTTGCACCGCACAACACGATGATAAATGTGCGGTTTGATACCGATGCTCTGGAGACCTACAAAGATTTCATTGACGGCTTGCGTGGAGCAGGGCGGGGTTCGGCGGAGGCTGCGAAACAAATTTCGGGGAGCGTGCGGTGGGATGGCAAGATCTTGGGACCCGCCGGCGGCTCTACGTTTCAAGGACACCTGCGTGGGGAGCGCGCTCGTTACGACGGCGTCTTCATGGACTTCCTTGAGGGGGATGTAACCTATTCGTCTTCGGAGCTTGCTGTGGAGCGCGGACATGCCCGAAGCGGCGACATGGAAACGGATATCGAAGGGACACTTTCCCTGACGAAATGGAATTTCCTGCCAGGGAACGGCTGGACGGCTGAAGCGAATATCGAGAAAGTCCCTGCCGAGAGTCTCGGACAACTGCTGGGGATGCCTCTTCCTGTGAGGGGCTCATTGACGGGTCAATTTCACGGCCGCGGTACCCGAGCACAGCCCAGCGTGACCGGCCTTTTCGATCTGGCCAATGGCACGTTGTATGGACTTTCCTTCAATCGTCTCCGCGGGCAACTCAACGTGTCTCCGGATGAGGCGCGCGTCGCGGACGCAGAGCTACGATTCTTCCTGCCAGGAAAAGAAAGCGGGCGCGGCGCGGGAATTATCACCGGATCGGCGGGGTACCGCTACGCGGACCAAACGCTTTCCGCTGATCTCGTGGGCGCGGCACTTCCTCTGGAAAATTTTGAAAAATTGCAATCGGCGCGCCTTCCAGTGGGAGGGCAGGTGACCTTCCGGTTGAGGGCCAATGGCCCATTGAGAGCACCGCTTGGCGATGGGACATTTCGAGTCGTGGACCTGCGAATCGGCCAGGTGATTGTAGGCAGTTTCGACGGCAAATTGACGTCGGACGGCCGCACAGCACATCTGGAACTGGGCTCCGCTATGACTACAGGAGAGGTTACCGGCGGTTACACGCTTGGACTTGCCGATCCCTATCCGCTGAGCGGGAAGGTTTCGATCAAGAATATTGACTTGGACCCCTTTCTGCTCGCCGCCTTGCACCTGAAAGAATTCAGCGGCCATGCGAACGCGGATGGAGATATTTCTGTAAATGGTTCGCTGAAGCAGCCGCAAAGGATCGTAGTGGATACGAGTCTCTCGCGACTGACAATGAATTACGCCAACGTGCGCCTGGAAAACGCCGGACCGGTTCACTTCCGTTCGATGAAGGATAGCCTGGAGATCGACCCGGTCACGCTGCGGGGAGCGGACACCAATTTGCAGATCGCGGGTGCGGTTCAGTTTGCCGGGCGCCGCACTGTCGGATTGCGTCTCAATGGCGCTCTGGACTTGCGGCTCATCAGCGGTTATGTGCCGAATGTCGAAGCACGAGGTCCGGCACAAATCAACGCTTCCTTCGAAGGGACGCTCGACCGGCCGCGGATTACCGGCCGCGTGCACATCGAAAACGCCTTCGCGCGCGCCGCGGATTTCCCGACAGGACTCAGCGCGATCAAGGGCGACGTGGTATTCGATGCCACGCGCCTGTATTTCGAAAATATGAGTGCGGAATCCGGAGGCGGCACGCTGCATCTTTCCGGGAGCGTGAATTACGCGGAGA
>WNGP01006915.1_pt1 | contig 14360 bp, 14 predicted proteins | sample 5407671 | NCBI WGS metagenome assembly WNGP01 (sample SAMN13153381, study PRJNA577476) | soil metagenome | isolation source: 40 cm soil or saprolite under Garry oak tree replicate 2 | place: USA:California | collected 2016-06-15 | reverse complement strand
GGCTTGGTGGCCATCACCTGGGCGATGACCTCGCCGACCTGGTTGTTCATCAGCGTGAACCCGCACCTGCCGGACGCCGTGTGGTTGGCTTTGAACGGGCTTTCCGCGACCGTGGTCATTGCGCTAGCTCCTTCGGTGTGTCCAGGCCGAGATCGGTCACGATGCCGCTGAAGCGGCTCTTGGCAGCGTCCAGTCCGTCCTCGAAGCGGGGCGGCTTCGCCTCCGGCTGTGACCACAGCGGCTGCATTGCGCGGGCGGCCGAGAGGGCGCGCGGCACCCAGGCCGACAGCCATTGCTGCAGCAGAGCCTTGTTGTGGTCGGCGAACTCCCGGTCGGCGGTCAGCAGCTGGAACATCGGCCTGGTGTAGCGCAGGTCACGCTCGGCGTAGTCGTACTCCTCGGCGCCGACCACGGTCGGCGTGACGAAGTCGCCGTTGCGCGGCGCGGCGTGCATCACCAGGTGGCTGCGGAACAGCTCGCCGACCAGCGGCTCGAACACCACGTTCGCGGCGAAGATGGCCTCGCACCAGTCGTCGATGGCGGTCAGCTGCTCGGCGGTCTCCCGCACCCCCTGCCAGGCCGGGTCCTCGTTCCAGGCCTCGATGTGGGCGGCGCCGTTGAAGCCAGGGACCACCTCGGTCAGGGTCAGGTTGTACAGGGCCAGGTCCTGGGCGGACCTGATCCTGTGCATGCTGTTCACCGAGATCGCGTTGTTGTGCATGTTGGTCGGGCACCGGCGCTGCGCGTTCGCGAACAGGTAGAGCCCGAGACCGTGGTCGACGTGCATCCAGGCGCCGATGTTGCGCTCGACGAACCGCACCCAGGCCTGGTTCCACTGCTCGAACGCCTTCGCCTGCTTGGCGTTTTCGATGTTCTGGTTGAGCTGCCGCACCACGTTCGCGTTGTAGCGGTACAGGGTGAGTTCCCACTCCTCGTTCGGGTCGCGGAACTCGTGCCAGCCGAGCGCGGGCCAGTCATAGCCCTTACCGCCCGAGCCGGGGAAGCGCTTCGGTTCCGGCCGGTCCGAACCCCAGGCCTTGAGCGCCGTCCACTCCAGCGGGTAGCCGCCGCGGCCGTCGGAGAACCCGTACAGCCAGCCCTGGCTCAGGTAGTGCCTCGTGTCCGGCTGGACCTCGACGGTGACGTCCTCGTAGTGCGACTGCTTCCGCCCGGCCGGGGTGAAATAGTTGAAGCGGCGGGCATCGGAGTCGGGGAATACCTTCGCGCCAGCCTCCGCGTCGGTAAAGTTCACCTTCGGGACGCTGCGTTGCTGAGCCTCTGTCATAGTCCTTCCCTTTCACTTTAGGGAGTTGGCGGTTCCCCGGTGGTCGTGAACTTGTCCCAATAGACATGCTTTTCCGGCACCCCAAGTCTGGTGAGCAACGGCACCGCGGCCTCGACCATCGGCGGGGGACCGCATACGTAGGCATGAGCGCGGCCCAGGTCGCCTTCCTTGGCCGCCACGATGTCGGTGATCATGCCGGTCTCGCCGTCCCATTCGTCCTCGGACAGCGCTGGAATGTAGCGGAAATCGGGCAGCGCCTGCTCCAGCGCCCGGAGTTCATCTTCGAAGCAGAGATCGCCGCGGCGGCGCGCGCCGTAGTAGTACACGGCCTTGCGCGCGATGCCGCGTTCGGCCATGGACCGGAGCAGGCACAGGATCGGCGCCATCCCGGCCCCGCCGCCGACGAAGACTAGGTCGGTGTCGGGGGCGTCGCGCAAGGTGAAGACCCCGAACGGCCCGGTCAGGTTGAGCCGGTCGCCGGGTTGCAGCTTGGTGTCGAGGAAGTGGGAGAACAGGCCGTCCGGGTAGATCTTGATAATGAACTCGAGCTGCCCGCTCTCCCTGGCCGACGTGTTGGCCATCGAGAACGACCGGGTCTCGTTCGTCCCGGGAACGGCGATGTCGACGTACTGGCCGGGGAAGAACTTGAAATCGTCCGTGTCCACCAGCTTGAGCACCAGGTGCCGCATGTCACGCGTGACCGGGTCGTTGGCCACGACCTCGGCCACGGCCTCCTTGATCGGCAGCCCGGACCTGATCATCTCCTCGTCGAAGTTCAGCAGCTCGATCGTCACGTCCTCGTAGACGTGCGCCCGGCACAGCAGCGTGAAGCCCTCCTCCTTCTCGAAGTCGGGCAGCGCGAACGTGGAGTAACTGTCGAGTTCCACGTCGTCGCCGTCGAGTATGAACGACTTGCAGGAGGAGCACTGCCCCTCCTTACAGCCGTGCATGAGCATGATGCCCTGCTCGGCCGCGGCGCGCAGGACGTTCTGCTCCTCGTCGACCTCGATCTCGATGCCGACTGGCTCGAACCGGACGACATGTTTACCAGCCATGATCACCTCGTGGATACCGGGGGGCAGGAGGGAACGATGGGCCTCCTGCCCCCCGGTGCGTGCATGCGGGCTGAGGGTGTTACCACGGCCCGTTCGGACTAAAGGGATTCTCTTCTTTCTGCCCGCGGCTCAGGCGTCAGCGGGAGCGGGACGGCCAGCCGGGCCCTGCCGGATGTAGTCCGCGTGGAACGCCGCGCGCTCCTCCGGTGTCATCTCGTTGAGCAGCACGTTCGGGCTCAGCACTGGCCCCATGCGGCGCAGGTGGTCCAGCGTCCACATCTTCTTGGGGTCCAGGTTCAGATGCGGCTGCGCCGTCATCGTCTTGCCGTCGTCACGCACGAAGCCCATGTCGGACACCACGTCGGCCCAGTTCCAGCCGTGGTACAGGGTCTCCCATTCGCGCTTGCCGATGAGCTGGCCCATGTTGGGCGTGGCCCGGCCCTGGAAGGTGGGCCGGAACGCCTCGACGTCCGTCCACCGGCAGGCCTCGTGGCAGTAGGTGCGCCACTGCCCTTCCACCTCAGCCATCACCATGTCCTCGCGGACCAGGCACGGCACCATGCAGACCCAGCACCGGTGCGGGTACACGTAGTCGACGTTCTCGGCCACGATCGGGTGATGCCCGTTCGGCATGGACAGGCGGTTGTAGTTCTCCCACCACTTGCCGTACTTGTCGTACCAGCCCGGGTACTTGTACTCGAACCACTCGAAGTCCTCGTCCGTCATCGGGTCGATCCGCCAGTAGTTGGCGAGCCAGCCGGTGGCGAAGAACTGCGCGACCTCGTGCACGTAGCCCTTGTTCCAGATCTGGTTCCAGGCTTCCTCGATGAGGTCATGCGGAATGACCAGGCCGTACTTCTCCAGCGGCACGAGGTAGCTGCGGTAGTAGTCGTCGTAGATCCACCGCCGCCACATCTCGGCGTAGGACTCGCGCTCCTTGCGGCGGTCCTTGGTGCCGTACTCGATGAACGTGCCGATGGCCGCGTCCACCACCCGGTGGTTGTTCCACCAGGCGTAGCGCAGGTCGCGCTCGAGCAGCTGGTGGTTCTCCTCATCCGACAGCGCCATCAGCAGGGTGGCGTAGCCGTTGCTGATGTGCCTGGACTCATCCGACTGCACCGAGTGGAACACCGTCGGCAGCAGGTAGTCGCCGTTGGCGGCCGCCTCGGCCGGCATGGCCACGAACAGGGTGTTCGTGAACGCGGTCTCGGCCACGATCGTCAGGTAAATGCTCGCGGCGGTGATGGCGTCACCGGTGATGAAGCCCTCCGCGAACTGCCTGCCGATCGTCCCGCAGTAGTCGTCGTGGAATCCGCGCAGGCTGTTGTTGAAGCCTGCCGGGTCGATGTAGTTCTGCATGTACAGGCGCTTCAGGTTCTGCTGGATCGTCGAGTGCCTTACCTCGTCGATCATCTGGATCGCCTGGCCGTTGTTCAGTTCCGGGTTGGGTACGGTCCGGAACAGCAGTGGCATCGCCCGCGCTGCCGCTATCTCGGGCAGCGGGATGATGCTCAGGAACAGCTTCTGCCATTCCAGCCAGCGCTCCTGCACCTGGCGGAACATGTTGCCGCGGATCGCGCCGTCCTCGGCGCCATAGACGCGGTGGTCCTTTTCTTCCTGCATGGGGAAGTAGGACCGCAGCACCTGCTTGAGCGGGTCCTTCTTCTGCGCCTTGCGGAAGGTGTAGTCAGTCCCGTATTGAGAAACTGGCTCGTGGTACTTGGGCTCCCAGGAAAGTTCCTGGATCTTCTGATGTGCCCTGGCCACACTCTGGCGACTCATCGTCACCCCTTTCTCGGCGGGTTCCGGGGTCCGGAATCGTTGCCCCTTGGTGGTCTTGTGCTCCTTGTGGTCCTTGGGGTTTTGGGTTCGTCCCGAACTACCGCCGTCTGGCGGCTGCTCGGGCGGCCGACGGCCCCGAAAGTCCTTATGTGCTGCATCACACCTCGAATGCCGAGGTCATGAGCTCTCAACATGAGACATCTCGAAGGCGGCGCGGATCTCGGCCAGCCGCTGCTTGCGCTCCTCGGCCGCCTGCCGGGTTCCTTCCGCGGCCGGCGTGATGCCAAGCGCCTGCAGCAGGTCGGCCGCGGGCGGTCCCGGGTCACCCGCGTCGCCGAGGACCGGGTGCAGTCCCTCCTCGGCCAGGTGGTGAAACACCAGGTTGACGATGCTCCAGGGGTTAAAGGTCTCCAGTGGGGGGGAGGTCTCTCCGTGAGCGTCCATGAAATCGACACAACGTCGGCCGGTCCGACCTGGGCGTCTCAACTTGAGACAGTGCCAGGCAACGTGAGGTTTACGTTGTAATGGGCGGTAACCAAGATCCGATTCCGCGCAGGCTGAGCCTCTAGCCGGAGAAGAAATGTGGTGGGGGAGGCAACATGGCAGGTGCTTCAACGCCGATGCACACCGCGAGAGACCTGCTGGCCGAAGCCAGGGAGCATTTTCTCGCCGCCGAGCCAGTCGACCCGGACGCCGTGCGCAAGCCCATCCTCGCGTCGTGGTGGCGGTCAAGACAGTGGCACGTGGCCGCGGACCACATCGAGCTGGACTACCTGCATGATCCCGACCTGGAGCCGATCCGGTGCTGCGGCACCTGCACGAGCAGCTCGACGGCCAGCCGATCAGCATCATCCTGACCGACGCGGCCGGCATGGTGCTGACCAGGCTGACCGCGGACCACGACCTCGAGCGGCACCTGGACGGCGTCAAGCTGGCGCCCGGCTTCAGCTACGCCGAGGACCGGGTCGGCACCAACGGCATCGGCACCGCGCTGGAATCCGGCGGCCCGGCTCACGTCTTCGGGCACGAGCACTACGCCGAGCACCTGGAGGGCCTGGCTTGCGCCGGGGTGCCGATCCACGACCCGGTCTCGGGCAAGACCGTCGGCGTGATCGACCTGACCTGCTGGCGTAAGAACGCCGACCCGCTGCTGATCTCCCTGGTCAAGGCGACGGGGGACCAGATCGCCCAGGCCCTGCTGGCCGCGGGTAGCCGCCGGGACCTGCACCTGCTGCAGGAGTACGTGCGGGCCTGCCGGCGGACCGGCGGCATCGTGCTGGCGCTAGGCAACGACGTGGTCATGCTGAACGACCACGCCCGCCAGGTGCTCGACCCCGGCGACCAGTCCGCCCTCATCGGCCACGCTACCGAGGCGCTGGCCAGGCAGAACCCGGGAGCGGTGACGGTCGACCTGCCCAGCGGCGTGGTGGCCCGGATGTTCTGTCGGCGGATATCCGGCAACGGCCCGTTCCCCGATGGCGTGGTCCACGTCAAGCTGGTGGCCGCGGCCGTGCCCGCGCCCGAGATACCCGCGCCGAGAACCGCCATGTACCTGCCGGGCCTGGTGGGCAACGGCGTGCTGTGGCTGCGTGCCTGCCGGGAGGCGGAGGCCCTCTACGACGCGTCCGACTGGATGACGCTCGAGGGCGAGAGCGGCGTGGGCAAGCTCGCCCTGGCCCGGGCCGTGCACCAGCGGCGGAATCCGGCCGCGCCGTTCCACGCGCTCGACGCGGATCCGGCCGGAACCGCAGCCCAGGACTGGCTCACCAAGGCCCGCGGCGAGCTGCTCGACGGCGTCGGCATGCTGGTCATCAGGCACGTGGAGGTGCTGAACGCCAAGCAGATTAACGCGCTGGCCAGTGCGCTGCAGGAGGCCAGGACGGCCAAGCGGCACAAGGAGCTGCGGGTGGCGCTGACGCTGAACCGCAAGCGGGCCAGCGCCGACCTGACCCGGCTGCTGCGGTTCTTCGCGGGAACGGTGGAGCTTCCGCCGCTGCGCCACCACATCGAGGACCTGCATGAGCTGGTGCCCTTCTTCCTGGCCAAGCTGAGCCACGAGGGCCGATTGACCTGCTCACCGGAGGCGATGCAGCTGCTGCTGCGGCACAACTGGCCGGGCAACACCGAACAGCTGTGGCAGGTGCTCAAGCAGGTCGTGCATCGCCGCCGGGCCGGCATGATCATGCCGCGGGACCTGCCGCCGGAGTGCTGGACGGTGAGCCGCAGGCTGCTGTCCCCGCTGGAGTCGATCGAGCGGGACGCGATCGTGCAGAGCCTGCAGGACCACGACGGCAACAAGGTCCGGGCCGCCGAGGCGCTGGGCATGTCGCGCGCCACCATTTACCGCAAGATCCACGAGTACGGGATCGTCACCTCCGGCAGCTGAGCCACCCGTAAAACGGGCCGCTGGTTCAAAGTGAGAACACATGCGTCCTGTACTGGGCGTACGGATGCATTAAGCCCGCGTACGCGGGGCGCCGCAGATGAAGGAGCGAACATGACCGCTCTTGACGCAAACCCTGACAACACCGCCGGCGCCGTCGCCGAGGCACCGCCCGCGCCGCCCGTGGTCGGACCGATGGCCGGCGACCCGGCCATGCTGGGCCTGGGCAGCTTCATCGTCGGATCCGTCGCGCTCGGCCTGGGCCTGGTCGGCGTGGTACCGGTCGGCGTGCTGGGCGCGCCGCTGGCGATCATTCTGGCCGCCACGGCCCTGGGCCTGCTCATGGCCACGATCTGGTCCGCGGCCGTCGGCCAGAGCGCGGTGGCCGCCGTGTTCGGCATCTTCGGCACGTTCTGGCTGAGCTACGGGGCGCTCGTGCTCGGCCTCGATCACAACTGGTTCGCCATCACCGTCGCCGCGGTGCTCGCCACCGTGAAGCTCTTCCTGGTCAGCTGGCTGGTCGTCATCTTGATGCTGACCCTGGCCACGCTGCGGCTGCCGGCCGCCTTCAGTGCGCTCTTCGCGCTCGTCTCCCTGGCGCTGCTGCTCCTGCTGCTCGCCTTCGCCGAGGCGTCGCCGCTGGGCGTGCCGTCGACCGGCCTGCTGAAGACCGCCGGTTACGTGGTGCTGGTCTTCGCCGCGCTCGGGATGTACCTCTTCGCCGGCGCCGCCTCGGTCGGCACCGGCGGCAAGGCCCTCCCGCTGGGCAAGCCGCTGATGCACTAAGGCGATCATCCCGAACGGGCCGTGGTGACTGCCCCCACCAGGTGCGAGCCACCACGGCCCCTAGGACCGGGTCGTCCTCCGCTGCGCTATCCGTACCGACTGCCATTTCAGGTCCCTGACCCTGCGCCGACGCGGCTGACGGCTCCACGAGCCCCATTGCCGGGCCGGCTCTGGCAGCTTGGGGGGCTTGGCGAAGGCGGGCTCGGCGTCCAGGTCGACCGCGTCCAGCGGGGACTCGGCAGCGGCGTCCCGGCGGGTGAGCGGGGGCAGGTTCCACTTCTCCTCGATGAGCTTCAGCACCGAGGTGTGGTCCAGCGTCTTGCCGCATACGTAGTCCGGCCGGGAGTAGGGGGAGACGATCACGGCCGGGACCCGGAAACCGTAGCGGGTGTAGTCGCGGGGGCCGTCGTCGATGGCCTTCAGCCGGGCGATGCCGCCTCCGAACACCGGGCTGAGCAGCGTGCGCAGCCACCGGGGCAGGTCGAGGATGTAGTTGTGCGCCGGCACGTCGTCGGGCGGCACCGCCTCCGGCGGCGGGACGTGGTCGTAGTAGCCGCCGTGCTCGTCGTAGAGCCAGATCAGCAGCGTGTGGGACCAGCCTGGGCCGCTCATGACCCGGCCGATGACCTCGGCGCCGAAGGATTCGCCCTTGGTGATGTCCTGCGGGTTCTCCTCCGAGTAGGTCTCGAAGTCCGGGTCGACGATGCTCACCGCGGGCAGCGTGCCGGCGTCCGCGTCGGCGAAGAACTGCTCGGTCTTGCGCAGGTGCCGGACGCAGCTGGCCAGCCCGAGCGGGTACAGGTCGGCGGTGAATGACTTGTTGCCGACCGCCCGGTTGGCCATTCCAGGCAGCCACCGGCCGACCTGCGCCAGCCGCCGGGCGGCGGTCAGGCCGCGGCCGCCGAACAGGCGCCGCGCCAGCACGTTGGCGTGCCGCACGTTGTGGTAGTTGACCCAGGAGATGCCGTGCTTGGTCAGCACGTCGAAGATCGTCCCGGCCTCGGGGTAGTCGATGATGTCCCAGGGCAGGTCGTCGATGAGCCCGTGGGCCGTGCCCGAGATGAGGAACCGGCGGTTCGGGAACGTCGGGCCCAGGCAGGAGCTGAACCAGTGGTCGGCCAGCGGGAAGGTCCGCGCGAGCCCGTAGTAGAACGGCAGGTCGTCCTCGGTCCAGTAGCCCATCGGCACCGCGGGATCGGCGCCGGGCAGCGCCTTGGCCACCGCCGCGGCGAAGCCGTCGTTGCGCCCGTCGGCGTACTGGATGTGGGTGGAGTGCCAGTTCTGGCTGGGATCGTTCTTCACCTGGGTCGTGGAGGTCATGTGGTGGGCGCGATACCCGCGTCCGTTCGGCAGGTAGTTGACGACGTCGGGGGTGCCGTCGGGGCCTAGCGGCAGGCCCTCGCCCCGGTCGGCGAGCATGCCGAGGTAGTTGTCGTAGGAGTGGTTCTCCATCATCAAGATGACGATGTGCTTGATCTGCGGCAGCAGGTCGGCGCCTTCGGGCAGGTCCGGCCGCGGCCGGTCGCCGGTGTCCGGGCGGGTGATCCCGCGCCGCGCCGCGGTCCGCGCCGAAGACGCGTAACGGCGCCTGATCTCGCGACCCTCCAGCCTCTGCCACATTTCCCGCTACTTTCCCGCGGAGCGCTAAGTAAACGGGTTCGATCCGGGCGTGCGCGATCCGGGACAGGTCGGCCGGGCGCAGCGAGTCGGTCCGGTCCCAGGCCGCCGCGGGGATCATGTCCCGCTGCCGGACGTGGCGGACCGGCCCGAAGCCGTGCCGGCCCAGCAGCGCGGCCATGTCGTCCGGGGCGAGCAGCGACAGCCAGGGCTCGCCCCGCTCGGCGGACGCCGGCCCGACCTGCTCCGCGTAAAAGTCACCCGCCTCGTCGCGCAGCCCGGCCGGCAGCATGTAGTCGACGACGATCTCGCTGCCCGGCGCGAAGCCGCCCGCCACCGACAGGGTCTGCTCGATGGCGCTGCCCTCCAGGTACATCGTGACGCCCAGCCAGCTGACGAACGCGGGCCGGCCGAAGTCGAACCCGGCCTGGCCGAGCCGGTCGCGCAGCGAGTCGCGGCCGAAATCCACCGGGACGAACGTGGCGCTGCCCGCCGCCGCCCGGGTGCGGCGCTTCCATTCCTGCGTCGCCGGATGGTCGATTTCGAAGACCCGGACCCGGGCGGCCAGGGGGGATCGGCTGGCGAAGGAGTCCAGGCCCGCGCCGAGCAGGACGTACTGGCCGATGCCGCGCCGGATGCCGTCGGCCAGGCTGTCCTCGGTGTAGCGGCTGCGGCAGGTGGCCTGCGCCCGGGCGCCCGCCAGGATCGGGTGCGTGCCGTGCGCCCGGTGGAACGCGATGTACTCGTCGGCCTGCTCACCGAGCATGGCCTCGGCCAGCGTGTCGGCGAAAATGACCGGAGCGGCATCGACGACGAGGTGGGTGGCCCGCGCGGCCGCGGCGGTGAACGCGGTAAAGCTCGGTTGTCCGTCAGCTATCACGCGGGCAAGATTACATTCACCTTTCCCTTATAATAACACAAAATAATAAATTAAACAATGGCTAGAGAATAACACTTCAACGTCAATATCCATTTGACGCACCACACATCAGTTGCACATCACCGTGCGCTTAAGCATCACCAGCGCGGCCGCCAGCACCGCCCATCAACGGAGCGCCTGGCGCCAGGCGCCGAGGTTGTGCTCGATGTAGTCGGCCGCGGCGGCCCAGTGCTGGCCGTGGCCTTCGGCGTGCAGCCTGGCCCAGGGCTGCACGCCGGTCCGGGCCCCGTTCTCGAGCAGGTCGGCCATGCCCCGGGTGTGCGCGCCGATCAGTGACGGCAGCCGCCTGCGCTGGCTGGCGCTCAGGCTGTACCCGTCGGCCAGGGCGCGGAGCCGCGGTCCGTCAGCGGCCGGGTCGCCCCCGCTTTCCAGCGGCACGAACCCCTTCATGGCGTAGGCCAGGTCCCACATCCGCGACCCCGGGCCCGCGCCGTCCCAGTCGATGAACACCCACCGGTCCGCGTCGGTGACCAGGTTCCACGGGGCCAGGTCGTGATGGCAGATGAGATCCCGGCGGTCCGGCGGGATGACCACGTTCCAGCGGGACCCCGGCGCCGGCTCGAAGCCGGCGCTGGCGTCGTGCAGTTCCGTGATCAGCCGGCCGACGCGGCGGAGCCCCGCGTGGTCGAGCGGCGGCTGGTCGATCGCCATCGGCCCCGGCACGTACTCGAGCACGTGCCGTCCCTGGCCGTCCCGGCCCAGCGACCGCGGCGCCCCGGTGAACCCGCGCCTCTGCAGGTGCGCGAGCAGCGCCTCGACCGGCGGCGTCCAGAACCCGGCCGGCTTGCGGACCGTGTCGCCGACGCGGACGACGCCCGCGGAGACGTTCCCGCCGCCCAGCGCATGCTCCGTGGCGAACCGGCTGGCCTTCTCGTCGCCAGCGTGGGGAACGCGGGTCATGACACTATCCTGCCGCCCCATGCCCAGGCCCGCGGACCCAGGCCCGGCATCGCGGACCAGCCCAGGCGCGGCCCCAGGCCCCAGGCCCCAGGCCCCAGGCCCCAGGCCCAGGCCCAGGCCCCAGGGAGGTTGACATGCAGCCAAATGGCTGCTTATTATTCATGCAGCCGAACGGCTGCATATTTTCTCGCTCGTCCACCAGCGGACGGGCCAGGACCAAAGGAGCATGAGATGGCGGACATCAGGGCGGCGCCGCCACGCCGTATCCCGACGACATGAAGATCGACAACTGGGGCTAGCTTGGACGAGGTATTCCGGGCGCTCGCCGACCCGAGCCGGCGCCGGCTGCTGGACAGCCTGAACCGCCGCAACGGGCAGAGCCTGCGCGAGTTGTGCGCCGGGCTTGACATGGCTAGGCAGTCGGTGAGCAAGCACCTGGCGATCCTGGCGGACGCCAACCTCGTCACCACCGTCTGGCGCGGGCGGGAGAAGCTGCATTACCTGAACGCCGCGCCGATCAGTGAAATCGCCGAACGCTGGATCAACCACTACGACCAGCAGCGCGTCACCGCCTTGTCGGATCTGAAGAAGGCCCTGGAGGGCACCGCGATGAGTAAGCCGGAATTTGTCTACACGACCTACATCAACACCACCCCGGAGCGGCTCTGGCAGGGACTGACCGACCCCGCTTTCACCCGGCGCTACTGGGGGATCGCGTGGGAGTCCGACTGGCAGGCCGGATCGACGCTGACGCTGGAAATCGCCGATAGCGGGGTCAAGATCGCCGACCCGGCTCAGGTCGTGCTCGCGTCGGAGCCGTACCGGCGGCTGTCCTACACCTGGCACAGCTTCACGCCGGAGTGGGCGGCCGCCTACGGGTTCAGCGACGAGCACCTCGCCACGCTGGCCGGGGAGCGGCGCTCCAAGGTGACCTTCGACATCGAGCCGGTCGGGGAGATGGTCAAGCTGACCGTCATCCACGACGACTTCGACCAGGACAGCGCCGTGCTCCCGGGCATCACTGAGGGCTGGCCGCGGATCCTGTCCGACCTCAAGACGCTGCTCGAAACGGGGCACACGCACCTGTGACGCCGGTGCCCGCCCTGGTGGTCGTCGCCGGCCCGCCGGGGTCCGGCAAGACGACGCTGGCGCACAAGATTGCGGCCGCGGTGGGGTGCCCGGCGATCTGCCGGGACGAGATCAAGGAGGGGATGGCCCACGCCGCGCCGGGTTTCGCGGCCGGGCCCGGCGACGAACTGACCCAGCGCACGCTGCCGGTCTTCTTCGCCGTGCTGGAATTGCTGGTCAGGTCCGGTGTGACCACCGTGGCCGAGGCGGCCTTCCAGGACCGGGTCTGGCGGCCCCGGCTGGAGCCGCTCCGCGGCCTGGCCCGGATCCGCGTCGTGCACTGCACGGTCGGCGCCGACGTGGCCTTCGGCCGGATCGCGCGGCGCGGGCAGGACAACCCGCTGCGCCGGGTGCACGCCGACCCCCGCGACGAGGCGGAGCACGAGGCGGCGCACCGCGCGTTCCGCCCGGTCAGCGTCGACGTACCGTCGCTCGAGGTCGACACCGCCGACGGATACCGTCCCTCGTTCGGCCAGATCCTGTTCTTCGTGACCGACCGCGGCTGAGCTCAGGGAGCGCCTGGACGGCTCGACCGGACATAGCCGCAGCTCACCGCTGCTCCGGATCAGGCCCCCAGGCGGCACGGCCGCCGTCCACCGGGAGGACGGTCCCGGTGATGAAGCTGGCCTGCTCGGACAGCAGGTAGGCGACCGCGTCGGCGACCTCCGCGGTGCGGCCCACCCGGCCGAGCGGGTGCAGCCGGGCCATCTCCTGCTTGGTCTGCGCGGCGGCTCGCGGGCCTTGCCGCGCGAGCAGCGACTGGTACCGCTCGGTGTCGATCGAGCCGAGCGCCACGGCGTTGACCCGGATCCGTTCGGCTCCGTAGTCGACGGCGGCGGCGCGGGTCAGCCCCTCGATGGCCGCCTTGGCCGTGGCGTAGGGCAGCGCGCCCCGCACCGCCCGCTGCGCCTGGTGGCTCGACACGTTTACGATCGCCCCGCCCCGGCCCGCGATGAGGAACCGGCGGACCGCGACCGCGCACCCGGTCACCACCGGGGCGAGGTTGGCGCTGATCAGGTCCATGAGCTCGGCCGGCGCGGCGGTGTGCAGCGCGGCGTCGCGGAATAGCGCCGCGTTGTTGACCCAGCCGCCGAGCGGGGCCGCCGCCTCGGCCCGGTCCGCGGCCGCCTCGGCCACCCGCTCGTCCGACGCGCTGCCGGTCACCCAGCTCAGCCGGGCCGCCGCCGGGTGGCCGGGCACCCAGTCCAGGGCCGCCTCGTCCATCTCGATGATGACCACCGCGCCGCCGGCCCCGGCCAGCCGCTCCACGATGGCCCGGCCCACGCCCCGGGCGCCGCCGGTGACCACGTAAGAATCGCTCACCGGCCCATTGTCTCGCTGGCCGTCCCGGTATCCTCCCAGGAGCAGCTAAGTCGGGGCGCTAACTCGGATCGGGTGGCTAACTCGGGATGGGGGCAGCCCATTTCGGCCGCGGGATCAGGCAGAACGGATGACCGGCCGGGTCGGCGTAGACGCCGTGGCGGTCGAGCTTCGTCGCGCCGAGGGCCAGCACGAGGGGCCCGGACGCGGCCACGTCCTCCACCATCACGTCGAAGTGCATCTGCTGCGGCCGGGCCGGGTCCGGCCAGGCCGGCGGCCGGTGATCGGGCGCGAGCTGGAAGGCCAGGCCGGACGTGACGTCGTCGTCCGACACCACGACGAAGTCGTCGCTGCGGTAGGTGACGGGCTGGCCGAGCAGTTCGGAGTAGAAGGCGGCGAGCGCCAGCGGGTCGGGGCAGTCCATTATCAGGTGGTGCCGTCGTCCGATCATGCTGGCCATGCTGTCAGCCGGGGTCGCCGGTTGCTACCTTCAGGCATGCGGATCGCCCACCTTAGTGACCCCCACCTGACGAGGGGTCCCCTGGCGGCCCAGCCCGCCGGCGGGCTGGCCGACGCCATCGGCCGCCTGCTGTCGATCGAGCCGCGGCCGGACTGCGTCGTCATCACCGGCGACCTGGCTGACACCGGGCATCCGGACGAGTACGCGGTGCTGCGGACCATCCTGCGGCGGTGTCCGGTACCGGTGCACCTCATGGCGGGCAATCATGACGACCCGGCCGCCCTCATCGCCAAGTTCGGCGACACGCCGTTCCTGGGCAACGGCGTGTCCACCTCGTACACGGCGGAGTACCCGCAGGCCACCATCGTGGTCGCCAACTCCTGGATTCACGGCAGCCCGGCCGGATACCTCGGCCCGGACCAGCTCGCCTGGATCGACCACACCCTCGGCGCCCGGCCGGACGTGCCCGCCCTCGTCTGCCTGCATCACCCGCCGCTGCCGGTCGGGATCCCGTTCCTCGACGGCATGATCCTCACCGACGCGGCCGGATTCGCCGACGTCATCCGGAAGCACCCGCACGTCGTCCGGGTGCTCGCCGGGCACGCGCACCGCGACGTCTCCGCCCTGTTCGCCGGCACCCTGATGACCGTCGCGCCCAGCACTTACCGGCAGAGCGCGCTGCGCATGCACGACGCCGAGGCCCC
>WNGP01010649.1_pt1 | contig 14362 bp, 16 predicted proteins | sample 5407671 | NCBI WGS metagenome assembly WNGP01 (sample SAMN13153381, study PRJNA577476) | soil metagenome | isolation source: 40 cm soil or saprolite under Garry oak tree replicate 2 | place: USA:California | collected 2016-06-15 | reverse complement strand
GTGGTTGATTGGTTGCGCTACGAATAACCCATCAGGAGAAGTTGGCGCGGGAACAACTGGGAAAAGCGGTGCGCAGCTTTGGGCAGAGAATTGCGTCCGCTGTCATAACATTAGATCACCAGCATCCCTAAACCCGGTCCAATGGGAAGTCGCGATGATGCACATGCGCGTACGCGCCAATCTCACCCCGGAAGAGCACAAGAAGATCCTCGAATTCCTCAAATCGGGGGGCTAAAGCATCTCGCGCACACGCGACGATTCGAATATCAGCCCGCCTCATCGCCAAACTGGTGGTAAGAGGTAGGCAAAACGTGGCGAGAGTTTCACAAGTTCTGCACAGCTTCTGCGATACCGCTCCCGATAATAGCCCATGATAACAAGACGAACTTTTCTGAAATACGGCGCAGGCGCCAGCGTTGCTTTGGCCCTGCCATGGACGGTACGGCAGGCGTCCGCGGCCAGACCCGCGCGCAGCATGCTGACCAAGTACATCCAGCCGCTGCCGTTACCCGGCGCTGGGATCGTGGTTGCGACGCATAGCCCAATGAACCCGAACCAGTACGCATTCACGCAGAGGGAAATCATACGACAACTGCATCCAAACCTGCCGCCAACGCCGTTCTTTGCTTACGACGACGGCTCCGGACTCGCGGGCCAGGCGGGTTCGTTCGGAATGGCGATCGTCTCGCATAGCGGCACACCGCTTGATGTCAGCTACACGAATGCTCTGCCATTGATATACCCTGAATGGATTCCGGTCGATACTAGACTGACGCCGCTCGGCAATCAGGTACGCGCGATGACGCATCTGCACGGCGCCTTTGTCGCGGGAACCAGCGACGGCAACCCGGCAATTACGCCAGACGGCTTTGGCCTTGGTCAGACCCAGACCACCCATTACCCAAACGAACAGCCCGCAACGCTTTTGTGGTTCCATGATCACGCGCTGGGAGCGACTCGGCTCAATGTGTTCGCGGGGCTCGCTGCCGCCTACATCCTCCGCGACCAGTACGACACGGGCTCGGAACCCAATCCGATCGGCATCCCCGGCGGAGCATACGAGATTCCGCTGGTCATCCAAGATCGCCAATTCAACCCGGACGGGACGTTCCTCTATCCGACAAGCGACATCGAAGGCGTGACTTGGATTGGCGAGTACTTCGGCGATGTCATGCTCGTCAACGGCAAGGTCTGGCCCTTCCTTGACGTTGAGCCGCGCATGTATCGATTCCGAATTCTGAATGGCTGCAACGCTCGGATCCTCAACCTGGACATCGGCGGTCCAGACTTCTGGCAGATCGGAGCCGAGGGTGGTATGTGGGACATTCCCGTTCCGGTGAAAAATCTCGTGATGGCACCGGCGGAGCGTGCCGATGTCCTGGTGGATTTCAGCAACTTCGCGGGCCAGACAATTGTGATCAAGAATCACAAACCGCACAGCCCGGTCTCGAATCCCGCGCCGGAATTGCCACAAGTGATGCAGATCCGGGTTGGAACGAACGTCTCCCAGCAGGGGCCAGCTGCTATCCCCTCAAGCCTGCTCGGCGGGCGCGCCGCCATTGTGACCGGCCCCATCGCGGCGACACGTTACATCACGCTCAACGAGATCGACGTCGACGAACCGACCTGGTTCCTGAACTTAAACGGCCTGCACTTCGAGGACCCAATAACAGACACCGAACCGGCTCCGAAGGTAGGCACGGTGGAGGATTGGGTTTACATCAACGTGACGGGTGATACTCACCCGATGCACACTCACCTGGTTACCTTCCAAGTGATCGGCCGGACCCCGTTCGACGTCGAGGCCTACGAGGAGGCCTTCGAGGGCCCGAACGGAGTGACCGGCGGGCACGATCCGAGTTCATTTGCGACGGGACCAGAGGAACCGCCCGACCCGACAGAGCGCGGTTTTAAGGACACGGTCAAAGCCAACCCCGGCTACTTCACTAGGATCCGGGCCAAATTCGATTTGCCTACAGGCGTGACAGCGCCACAGAGTTACGTTCACCATTGCCACATCGTCGAGCACGAAGACAACGATATGATGCGGCCGTTCACCGTAATTCCCGTAATTCCCTGACCGCTGCGACTATTGTCGTCAGTAAAAAGCAGCACAACGCCGTGCCAAGACTAAGGTTGAGGCTGAACAACAGGGCGTGCGAAGCTTACGCGGCCCATTGCATCTTCCGGTAGTTAGCCTGATGTCGACGTTGCCTGAGTTTTTGAAAACAAGATTGCGAGGGTGGCGCCGGGCCGCGCTGAGCTCGAAGCGCAGGTCGCCGCGCACCCTTTTCTTATAGGAATGAGCGAGCATCACGTCCACTTGCCCGCGGATTGCGCGATGCGTTCACATTTCGAAGCCGGACATGTCATCTTCCGCGAAAGCGAAACGGCCAATCGCTTCTATCTGATCGAGCGCGGCAAAGTAGCGCTTGAATCATCAACGCTCGGCGAACCTGTCAGAATCGAAGAAATAGGGATGGCGACTTGCTGGGTTGGTTCCTGGCTTTTCCCGCCTTACGCCTGGCATTTTACCGCCCGAGCAGTAGTGGACACCACCGCTATTTTCTTTTATGGGACGATTCTCCGGGAGTACTCTGAGAAGGATCACTCACTTGGTTTCGAATTGTTTAAGCGAATGAGCGCAGTGATGCTGCGAAGACTGCAAGCAGCGCGCCAGAAATTGCTAAACGTCCCGCAAAGCAGTAAGCGGTGAACATCGTTAAATCGTGATGTTACCACGCACGCGCAAATCAGACTGCGAACGCCCGTATCGATGAGAAGGTAAAGGCAAATATGAGTATCAAAATGAAAGCCACGGTTTTCCACGCGCCCGGGAATATCCGAGTCGAAGAAGTCGCGCGTCCACGCGCGGGTGTTGGCGAAGCAGTCATTCGCATCACCTTGACCACAATTTGTGGAACCGATCTTCATATTCTGCGCGGCGAGTACGCAGTGAAACCTGGTTTGGTGATTGGACACGAGCCGGTCGGAGTGATTGAAGAGCTGGGCGAAGGCGTAACTGGATATAAAGTTGGAGCCCGGGTGCTCGTGGGCGCGATCACACCGTGCGGGCAATGTCGCGCCTGTTTGTCCGCACAATGGGCGCAATGCGGCCATGGCGAAGGCATTGAAGCTGTCGGCGGTTGGCGTTTCGGCAACACGATCAATGGCGCGCAGGCGGAATATTTGCTCGTGCCTAATGCCCAAGCCAATCTCGCGAAAATTCCCAACGAACTCAGTGACGAACAGGTTGTCTTGCTCGCAGACATTGCCTCAACCGGATTTAGCGGGGCTGAATCGGCGAATATTCGGATCGGCGACACGGTGGTCGTTTTTGCGCAAGGACCGATCGGGTTGTGTGCGACTGCCGGCGCGAAATTGATGGGCGCCTCTTTCATCATCGGCGTCGAAAGCGATCCAGCGCGGATGGAAATGTCGAAGCGAATGGGCGCGGACGTCGTGCTCGACCCGCACAATGCCGATCTTGTTGCCGAGGTAAAAAAACTTACCGGCGGCGGGACTGATGTGGCGATCGAAGCGCTTGGACTTCAAGAAACGTTTGAGAGTTGCCTGCGTTGTTTGCGTCCAGGAGGAACGCTCAGTAGTCTCGGCGTTTATTCTGGGAAACTTCAAGTCCCGTACGACGCATTCGCTGCCGGCATCGGCGATTACCGAATCGTCACGACACTTTGTCCGGGTGGAAAAGAACGCATGCGGCGTTTGATGTCGATGGTGCAATCGAAACGGTTCGATCCGACGCCGCTGCTTACGCACAATTTTTCACTCGATCAAATCGTCGATGCCTATGATCTGTTCGGTTCGCATCGAGACGGCGTTTTGAAAATCGCGATTCGCCCATAGTGCGGACTGCACTCGTCGCAAGAAACAGCCGATCTTTCGCAAACAGAGGATAGTCAGGCCATGTTGATTTGGGCAATGTTGCGGCGTGAAATCGACAATGATCTCGAGTAAAAAACGCCCACAGCGCGTTGCAAGGCAAACGCGCGGGAGCAAGGCGGGCACAACGTCGCTACAAGTCCGCAATGTCCTTGTGCCAGTGGATTTTTCTCCGCCGTCATTGAACGCAGTTGAGTTCGCGCTGCCGTTGATCAAACAGTTCGGCGCCAGCCCGCATCTCGTTCATGTCTTCTCCGTGGACTCTCCGATCACCGGCTTGGTTGCCATGCCATTTGTTCTTCCGGAACTCGAGATCAGTCGATCTGTCCATCGCCGCCTGAAAGATATAGCGAAGAAATATTCAATCGAGCTGCCTCGGGAGAATATCCATGCGCTCAAAAGGCCGACCCTTTGACGAAATCTGCCGCTTGGCGCGCGACCTCAGTATCGATCTGATCATCATTGCAACGCGCGGAAACACCGGCGTAAAACATCTCGTGCTTGGCAGCACGGCTGAACGCGTCGTACGCTACTCCCCTTGCCCGGTGCTGGTGGTGCGCGAAAAGGATTACGAATTTGTTTAGTAGAAGACTGCCGATCATCAAGGAAACGCAGGCGATCTATCGCGAGAATTTTTTCCCGGAAGTAAAAGTCGATTGGCGGACCTATCCCGATTTTGTTGGGCACAAGAATTAGAATGGATGCTTTCGCTGCCACGACGGCAAACACGTCGCAGCCGACGGCAAGGTGTCGATCAAAGCCAGCGACTGCCGGTCATGTCATCTCATTCTTGCGCAGGGTAGCGGTGAAGCACTTGAACAAATCAACGCCAAGGGCCACGATTTCATCCATATCGATGCCCCATATGCGGAGTTTTCCTGCGTTGATTGGTGGACCTCAGAAATAATTTCCGTTCGTGAAAATACGTTCAATTCACTTTGTTGCTCTGGCCATGCTGCTCGCGAGTTGCGGGAAGAACTCGGAAATCAAGGTTTATCGCGTTTCCAAGGCGCCACTGGAGGAATCTACTCCCCAGCAGCAAGACGCGATGCCGACCAACACGGCCGCGCCTCGGATGCCGGGCGCCGTCGCGCCGACAGCGGCGACTGCGGTAACAACTCCGCCGAATTGGGAACCGCAACCGCTCTCGCAAATGCGTCAGGCAGGTTTTCTCGTCAAAGGTGATAAAGGCGCGGTGGCAGATATTTCATTTGTGAGTCTTGGCACGGCTGCCGGAAATGCGCTTGATAATGTCAACCGCTGGCTTGATCAGCTCGGTCGACCGCCAATCACCGAAGAAAAGCTCGGTGACATTGCACAGCGACTGCGGACTTCGTTAGGCGACGTCATTATTGTCGATCTTGCAGGGCTGCCGAAAGACGCCGATCCAGCAAGAGACGGCAGAATCATTGCTGCAATGGCGACCACCGATAACTCGACACTCTTTTTCAAAATGCGTGGCAACGCCGATCTGACCGAAGCGCAGAAAGGCGACTTCATTAAGTGGGTCGCAGCGGTTTGCAATGCCCAGACCGAAATCGGATTGGCGCAAACGGCAGCCATTCCGCCGCGGGAGTCAGGCCTGCCGCAGATCAAATGGAAAACGCCGGAAAGCTGGAGAGAAGTTTCGCCATCTTCCATGCGCTACGCTAGCTTCAGCGCGTCCGCCGAAAACGGTGACAAGATCGACATTTCCGTCGTCACTTTTCCGGGCGAAGGCGGAAGCGATCCCGACAATGTCAATCGCTGGCGCGGGCAAATTGGTCTCCCGCCACTTGATGGGAACGCCGTAACTTCACAGATTGCTCTCCTGAGAACGGCGGACGCGACTTTTTCAACGACGGACATTGTTGGCGCGAAGGCGCGGACAATCGCGGCATGGACACGCCACGACGGGCGTGTCTGGTTTTTCAAAGCGACCGGGCCAAGCGCCGCAGTTGAAAAGGAAAAGCCGAACTTCGTGAAGTTCATCGAGTCGGTTCGATTTTGAAAACATGCTACGCAAAGTCATCGATCTAATTACATCGCTGAAGCTGACAATTGTGTGTCTTGCGGCAGGGATGGCGCTAATTTTTGCCGGCACGCTCGCACAAGTGCATCTCGGGATTCACGAAGCGCAGCAGCGTTATTTCCAAAGCATGTTCGTGTGGTGGCCGCCGGAAGGACGCGGCTTTAAGATCCCGATTTTTCCCGGTGGCCATCTCATCGGCGCCGTACTGCTGATCAATCTCATCGCTGCGCATGCAAAACGTTTCCGTTGGACCTGGCGAAAGCTGGGCATTCATCTTACCCACGCCGGGCTGATCATCATGCTCGCTGGCGGGCTCTTCACTGATCTTTTTGCGGTGGAGAGCCACATGCGGCTCGCGGGCGGGGACACGAAAAATTACTCCGAGGACATGCGCCGGACGGAACTGGCTGTGATTGACACGAGCGACAACGATCTCGATCAGGTGACCGCGATTCCCGACACCGTGGTGCGACATAACCGGGTGATTGACCACTGGAGTTTGCCATTCCGGATTATGGTCAGGAATTTTTATCAGAATTCCCGGGTGAAAATGTTAAGCGAAGCCGGAGACGGCGCGCGCCCGATCGCGAATCAAGGACCCGGCGCAATGATCGCAGTCGAGCCGGCGCCTCGCGCAACCGGTGTTGACGAACGCGATGTCCCGAGCGCGGCCATCGAAATTCTGCCGAAGGAGGGCGGCTCGCTAGGCACATGGCTGGTTTCGGATGCACTCGGCGCGCCTCAGACATTTTCCTGCGGCGGGCGCACATGGATGATCACTCTGCGCCCGTCGCGTTATTACAAACCTTACAGCGTTACGTTGCAGAAGTTCACGCACGAAAAGTACGCCGGCACCGAAATCCCGAAGAATTTTTCCAGTCGCGTGACGTTGATCGACCCGGAGCGCTCGGTTAACCGCGACGTTTTGGTTTACATGAATCATCCGCTGCGGTACCGCGGTGAGACATTTTACCAGGCCGGATTTCAAAAGGATGATTCGGCGACTATTCTGCAAGTGGTGCACAATCCGAGCTTCATTGCGCCTTATGTAGCGTGCGTGATCGTGGCTGCAGGGTTGTTGGTGCAATTTGGTTTTCATCTCGCGGGATTTTCGCGACAACGACGGAGCGCAATCGCATGAAACGTTCTTTGCCCTGGATCATTTTGGTCGTTGCTGCCGGGTCGATCGCGCTCAATTGGCTGCCGCGCAAAACGGCAAAGGGCGAGATCGATTTCACAAAGTTCGGAAAAATTCCTGTCCTCGTCGGCGGCCGGGTTAAACCGCTGGACACTGTTGCGCGCAACTCGCTGCTGATCATTCACGGGAAGCAGGAACTGCGCCTCGAAGGCGGGAGGCGGTTGACCGCGATGCAGTGGCTCACCGACGTTTCGTTCAATGCTCCCGTTGCCGATCAATATCCGGTCTTCGTCGTGCAAAACGCCGAGGTGCTCGGCTTGTTTGGAGGTGCTCGGCTTGTTTGGCTGGGAACAAAGCGACCGAAAATATTTTAGTTTCGCTGAATTTACGCCGTTCCTAGGGCAGATTGATGAACAGGGCACGCAATCAGACAAACTCGAAGCGGTGCAGCGCTCCGCTTATCAGAGCGGGATCCTGAATCTGCGCAACAGCCTGGCGCTGTATCAGCGGTTAAAAAACAGCATTCAACCAGAGGGCACGCAGAATTTTGCAGCGGAACTGCAGAGGTTTGCAAGCAGCGTACCCGGCGCGGCGAAGGCAGCGCGCGAACGCGCGATGGGCGACAGTTTCGACAAGGCGAAGTTGGACGACGTGGCCGAGCTAATTCGGCGCTATGAAAGATTGGCGGAAATGGCATACCTCCTCGCCATTCCACCTCTTGGGCAAAATGGCGATTGGCGGTCGGTTGGCGACAACTTGCTGCGCTCGGTCGGCACTGGAGAAATTCATCCGATCGTGAGCGAATACGCGATAATCGGCGACGCCTACCGCGCAAACGATCCGTCGCTCTTCAATCAACACGTGAACCTTATGGCTAATTGGTTCGCCAAAGAGCAGCCGAACGCGATGAAGCGCACATCGTTCGAGTTTTTGTTCAATCGTGTTCAGCCGTTCAGCCAAAGCATGGCGCTTTATGTCCTCGGCTTTCTTTTGGCTTGTTTTTCGTGGCTCGGATGGAGTCGGGTGCTCAACCGTTCGGCATTTTATGTTTTGTTGCTCGCGCTTGCCATTCACACGTTTGGTCTCGTTTCGCGGATGTATTTGCAGGAGCGTCCCCCGGTCACCAACCTTTATTCATCCGCGATTTTCATCGGCTGGGGCGCGGTCATTGTCTCGCTGATACTCGAACGAATTTTCAGGGACGGAATCGGCGCGGCGTGCGCGGGCGCGATTGGCTTTGTCACGTTGATCATCGCGCATCATCTCGCAGGCAGCGGCGACACGCTCGAGATGCTGCAAGCCGTGCTGGACACCAACATTTGGCTTGCGACACACGTCGTTGCGATTACGACTGGCTACTCCGCCATGTTTCTCGCCGGCATGCTCGCCATCATCTACGTCGTGCGTGGCGTATTTACGCGCTCCCTGAAAAAGCAAACAGCGGATTCGCTTGCGCGCATGACTTATGGCGTGGTTTGCTTTGCGACTCTGTTCAGCTTTGTGGCGCGGTGCTGATTGTCCTTTGGTGCGCAATCATTTTGCATGCGCGCTGGGGCGGATTCATCCGACAACGCGGCCTGATGATCATGGCGATCTTCGGCAATGTGGTCACCAGTTTCTCGTGGTTCGGCGTGAACATGCTCGGGGTCGGCCTGCATTCCTATGGTTTCATGCAAAAGGCGTTCCCTTGGCTCGTCGGATTCATGGTCAGCCAGCTCGCGCTAATGCTGATCGCAGCAATGCCGCTCGAGCGCTGGAGAAGCTTCTGCGCTGCGCAGGTTTCATCTCGCGGCGAGCAGCCGCAAATTTCGTCCGCTTTATCCGCTGGCCAAACGCCGGTGCAGTAAAGCGACCCCACGGCACAGGGCTGCTGCAAGAAATGCACAGCGTTTGCCAACGCTTGGGTAGGCGCTGTCTTCGCTGGTGCGAATATCAACGCCAACCCGACGGTGGCACCGTCGTTTCTGAAGAAAGGGCCTGACATAGACGGCGCCGAAAAAACTCGAAATGATCATCAGATGCGCGCTCCAGCTGTGCACCGACCGAATCAGCCAGCCGAACGGTACTTTGATCGTCAAAAAACGAATGCTCTCGTAGGCGGTCGCTTCACCCGGTTGATATGCAAATCGCTTCACGCGCGCCACAACGTATCGTCACATCTTCCGGCTCAAACTTCCACATCCGGGCGACGCAGAATAAAGTCCCCCGCGGATTTACTGCGGCACCGTTAATTCTTCGTACGTTTCAGCAACGATATGGTCAACCACCGCTTTCATATCCTGCGTGCGTTCCCAGACGGCCAGTTGTCGATCCGCGCCGGTGCCTTCGCGAATGATTTGCTCGATGTGCGCCATCTCGCGCTGCGTGCCGAACTCGTTTACTTCGCTGGCAACAAATTCCAGCAGTTCATTCAGCAAGCTGCGTTCTTCCACCTCCGTTTCCTTGCCGAAGTCGATCAATTTTCCATCGATGCCGTAGCGCGCCGCGCGCCAGCGGTTTTCATCCAGCAGGCGGCGCCGATAAATCCGAAAGGTAATATTTTGGCGGAGGAGCTTGTGCAATTTCGCGATGACCGCCTGAATCAAAGCGGCGATCGCGAGCGTGTCGTCCACGCGTGATTGTGCGTCGCACACGCGCACCTCGAGCGTGTCGAAGAACGGGTGCAGCCGGATGTCCCACCAGATTTTCTTGGCGTTGTCGATGCAGCCGGTTTTTACGAGCAGTTTGCAGTAATCCTCGTACTCGGAAAGCGACTCGAATGAATCGGGAATGCCGGTCCGAGGGAAGCGCTCGAACACTTTTAGCCGATAACCTTTTAGCCCAGTGTTTTGTCCCACCCAAAAGGGCGAGTTGACCGAGAGCGCGTAAATGTGCGGCAGGAAATAGCGTGCCTGATTCATGACGTGGATGGCCATTTCGCGATTGGGAATGCCAACGTGGACATGCAATCCAAAAATCAAATTCGCGCGCGCGAGCAACTGCATGTCTTTTACGATTTCCTGGTAGCGATCGCCCTCGGTGATAAGTTGATCGTGCCAATGCGAAAACGGGTGGGTACCCATCGATGCGATTTTTAATCCGCTCCGCCCTGCCAGTTCCGCGAGTCTGCTGCGCAATTCGATGACATGCGCCCGCGCACAGCCGATCGAGTCGCAGATTTCCGTGCCCAACTCGACGACCGATTGGTGCATCTCCGGCTTGATCTGCTCCTTGAGCATGATTTTTCCGCCTTCGAGGATCTCGTGAATATGCGACCGCAGCTCGCGCGTCGCGGGATCGACGATCGCGAATTCCTCTTCAATACCGAGAGTAAACGTGTGATCTTTCATCAACAGCGGAAGAAAAACATCCGCAGATTTCGCAGATTTACACAGATTATTTCCGAAACCCCGAAACTGCCTCTGCCTTTAATCTGCGAAAATCTGCACAATCTGTGGACGATTTTTGATTGTCCATCTTACTCGACGTCGCTAAGTGAACGTCGTGTCACTGCGGCCTGCAGGAATTTGCCCCAGCTCAAGTTGTCGCACCCGGCTTGATGCACCTGCGCTTTTCGGATGGCCATTTCCGAAATTGCTTCCACCACCCATTCGAAATTTGCCTGGCCGACCCACGCCGCTTCGCAATCGGGCGCAGGATTGCAAAAGTCGATGGCCACCGGCACCCCGTCGCGCAGTGCGAACTCGACTGTGTTGAGGTCGTAGCCGAGAAATTGATTCAACCGCAACACGCCTTCCTCAACCTTTTGCAAAATCTCTTTCGGCGCGTGCCATTCGGTTTGGTATCGCAAATGAAACGGATGGCGCGGCTCGTACGGCATGAGGCGAACGTGCCGTTGATCGATTGAGTAGCAGCGGAAGTACATATCGAACTTCACTTCCTCCTGTAACATCATCACCAATTGGCCGGTGTCGGCGTAAGCGCGGAAGAATTCTTCGCGATTATGCAGTCGATACACGTTCTTCCAGCCGCCACCGATGAACGGTTTGAAGAACGCAGGCCAGCCCACATAGCTAAAAATCGCTTCCCAATCAAGCGGATAACCAAGATTGCGAAATGATTTGTCATTCGTGTCCGGCGGCGGCTGGTTCGATGGAAGGAGGACGGTCCGCGGAACAGCGACGCCAATCTTGGTCGCCAGTGCGTTATTGAAAAATTTGTCATCGGCGCTCCACCAAAATGGATTGTTCATCACGGCCGTTCCGGTGAGCGCGGCGTTCTTGAGCCAGGCGCGATAGAACGGCACGTCCTGCGAGATGCGATCAATCACCACGTCGTATCCGCACGGCTCGCCCTGGAGCACCTTATCGATCCTTACAAATTCAGCGCTCATGTCTTTGCCGCCGGTCTTCTGATTCACCCGCTCGACAAACGCTGGTGGGAAACTGTGTTCCTGGCCAAAAAGGATTCCGATTTTTTTCATAAACAAACGACCACGGATTACGCGGATTATACGGATGAGGTCCGGTTCGGAGCGCGCTAAAATACACTTGCTCCCTGGCTCTCATTAACACCGTGGCTTTACGCTCGGTGCATTTCGCGTGGAGCGGGAAATAAGCCGTTTCAACGGCGTTGTCCAGAGGGTATCCTGATCTCGCGAGAACCGGCGAGGCCGGTTTTGTGCTTTCGCATTTGTGCTTTTGCATTTTCTTTGATGTGTGATCACGGGGACTGACATCACCGTGTGGGTGATTTCGGCATTGCTGGCAGCCGGCATCGGCTGGAGCAAGTATGCCAAATGGAGAACACGCAATAAGCTCGTTCGCGAAATGGCGGCGATGGACCCAGACCGTCGCGAGAAAGTGCTCAGTCGCCTCGATCCGAAGACTGCAATGGAAATCCGCCAGGAGCTAATGAAACGCTTTTGGATAAGGTGAGCTCGGCGCTTGGCTCTGAGAAGCCGATGGCTCGGAAACGTTGAGCTATTCCCGGATTCGCTGCCCGCGTTCCTCAATGATCTGTTGCATACGGGTACGCTGATCTGGTTCCAAGATTGGATTCATTCGATCTTGCCCACGCGCCAGGATCCCCTCTGTCTCTCGAACGTCGAGCCAACGCAGATTAGCGAACTCGTCGGCCATTTGTCGCAAGATTGGTCTGACCTTCTCGGTCTGCTCGGGCTTGAGACGCAAATCGCGCTGCAATCGATCGACCGTAGGAATGCAGGATCTCCATGGTTGTTCAGACCTATGAATGGCATTCTTTACCGCGCGGCTCGTGAGTAATCCGCAGGTCACTGCGCCGCGACAAAAGTTGCAATGAGCGCCAAAACAATTTTTCATCGAACTAGCGTGTTCATGATTACAAGAAATAAAGAGAAAGCGTTGAAGGCCATCTTTTTCGACGCGGTTGGCACGCTCTTTTATCTCTCAAAGACGGTCGGCGATCATTACGCGTTGGTCGGCGAAGAAATCGGATTGAAACTGGACGCGCAGCAACTCGATCGTGCGTTTCATATGGCTTGGAAACAAATGCCGCAGCGCCGTGCGATCGACGAGCCGCGCGAGAACGATGACAAAGGCTGGTGGCGTGAACTTGTCGATCTTGTGCTCGATCAGGTCACCCCTGCATTGAGCGAGCTCGATCGCGAGAATTTCTTCGAGATCGCATACGAACATTTTGCCGAACCCGGTGTTTGGGAGTTGTATCCGGAGGTTACCGGTGTTCTGGAAAAATTACGGCCGCGCTTTCAACTGGCGGTGATTTCAAATTTCGATGGTCGCTTACGGTTCATACTCGAGCACCTTGGAATCACGAAATTTTTCACTCACGTTTTCATTTCCAGCGAGATCGGCGCGGACAAGCCCGACCCGGAAATTTTCCGGCGTGCGCTCAAGTATATCGGGCTGAAATCGAATGAAGTCCTTCACGTTGGAGACGATTCCGAGCGCGATTGGAAAGCGGCCAGCGAAGCCGGCTTGTCGATCTTTCGTCTGGATCGGCAAAAGAATTCGCTGCGCGATTTGCTTACGATTTTAACCACGAATGGACACCAATGAACACGAATCTATTTTGAGCGACGCACTTCGTCGCCTCCTAAGCTCCTGTAGCCGTACGTGCGCCTCGCGGAGACGGGGATACAACCTTGCAGCAGCGCGCGAACTGGATTACAGACATTCCTCTCCCGCGGGTCGGTAGCTCAATCGGTAGAGCAGCGCCCTTTTAAGGCGTTGGTTCCGGGTTCGAGTCCCGGCCGACCCAGTCTTCCATCACGTGTGGCTCATTTTACGTGGTATTCGTCGCCAGGCCCAGGTAATGGGACTTCACCGTTGGTACGTGACCGACGACAAGATTTATTGCGTTTACCTCGCGCCATCGAAGGAATGATTCGGAAACGCGGAGCAAGGCGGCTTTCCTGCGAATCGCATTTCCCAGGTGCGCACCATGATCGATCCAACGACGGCGGAAGCCTCGGCGCGATGAGCTGCACGGCTGTAAGCCGAGCCGTAATGCGAAGCTGTCAGCTTTTCCTCCAATAAAATATTTTCGCACGCTCCGTTACGTCCGATTGTTTATCGATATGAGATTGTCGATGCCTTGTTATTTTTTCGGCATGCTAGTGGTTCCCTTTGTTTGCAACGCAGGCGATTTCGATCTGGCTGCCACCGCGACCAATCAGCTCGCTGTCGATCTTCACCGCCAACTCGCCACGGGCGACGAGAATCTTTGCGTGTCACCCTATTCAATCGAAAGCGCGCTGGCGATGACGTTCGCCGGAGCAGAGGGAGAAACCCGCACGGAGATGGCGCGTGTTTTGCACGTTCCCAACGATGGCGCCGTGCCCACGTCGTTTTCCGCGCTCCAGCGTTCGCTGGAAGAAATGAGCGTGAAGACAGCCGACCTCGTAAAAGAATCTAAAAAATTCGGCGGCCCAAGTGAACCGATCACGTTGAACATCGCTAACCGGCTGTTTGCGCAAAAAGGATACGATTTTCGCCAGGCTTTTTTATCGCTGGTGAAACAAAATTACGGCGCGGCATTCGAGGCTCTCGATTTCGTTGCCGATGCTGCAGCAGCTACGCAGCACATCAACAAATGGGTTGCAGCCCAGACGCGGGACCGGATTCGGGATCTCATTCCTACCGGGGCACTGAATAAAATGACGCGACTCGTCCTGGCGAACGCACTTTATCTGAAGGCACCATGGGCGGATCCATTTTCCGAGAAGACAACGCATCCGGAACCGTTCCATATCCACGGCGGCGCACCGGTCGATGTTCCAATGATGCGGAAAACCGCGGAATTCGGCTACGCCAAGCGTGAAGGCTTCACTGCCGTGAGCCTTCCATACACAGGCGGCGACCTTCAATTTC
>WNGP01002904.1_pt1 | contig 14365 bp, 10 predicted proteins | sample 5407671 | NCBI WGS metagenome assembly WNGP01 (sample SAMN13153381, study PRJNA577476) | soil metagenome | isolation source: 40 cm soil or saprolite under Garry oak tree replicate 2 | place: USA:California | collected 2016-06-15 | reverse complement strand
ATAACCGAGCCTTTGAGTCTAATCTTTTTCATCGTCTCAGTCGTCGCCTCGCGCACGCATCGCGTGTCTCGACACGTAATCCGCCACAGCTCTGCCAAGCCCATTTGCGCGCACGCAGGTGGTTCGGAAGTGGATGCCTCCAAAGACGCGGGCATCGGCGATTTCCGCTACCGCGTCTGGGAAACTCGAGAACGTACGAGTGCCCGGACGTGCATCCGAGGTGACGCTAAACGCCGTGTTCTCTCCAAACGCGGCGGCGAGGATGAACGCGGCTGAACCACTCAACGTGGAATGGCCCGACGGATACTCGGGATGCGCTGGAGTGCCGGTCGGAAAAAAGTCCAGCCATGGCACCCACGTTGGGTCCGCGTCCGCGGGGGTGAGACCGGCTCGGATCGCGGTGATCGGCCGCCAGTAAACGTAGCGGTACTTGCCATCCCAGCAGGCGATTGCTGCATCGGCCATCGAGACATTCAGCAAGGCGAATAGGTGTGCATTCTCCGTCAGCGTCAGCCCGCGTGCCGCGGCAATCTGCGCGGCAATACGGTTCCAGTAAAGTGGCGTGTTCCCTGCCCAAAACAACGCGAGCTCCGACTGATCCGGCGTGCGCGCCGACCCGGAGTAAATGCCCATAGTCTTCAGTTCGTTGAGATCGGCAGCATACTCCGGACTGTTGAGGGCCAGTGGTGGCGGCAGGCGGAACTGCGATGGGCGCGCTAGTACCCACGGCGTCATCGTGGCGAACTGCGGCCCCGCTCCGGGCGCTCCGGGCGAGTTGTTGGGCAACCCCTGCGGCGTCGGGCGCCAAGCGCCAACGGCACCCGGCGTTCCGACGATGCCCAGCACGCCGAGGAATGGCGGCGGCGCGGGCGTGATCCCATCGGTCAGCCGCCAAGCCCAAATGGCGTCCGCCACGGTCTGTCCCCAGGCAATACCGGAGTTAATCGATTGTGTATTTTCATTTGAGGGGAGTGCGGCAAGCGAGGCATCGCGTTGTGCGGTCAGTGTCCCGCTTTGCGCCGGATACAAGTTAAGCAAGATTGCGTACGCCGCTTGAATCGCCGCAGCGCGCTGCGAAGCATCGTGCGGCGCGTTCGGCTTTACGTGCAGCGGTTGAAAGCGTGGCTCAATGCCGTTAACGGCGTCGAAAACTGAAGCAGACACGAGCGCGACCACGCGACTGGTTGCCAGCGGACTGGTGCCGCCCGCAATGACCGTGGTGTTCATGACCCCGATCCACTCCAGCACCGGGTCTGGCGTCGCAGCCGACAATGGTAGGGGCGTAGTAGCGAGCAGCGCCACAATCAGCATCAGCGTCGCGCTCCGAATAGTTGCGCCAACACCTCGCAGGCGAAGTAGCAGAAAAATGCCCAGGTAAGACCCGGGTATATTGCGAATCATGTATCCTCCTGGGTGGACGGAGGCAGCGTGTTACGAGCTGGCGGACAGTCGGCGATGACCTGGCAATCGCACCTCAGCAGGAAGCGCTACCGTGGGGAACCAACTCGTCGGTAGCAGAGGCGAGTTTGCTTGCCTTTGTATGCCCTTCCGCTGCGCAAGTCAAATGAATTTCTTGCTATTCCCGCGCCCCGGTGGAACCTCCGAAGCGCTGTCCCCCGACTTCTCGGATGAGGCCATAAGCTCAACCGCACGCCGCTAATCCCGCGCTATCGGCAAACCCGCTTCCAGCCAGCCTTTCCAACCACCGTCCATCGATTCGACGTTGTTGTAGCCCATCTTCTGCAGATTCTCCGCCACCAGCGCGGAACGGAATCCGCCGCCGCAATACAGGACGAGCTTTAGATTCGCGTCGGGGACTCGTTGCTCGATGTCGCGCTCGATGATGCCTCGGCCCAGGTGCACGGCGCCGGGAAGATGTCCCTTGGCCCATTCGTTGTCCTCGCGAACATCCACGAGCAGAAGCTTTTCACCTGCGTCGGTGCGGCGCTTCACGTCCGCGACATTGGTTTCTTTGATCTTTTTTTTCGCTTCGTTCACCAATTTCAGAAATTGCGCCGCGTGGGCCATCCGAAAACTCCTTCCACAAATGAAGTGGAGATGAGAATAGCACAGGCAGGACGGCGCCCATTGGACTTACCCTGCGGTCGTTCAGGCTCCGGGCCTGCTGGTCAAAGACGGCTCAGAGGGAAACCTGGGCTTTCTAATTCTGCGAACTTTCGCTCTTTGCCTTTTCTCCCGCGCCCTTCTTGGCAAAAGAGCGCACCAGGCTCACGAAGTTCCAGCGTACCTTTTCCGCCGTTCGCTCGCCTTCGCCTGGCATCTTGCCTTTACCGCTGCTGATAATCCAGAAGAGCTCGCCGTCGGTCATCTTCTCGAGGGAAGAAGCGTCGCGCCAGTCTCGGAGTTCGAGCTTCATGTCCGCAACCAGGTCACCCTTACCGTCGCCACCCTTGCCGTGACACATAGCGCAATTGTAGCCAAAGAGTTTGCGCGCTTCCGCCAATCCTTCTGGCGTTGGCGTGACAGGATTCTTTTTGGCGGCGTCTTCCGGCGTTATTTTTGGCTCTGTGGATCCCGGCTTCTCCTGGGTGGAATTCGGCTTAGCGTATGAAATCCCGAAGCTCGCAAGCAGAATCGCACCCAGGATGAGGAGCGTCCTACGCATAGTTTCCTCCTGACAGGATGGGCCGGCCGAACGAGTTTAGCTTGCTATTGAGCGGATTCTACGCCCGCGTGCGCAGGAAGAAAAGAGTTAAGAATGAAAAAGGGGTGGTTCCAATCGCCGCCCTACCCGCGAACTACGGTCGCGGCCCTGGCTGCGTTTTTCTTGTCGAAGGCATCGAGCATGCGCGCTGCTTCGGCGCATCGCCAAAACCTGCTCGGAAGGGACTGGATTCGCGAACCCGCGTTCGCACTCCATCGATCACCGGCGGAATGAGGTCGTGCGCAACGCCTCGAGTTAGGAAAAACATCAGTGCCGCCTCGCCCGGCGCATCCGCACTTGAGGTAATCCCAAAACCCTGCACCTCGGGTTTCTTCATCCACTCGTCCACGTGCGCCACATGAACGGCTCTCGCCTGCGTCACTTGCTCCGCGGCGAGACTGTTCACTGAAAATATTTCTCCGCTCGGAGCCAGCCGCGCGCTCTGCGCTTCATCAAGCACTCCTCGCGGTGCTTCTGTCCCGCCCGGTACGATCCGCGTGCGAATTCCCTCCAGCATGGCCGGCAACTCTGTCCGCAGTTGGCTCGGATCAACGACCAACAACACGGCGGGTTCCCCTTGATGATCGATGCTCCTGCCCACTCCGACCGCTCGCACATAGGGATTGGCCAGTAGCTGGTTGGCGTGGATGTCCCGCGCTGCCGCTGCCGGCGCGAGCGATTGCGTTTGCAAAGCCAAGCTGGATTGCGCGGTCGTTGTCGCCGCAGAAAATCCTGGCAGCGTGCATGCAATCACCGGATGTGCCGAAGCGCTTCCGACAAAAACCGGTTTGTTCCCCACCGAATCGGCCATCGCGGCTAGAACATCCTGGATTGGGTTGCCCACGCTGTCCGTATCCGATCCACCGTAAAGCAGGGCCACGGGATCTGCTGAACCTTGCGACACAATCAGCGATCCGGAATCTCCTTGCGAGCTGAAAGTCCCTCCGGAAACGGAAATCTGATTTTGATAGGTGACGGTAAACATGGTTCCCGTCCCGCATCCTGTCTGGTATTGCACTTTTGTCGAAATTGCGATGGCGCCCACCGTTGAACACGTCAGGCCCGTCGTGCGCCCGCTCTTCGCCACGCTCAGGCCCACGTTCGCGGCCACTCCCATTCCCTTATGCGGCGGAGCGGGATCGGGCACATTCCCCGTCGCCGTGCTCCCCAGCAAGAAGATTGTCCCATTAGTATCCACGGCCCCTGGATTGATCAGTGCAATGGCGGCGTCGACATTTGTGCCCGTCGTTTCGAGTCTTGCAAACTGGGACAAATGGGCCACCATCGAGGTGCCGCTGGGATTGCAATTGTTGTCGACCAGCCCTGGCTGGATGATGTTGTCTCCCAGTGTTGCCGAATCGCTCCGTGCCAGTACGTGGTTGTTGCTCAGAATATAGAAAAGTCCGTTCCGCTGAACCAGGGATCCCAGAGTCCCGCCGCAACACGAGATGAGGTTCTGCTGCGTGCTCGAATCGTTGGCATTCCCTCCCGTCGTGCCCAGGATGATCGGAAAGTTTTGCGCCGCTTCGTTTGGAGGTCGCGCCGCTATGGTGACCGCGGCAGGTGCAGACTTCGTCGCATCCGCCAGCGACACAACCATGACTGTGACCTTTGCAGGGCTCGGCACCTGTGCGGGCGCCGTGTACACGCCCGAAGCGTTGATTGTGCCGGTCGCCGCCGTGCCCCCCACGACGCCGTTCACTTGCCATTGGACAGCCGTATTCGTCGTTCCCGCAACGGTGTCCGTGAAGGGTATCGATTGATTCACAGTCAAAATTGTGGACGTAGGCTCGATAGTCACCGTGATTTGCTGCCCGCCACCGACTCCGCCGCCGCACGAAGCTAGAAACGCGGCAACAGTTAGGTCAAATGTGAGGAAGATCGCGCAACGCATCGGGTGCCTCATTTTCCGGTCGGGAGTAGCTAGCACAAACAATTTGGGGTGGGTCAGTGATTCCGATTCCTGCTTCGAAAGTTTGACGGCCTCGACGCCCGCAAAGGATGCCCGGCAGTTTCCGCCTCGAAGCCGCGGACTGCTGTCTCACTTCCAATCAATCCAAGTCGCGCCAGTTGGGGCCGGCGCCGATTTCGACGACGATAGGCACCGCCAGTTTGTGGACGCCTTCCATTTCTTCCTTGACTAATTTTTCCAGCTTGGCGCGCTCCTTTGTCGGAGCCTCAAAGAGCAGTTCGTCATGCACTTGCAGGATCATTTTAGATTCGAACTTTTCTTCCGCCAGCCGCCGGTCGATACTGATCATCGCCTGCTTGATCAGATCGGCGGCGGTGCCCTGCAGCGGCGAATTGAGCGCGGTGCGCTCGGCAAAATTGCGCAGCTGCATCTGCGGTGAATTGATTTCAGCTATCGGGCGGATTCTTCCGAACAAAGTCTTTGCCACGCCGGTCTTGCGCGTCTCGGCAAGAATGTTGTCCAGGTATTCCTTCACGCCCCGATAGCGCGTGAAATACGCGTTGATGAATTTCGCGGCTTCTTTCTGATCGATGCCTAATTGCTGTGCCAGCCCGAAGGGCGAAAGGCCGTAAATGATCCCGAAATTAATGGCCTTGGCGGCGCGGCGGTGCTCCGCGGTCTGCGCCAGCGGCCCCACGCCGAACACTTCCTGCGCCGTCCGCGCGTGGATGTCCTCACCGTTGCGGAAAGCTTCGACGAGCACGGGGTCTTTTGAAAAATGCGCCATGATGCGTAGCTCGATCTGCGAGTAGTCCGCCGACAGCAGTAACTTCCCCTTCCCGGCGACAAAAGCGGCGCGTATCTCGCGCCCCAGTTCGCTGCGGATCGGAATGTTCTGCAAATTGGGATCGCTCGAACTGAGCCGGCCCGTGGCCGTGCCGGTCTGTGAAAAGCTGGTGTGCAAACGTCCGGTTTCGGGATGGATCAGTTTCGGAAGCGCGTCCACATACGTCGATTTGAGCTTGGCAATTTCCCGATATTCGATAATCTTCGCGGGAAGCGGATGCTGCGCGGACAATTCCTCGAGAATGTCGGCGGCGGTAGACCGCGCTTTTGCTTTTCCGCGCCGGGCGTTGGGCTGAAGATTCAGCTTGTCAAAAAGAATTTCGGCAAGCTGCGTCGGCGAGTTGACGTTGAATTCCGATCCCGCAAGCTTCCAGATCTCTTTTTCCAGGCGGCGAATTTCCTTCTCCATCGTGTGCGACATCTTGCCGAGCTCTTTGGGATCGACGCGGATGCCCGCCCGCTCCATCTCTGCGATCACTGGCGCGAGGGGCAGGTCGATTTTTTTGTAAACGTCTTCGAGTTGTTGTTCCTGGACTTGCGCGTGGAGCGCAGGCGCAAGCCGCTGCAGATAATCGGCGCGCTCGCCGGGACCGCCGCCCATCATCATGTTGAACTGCCGCATCACCACGTCGGCGAAGTTGTGATTCGCCGTCGTGGGCCGCAGAAGGTAGGAAAAGAGTTGCGTCGCGTGGCGAATATTCGCCGTCCGGCCCGTAAGCAGTTGAAAAAGTTTTGGGTCGTGCACGATTTTCGGCCGTTTTGGATCGGCGAGCAGCGACGCGATGGCATTCAACACCTCGCCCTTCTCCTCGAACCACACCGAGCGTCCTTCGCCGGCCTTCGAGGAAACCTCGATCGAAGCGATGCGCGTCCCGAATCCTTCCGATTCGCGCTCCCCCGCCTCCAGGTTCAGCCAGACCGCCACCGGCTGTTTCGCGGGGAGTTTCGCCAGATACTCGCTGAACTCGGCGACGCTGGCGAACTGCGCGTAATCCGCCTTCACAGCCGGTTCTGCATCCGCCGGCGCCGACGACGCCACCGCTTCCGCCCCCAGTTCTCTGAGCAAGGAATTGAAACCGAGTTCGCGATAGAGCGCACCGAGGGCATTCACATCGGGGGCGCGGCGTTCCAGCGAGTCGAGATCGAGTTCCAACGGCACGTCCGTGGCAATCGTCGCAAGCTGTTTGGACATCATCACTTGCTCGCGCTGTTGCTGGAGCGCTTCGCGATATCGCTTGTTGGAGACTTCGGCGGCATGATCCAGCGCGTTCTCCACGCTTCCGTATTTCTGAATCAGCTCGGTGGCGCCTTTCTCGCCGATGCCCTTCGCGCCGGGAATGTTGTCCACGGTGTCGCCGAGCAGCGCCATCAAATCAATCACCTTTTCTGGCGGAACACCGAGGATTTCCTTCACCTTTTCTGCGTCTACGATGGTGTCCGCCTTCGCGCCGCCGGAGCCCGTACGCAGCGTTCGAACGCTCTTTCCAACCAGCTGCATCATGTCCTTGTCGTTGCTGACGATCAGTACCTCGAGCTGTTTCTTGGCACCCTGCATGGCTAGCGCGCCGATAACATCGTCAGCCTCGTAACCCTCAAACTCCAGAACTGGCAGGTGCATTGCTTCGCACAGCTTTCGAACGTAGGGAATCTGCACCGACAGGTCATCCGGCATGGGCGGGCGCTGCGCTTTGTACTTTTCGAAAAGCTTGTCGCGAAACGTCGGGCCCTTGGTGTCGAAGACGATGCCCAGGTAGTCCGGCTGATAGTCCTTGATAATCCGTCGCAGAATGTTTGCAAAAAGAAACGGCACTTTCGTGGGAAGGCCCGAGGGCGCGTTCATGCGGTTCATCGGCGCATAGAACGCGCGATAGATATGCGCCATGGCATCGACAAGAAAGAGTTTCTTCGGAGCAGAAGGCATGCCGGCGAGTATAGCAAAGGATGAAGAAGGGACTGGAGGCGGATGACTGCTTCCGATGGCCGGTTTGCTTCATGTGATTTTGTCGGATTTTTTCAGCAGGTGGCGCCCAAATTGGTTGTTGAGTGCGGCGGGTCGGAAAGACACCATAGGCGAGAGGATTCCGCTCTTGCCTGACTACAAGTCACTGATCCGCAGATACTACTCTGAACTCTGGAATGCGTGGAGCACCACAGCTCTGCTAGAACTCATCTGTCCCGACATCGTTTTCCGCCGTTCGATCGGCACTGCCGTGAATGGCATTGAAGAGTTCAAACAGTACGTGAGCAAAATCCGCGCCGCGTTTCCAGATTTCCACAATCACATCGAAGAACTCATCGGTGAGGGCGATAAAATCGTCGCCCGCCTCACCTACACGGGCGCACATCAAGGAGAACTATTGGGTTTCTCCGGCACAGAAAGGAAAATCACATATCAGGGCACTGCCATCTTCCAGTTTCGGGAAGGCAAGACCGTTTCGGGTTTCGTGCTTGGCGACAGGAGAAAGCCTGAAGCGCCAGATTGCTCAAACATGAAGACAAAGCCGCGCGGAGAATTTGCATCCCCGCGCGGTTTTGCAGGCAACTGTCAGTCTTTATTGCTTGTTGGGCTTGTTAGGTTCGGACTTCGGCTCGGATTTTGGTTCCGGTTTGTTAGCCACGGGCTGCTTGGATACGCCCTGTCCACCGGCCTGAGCCTGCGAAACCAGGAGCATCCGCGTGCCGCTTTCCAGCTGCACGTTCTTCCCTGCGGAAGTGATCACCGAACCCTCTGTGGCATTCGAGCCAGCCGCGCTCAGGTTCAGACCATTCAGGCCAAAGACGCCTTGGCTGTTTGAACTGAACTGACCCGCGGTGTTCAAGCCGCCGACTGCTCCCTTCGAGGTACCGGCGATGCTCCCGCCTGCGTTTGCCGCGGAGTTTACGGTTCCGCCCGCAACTCCTCCCACGTTAGCCGCCGTGTTCGTCACAGTGCCTGCGGCACCACCCGCGGTGGAAGCCACGCCGCCAAGTGGGCTGCGTCCGCCGGCCATCCCTGATCCGGCTGCCGAAGCACCCATGGTGTCCAAGTCCGATCCAGCGGCCGACGCACTACTCTGTGCCGAGGCAATCGCCTGGATCCCCGCGTTCAACGGAATCTCCTGGCCGTTTTTCAGGATCGCTTTGTCGAACACGATGCCCAGCGAAGATTCCGATTCGCCTTTGCCGCGCGCCGAAGCCTGGGTCACGTGCCCGACAAGTTTCGAACCCTTGGGGATCACCGTTTTCCCTTCGGACTTAACCGCTTCCGTGCTGTGCGCATTTACAGGATCACCCGGCTTGCACTTTTTCGAATCGATTGGCGAACTCAGCGCGGCGTTGAACGCCGTGCCAGTCGCCAGTGAACCGTTCGCCTGCCCGTTCTGCGCCGACGCCGAAGTTGACGCCGATGCATTGCCTGATGTCTGCGCTTGCCTGTGGCCAGCCTGCACTGATGCTTGGCTGCTGCTCTGCGCGCCCGTTTGCGATTGAGCTGCAGCGCTTACCGAGAAAACAGCCCCCACCGCGATTGCCAACCCTGTGCGATTCATGATCGTAAAACCTCCTCAGATTGCCTTTGAAATGTGAGCTGGGTTCTACCTGTAAACATACGGGTATCGTCGCAAGACAATTTGCTAGTGGCAAGGCTTATGCCGCCGTGTAAAGCGATTGTTTTCTATTAGTTAATTGGCCGAGCGGGCTTCCACAGCCCGGAGAAATGACGGGTACTACGCAAGATTTACAGGGTCGCCGCGCTGCCTCTAGGGCCCCGGGAACCAGCCTAGACGATGCCCAGCGGCTTGGCCACTTCGGTCAAAATGTCTGCGGCGCGCAGAAGTTGCTCCCGCTTATGGGCCGCGCTCACGATGGCGCGCAGCCGCGCCTGGCCTTCCGCCACGATCGGGTAACCGACGGCAGGCGCGAAGACGCCCGCTTCGAAGAGTTTCTTCGAGAATTCGTGCGCCTTCGCCGCGTCGCCCACGTGAATCGGAATAATCGGCGTCTCGCTCACCTTGAACTGAAAACCGCGCCGCTTCAATTCGCGTTTGAAAAACTTCGTATTGGCCCAGAGTTTCTTCACTAGCTTTTCGCCTTCCGGAGAATCGAGCAGCGCGAATGCCGCCTGGCAAGCCGCCGCCGTGGCCGGAGGGTGCGAAGTCGAAAAAAGAAAAGGCCGCGCGCGGAGATACAGAAAATCGATCAGGTCGCGCGAGCCGCAAACGTACCCGCCCATCGTGCCAATCGCTTTACTCAGCGTTCCTACCTGGATATGCACGCGGCCGTGGCACTGGTGATGGTCCACGGTCCCGCGCCCGCCGCGGCCCAGCACGCCCGAAGCGTGCGCGTCGTCCACCATCATGATGCAGTTGTATTTCTCGGCGAGTTCGCACAGTTCCGGCAGCGGCGCGATATCGCCGTCCATCGAGAAAACGCCGTCCGTGATGATCAGCTTCTTTCCCGGAAAATTCGCGTTCTCTTGCAGGATGCGCTCGCAGTCCTTCACATCCTTGTGCTTGAAAACTTTGATGGTCGCTTTCGAAAGCCGCGCACCATCGATGATCGAAGCATGATTCAGCTCGTCGGAAATGATCAGGTCTTCCTTGCCAAGCACCGCAGCGACAGTTCCCGCGTTGGCCGTAAAACCCGATTGAAACACCACGCAGGCTTCCACGTTCTTAAAGGCAGCAACCTGCTCCTCCAGCTCGATGTGCAGTCTCATCGTGCCGGCGATCGTTCGAACCGCCCCGGCGCCCACGCCGTATCTCTTCACCGCGTCTAGCGCCGCCTTGCGCAGCGCCTTGTGCGTGGTCAGCCCCAGGTAGTTATTCGAAGCAAGGTTGATTACTTCCCTCCCGTCGAATATGCACACCGGCTTCTGCTCGCCTTCGAGCACGCGCAGCTTCGGCGCCACGCCCTTTTCGCGCATCTCCTTCAGTTGGTCGGTAACGTACTGCAAAGGGTTCTGTTTCGATGTCATCGTTGCGGTCTCGGACATGATGGCGCTCCTAACGTGGATTCGGCTGGGGGAAGAACCATTTTGCGTCAGCTCGCGGCTGCGAGCAAACATTTTGAATGCAAAGCAGAGAGGTCAATTCGCTCACCGCGGCATGCCGTTCGGATACAGCAAGATCTTTCCAGCAAGTCCGCCCTGAAGAAGTGTGAAGGCGCTTTCGAATTTGTCCAGTGATGTCCGCTCACCGAACAGCGGCTCGAGATTCAGCCGCCCCGCCTTCAGCAGCGCCGTCATCTGCACCCATGTCTCGTACATTCGCCGCCCATAGATGCCCTGCACCGTCGCGCCCTTGAAAATCACATCGTTCACCAGATCCAGCGGCACATTTTCCGTGGGAATCCCCAGCAACGAAGCGCGCCCGCCGGCTCGCAGCGCCTTGAAACCCTGCTGAATCGCGGTGGGATTCCCGGACATCTCTAGCAGCGCATCGACTCCCGTGCCATTCGTTTCCGCCAGAATTTTTCCAACGGCATCTTCCGCCGCGGGATTCAGTACCACGTCCGCGCCCATTTTCTTCGCCATCGCGCGCCGCTTCTCATTTGTTTCCGTCGCAAAAACGGTCGAGCTCCCGCAAGCCTTCGCCACCGCGATGGCCATCAATCCAATCGGCCCGCAGCCGGTAACCAAGACCGTCTGCCCCGCCACCGGCCCGGCCAGCACGGTATGCACCGCATTACCCAGCGGATCGAGAATCGCCCCGTAATGTTCGGGAATCGCCGCATCCAGCTTCCAGATATTGGAAGCCGGAATCTTCACAAATTCCGCGAACGCCCCGTCCTGATCGATCCCGATAATGCGCAGGTTCTGGCAAATGTGCGCCTGCCCCAGCCGGCACTGACGACAATGTCCGCAATTCACGTGCATTTCCGCGCTTACAAAATCGCCTGGCTTGACCGCGCGCACCTCATCGCCCACGCGCTCGACGGTGCCGCAGAATTCATGCCCCAGCGTCACCGGCGGCTTGATGCGCCCCTGCGACCAGCGGTCCCACCCGTAAATGTGCAGGTCCGTCCCGCAAATCGAAGTCGTCTTTACGCGCACCAGCACGTCGGTCGGCCCGATCAAAGGCACCGCGACCGTATCCATCTGCAAGCCGCGGGCCGCCTGCATCTTCCGCAACGCCTTCATCGTCGCCGTCATCTACCTCGTTCCTCACTCAACACACAAATCTCGATGCTAGCACACCACATCCCATCGGCAACCGTAGGGACACGATACATCGTGCCCCTCTTCGCTCCCTTCGACTACTTCACCTGTTCGATGACCCTAATCTTCTCCAACGCCCTCAAATACTCCTCCACTATCTCCAACGGCATCGGTCCATACTCCGCCGACACGGCATCGCGTATCTCTTGCGCGTTCCTCTTCCCATCCGTAAGATTCAGCACCTCGTAGGCATACTCTTCCCCGCTGCCCCACAATCCCTCATAACTCAGTAACTTCGGCGTCGCTACTCCGGCCGCCTTGGCATGCTCCGCAAAATAGTCATACCCAAAAACCACCAGCGGCCCCTTTGGATTTGCTTCTCGCCGAAATTTCAAAATCCCAAAACCAGCGAACCGGTCTTTGTCTAAATGATCCTTATCGATGCTAGATATGGACACCTCGGCAGCGTGTTCGATCTCGTCCTTGGAAACACTTCCAGGGAGAAATCTCGAAAGTGAGAGAAGTGCTTCTAAACTGTAAGCCGTTCGTGCAACACGGAGAGCGTTCTGATCCCTTAACGAAAAAAAACGGTCGCGCAGTTCCTCCTTTTCCTTGTCAACCACACTTTGGCTCTCGATTCTTCGTGCCAGTTCGCGCCCTTGCTCGATCCCGAACATGGCCAAAAAATATCCGCTCGCCGCCCCGATAAACGCGGCCCTCTTCAGCTTCGTCGGATCGATATTCGCCGCCGTATCGAAATTCGTATGGATGTACCGGTCCGGCCAGTCATTCAGATAAATCGCCGGTATCCCGAACGACGAATCCTGATACACATCGTGATCGCTGCCCATCGTGTACGGCGAATACTCCGCTCGCAGAGACTCCTTCCCTCCCTCGGGCGCAACAAACGGATAATCCGCCTTCCCCGTCGCCACGAACTTGTACGACTCCTCATTCACAAACTCCGCAAACGCCCAAGCCACGTCATGCGCAAAACTCGGCAAGCTCATCGGTCCGCGTGTCACGTGGAACACCGCCTTCGTCTCCGGCGCGCCACCCACCATGTCCATGTGAATCACTGCTTTGACTCGCTTGGCTAAAGTTGGGCCTGTTTGCGTTAAGGAGCCCCCGCCGGACTGTGGGAGTGGAACGGCGCCGTCGAAGCTCCGTTTCGTATCGAGTTCCATTTTGTAGGTGCGCGGAGGAGAGGTTAGCAGCGCCATCGTTCCCTCAGTTTCCGGAGGCCAGTAAAACCGGATCGTTCTTGCCGGCCGCGCCAGCTTTCTCTCGTTCATCAACTTCTGCAGCGTCCGCGCCACTTCCAGAATCGTCACGCACCCGCTGGCATTGTCATTGGCCCCCGGCCGCTGGTGATCCAAATGGCACGAAAACGCAATCTCCTCGTCCTTCAACTTCGCATCCGACCCCGGAATCGTCGCGGTCACCACCTCATAATTCCCCGCGTGCTGCCCCGCCTTCACCACCGCATGCAGCCGAATCTCTTCACCGCGCGCCAGTCGTTCCTTCATCCCCCGCGCCGTTTTCAGCGATACCATGAACGCAAACGTTTTGTTCGTCGAAAACGTCTCCAGGTGCCCCCACCGAATGAGATTCTCATCCTCGCCCCACCAAGCCGTCTTCTGGTTCTGCGCATAACTGGCAATTCCCACCGCTCCGAATTTTCCCACCGCCAAATCTTGCACCGCCCCCGGCTGCGCGCTCACCAGCACAATCTTTCCCTTCACGTCCTTCCCCGCGTAGTCGCTCTCCTTCGTCCCCTCGCCCGCATCCACCAAATCCGCCGTCACATCGGCGCTCTCACTGTCCTCCGCCAGTACGATCGGCTGTGCTTCGTAACACGCCATCTTCTGCGCCGGCTGCCCGTCCCCGCTCTCGTTCTTGTCCTTTGCCTCCTCAACCTCCTTTACTTCCTTGACCTCCCATAGCTCTCCTACTTCCGCGTCCCACGCCGGCCGCGACCTCTGCGTCCCATAAAAAATCTTCCCATCCGCCGGAAATTGCAGAATCGCCACATCGCTCAATCCATACGCCCGCAAACGCTCCGCCACCAACTCCGCCGCCTCATGAAATCCGCGCGACCCGCGTTGCCGGTGAAATCGCGCAATCCCCTCCAAATTCCTCTTGGCCGTCTCCCCGCTCAACTCATTCGCCAGCGCCGCCACCTCTTTCTCCGGCAGCAGCGGCGGCTTCTGCGCTCGCCCCTGGCAAATGCACATTCCACTCCCCATCATCATGGCCGCAACTGCAAGTCTTTTCACAAACACCTCCCGGACTTCGACAAATTTCTGGGGCAATCCCGTCGCGCATTCTACCTCACGAACGGCAGGTGGCCCCTTCGCCCAAAATCCTAGCTGGAGTTAGTTATTACAGAGGTCGTCTTCGTTGACTTGCCTTTTGACACAACCTAAGATGTGCGCGAAATGCCTGACTCCGTTCCGCTGATTGGCCAGACCATATCCCACTACCGTATCGTGGAAAGGCTCGGCGGCGGCGGCATGGGTGTGGTCTACCAAGCGCAGGACACGCGGCTTGATTGTTTTGTCGCTCTGAAGGCCTGAAGGCCCCTACTCCCTTGCTTCCTCGCCTGCCTCCAGTACAATCGCTGCGCTTCCATCCGGGGGAGAAATGAGTTTCAGTCAACGCCTCCAGGAGATACGAACCGGCTTCGAGCGCCCCTTCTGGGTCGCCAACGTCACGGAACTGTTTGAACGCCTTTCCTACTATGCCGCTTTCGCCTCGCTCGCTCGCTACCTTCACGAGACGCTCGCGTTTCCTACGGAGCGCG
>WNGP01003207.1_pt1 | contig 14366 bp, 12 predicted proteins | sample 5407671 | NCBI WGS metagenome assembly WNGP01 (sample SAMN13153381, study PRJNA577476) | soil metagenome | isolation source: 40 cm soil or saprolite under Garry oak tree replicate 2 | place: USA:California | collected 2016-06-15 | reverse complement strand
GTGAAAAAGGTCCAGTGCTCGTCGCGGATTTCGGTTCCGACCAGCCGTCGCAGGTGCACGCCTGCTTCCTGCACCCGTCGTCTCTCCTGTCGGATTTTCTTGCGCTTCGCGGAAGCGAGATTGGAGAGAAACTCATTGAAATTTGCGTAGCCACGGTTTTCCCAATGAAACTGGACTGAGCGGCGCAGCATCATTCCCGCGGCCTCCATCTCGCGTGCTTCAGGCTCGGTGGGGAACAGCACATGTAGGGACGAGGCTTCGAGCGAGAGCCTCAGGGCGGCACGAACGAGGAGTGCCCGGGTCTCGCCGTCGCGCGCAAGCAGACGGGGTCCGGTGACGGGCGAAAACGGGATTGCACCGAGCAGTTTGGGATAGTACGAAAGTCCATGACGGTGATAAGCATCGGCCCATGCCCAGTCGAAGACGTACTCCCCGTAGGAATGCGACTTGGCATAGAGGGGCATGGCACCCAGGAGCGATGCGCCCTGCCAGAGCGTGAGATAGCAAGGCGACCAACCCGTGCTCTCGCAGGCACACCCCGTCTCGTGAAGCGCATGCAGAAATTCGTGGCGCAAGAAGGGATGTCCTGCGGCAAGCGAATTCCATGCTCGCGGGTCAATGGCCCGGAGCGTATCGATAACCTTGATCGAAGGCGTGTCTTCCTTCAATCGACCCGGTCCGAGGTGGTACTCACGGTTGCCGATTATAGAATCGATTGAACCGTCCTGGAGCGAGGGCTCATCCGCCAATGGTAAACTTGCCGGATGGCGAGCATCGTCAAGATCGCGATTGCCCAGATCAACTGTGTCGTCGGCGATCTCGCCGGCAATACGAACAAAATCCTCCGATATTGCGAACGTGCGCGCACCGCCGGTGCGGACTTGCTGCTTACCCCGGAGCTTGCGCTGTGCGGCTATCCCCCCGAAGATCTTCTGCTGCGCGGAGGTTTCTATCGCGACTGCAACGCCGCCCTTCAGCGCCTGGCGCGCGAGGTGCGCGGCATCACGCTCGTCGTCGGGCATCCGCATGAAGATCAGGGGAAACGCCACAACGCCGCATCCGTCGTAAAGGACGGGCGGATAGTGGGGACCTATTACAAGCACGTCCTGCCGAACTACACCGTGTTCGACGAGGAACGCTACTTCGTGCCCGGCGACCTTCCGTGCGTCTTTCAAGTGGGAGAGACCCGCTTCGGCGTGAACATCTGCGAAGACACGTGGGGGCCGCAGGGGCCGCTGACGACCCGGCCGGATGCCGTCAGCATCGGAATCAACATCTGCGCGGATGCCTGGGGGGCGAAGGCGCCTCAGGCGGCTCGCGAGGCGGGGGCGCAGGTTCTGCTCGTGCTCAACGCCTCGCCGTATCACATGCGCAAGCAGGAGTCCCGCCACGACGTAATGCGCGAGCGCGTGATCGAGACGGGCATGGCGCTCGTTTACGCGAACATGGTGGGAGGGCAGGACGAGCTGGTGTTCGATGGCGCCTCGTTTGCGCTCGACCGGCGAGGGGAGGTGGTATGCCAGCTCCCGGTTTTCGAGGAGACGATGGAATTCGTGACGGTGGCCGATGGCGAGCCGCAACGAGGTGGGATCGCAGAGCAGACGTCACTCGAGTCCGAGGTCTACAAGGCGCTTTGCCTCGGGGTACGCGACTACGTCGGGAAGAACGGATTTCCTGGAGCGCTAGTCGGCCTCTCCGGCGGGGTCGACTCGGCGTTGACGCTGTGCATCGCTTGCGACGCGCTCGGATCGGAGCGGGTACGCGCGGTCATGATGCCTTCGCAATATACCTCCCGAATCAGCCTCGAAGACTCGCGCGAGCTCGCCAAGAATCTCAGGGTGCGCTACGACGAGATCCCCATCGGCCCCGCGTTCGAGGCTTTTCTCGCTTTGCTGGCAAAGGAGTTTGCGCGCCTTCGCGTGGACGCGACAGAGGAGAATCTTCAAGCGCGAATCCGCGGTACCTTGCTGATGGCCCTGTCGAACAAATTCGGGGCGATCGTCCTGACGACCGGCAACAAATCGGAGATGGCGGTCGGCTACGCGACCCTCTACGGAGACATGGCCGGTGGCTTTGCAGTGATCAAGGACATTCTCAAGACGCTGGTATACCGCTTATGCCGGCACCGGAACGGCATGGACCGCGTTATTCCGGAACGCGTGCTGACCCGCGCGCCTTCCGCCGAGCTCAGGCCCAACCAAACCGACCAGGACAGCCTTCCTCCCTATGACGTTTTGGATGCCATCGTTTCGGCTTATATGGAAAACGACTTGAGCCCAGCCGAAATGGTGGCGCGCGGCTTCAGGACCGAAGACGTGAGGCGCGTTGTCGAGATGATCCACCGCAACGAGTACAAGCGCCGCCAGGCGCCGATCGGCATCCGGATCACGCACCGAGGTTTCGGCAAGGATTGGCGCTATCCGATCACATCGCGCTACCGGGAGCCGTACGAATAGCCGGTGATGGCGCGGGCCTGATCAGGCAAGTTTCGACGCCCGTTTGTTATACTGGCAAGCAGAAGTCAACGCAGGAGCATGGCCATGAAGAAAATCGAAGCCGTGGTGAAGCCTTTCAAGCTCGACGAAGTTCGCGAGGCCCTCGCAGAAGTCGGAGTCACAGGGCTGACGGTGACAGAGGTGAAAGGCTTCGGTCGCCAGAAGGGCCACACGGAACTCTACCGCGGCGCCGAATATGTCGTGGACTTCCTGCCGAAGGTCAAGATCGAGGTCGTGGTGACGGAAAAGATGCTCGAGGGCGCGATCGAGGCTATCGTCAAGGCGGCGCGCACCGGCAAGATCGGCGACGGGAAGATTTTTGTGAGCACTGTGGAGCAGGTGGTGCGTATCCGGACGGGCGAAACCAACGAGGCGGCCGTCTAGCGGCGGCATCGGAGGTCAGCGGGTCCGGAGGATCCAGGGAAAGAAGCTACTCGACTTGCCTCAATCCTAGGCCTTCAGCAGCACCAGCAGCGCACCGCTCCCACCCTGATTCTTCGGGGCCTCGCAGAAGGCGAGGACTTCGTCTCTCTGCGCCAACCACTGCTGCACTTTTCCCTTCAAGACCGGCTCTCGTCCGGGCGAGCGCAGACCCTTTCCATGGACCACGCGAACGCAGCGCAATCCGCGCTTGAGGCACCCGCCAAGAAACTCCGCCAGCAACGACCGGGCCGCCTGCCGGTTCAGGCCGTGCAGATCGACGATGTCCTGCACGACCCAATGCCCTCGCCTCAGTTTGCGCAGCACATCGCGGGCGAGGCCGCTTCGCAAGTGGGAGGGCTCCTTCCCGGTCTCCATCGATTGATCCCAGGAAAGGGCACCGGCCAGACTCTCTACGAGCGCGTCATGCCCGTCGAGCAACGATTGAATCGGCACGGGCGGCGGCAACTGGGTCCTTGCCTCCACCCGGGCCGGCGGTTCGAGGGGCGTCGCATCGCGCACCGCGTCGCGAAACAGGGCGGCTTCGTGTTCGGGAAGTCCGTTACGCGTGTGTTTGCGCATGATTTCGTCCTCGGCGCTGCATCCGAGATTTGTTGCGGGACTCAGCGCAGACCGTCCAGATATTTTTCTGCATCAAGGGCTGCGATGCAACCGCTGCCCGCGCTGGTCACGGCCTGCCGGTAGACGTGGTCCTGTACGTCTCCCGCAGCGAACACTCCCTGAATGCTGGTTGCGCTGGCGTTACCCTCGCTCCCGCCGCGGGTGACGATGTATCCGCCTTTCATCTCGAGCTGTCCTTCGAAAATACCGGTATTCGGAGTGTGGCCCACTGCGATAAACAACCCCTGTACATCGATCTGTTGCGTAGCGCCGGTCTGGGTGTCCTTGATGCGGGCGCCAGCTACCCCCTTTGCATCGCCGAGGACTTCGTCCAAAACGTGGTTCCAGCGCATCGTGACGTTGCCTCTATCGAAGAGCTTTTTCTGAAGGATCTTCTCCGCCCGGAACCTGTCTCGTCGGTGGATCACGGTGACATGGCGCGTAATATTGGAAAGGTAGAGCGCTTCCTCCACTGCGGTGTTCCCGCCGCCGACGACGGCGACGTCCTGACCCTTGTAGAAGAATCCGTCGCAGGTCGCGCAGGCGGAGACGCCCTTTCCCATGAATTTCTTCTCGGATTCGAGCCCGAGATAGCGGGCGGAGGCGCCGGTGGCGACGATCAGCGCATCGCAGGTGTATTCACCCGCGTCGCCTTGCAGGCGAAGGGGCCGCTCTTGGAGCCTTACGGTGTGAATATGATCGAACACGACCTCGGTTTCGAAACGCTCGGCGTGCTTCTGGAAACGCTCCATCAGCTCCGGACCCTGCACTCCCTTCACGTCAGCCGGCCAGTTGTCCACGTCGGTCGTCGTCATGAGCTGTCCGCCGGGAGCGAGGCCCGTAATGACGACGGGGTTCAGGTTTGCGCGCGCCGCGTAGACGGCGGCGGTGTAGCCCGCCGGGCCCGATCCCAGTATCAACAACCGGGAATGTCTGGTTTTTTTTGACATGACGGAATGGTGGGGACGAAGATGTGCGAATTCAATTCAATCGCCGCGCGATTCCAAATTATAACCCGGTTGAATCGCTGCTCTGCCTGGCGCGGCCTGCTGAAGTACCGCGATTTCGACTGGACCCGCAGCGTGAAACGGTCTTCGCGAGTCTGTTAAGATATGCCGGTAAAACCAGGTTCTCTGGGAGGTAGACCAGATGACGGCCCCGGCTAGCGTATCGATGCTGCTTCTGCGCAACGTCCCGCTGTTTTCCACGTTGCCCGAGCATCAGCTGGCGCTCCTCACAGGTGTGGTGAGCCGAAAGAGCTTCGCCCGCGCGACCTCTGTCATTGCCGCGGGCGACATAACGGAGTCTCTTTACGTGGTGATATCGGGTCGGCTCAAGGTGATGATGAGCGATGACGAGGGACGCGAAGTGATCCTTGCGATCCTCGGACCCAACGAGTTTTTCGGAGAAATGGGCCTGATCGATGATCATCCACGGTCGGCAAGCGTGGTTGCCCTCGAGGCTTGCGAGGTGCTGAGTCTCTCGAAGCGCGATTTCAAGAAATGCCTTGCCGAAAATTTCGAGATGGCCATGACGGTCATGCGAGGACTGGTCAAACGGCTTCGCGAAGCCGACCAAAAGATCGGCAGCCTCGCCCTGATGGACGTGTACGGCAGGGTGGCGCGCTTGCTGCTTGAAATGGCGGAAACGGTGAACGGCCAGAAAGTCGTCACCAGAAAGCTCGCCAAGCAGGACATCGCGAAGATGATCGGAGCCTCGCGAGAGATGGTGAGCCGGGTGATGAAGGACCTCCAATCGGGCGGGTACATCGAGGTGCGCCCCGGTTCGATTTTCCTGCACGAGACCATACTGACGATCGATTGAGGGCCGGTCCGGGGGGCGCTCGGCGCCGCAATGACCGGCCGCCGCAGTGCCGATTCCGCGCTGTGCTCTGAGCGTCCAGCGCTGGCAGCTGAAGCGAGGGGTTCCTCATCTGCTAGAATTCCCGCATCGATCAGAACCGCTGCCCGACGGGGCGCAGTTGGCGTTTTGACAATCAGAACCGCTTTGAAACGGAACCAAGCACCCCTTCCCGGCAAGGTCGCCGCGCTGCTGCGCGAGTCGAGGCTGTTCGTCCTGGCCGCAGGCGCCCTATATCTTTCCCTGGTCCTCACCACCTTTAACCGGGCAGACCCCGGGTGGTCCCACAGCGTCGCAGCGGGGGAGATCCGCAACCTCGGCGGGAGGGTAGGCGCCTGGTTGGCGGATATGCTCTTGTATCTGTTCGGCGTTTCAGCCTGGTGGTGGGTCGTGTTGCTCGTGGTGACCGCGACCTGGACCCTGCGGCACCTGGAGGGTAGCTCGATCAGCGACCGGCGGTCATCCTTCATTGCACTCGCTGGTTTTTGCGTGTTGCTGGCCGGCTCGAGCGGAGTCGAAGCCTTGCGCCTTCACTCACTGAAGGTCGCGCTGCCGCTCGCCCCCGGGGGCTTGGTTGGTCTTGAGGTTGCGAAGGTGCTGCAGTCGGGGTTCGGCTTCACGGGCGCCACGCTGATCCTGCTTACGCTTTGCGCGATGACTCTGTCTCTATTCACGGGCATTTCCTGGCTCGCCGTGATGGAAAGGCTGGGAGGAGTGCTCGAGGGTGCGTACCTCTGGTCCCTGGAGAAATGGCAGGGGTGGCTGGATCGCAAGGCCGGGGCGATTGCCGCGGGGAAGCGCGAGGCGGCAGTGGGGGAAAAGCGCGGGCTGCTGATCGACGAACACGCGCCGATCCGGATAGAGCCCCCCGTGGTCGAGATTCCAAAATCCTCCAGAGTCCAGAGGGAAAGGCAGGAGCCGCTCTTCCGCGAACTGCCGGACACGCCGCTACCCCCGATCAAGCTCCTCGATGAGGCTGCGAGCGACATCGAAGTCTTGTCGGCCGAGACCCTGGAATACACCTCGCGGTTGATCGAGAAGAAACTCGGCGATTTCGGGGTTCAGGTCAAAGTGCTCGCCGCGTACCCGGGGCCGGTGATCACGCGCTACGAGGTGGAGCCCGCCATAGGCGTGAAAGGCAGTCAGGTTGTCAGCCTGGTGAAGGACCTCGCGCGCGCGCTGTCGGTCTATAGCATTCGCGTCGTCGAGTCGATCCCGGGCAAGTCCTGCATGGGCCTGGAGATCCCCAATCCCCACCGCCAGATCGTGCGCCTTTCCGAGATCGTCAGCTCGCGGGCCTATCACGAATTGCACGCTCCCCTCACGCTCGCGCTCGGCAAGGACATCGCCGGCAATCCGGTGGTGGCTGATCTCGCAAAGATGCCGCACGTGCTGGTGGCTGGCACGACCGGCTCGGGAAAATCGGTCGCGCTCAATGCGATGATTCTTTCGATTCTGTACAAGACCGAGCCGCGCGAGGTGCGGCTCATCCTGGTCGACCCGAAGATGCTTGAGCTCTCCGCTTACCAGGATATCCCGCATCTGCTCACTCCCGTGGTCACCGATATGCGGCAGGCCGCCAACGCTCTGGTCTGGTGCATGGGCGAGGTGGAACGCCGCTACCGGCTCATGACCTGGATCGGAGTAAGGAATCTGTCTGGCTACAACCACAAGGTTGCCGACGGCGAAAAGTGGGGTAACCCGCTCAAGGACCCGGACACGCTCGACTCGGCCGAACCCCAGCCGCTGGAGAAGCTTCCCTACATCGTCGTCATCATCGATGAGCTTGCCGATCTGATGATGGTATCGGGCAGAAAGGTGGAGGAGCTGATCGCACGCTTGGCCCAGAAAGCGCGCGCGGCGGGCGTGCACCTGATCCTCGCGACGCAGCGTCCGTCCGTGGACGTGATTACCGGGCTTATCAAGGCCAACATTCCGACGCGCATCGCCTTCCAGGTCTCGAGCAAAGTGGATTCGCGCACCATCCTCGACCAGCAAGGCGCGGAGTCGCTGATCGGCCAGGGCGACATGCTCTACTTGCCGCCCGGTAGCGGAATGTCCCAGCGCGTGCACGGTGCTTACGTCGCCGACCAGGAAGTGCACAAGGTCGTCGCCTATCTCAAATCGCTCGGACGCCCCGAATACGTGGGCGGCCTCCTCGAAGGCGACGAAACCGATGGGGGACCCGAGCTGGGCCTCGGCGAACAGGGGGAAGAGGCCGATCCGCTTTACGATCAGGCAGTGGAGATCGTGATGCGCACGCGACGCGCGTCGATCTCCCTCGTTCAGCGCCATTTGCGGATCGGGTACAACCGCGCCGCACGTCTCATCGAGCAGATGGAGCAGGCGGGGCTCGTATCTTCCATGCAATCGAACGGCAATCGCGAGGTGCTGGTGCCCGCGAAAGTGGACTAGCTGCCGCGATGGCCTTGCGTTCCGGGTTCGTGGCGGTTTTCCTGGGGGCGCTTCTCGCATGTGCGGTGTCGGGCGCTGGGGCATCGAGCCTGGAGCGCTTCGCGGAGTTTATCGCCGAGACCCTCACCGCAAGGGGAGAATTCGAGCAGAAGATCTTCGATCGCAACCTCAAACTGCTGCAGGAGTCGCGCGGCGCGCTCGCGTTTTCGCGGCCGGGGAAATTTCGCTGGAACTACGTGAAGCCTTATGCCCAGCTCATCGTCGGTGACGGCTCCAGGGTATGGATCTATGACGAAGATCTCAAGCAGGTCACGGTGAGGAAACTCGACCAGGCGCTCGGTTCTACGCCGGCTGCCCTTCTCGCGGGAAATAACGAAGCCATGCGGGCGTTCAGGCTCTCCGACAAGGGTGCGAAGGATGGTCTCGAATGGCTCGAAGCGCTGCCCCGGGAAAAGGAGGGCAATTTCGAGAAGATCCGCATGGGCTTCGGTTCCTCGGGTCTCGAAGTCATGGAACTTGCCGACACTTTCGGACAGACCACCGTGCTCAGGTTCGAGTCGCTTGAGCACAACCCCAAACTGGATCCTGGACTCTTCCGGTTCTCTCCTCCCAGGGGTGCCGACGTGATAGGCGACGTCAAATAGCCCCTTTTCGCTTGGCAAGCGGATGACCGATCTGTTCCCCGCTCCTGCGCCGGTGCCGCCGATGGCGGAAGCCCTGCGCCCCAGGTCGCTCGACGAATTCGTGGGGCAGCAGCACCTGCTCGGGCCGGGCAAGCCGCTGCGTCTTGCCTTCGACTCGGGCAAGCCGCATTCGATGATCCTGTGGGGACCCCCCGGAGTCGGCAAGACCACCCTCGCACGTCTGATGGCCGACGCATTCGACGCTCAGTTCATCGCGCTCTCCGCCGTATTCTCCGGCGTAAGGGACATCAAGGACGCCGTGCGGCGGGCCGAGGAGGCGCTTGCGACATCCGGAAAGCGCACCATCCTCTTTGTCGATGAAGTGCACCGCTTCAACAAGGCTCAGCAGGACGCGTTCCTGCCTTTCGTCGAACGCGGCCTGCTCACTTTCGTAGGCGCGACGACCGAGAACCCTTCTTTCGAAGTGATCGGGGCGCTGCTTTCGCGCACCTCGGTGTACGTGCTCAAAAGTCTTTCAGAAGCCGAGCTCGGAGAGCTGTTCGACCGTGCCGCGCGGGAAGCCCTCTCAGGGCTCGCGTTCGACGCGCGCGCGCGAGAGCGGGTGATCGGACTCGCCGATGGTGACGCGCGGCGTTTGCTCAATCTGCTCGAATTGATACAGACGGCCGCGGCGCAGGCTGGGGCGAGCAAGATCGATGGCGACTGGGTGCAGAACGCGGTCGCGCGCAACCTGCGCCGCTTCGACAAGGGCGGTGATGCTTTCTACGACCAGATTTCTGCCCTGCATAAATCGGTGCGCGGCTCGAACCCCGACGCGTCTCTGTACTGGCTCGTGCGCATGCTCGACGGGGGCGCCGACCCGCTCTACGTCGGCCGGCGCATGGTCAGGATGGCGGTCGAGGATGTCGGCCTTGCCGACCCGCGCGCGCTGCGGGTCGCGCTCGACGCCTGCGAGACTTACGAGCGCTTGGGGAGCCCGGAAGGCGAGCTCGCGCTCGCCGAAGCCGCGATTTATCTCGCGTGCTCAGCGAAATCGAACGCCGTGTACGACGCGTATAATCGGGCCCGCGGTTTTGTGGCGGAAGACGGGTCAAGGCCGGTGCCGGAACACCTGCGCAACGCACCGACGAAGCTCATGAAGGAGCTCGGCTTCGGCAAGGACTACCGCTATGCGCACGACGAGTCGGGCGCCTACGCTGCGGGCGAGAACTATTTTCCCGAGGACATGCCGGAGGTGAAGTGGTACGAGCCTACCGATCGTGGGCTCGAAACGAGGATCGCCGAGAGACTCGCGTATCTGCGTGGACTCGACGGCATAGCAACGAAAAAGAAATAGGCATGCTTGACCCGCAGCTCTTCCGCAGCGACATCGACGCCGTGGCACGGCGACTCGCGGCGCGGTCGTTCGTATTCGATGTCGCGGCGTTCCAGTCGGTCGAGCGGGAGCGCAAGAGCGTGCAGACCCGCGTGCAGGAGCTGCAGGCTGCGCGCAACCAGTTCGCCAAGCGCATCGGCCAGGCGAAGGCTAAAGGCGAAGATACCGCGACCCTGATGTCCGAAGCGGAACAGGCCAATGCCGAGCTCGCGAATCTGGAAAAACGTCTCGAAACCATTCAGCAGGAGCAGCAGGATTTCCTGCTCGTCGTTCCGAACTTTCCGCATCAGTCGGTCCCTCTGGGAATATCGAGCGAAGATAACGTCGAGGTCCGGCGCGCGGGCGCTCCGCCCCGGTTCGACTTCACCCCGAGGGATCACGTCGACGTCGGCGCGGGGCTGGCGCAACTAGACTTCGAAACGGCGGGGAAGATCGCCGGGGCGCGGTTCGCGCTGATAAGGGGACCGCTTGCCAGATTGCATCGTGCGATCGCCCAACTGATGCTCGACGTGCATACCGAGGAGCACGGTTACACCGAGATCTACGCGCCCTACCTCGTCAACGCCGAAAGCATGCGCGGCACGGGACAGCTGCCGAAACTCGAAGCCGATTTGTTCGCCGTGCCGCGGGGCGAAGAGGGCAAGTTCTACCTCATTCCGACCGCCGAGGTGCCGTTGACCAATATCGTGCGCAACGAGATCGTCCCGCTCGAATCCCTGCCGCTGAAATTTGTCTGTCACTCGCCCTGCTTTAGGAGCGAGGCCGGCGCACACGGCAAGGACACGCGCGGCATGATCCGCAACCACCAGTTCGACAAGGTGGAACTCGTGCAGATCGTGCATCCGGACAAATCGTACGAAGCGCTGGAAGGTCTCACCGCCCACGCGGAGGAAATTCTCAAACGTCTCCAACTGCCCTATCGTGTTGTCACGCTTTGTACGGGAGACATGGGATTCGCAGCCGCCAAAACCTACGATATCGAAGTCTGGCTGCCCGGTCAGAATGCCTATCGCGAGATCTCCTCGTGCAGCAATTTCGAGGCATTCCAGGCGCGGCGCATGCAGGCGCGCTTCCGGAACGAGAAGGGGAGGCCCGAGCTGGTGCACACGCTGAACGGATCGGGGCTTGCGGTAGGCAGGACCCTGATCGCGATCATGGAGAACTATCAACGGGCCGACGGCGCCGTCGATATTCCTTCCGCATTGTGGTCTTACATGGCTCCTCTCAAGGCCATCGAACCGGAGAGTTGATCCTCCGCGCTGGTAAAATCCGCCCAACCGGAGAGGTGACGGAGCGGTTGAACGTGCCGGTCTCGAAAACCGGAATACGCGCAAGCGTATCGTGGGTTCGAATCCCACCCTCTCCGCCATCTAAGTCATTGATTATGAAGTGTTTTATATCAACTGCATCCAGCCCGAACAGTCCCGCACAATCCGCGCGTTAGCGCATCGCTCGAAAGGCACGTGGTCAGCTGAGAGCGAATCAGTGCGGCAAACGTGCGCGTGATATCGCGGAAGTCTCCTGCGATGGCCGCAGTTCCCGCCGAGAGGATCGAAAGCCCCAGCTTCATGCTCCGCGGCCACAAGGTCATGTTGAGCCCCGACCTCGCCGAGCTCTACGAGGTCGAACCCGGGGCGCTGGTGCAGGCGGTCAAGCGAAACATCGAGCGCTTTCCCGCCGACTTCATGTTCCAGCTGAGCCCAGGGGAGTTCGAAAATTTGAAGTCACAAATTGTGACTTCAAGTTGGGGCGGACTTCGCCGCGCGGCTCCGTATGCCCTCACCGAACAGGGCGTTGCCATGCTCTCCAGCGTCCCGCGCAGCAAGCGGGCCGTCCTGGTCAACGTGGAAATCATGCGCGCCTTCGTACGCCTGCGGCAGATGCTCGCCGCTCACGCCGATCTCGCCCGCAAGCTCGCCGCCCTGGAGAAGAGATATGACGCTCAGTTCAAGGTCGTGTTCGAGGCCATCCGCGAGCTCATGACCCCGCCGCCGGAAAAGAAGCGCCCGATCCGGTTCACTTCGTGGCCTGAGAAGAAGTAGGGACCCCTTGCGAATGGATTCTTTGACAATATTCGGTTTGGCCGCGGTTACGGCAATACTTGTCTTCTATGCGCTGGAACACTGGGCGAAATACTGCGACACCCCGAAGCGGGACACCCGGATGGTGCCGCTCTCGCGCAGGAGGGCGTGAAGTTGCGTATATTGCTGCTTCGTGCTATAGTGCCGTCGTGCCGTATTAAGGCACCATTGCAGACAAACAGACAGATGGCGCCGCCGCGCTACGCGAGGCAAGCGAAAGCGCGCGGAGATTACATATGGACACCCTCGCAACCAAGACCAGCGTCAAGATCGTTGGCTCGAATGGACAGATTTCGCTCGGCAAAGAGTTCGCAGGACGGCAGGTTCTTGTCGAAGAGCAGGAACCGGGAGTTTGGCTCGTCCGCACGGCAATGGTCATTCCGGAAAACGAACTCTGGCTGCACCAGCCTCAAGCTCGCGCGGAACTCGAGCGCGCGTTGGACTGGGCGCAGCGGAATCCGCCCAAGGAGTCCGACCCTGACGCCATTCTCAAGAGACTAAAAGATGGCGGACGAACAGCAGGCAAGAAAGGTTCGGCTAGATCTGAACGGTGAGATTTTCCAGAAAACGTGGCTCCAGCTGGACAAGTCAGAGCGCGATCGCGTAACCGATACGCTCAAGAAGCTCCTGCAGCTCACTTGGGACCAAGTCTACCGAGACGCAGGATTGAAGTGGGAGAAGGTGTCGAGTATCAAGCCGCCGCAGGGGATCGACGCGATCTATACGCTTCGCATCACGCGCTCGAGGCGCGCTACCGCGTACCGCCAGGGCGACTTCCTGCGGTTTCTCACGATCGAGCCTGACCACGACGCGGCGTACGGCAAGAAGTAGGGCAGGGCTCGATCGTCCGAAAGACGAAGCCCCGCGTCAGCGGGGCTTTTGCGGTGCAGCGCCGGGCTCTAGATCCGCGCTCACGTTACTCGTTTCGCAGCTTCGGGTCCAGTTGCTCGGAGCAGGGGAGCGCGAGGGGAGAATCCCCTCGCGTTTCGCGAGGGCTCTCCGGTGCGCCGGCGTCAGAGGAGTCCTCTTTCTGCAAAGCTCATGACGCGCGTCCCCGCTACGATGAAATGGTCGAGCACCTGAACGTCGACCAGCGCGAGGGCGGACTTCAGCGAGCGCGTAAGGATTTCGTCGGCATGGCTCGGCTCCGCGACGCCCGAGGGATGGTTGTGGGCGAAGATGACGGCGGCGGCGTTTGCCCGCAGTGCGGCCTTTACGACTTCGCGGGGATAGACGCTCGTCTGCGTCAGTGTTCCCCGGAAAAGCTCCTCGAAGGCGATCACGCGGTGCTGCGCGTCGAGCTGCAGGCACACGAAAACCTCGTGAGGCAGGCCCGTCAGCTTCAGCTTGAGCAGGTCGCGCATGGCTCGGGGACTCGAAAGGCAATCCCGGCCTCCCAAGTCCTCCGCTATTGCCCTCGCGGCGAGCTCGCGCGCGGCCTGTAGCTTCACGATCGGGTCGCCCGCGTAGGCGCTCGAATCTTGCGCGCAGGACATCTCCGCGCTGTCTTGGGGCATCGCGAAGAACAGGGCATACAGCGAACTCCCGGCTTTCTTTAGCAGCGTCTCGGCGGCTCTGCGCTTCCCGAGTATCACCGTGAGCAGTTCAACATCGCTCGCCTGAGTGACTTCATGTCTGAGCAGCATTTCCGGCTCCTTTGGGCAGTGAAAAAACTGCTGCCCATGAGGAGTTCTCTTCGCCTTCCCCTCTGGGGAACGGGAAGGGGAAAGCTTTTGAAGTTGAAACGCGTTTGAGCCGCCCGACTTCTGCGGCTCGCCTGCTGCCCACGATTTCGTCCCCTTCACTTACAGCTGAGGGGCGAAATCCGTTAGTGGGCGGTGGTGATGCCGCGCGGGCGGCGCGTTTCGCTTTGGCCCTTGGCAAACCCTGGATCGGCCGTTAGGAGAATCAGCAACTGCGTGACGGATCGCTTTTGCCGGCGCGCATGTTGCAGATGGGAACTATGGAGGCCCCAGGGGCTGGCGCAGATATGGCGCGTGCTAAGGTACTGACAAACAAAGCTTCTTTAGCGTGACCAAGTCGTCACTTGACAAGTATACCAACTAGTTGGTATGGTACGCACCCTTGACGCAAAGATAGGCGATGAATGCCATGGAAGCACAGCACGAATCCAAGCTCAGGTTTCTCGACGCCGCACTGCACGTCATTCGCGCCAAGGGGTATTCGGCGACTCGCATCGAGGACATTTGCGAAGCCGCCAAGCTCACCAAGGGCAGCTTCTTCCATCACTTCGACACCAAGGAAGAGCTGGCCCTCGCCGCGGCGGCGCATTTCGCGGGGATGGCCGACACCCTGTTTGCGAACGCGCCCTACCAAAAGGCCGCCGACCCGCTTGAGCGGCTGCTGGGTTACGTGGATTTCCGCATCGCGATCCTGCAGGGCTCGCTGCCGGAGTTCACCTGCCTGCTCGGCACGATGGTTCAGGAAACTTACG
>WNGP01003487.1_pt1 | contig 14369 bp, 8 predicted proteins | sample 5407671 | NCBI WGS metagenome assembly WNGP01 (sample SAMN13153381, study PRJNA577476) | soil metagenome | isolation source: 40 cm soil or saprolite under Garry oak tree replicate 2 | place: USA:California | collected 2016-06-15 | reverse complement strand
CTCAAGGCAGGCGACGTTAGCGTGAGAACTTCCATCGTTCCGCCTGGGCCCGCCTGCCGTGGCAGACACGCCGGACACATCACCCGCTGCTATGAAACAGCAGCTCACAGCCTCATTTCACGACTTTGCCGTATCCCTGACCGCAAGCGACCCGGACTCGGACGCCCTCGTGATCCAAGGGCTTGTGGCGGCACGTCAAGATCCGGGATCGGCCACGTGGACGAATAGCAGCGGCAACGCACTAACCGACATCGTCACTTTCCAGGATGCGGCCACCGGAGGGTTCTCCTTCATCCGGGGCACCGCCCCCGACCCGTTCACTACAAGTGAAGTGCCAGCCGGACTTCTGGAGTCACCGTTTCCCGTCCTGCCGCACCGCCGATCCTAGGACGATCACGGCCCCGACCTGGTGCTGATGAGCACACGCCCCGTTCCGGAACTCAGATGGATGGTACGGGGCGTGTGGGTTCCAAACTGTGTCCTGAGCGCAGGGGAGGGACCGATATAGGACGGTATCAACCCCGCACCCTGCCTCGGCGATGCCGCCTTCGACGCGGTCGACCTGATCCTGTGACAAGCCGACGACCTCGAGGCGATCCACGCGCGCAGCGGGCGGCTCGCCGCAGCCACCGGAGTGGACACGGGCCGTCTCGTCGGCTGGTGTGCGGCATTCGCCGCCATCAGCCGCTGGAGTATTCCCGCGGCCCAGAGAAGACCTGGGTGTACGCGGGCTGTGTAACAAGGACGGGCAGGCGATCACCATTGTGCGCGCCGTCGCGCAACAGCGAACATTACCAGCGGTGCCTGCAGCAGGAAGAGGACGCGAACCCGCGCGGCCAGATCGTGATTATCACCGGTAACCTCTCCAGCCACGACAGCAAGAGCACCCGGCCTGGCTGGAAGACCATTCCCGCATCCGCCACGCCTTCATCCCCAAGGGCGCCTGCTGACTGAACCTCCAAGAAGGCTGGTGGCGGATATTCCGCAAGACCGCGCTGGCCGGGCAGGACTTCGCCGACCCCGGCGAGATCGCCCACGCCACCCGGGTGGCCACCGCCCACCTCAACACCCGCGCCTGGCGCTGGATCTGGGGATGGCCCCAGCCCAAGCCACGCTCTCGTACCTGAACCCCAGCATTCGGCGGGAGGCCGCGTCCAGGAAGGACCCAGCCCGGCCATTAGGGCCGTGACGGTATCCATACTCACCTTCCACCCGGCGTCGTTAAGGTCCTGACCGCCACGGCCTCAGCGCTTCGCGGTACCGATGAAATCGGACATCCGCGAGGTTTGGCCCTATGAACTGACGCCCAAGGGGGGCTGCAGGCTGCCCGGTGCCCGTTTTGCCCAGGGTGGCGGGTCCGGCGTGTTGACTTGCAGGGTGACGGCCGATCCTCTAGCGTTTCCGTATCTAGTAGTTACAGTGGTGTAACTTAACTAGAGGTTGTGGTTAGATCGGGTCAGCACACGCCTGTCGGCCTGTATCTCAGGCGAACTGGCACAAAGGGGAGGTTTGGTCAGTGAGGTGCCCCTACTGCAGACATGGCGATTCGCGTGTGCTCGATTCCCGGGAAGTGGACGAGGGAACTGCCATTCGGCGTCGGCGCTCCTGCCTGGAGTGCGGGCGCCGGTTCACCACGATGGAAGAAGCAGCCCTCGTCGTGGTCAAGCGCAGCGGCGTCAGGGAGGCCTTCAGCCGTTCGAAGGTCGAGGCCGGAGTACGGAAGGCATGCCAGGGGCGACCGGTGAGCGACGACGCGCTCGCCGCCTTGGCCCAGGCCGTTGAGGAGAAGATCAGGGCGGAGGGCATCGCCGAGGTGTCCAGCCACGATGTGGGGCTGGCCATCCTCGGCCCGTTGCGAGACCTTGACGAAGTGGCTTACATGCGTTTTGCTAGTGTATATAAAAATTTCGAATCCCTGGCCGACTTCAAGCGCGAGATCGCTATGTTCATGTCGACGCCAGAGACCTCCGCGCACCACGCAGGCCTCACCTCCGATCGAGGCCGATTCGATGGCGGCTGAGTCATGACGCTGAAGACGGTGGTGCAGTGGAGCAGCACGACGCCTAACTCAGGCTCTAGTTTCTATCAGGGAAAGGAAGGGCAGGGGGAATGAGCGCAATGCCGCAAGCATCCGGCGATCGACGCCAGCGCAGTCCGGGAATCCGCAAGGACGAGGCGCGCCGTGGAAAGGGCCTGGCCATCGAGCGGGTCTGGACGACAGACGGCGGGCACCCGTATGACACGGTGACCTGGGAACGCCGAGATGTCCTGATGACGAACTGGCGCGACGGCTCGGTCAACTTCGAACAGCGCGGTGTTGAGTTCCCCGACTTCTGGAGCATCAACGCCACCAACATCGTCACCACCAAGTACTTCCGCGGTGCGCTCGGCACACCCCAGCGCGAGTGGAGCCTCCGTCAACTCATCGACCGGGTGGTCAAGACATACCGCAAGGCGGGCGAGGACTACGGGTACTTCGCATCGGACGATGACGCGCAAATCTTCGACCACGAACTGACGTGGATGCTTCTCCACCAGGTTTTCAGCTTCAACTCACCAGTCTGGTTCAACGTGGGCACGTCGTCGCCGCAGCAGTGCAGCGCGTGCTTTATCCTCGCCGTCGAGGATTCCATGGATTCGATTCTCGACTGGTACAAGGAAGAGGGCCTGATCTTCAAGGGCGGCTCTGGAGCAGGCGTCAACCTCTCTCGCATCCGGTCCAGTAGGGAGTTGCTGTCCAGCGGGGGAACCGCTTCCGGCCCGGTCAGCTTTATGCGGGGCGCCGACGCATCGGCAGGAACAATCAAGTCCGGTGGCGCGACCCGTCGCGCGGCCAAGATGGTCATCCTCGATGTCGATCACCCAGATGTCGAAGAATTCATCGAGACCAAGGTCTATGAAGAAAAGAAGATCCGTGCCCTGCGTGACGCGGGCTTCGATATGGATCTCGGCGGCAAGGATATCTACACGGTTCAATACCAGAACGCCAACAACTCGGTGCGTGTCACGGACGAGTTCATGACCGCCGTCGAGACTGGCGGCAAATTCCAGCTGCACGGACGACTGGACGGGGCGGTTGTCGAGGAAATCGATGCGAGGGCGCTGTTCGATAAGATGGCGCGGGCCGCATGGGAATGTGCCGACCCGGGGATCCAGTACGACACAACCATAAACGATTGGCACACCTGCCCGGAGAGCGGTCGCATAACTGCCTCCAACCCGTGCAGCGAGTTCATGCACCTGGATAATTCCTCGTGCAACCTCGCCTCGCTGAACCTAGTGAGGTTCATGACTGCGGACGGTTCGTTCAACGTCGAGAAGTTCATGCAGTCAATCGAGCTGATCGTTACGGCAATGGACATCTCGGTCAGCTTCGCTGATTTCCCGACAGGTAAAATAAAGGAAGTCACGCGCGCGTACCGGCAACTCGGACTCGGGTACGCCAACCTGGGAGCCCTGCTCATGTCGTCGGGTCTGCCCTACGATTCCGAAGACGGCCGGTCCCTGGCCGCGGCGATCACAGCGCTGATGACCGGCACGGCCTATCGCCGCTCGGCCGAACTCGCCGACATCGTAGGTCCTTACGACGGCTACGCCCGCAACGCCGAGGCCCATAAGCGGATTATGCGCAAGCACACCGCAGCATGTGATGCCGTCAGCGCGACAAGCCGCGAAAGCAAGGTCATCCTCCGCGAAGCCAAACGGCAGTGGGAGCTGGCCAACATGGCAGGAGAACAGAACGGCTGGCGCAACTCGCAGGCCACAGTGCTCGCGCCGACCGGCACGATAGGGCTCATGATGGATTGCGATACCACTGGTATCGAGCCAGATCTGGCCCTGGTGAAATTCAGGAAGCTTGTCGGCGGCGGGTCCCTGCAGATTGTGAACAAGGCTGTGCCGCGGGCGCTGCGCTCACTAGGCTATCCCGATGAGCAGGTAGAAGCGATTATCGAATACATTTCGGAGCACGGTCACGTCGTTAGTGCCCCGGGCCTGCGTACCGAGCACTACTCGGTATTCGACTGCGCGATGGGAGAACGTTCCATCGCCCCGATGGGGCACGTGTGCATGATGGCGGCCGTGCAGCCGTTCATATCCGGCGCGATCTCAAAGACCGTGAACATGCCGGAATCAGCCACCGTCGAGGATGTCGAGAAGATCTACTTCGAAGGCTGGAAGCTGGGCCTGAAGGCACTGGCGATCTATCGGGATAACTGCAAGGTCGGCCAGCCTGTCGCAGATGCCAAAGCCGCTCGGCGGGCCGCTGCGGCCACGGAGTCGGCTGATGATCACAAGCCGGTCCGCCGGCGGCTGCCCAGGCAGCGGCCCGCCACCGTGACCCGGTTCTCCGTTGCGGGCGCCGAAGGCTACATGACCGTCTCCAGCTATCCGGACGACGGCGTGGGCGAGGTGTTCCTCAAGCTCGGCAAGCAGGGCTCGACGCTGGCCGGCGTGATGGACGCCTTCTCCATTGCCATCTCGGTCGGCCTGCAGTACGGCATCCCGCTCGATTCGTACGTGGCCAAGTTCACCAACATGCGGTTCGAGCCGGCCGGCCTGACCGACGACCCGGACATCAGGCTCGCCAGCTCGGTGATGGACTACATCTTCCGCCGCCTGGCGCTGGACCACCTGCCCTACGAGGACCGCGCCGAACTCGGCATCCTGTCTGCCGCCGAGCGCGCCGCCGAGGTGGCCGGGCACGACCCGGCCGGGCTGGCCGAGGAGGTGGATCCCGTGGAACTTGCCCAGTCGGCCGCCGTAGAGCAGCCTCATCATGCCGAACGGGCCGGGCTGCCCGCCTCGGCTCCGGCCCGAGCCCAGCCGGCGGCCGCCCCCTTTCCGGCCGGACCGCACAGCACGGCCGAACTGATCGAGTCCCAGCAGGGCCGGATCGCGGACGCTCCGCTGTGCCTCACCTGCGGCACCAAGATGCGCCCGGCCGGCAGCTGCTACGTCTGCGAAGGCTGCGGCGCCACCAGCGGCTGCAGCTGAAAGCTAGTGGTGGTGCATCAGACGCGACATCCTACCTGGAGCGAGTAATGCGCATGATGATGAGCCGTCAGCTCTGCTGTCGGCTCATCATCGCGATAGGAGCAGTGGGCGCCCTTTGGATGGCTGAGACCTTGGCTGAATTCCGCCGACGAATAACTGCGAGGCCGCCGCTCTCATGAGGCGCCCGTGGCGAACTGTTCCAGGTCATCCATCACTGATAGCAGGCGCCCGGGACCGCTCGTATAGGCTAGTGCGGCTCCAACAGCACGATCATCGAGGCTCTGCTCACCTATTACATTGATACCTGCGTCCGCCGTACCCATCCACAGGACGCCTTCTTCTGTGGAAGCGAACCAGCACGGTCCGCCGGAGTAAGCTCCCCAGATCGTATCGAAGTTGAATGCCTGGGGAAGCTGCGTGTTCACGATCAGGTTCTTTTTGTCAAGAAGTGTGATTCCCCATGGTGATGTCTGTATGGAGTAATACCACAGGTTGTAGTCGGAAGGCCCGACAGAACAGTTGCTTACCAGTAGCTTGTTGCCCAGCGTTGATACGCTGTTGATTCCTCGCTGAGCCGCCTGGTTGAAGACGGTCTGGGAAAGGATCGCGCCGCTGGGGACGGCGACAATCGAAATGTAGCCGTCATCGGAACCGACCACGACCACGCCAGGTGACCGGGAACTGAGTATTGCCATTCCGTAGAGGACATGTGAATCGAACGGATTGACGGGGTTCGGGTTCTGCAGGTTGACCGACTTTTTGAATGAAAGCCTGTATTCACTCGGGTTGTACGACCATAGTGACAGGTACCCAGAATCGTGTCCCACCACCAGCGTGGAAGGATTGCCCATAGGCAGCCAGGCGCCGTTGGTGGCAACTCCGAGAGAAGATTCATAGGTAGGGTTGCCGACCAGGCGTAGCTGAGACCAGCGACCCGGCGGAGCAGCCCAGATGGCCAGCGAGCCGTTATCGTTGGACGTGGCGATGGCACCACCGCCAAGCGGCGTGATCATTTGCACTCCCTCGTCTGCGGGAGTGTTGACTGCCGTTGAGATCAGCGGTCCGACATACTGTGCGCTTTCATACGCGAATATGCTCATCGAACCGTCCCAGCGGCCTACCGCGAAATTGCTACGGTCGAGCCAGGTAGCCTCTTGCGCCATGTCATACGTGGTGCCGCCCTGGGTCAACGGCAGTGTCGCCGCCTGTTTGGTCGCGTCGGCTGCGAGCGCCTGCCGGGAGCGGATGACAGGCGGGACTGGAGGGGTGCCTTGAGCGCGCCCGGCATTCGCGACCACCTCGGGTGGGCGCAGAAGTCTCCCTGCGGAGGCCGCAGAGGCTGAGGCGCGCTCGGAAGAAATTAGTGTTGCGCCTGCGCTGGCAGTCAATACGGCGATTCCCCCGCGCAGGAAAGAGCGACGCACTACCTGGAAAGATGACTGATCAGACACATCGTCCCCACAGATAAGATCATCTCAGCTCAGGCTCTCTGAGCCTGGACCGTCAGCCTGCCAATTTGCAGTCGCGCTGTCAACCCCTGACCGGGTGATCTGGCTCGGGCATACAAACAGCGATCCGGCACACCGTTGACGAGCTGCTGAGAAATTTCTCAACTGTATCTTTAGATAGCTACGGTCACGACCGCGAGGGAGCCGCGTGGGGCACGAAATCCTCGAAGTTGAATGGGCGGACTCATCCAGGCCCAGCTAAATTTAGTGTCCGAGAATCCTGTGAAGAGCGCGCTGCCCGGGGCCACTGACCGGCGGGCAAGACCTCGCTGGCGCTGCGCGCTCGGATCGTGCTGGCCTGCGCCGAGGGGCGTCCGTCACCGATGTGGCCGCTGGCTTGAATGTCACGCGCGGCACGGGGTGCAAATGGCGTGGCCGGTTCCTGCCGGATCGGCTGGAGGGCTTGACCGATGCGCCGTGGCCTGGAACGCCGCGGACGATTGCCGATGAGCAGGTCGATTTGGGGCATCGCCAAGACGCTGACCGAGCGAGAGCCCGGCCAGGACACGCACTACCGCAGGCATCGTAATCAGGTCTTGCCGCTCGGCCACCGGTGCGCGTAGCCTGCCCGGTGTAGATGAGGCCGGGAGCGGGCGTGGCCGGTGCAGCCGGTCTTCCCCGCGATACGGCTAAGCTAGCGCTCATGGTAAGCCCAGCCAGTAGAGTCTCGGGGTCACCCGGTTGTGGGATGTCACTGGCTGCGTATGCGGATCTTGTCATGAACGCGCTCGGCGTCACTGTAGCCGCACGGCATGCCTTTCCGCTATTGCACGGCCCTCTTCCCAGTGAGCGTGATGCCCTGCTTGACAGCCATACCAGGCTCATCAGGGCGCATCTCGTCAGGGTGGCCGACGCCCTGGCAACACTGCCTGAAGCCGCGTTGACCGCGCTCTCCGAACCACGATCTGCCCGCCCTGGGGAGCAGGCCGCGTCAGCAGCAGATATTGACTACGCCCTAGACCGAATTGCCGAGTGGCTGATCTATCAGTTGCCGCTGTGGCCGGATGCTGCGCGACGCCTGGCCGTGGCCACGGCGCGGCTTGTCGAGGACAGCGCGGTGCTTTACCCGGCGGCCCGGCGGCAGCGTCCGCTCGGCCGGGGGTTCGAGCAGTTGATGGACGAACGGCTGCGCCGCCGGTTCGTGCTCATCCCGGACCATATCGGCCACTTGACCGTGCTGCGCCGGGTTCTCCGTCAGTTGATGGAAGAACCTGATCACGGTGTGGCTGAGCTGGAATCAACTCTCGGCGCATCGCTCACCGCACAGGACAAGGCCTGGCTGGAGGCCGAGCGCCAGGTTGCCATGCTGCGACTTGCCCGGCGGAATAAGACGGAGAACGGCCACATCCGGTGGTTCCTCCGGAAAGACGATCATGACCGCGTCGTACTGGACCGCTACGGGGTACACGGTCATTGGGTCATCTGCCACGCGGGAAGCGCAACCGCCATGGCGAACCTCGGCACCGCGGTGGAACGCGTCATGTCGGCTCGAACGCCACCGGTCACGAACGGCTGGCGCCTGGTCACGATAGGAGGCGCTCCCGGGCGGCAGGACAAGAAGCCGCTCAGGGTCCCGATCGGCGCCGCCTACATACTCGCCAACGCGCCGGGGCCTGAAGCCACCTCTTCGGCTCTCCGGGACCACGTCCGGCGGCTGACCGCTATGCGTCAAAGCGTCGACACGGCGGTGATAGCGGACGCGTTCGCCAGGTCATCCAGTGCCGACGACCCTGGCGATCATGACCTGAGACGCAGCTTTACATTGCGCGCGACTGAGGAAGGGCTGATCCTCTGCGAGCAGGCCGACGACACGGCCGTAGCGCTGGCTGCCGTCGCCCATGAGGCAACGGACGACGAGCTGATCGATTTCCTCGAGTCCGTCGAATGCGTTGCCGACCTATCGGCGCCAGCGGATGACATTGACGATCAATACCGGCTCAGTCCGGCGGTCGACTGGACGAGGGCATTGCTGCGCTGCCGCAACCGCTCTGGCGGCGAGGCCGCGAGAGATGGCCTGAAGGTCCGGCTGGTCTACGTCCCCTCGACCATCGAGCATCAGCTTGGCGGTGTTCCCCTGATCGGGCTGGAGTTCCTCCGGGATCGGCTGGAACGCTGGGGTGCCCGAGTAAATACGCTGACCATCCGCCCGGCTGACTTCGGGCGCCGGGCAGCTGAGCTGATCGGGGCCGACGTCGTTGGCATCGGCGTCTACATCCACAACCACCAGCAGGTGGCAGAGCTTGTTTCTGTGCTGCGACGCGAAGGCTATAAAGGGAAAATAGTCCTCGGTGGCCCTCAGCTACGAGATATAGAGCTCATTCAAGAATCAATAGACGGGTGGGACGCGCTTATACGCGGCGAGGCTGAGGATGCATTGCCTCAGGTCCTTGAGGTACTTGGCCTCCTAGATTCCGGGCGGTGGACAGAGGCGCTCGGCCTGGCGCACGCCATGGTGGGCGTGGCATTCCGGTACGGCGATGCCCTCATATTGTGCGAAACAGCTGAGAGAAACAGGGCAGAGCGAATCTCCTGCCCGTTGCCTTTCGACTGGATCCGTGGCAAGCCCCGTCGCAAACTGCAGATGAACTTTACCCGCGGCTGTCCGTATCAATGTACGTTCTGCCCGAACCACCAGGGACAGATGTACCGCTCGGGGCCCGTTGACGATCTGTGGCGGTTCACGATGCTGGCCGTTGCCGATGACCTTCCCCTTCCGGCCGGAACCGAACTGGCCACCGCCCGGCTGCTCCAGGATGACTTGGGGGTCGCGGGGGCCGCGAGGTTGCGCGTGGCGCTGCACCTGCTGCTCAGGCGCCGGTGTGATGCGGACCGACTCGGGATGCTGCTCGCTCCGGTCATGAATATCGTAGATCAGGCTGTGGCGGCAGACCCGGGGGAACTCGGCCGCTTGGTCGGCATGCCGGACATCGCTGGCCTGCATAAGTCCCAGCCCGGTGGTCACCCGATGTCGTCATGGCAGATCAAGCAGGCATGGCTGGCAGCCAAGCTCTCGCTCTTGGCGTCGAGGACCTTGTGGCGGCTGACAGGACAGCACCCGGAACTCCTGGACGAGATCGAGCGCAAGGCCAAACCCGCCTTCGTCCTCGCGACATCAGAGGACAACACGCTGGTCAACAGGGAGACTATCCGCGAATACCTCCGGCGGCGCATCAGGTACGGGATAGATGGTGACGTGATTTTCAATCCCGGACAGAATACGGTCTGGGACCTCACGGACAAGAAGGGCGGGGCGGACGAAGGCTACATCGCGGATCTCGTATACCGAAATCCATTCGCGGTAGCTCTCGGCGTGGATGGGCCCTCGAATCCCGTGATACGGCAGAACCGCAAGCCACGGTATGGCGTGAGCGATGCTATGGCGGTAAACCGGGCGCTGGCGCGCCATGGGGTGGAGGTCGCTAACAATTATATCCTGCTGACCCACGAGACGGACCTCCTGGAAGCCGTGGAGGCATTCGTTCTCTTCCTCCTGCTGCCACTGCCGTGGCGTGATTACGGCTACTCAGTCAACCTGCGAGTCATCAAGGAGGAGGGCACTCTCGCGCACGACGAGGGGCTGATATTCGATCCGGACGATACAGGCTGGGATGAGCCGATGCGCTTCGAGGAACTGCGAGAACTCCTCGATCGGTGGAGGCTGACCTCAGGCCTAGCACACCGCGAGCTTCAGCCCTTGCTCTGGAGGATCCTGCGCGAAGACGGCTCGGTCGGATCTCTGCTTCCGCTGGTGGTCGAGAGATGGCTGCGTGACTTCGATTCGGATCCCGAGCTGCTGGCACTCGGCCGACTGATATCGGCGGCAGGCCGCCCAGGCGTGCCCCTCGTCCAGACCCTGCAAATGGTACAGCAGCGGCTGGCAGCGGAATACCCCGCCGAGATCCGGGCATGGCTGCTCTAAGCCGTGGGCTCTGCCCTGGCGGGCAGCACGGTGAGCGGGAGAAGCTTGGCACCGGTCGGCCCGTCTTGGATCTCGGTTCCCATGGTCGAGCAGACGCCGCACTCATAGCAGGGAGTCCAGCGGCAGTCCTCGACCTCTGACGCCCCGGCCGGGTCGACCGACTCCTGCCAGTCCTGCCACAGCCAGTCGCGGTCCAGCCCTGCATCGAGGTGATCCCAGGGCAGCACCTCGTGGTAATCGCGTTCACGCGTGGTGTACCAGTCCAGGTCAACCGGCTCGCGGCGTAGGGCCTCGCGCGAGCCGGTTTCCCAGCGTTCGAAGGAAAAGTGCTCGGTCCATCCATCGAACCGCGCGCCATTCTCCCAGGCCGCCCTGATCACCTTGGCCACGCGGCGGTCACCCCGTGACAGCAGACCCTCGACGATTGAGGGTTTGCCGTCGTGGTAACGGTATCCCACCGCCCGGCCGTGGCCGGGGAGCTCCCGCAGTGCCCGGCCGAGACTCCGCAGCCTCCGATCGACAGTCTGATGATCGCACTGCGCCGCCCACTGGAACGGCGTCTGCGGCTTAGGCACGAATGCCCCGATCGAGATCGTGCACCGTATGTCGCGGCGGCCCGTCGCCTCGCGCCCGGCCTTGATCACCTCCTGGGCGAGCTTCGCGACGGCGACTACGTCCTCGTCGGTCTCGGTGGGCAGTCCGCACATGAAGTAGAGCTTTACCTGGCGCCAGCCGTTTGCGTACGCGGTGGTGACGGTGCGGATCAGGTCCTCCTCGGTGACCATCTTGTTGATCACCTTGCGCATGCGGTCCGTGCCGCCCTCGGGGGCGAAGGTGAGCCCGGACCGGCGACCGTTGCGGCTTAGTTCGTTGGCCAGCGTGATGTTGAAGGCATCCACGCGCGTGGAAGGCAGCGATAGCCCGACGCTGGTCCCCTCGTAACGGTCGGCCAGTCCTGTCACGATCTCGTTAATCTCGCTATGGTCTGCGCTAGATAGCGAGAGCAAGCCCACTTCGGCGAACCCGCTGGCGGCTAGCCCTCGCTCGACCATGTCGCCGATGGCGGTGATACTCCGCTCCCGGACCGGCCGCGTGATCATTCCCGCCTGGCAGAAGCGGCAGCCGCGGGTGCAGCCGCGGAAGATCTCCATGCTGAGGCGCTCATGCACCGCCTCGGCTACCGGCACTAGCGGTTTCCTGGGGTACGGCCAGCTGTCCAGGTCCATCACAGTGTGCTTGGCGACCGTGTATGGTGTGCCCGAGCGGTTCGGCGCCACCCGCCTTATCCGGCCGTCCGGGAGGTAGTCCACATCGTAGAACTGCGGGACGTATGTCCCGCCCTCGGTGGCTAGCCGCGTGAGCAGGCCGTCCCGGTCGCCCGGCCGCCCGGCGCGTTTCCACTCTCTGATCAGCTCGGTGATGGCGAGCACGGCCTGTTCGCCGTCACCGAGCACCACCCCGTCCACGAACTCGGCGATGGGCTCGGGGTTGAAAGCGGCGTGCCCACCGATAAGCACGATGGGGTCGTGATCCCGTCGCTGCGTGGCCGTCAGCGGGATGCCCGCGAGGTCCAAGGCGGTGAGCAGGTTGGTGTAGCCCAGTTCCGTGGCGAAGCTGACACCGAGCACGTCGAAAGCGTTCACGGGACGATGAGCGTCGACCGTGAACTGGGGAATCCCGTGTTCACGCATGAGCTCTTCAAGGTCCGGCCAGACACTGTAGGTCCGTTCAGCGAGTACCCCGGCACAGCCGTTCAGCACCTCGTAAAGAACCTGGATACCCTGGTTGGAGATCCCGATTTCATAGGCATCCGGATACATGAGTGCCCATCTGACGTCGGTGCTGTCCCAGTCCTTGACTACCGAATTCACCTCGCCACCTACGTACTGGACTGGCTTGCGGACCATAGGTAGCAGCCGCTCCAGGAGAGGGTAAACGGATTCCACAGGCATCCCCTCAGCTTACAGATCTAGTCGCCTAGCTCGCGGCGGCGGCGGGGTCACGAAGTCGTCGAGTTCGGCGCGGATGGCGTCGTCCAGCGGCGGCGGGGTGAACTCATCCACCTTCTTGCGCCAGATCCGGCCGGCCCGGGCGGATCTGTCCTTGCCGCCCAGCTTGAGCCAGCGTTCGAAGTTGGCGGTGGAGGACAGCAGCGGGGGGTAGAAGCAGTCCCGGAACCGCTCCATTGTGTGCGCCGCGCCGAGGAAGTGCCCGCCGTGACCGACCTCCTCGTGCGCGCCGAACGCGAGCGATTCCTCGGTGATCTCCAGCGGGGTGAACTCCACCCGCAGCTCGCGCAGCAGCTCGATGTCGATGATGAACTTCTCGTAGCAGCTGACCAGGCCGCCTTCCAGCCAGCCGGCCGCGTGCATGACGAAGTTGGTGCCGGCCAGGAAGGTCGGCAGCAGCGTCATCAGGGCCTCGTACGCGGACTGCGCGTCCGCGGTCTGGCTGGAGTTCAGCCCGCCGCCGGTGCGGAACGGCAGGCCGTAGTGCCGGGCCAGCTGGCCGGTGCACAGCAGGCCGATGGCCGACTCCGGGGTCCCGAACGACGGCGATCCGGACTGCATGTCGATGTTGGACAGGAACGAGCCGAAGATCACCGGGCAGCCCGGCCGGATCAGCTGGGCCAGCGCGATGCCGGACAGCGCCTCGGCCAGCTGCTGGGCCAGCGCGGCCGGGATCGTCACCGGCGACATCGCCCCCATCAGCAGGAACGGCGTCAGCACCACCGGCTGGCCGGCGGCACAGTACTCGAACTGGGCGTCCAGCATCCGGTCGTCCCAGCGCAGCGGCGAGTTGCAGTTGATCAGGGAGATCGTCGCGGGCACACGCTCGATCACTGGACGGCCGCCGAACAGGATCTCCGTCATCCGGATCGTGTCGGCGGCGTTCGGCCCGGAGACCACGTTGCCCATGTAGATCTTGTCGGTCAGCGTCTGCAGCGCGTAGATCATGTCCAGGTGCCGGGAGTCGAGCGGGGCGTCGTTCGGCTCGCAGATCACGCCGCCGGCCGAATCCAGCTCGTCGTAGGCCTGGGACAGGCTGGCCAGCTGGCGGAAGTCGTTCAGGGTGGCGTCCCGGCGCACGTCGCCCTCGCGCACGAACGGGCAGCCGTACACCGCGCTGAACACCATGTGGTCGCCGCCGATGTGCACGTTGCGGGCCGGGTTCCTGGCCTGCACGTCGAACTCGCGGGGTGCCTTCGCCACCTGCTCGAGCACGAACTCCGGGTCGAGCTTCACCACGTCGCCGTCGACCTGCTGCCCGGCCTTGGCGAACAGCTCGATCGCCTCGGGCTTGGCGAACTGGATGCCGATCTCGGAGACGATCCGGCGCCAGCCGCGGTCGAGCACCGCGATCGAGTCGGCGGAAAGTATCTCGTACCTCGGCATCGTGTTGACGAACATCGATTCTCACCGTGCTCTCGAGTGATTCAACGGGCGAGTGATTCAACGGGAGTGAAACGTGAGCTTGACCGATTTTAGACCGGACCCTACGATCACATAGTAGAACTAGGTCCCATAAAGTGGAACCCATGTCCTTGGAAGACAGAGCCTCGCAAGCACCGTCCCCGCAAGCCATGTCCCGGCGAGCACCATCCCGGCAAGCACAGTCCCAGCAAGCACCGTCCCCGCAAGCACAGTCCCGGCAAGAACGGAACCCCCACGTAGCGATGAGCAACCAGAGCGGCACGCAGGCCGTGGACCGGGCGGCTCGCCTGCTCTCGGAGGTCGTGCACTCGGCGGACCCGATGACGTTCACCGGGCTGAGCGCGGCCACCGGGCTGGCCAAGTCGACCACTTCCCGGCTGCTGCTCGCGCTCGAGCGCAACGGGCTGGTCCGGCGGGACGACCACGGCCGGTTCCTGCCGGGCGAGATGTTCGTCAGCTTCGCCTGGCGTGGCGGCGTGGAGGCCGGGCTGGTGGCGGTGGCCCAGCCGTTCC
>WNGP01004191.1_pt1 | contig 14376 bp, 8 predicted proteins | sample 5407671 | NCBI WGS metagenome assembly WNGP01 (sample SAMN13153381, study PRJNA577476) | soil metagenome | isolation source: 40 cm soil or saprolite under Garry oak tree replicate 2 | place: USA:California | collected 2016-06-15 | reverse complement strand
GCCTTCTGGATGGTCGCCTGCAGTTCCAGTTCGCGGCGCTGGATCTCGGCCTGCTGCACCTTGATCTGCGCGTTCTTCTCCACCTCGGTGACTCTGATGGCCTCGGTGACGACCTGCTGCTGCATCATGTTGGCCTGAATGTCATAGGCCTTGTCAGCGGATGCCTGCTGCTTCTTGACCTCGGCGTCAAACTCGGCTTTCTTCAGCGACAGGTTACGCTGTGATGCCGCCTGCAATGCCAGCGATTCGGTCTCGGCCTTCACACGCTCCTGGTCGGCGGCAGCTTTGGCGACAGCAGCTTCGCGTTGGGCGTTTGCTTGCTGGATCTGCGTATCACGCAGCGCCAGCGCTAAGGCAATGTCGGCCTGCTTCTTGATCTGAGCAGTCTGCGGGCGGCCCATGTTGTCAATGTACTGGTTTTTGTCGCGTACATCTTTGATGGTGAATGAGATGACCTCAAGACCCATCTTCTCCATGTCGGGCGTGACGGTCTTGAGCATTTTCTCACCCACGTTCTCGGGTTCCTTCACCAATTCTTCAACGGTGAGCTGGCCAACGATACCACGCAGGTGACCTTCCATCACCAGTCGAATCAGGTTTTCACGTATATCCTGGGGTTTGCTCAGAAACTGCTCTGCTGCGGTCTTGACACTCTCCTGGTCTGAACGTACCTTGATCTGTGTGACGGCTTCAACATTGACCGCTACCCCCTGTGTGGTATACAGGTCCTGCGGTGGAGCCACGTCGAAGGACATCAATTCCAGGGAGAATTCCTGGGCTCGCTGGTACAGCGGGACCACGAAATGCGAACCGCCAGTGATGACCTTGGTACCTCCTTGACCAAAGACGATGAGGGCCTGGTTGGGCCCGACTTTGCGCAACAGGCGGCCGTAGGTGTTTATGCCAACGAGCGCCACAACTACAGCGACCGCGGCAATGATAATGATAGTTAATAGATCCATAGAATGTTACTCCTTTTGCAGGTCTTTTCGTATGACAAGTTCTGTGTCTGTCTTTTCTGGGTCTTTGAGGAGCGCACGCAGTTTTTCCAGTTCATCGCTATCGTTGGCTGCAACACGTGATTCCTCTTCGCCAATGAAATGATCCCAGGTATCAACCTCAGCGACACCGTGCTGGGAGTTGATAATAACCACCTCCTGATCGCGCTCAAGACGACGCCCATCGATGCTCCGGGCAGGGACGCTCTTGCGCATTCCGCCGGGAGAAATGTAGATGACCTCGCCCAGGCCGTTTTCCTGAATAGACATGCTGACTTTACCCAGCATACCCGTACGGTCCGAAACGTCCTGTATCGTCTCTCCTTCGCTGTCCCCGAAGAGGCGACTAAGCAGTAGGAGCAGTAGCGCTGCAATGACTATGCCACTTACGCCTGCAAGGGCCAGAACGAGGAAGGCTACCAGTTGCAAGGTATTATGAAACACGTAGCCAAAGAGGCCAAAACCAATTAAGAAGAAGACAATGGAAGTGATGTTGATGAAGGTAAGCGCTGACTGTACGCTTCCCAATGGGTTTTGAGCCGTAGTGCTGTGAGCGGCTGCGGCATGTCCTGCAGCATGGGTCGGGGCGTGGACGGGAACATGACCGGCTGCCTGCCCAACTCCATGTCCTCCAGCAACGGGGCCGCCCACATGTAGAGAACCATGCTGCCCGGCAACATGCGTGCCAGCATGGCCGTGTCCCAGGTTACCCAGCAGAGCCGTCACAATCAAGAAAAGCATTCCGAACGTGAAGCAGCCGATGAAGACAAGGGAAAGTGGGTCAGTTGCGATTAGCATAGCTGTGCTCCTTTGGCTGTGGAAATACCCCAGCCTGCAAACAATGTAGACAGTAGCTATCAATCCTCTCGATGATGTAGACGATACCGGCCAGCATACCCGATATACCCAACACCACGGCCAAAAGAAGGCAGAGGAAGGCCGGGTGCACACCAATAAATGTGAGGACAGGAAATAGACTATCCGCCGGGAAACTGGCGATGAATAGAGCAGCCGCACTTCCTAAAAACAACACGGGTGCCAGCACTGGATGTCGTTCTAACAATGGGCTTCGACGTGATATACGGGTATGCTGTCCCACGCTTGTCGGTCGCTCCTTGTGCCCTGGTAGTGCATACATGTGTAAAAATCCTTTACAAAAGACAGGCTTCAGATATATAGACGCTGAGCTATTATAGAAATACAATATCAGTCGCCATAGTGTTCTTCTTGCCGGTTGAGAACAGACGTGAGAGCCCCAAGCTCTTCTATTGATAAATTCATCAGTTGGCCGAAAAGTTCAAGGTAGCGGCGTGCGTTCTCTGTGTTGGCAAGACGTTCAAAAAAATCCTGGATGGAGGGTTCGATGCGCCATTATCAACCAGGTATTCAGGCGGTCGGAACCATCCTCCATATCGGTGAGCAGGTCTGTGCTAAAATCAGGAGGGTCGCTTACCAGGTATCCTGGATGTACTTTGAAAAAACGGGCGAGCAAAGCGCGGCTTGAAGCTGTCAGATGTACGCGCCTGCCGCTCTCTAATTGTGAGAGATATGCCTGGCTGAGACTCTCTTGCAGTTCATCGCGCATGCTTGTTACAACCTCCATCTGCGTCATCGGCCGGTTGAGACCGCGCAGTTCTCCTTCCACTTTCCGTAAATGCTTGAGTTTCTCAGAAAGGTTCATCACAGCCCTCACATAACTATTTGCTATACATAGTATAGCTATCTGTTATCCTCCTGTCAAGAGGCGAGCAGAGAATTCTCCTGTCCGGAGCGCAAATTTACTCTACTGTTATATAATGCGCTAGTGAAGAATCGTGGGTGCCAAACATACCATATATTTCAACGTATATATATGTAGATGGGTGGGAACTTTTGTGCTTTGCCATTATCTCAAGTGTTGGCGGGAGTTCCTATCTACAAGTAGAGGCATACCAGTCAGCATTTTAGCGAGGGATCATCCAGACTTGAGAGATATTTGTACCGAGCATAGCCTTTCGGTCATTATGCCTGCACATAACGAGGAAGAGGTAATAGAGCAAACAGTACATGAAGCCATTACCATGCTGGAGGCATGGATACAGGATTTCGAGGTCATTGTCGTAGACGATGGAAGTAAAGATCTTACAGGACCTTTGCTAGATGCCATTGCAACTGCTGATCCGCGCGTGCGCATCTTACATCACCTGGTCAATGAAGGATATGGCGCCGCCCTGGTGAGTGGCTTCGGCGCTGCAAGCAAAGATCTGCTCTTTTTTATGGACTCCGATGGGCAGTTTGATATCCGCGATCTGAAAGGTTTTTTCCCTCTGCTGAAAAAGTATGATGCAGTGCTGGGATACCGTATTGAGCGCCAGGATACCTGGATGCGCAAGCTTAACGCCTGGGGCTGGAAGATTCTGGTAGGTATTGTTTTTGGGGTGCATGTGCGTGATGTGGATTGTGCTTTCAAACTTTATCGCACCGAATTTTTTCGTACGCACCAATTGGAGACAAGGGGAGCGATGATCAACGCCGAAATCCTCTACAAATTCACACGAGAAGGGCATACATATACCCAGGTTGGCGTGCGCCATTTGCCACGGCGCGGCGGACGCGCTACTGGAGCGAAGCTCTCGGTCATCGCGCGGGCCTTCCGCGAGTTGATTGCATATGCCTGGAAGTGGCGTCGTGCAGAGCGAAAAAAGCTGGAACTGGATCGTGGCTAATCCTCGTCAAGTCGGAGCACCTGGCTGATTACTGGCCGCGAGACGGTACGCACCATGGTAGCGAGGACAACGATACATATAACGATGAGCACTCCCAGGATGATACTCAACGATGTGGGAACGATCATCTGGACGGGTGGAATCGTCTGTGCGGTGTAAAGACCTCCACTACTGATATCGCTGTTGATCGCGTTGGAAGCGACACTTGTAATGACCAGCGCTGGTATGACAAGTGCCGACAGGATGGCGCCGAAAATGATGCCACAGCCGATGGCAGCTATATAGATAATACCCTGTTCCCAAAGCAACGTGCCTGCAATCTGGCCCGGTGAGGCGCCCAATGCGCGCAGGATGGCGAAATTACTGAGGCGATTCCGCGCGCTCACCCAGGACGCGATCAAGTTGCCTGCGAGCGCCAGCAGCAGGGCTGTGGAGGCTCCAAGAGCCAGCACGCCAAAAAGGTCCAGGTAGAGGGGTTCATGGCTCAAGCCGGCGATCATGGCCCGGCGGTCGTAGAGAAAATCGAGTTGCAGGGGGCCCTGACTCAGCACTTTTCTCACGCTTGCCAGCGAAGCAACATCATCGCGTGTACGCAGCCAGACTGTATTGGGTGAGACGGCATAGCTATTGGTGCCTATAGTTTCGCCGTAGACGGCGGCGAAACTCTGAAAGTCTACCAGGACAGCAGGTGGTGCCTCATCAGCGGAACTAGGGATGTGTTGCACCTCGGCGATGGGCGTGAAGTTCATAAGCTCTGTGTAGCTAACCGTAGAAAGGCTCAAGGTAAAATTAGAGCTGGTTGAGAGATGAAGCGCGTTCCATGTGGAGGCATCAACGATAGCGGGGACAACCTTACGTGAGGCTGCCCGGGCACGTTGAGAGCGGAGCTGATCCATGAGATTGCCCAGAGATTGAGATGAGTCCTGCTGGCTCCAGATGGCAGTCTGGGCGAATGTAGCGGCATTGACTGCCTTGAAATCTATGCGTATAGTTCGTACGCTGCCCCCCGCGTTTACGTATTTCGTATAGCCAACAGAGGCGGAAATGACGCCAGGGATATGGCGGTAGGCTGCTTCTGCGTTTGCCACCTGGGAAGAGGTATAGAAGTTCACGCGCAGGACACCGCTGAAGTCAGCCCCGCTTTGGTAAGAGGTTACATCGAAGATACGCTGGGATTGAGAAGCGGTGAAAATGAGAGTGAAGATGGCAAAGGCGGTAGCCAGCGCCAGCAGCAAGGTCATGCGAATGGGCTGGCGTGGCGCGCGGGCCATCTGTGCCAGGGCCAGCATTGGTGGGGCACCGCGGTTACGAGTTGTGAACCACATACCTAATTGCAAGATTTGTGGGAAAAACCGCAGGAAGACCAGCAGGGCGGCGAGTAATAAGAAGACCGCTTCCAGTAGTGTCAGCGGCGACAGCAGCAGAAGGCGCAGGTGTGGATCGAGCACATTCGAGTTGGTGATATATACTGAAAAGCCATAGCCCAGGAGAGCGATAATAGCGGCAATGATGTCCAGGTTCAGGCGCTGCCAGAGCGGGCGGTGTGTCGAGCGAGCGGCTTCACGACGCAAAGCCAGAACGTCAAGGCGCATTATGCCAATGACGGCAATGGCCATAGCCAGTACGGCGGCACCAACCGCTGCAAGGGCGTACCAGCGTAGCCACAGGGCGAGTTGCAGCAGGTTGCCGTTGATAAGGTTGAGGGCGCTCTGGTCGGCGGGCGCCAGCAACTGCTGCGCGAGCAGGCGCACGAGAAAGATGGCCAGGAGAGGCCCGGCGATAAGCGAGATGATGCCCAGGCCAATACTCTGTGTCAGGAGCGAGTTAAAGACCTGACGGCGGCTGGCGCCACGACTGCGTAAAATAGCGATCGCGTTCATCTGACGCTCGACGAGCAGTTCAGCCATCATACTCACGAAGAACAACACCAATCCGAGCACGAGCAGCGAAAGGCTTGTCACAGGAAGCTGAGCTACAGTGATGCGGCTGCGATAGAGTTGCAAGGCGCTGGCCGGCAGGTACGTCAGGGTTTGTGTAAGGAACGGGTACTGCTCAAGTTCAGCATTATTTGAGTTATCAACCTGCACAATCTGGATGCTGTTGATGATGGTATCCAGATTATCGACGGTAATGCGCGGTGGATCAAGGTGATAATCCCAGGTTAAACTGGCCGGTGTATAAAAAGATGTCGATATCGACGTGGAGTTAAAAGTTTTTGCGAGCACCGAGAGGATAGTATGGGTAGAGACAAGCGCTTTATACGTGGTAGGTCCTCTATCCGGGGCTTTACTCACAAAGTCATTTTCATGCCAGAATGGGTCATCCTCTCTTAAAAGATTGAAGATGCCGACGATATGCAGGGCCAGGTCGCGCGATATTGAAACGCCGGTTTGCTCGTTGATGAGGAGCACCCTCATGTTTAGTATAGACCCCAGGCCCACCTGGTATGTCAATTGCAGCAGGGAGGCGGTCTGCGCTGTGACGGCAATCTCGATATCGGTGCCACTTTCTTGAGGGAGTCGTCCCTCAATGAGTTTGAGATGAGACATGGCCTGGTACATCGAATCGCCGGAGAGCTGGATTAGCTCGTGTGTTGGGCGTAGTGTTTTGCTGTCATGTTTTCCGTGTGCGCTTGTAAGCAAGTCGAACGGCTGCGTATCGATGGTAAACTGCGACGTGCCGAGATATGGGCCGAGATTCTTGTGAAATTCTCGCTCGAGATGCTGTGTGACCTGGACGATGAAAGAAGGGGAGATGCGTTTAGAGTTGCTGCGAACAACGATATCTGCATTTGCTGGAGGCGTACTGAGGATACCGCGTAAGCCTGCGGTTGCAGCGATTTGCGAGTAGAGCGGCACCGCGCAAGCGAGCGTGACGGCAGCAATCATGCCAATGGCCGTCATGAAGAGTAAGCCCCACGCCTGGCGCAAACGCCAGAAGGCCAGTGTTACTACTGGAGGTACCAGGGCCCTGCCACGTCGTCGGAACGAGCGGGCGCCCTCGAGTTGCGTTTCTAGACGGTCGTTCGCTTCTTTCACCGAATGAGCCATCGCACCCTCTTTTCTCGAAGGTTATTTCTCTGCCGGAGTGCTGCCGCAGTATATGCTGACCTGTGAGTGGCACTATTTTACCATGGAAGCGGGGTAATCGCAAAGAAGGCGCCCTATCGCGGCAACAGGTGCAGCGTTCCCTCCGCGTTTTCCTCGATCATGCTGCGTTCAAAGAGCATGGGATGGTGTTGGACGCTCAGCCAGGGCTCGATGAAGTCATCATAATGCTTACTGGCAGGATGGCCAGACTGCCCAGGCGAGTGTCCGGAAAGAGAGGTTTTCAGGTCGGCCAGGTTCGCGACCTGGCGGTATGAAGGCACGGTGATCACGACCTCCGGTTGATTGGGCGCCACTGCTCCCATATTGACGGTATCGATGTCGCCTCCTACTGCAAATGGTCCACGGTTGAATATTTTGTTAAGTGGTTTGACCATCCCCAGAGTGTGATTGTAAGTCATGGCGTGCATCGCGCCGTATTCCCAGCGTGAGGCATCATCTCCGAACCTTGTACGTAGCTCCTCAATGGCTGCCTGGAAAGCAGCGGCGACAGCCGCGTCCCATGATTTAGGGCCATTGGAAGTAGTTGAATCTGCGAACCACGTTTCATCATGGGCATTCATTAAGCGAATGAGCAATGGTCTGCTGCGGCTGAGGTGACCGTTGGTCAACGATAGCAGCGTTGATCCCGCGCCCAGGTAGGTGCTGAGGAGTGTTTCGTCGTCTCCCAGCAACACACCAAAAACAAGAGGCTCCAGTTTGCGTAAAAACATACTATAGATGGCCGCGCCGGCACTGTCAGGGGCGAGCACACAGGTCCAGGTGCGCAGGATGTCCTGTGCGGCCTTCTCCAGGGCAGTGCCAGCTTGAATATTCAGTATGTGCGGCACGATTGCCACGGCGGGCAGGGCGTATTGATCTGCCTGGATGCGGGCCATGTCAGTAAGTGTTAGCTTCTCGCCGGGCGCTTTGCTGGTCAGGAGATCGCGGATGCGCTGCGCACGGTAGCCATTAAGCCACTCATTGGTGATGTAGTAGGGGTAATCGTCGTTCACCACGCGATTATTGGCGGTGACGATGAAATGCTGTTCCGGGTTGTAGGTCTGGGGTAGCTCATCAAAAGGGATATAGCCTGTCCACTCATACTCACCCGTCCATCCCGGGGAAGGAAGTAGCGCCTGCCCTTTAGCACGAATGGGAATCGCGCCGGCCATGATGTAGCCGATATTGCCCTTTTTATCACCAAAGATCATATTCTGTGGTGGCACGTCCCAGTCGCGCAGGGCCTCACGGAACTCTTCCCAGTTGCTGGCACGGTTCATTTTTTGTACCGCTGCTATAACATGACACTCCTCGAGACCAGTCCAGCGCAGTGCCACTGGGAGTTCGGCCGTTCCGGCGTTCGCACCATTCTGCTCTGCTGTGGCACCACTCGTAGTGCCAGACATACTGGTCAGGATTGGCCCATGCCGGGTAATGCGCACCTCTTCGATGAAGGGGACTCTCCTCCCTTTTATCTTGATCTCCTCGCGAACGGCCTGTGCTTCTTCCCATTTACCCTGGTACTCGTACTGGTGGGGGTTCTGTGGATTGAATTTCTCGATGTACAGGTCTTCAATGTCGGAGACGGCATTTGTAATGCCCCAGGCAATGTGCCGGTTGTGGCCAATGACGATGCCGGGAGCGCCGGGGAAGCTGGCGCCGATGACATCAATGTCTCCGGCTGTCAGGTGGCACTCGTACCAGATTGACGGGACTGCCTGGCCCAGGTGCGGGTCGTTACAGAGGATAGGTGAGCCGGAAGCGGTCATGGTGCCATCGACAACCCAGTTGTTGCTCGCGCCCATCAAGCCGAATCCGCTCAACTCCTTGAGTGTTGTATATTGCTCGAGCATGCCGGTGTTGATGCCCTGGTATTCGACGCCTGGAGGAATAATCAGGGGGTGTTGGGGATCATAGCCCGCCTCCAACCTGGCTGCGCGTTCAGCTCCCAACTTGGCAACAAGATTTGCTCGCACGATCTCGCTCTCCCAGTTGCCGCCAAGGGTCCAACCCATCATCTTGGCCCACTGGATACTATCTCTAATTTCCCACGGGTCCGGTTTGAAACGCAGAAGAGTGAATTCTATGGGTAGACTATGCCTGTTGTGCTCGATAAAGGCGTTCACCCCGGCGGCGTAAGCGTTCAGAACACGCCTGCTGTATTCTGCCAGGCGCTCCACCTCTGCCGCGGCCGCGCGGTGCATACCCAGGCGGCGGCAGAAGCGATCTGTTTCCAGGGCAATCTCGCCGAAAATTTCGCTAAGCCGTCCTGAGCCAACGCGCCGGTTGAGCTCCATTTGCCAGAGACGCTCCTGTGCGTGTGTATAGCCCTGGGCGAAGTACAGGTCAGCTTCGTTCTCGGCATAGATGTGAGGCACGCCATAACGGTCGGTGATGACCTCGACAGCCTCGTGCAGTCCTTGCAGTTGCAGGGTTCCATTCTTTTTAGGAAGTGGCCGGCGCATGAGCATGTAGTATGCTCCTCCGGCCAGCCCGGCCAGGCTGGCTGCCGCTGCCAGCGTTTTTTGCCACCAGGATGCCATGCCATTTGCTCCTTCATTAGGAATGGGCGTAGGTCCCCGATTTATCGTGGCACACAGACGCCATCTGGGGGATGGTGTGCCCCAGACTGCGTCTGCGATACACCGCGCCCTCGCAGGATTTCGCTTCAGGGAAAAGAGGGCATGATGTGTTGCCCCTCTGCTGTGGCCTCTGTATGTACTAGTATAGCAGATGAGGTATATCACGGGAAGTATCGCTATTGCACTGGGTGAATTTTTTTGCTTCGAGCGTGGATGGCAGGCATGGCTGGGGCAAGCCCAGCCACTACTAGAGACGGTCAGAGGCGCTCCCAGCGTCGTATAGTAGTGGCCACACGGTCGCTGGGGGCGACCTCAACCCTTGCGTGGCAAGAGAGCCTGGGGGCTCTCAGCCATGAAGCCTCACGCAACACTTTGAACCTCACCCTATTGCACTTGGCGTGACCGCAGCCGTCGCTGATTCATTCCAAAAAATGTGGCCTCACCCTGCCTGGGTGTCGCTTCTTGATGAGCGGGACAGCGCTGCTCTTGACTCATCGCTGATATTGTGCGCATTTGGTGCAAAGAGGTGGTCTCACACCAGTTCCGTCCCCTTAGGCGTATCGCGTACCTCAAAACCCATGGTTTTGAGGCGATCTCGCAACTGATCAGAGCGTTTCCAGTTGCGCGCTGCCCGCGCCTCGTCGCGTTCGCGTACCAGGGCACGCGCCTCGTCGCTCAGCGCACGTGGAATTTTTGCCTCAATCGTATCCAGGCGTAAACCTAGTACACGATCGAAGTCGAGGATCAGGCGTCGTCGCTCCCCTGGAGCAATCGTGTTGTCGCGGGCAACCTCGCGAGTAATGCTCAGCGCGGTTGGCAGATCCAGGTCATCGTTGATCGCGGCGTGAAAGGCGTCGCGCACGTGTTGTGCCGCCTCGGACCAGGTTTGCGCCTGGTCGGCTGGCTCTACAGGAAGCGGGGCGATGTCATCTCGCAGGTTGTTCAAGCCATTCTGGGCCGCCGTAAGCGACTGGTCGGTGAAGTTGAGCTTCGAGCGATAGTGCGCAGTCAACAGCAGGTAGCGGTATGCCATCGGGTCAACGCCCCACTCTTCGAGGGTACTCACCAGGATGACGTTGCCTTTTGAACGCGACATCTTAAGCTGACCGAAGATCAGGTGCTCGCCATGCATCCACACCTGCACAGGTTGTTTACCGCTGGCGCCCTGGCTCTGCGCGATTTCATCTTCGTGGTGTGGAAACTTCAGGTCGATGCCGCCGGTATGGATATCGAATTGTTCACCCAGGTACTTTGTAGACATGGCGGAGCACTCGATATGCCAGCCTGGGAAGCCCACTCCCCATGGGCTGGACCAGTTCATCTGGCGCTTTGCATCCCCGCGTTTCCACAGGGCGAAGTCCTCGGGCGCGTCCTTATCCTCGGCAATCTCCATCTGCTGGCGGCCATGGCCTCCTGCGCGCAGATTCTCGACGGTGTTGCCTGAAAGCGCACCATAAGGCGGGAAGCGGCTGACGTCGTAGTAAACGTTGCCATCCGCCACGTATGCCAGCTCGCGCGCAATCAATTTTTCTGTCATCGCCAGCATCTCTGGAATATGCTCGGTAGCCTTTGGATTGAGATGGGCGGGCAGAATGTTCAACTTTGCCTGGTCGTCCAGGTAGCGCTGCGTGTAGTAGGCGGCTATTTCGTAGGCTGAGCGACCGGTGAGACGAGCTTCGTTTTCCAGCCGGTCCTCGCCGCTTTCCTCGACATCATTTTGCAAGTGACCTACATCGGTGATGTTGCGTACCGAGAAAACGTCATAGCCGTTATATTCGAGCATACGGCGCAGCCAGTCCGCCATCATGAAAGTGCGGAAGTTGCCGATGTGGATATCTCTGTAGACGGTTGGGCCGCAGGTGTAGATGCCGACTCGCGGCGGGTTGAGTGGCTGGAGCAGTTCTTTGCTGCGCGTCAGTGAGTTATACAGGTAAATCGGCCTGTCCGAAACGGTTGTCATGAGCATATATCTCCTCTGAATAGGATTGTAGAGCATCATGTGTGTAGAGAGGTAGCAGCTCAGACGGGGAACGTGCAGGGAAAGATCATCACTACATTCTAGCAGCAGGCACGTCATTTCGTTCGCAGAGGGCTGAGCTACATGGGTTTCCTCTGCGAACGCCTGGACAGGTGCAATAGTGCGTTCGGTAGTTCACGATCATCTCCAACTTTGGCTTTGTCTGGTAGCAAGTGTTGTGCGTAGGTGCAGTATACCACACTTTTCGTCGCTGGAACAGGCTATTTGTGCTCTATCAAGTAACTGTATGTTCTCTAACAACAATTTTATCCCCTGTTTCTATTTTTGTCTCATCTTAGAGATACCTGGTCCTCGAGAACTTGTGTTGGTGGTCAGGTGATAGACCTCCAGGAGACATATGGGAGACATTCTCTATAACAGCCTTCGTGTCTTATGCTCGTATCACATTGAAAAGCTACTCTGATTAGGAAAGGAGGAGTTTTATGGAGGTATATAAGCTGTCAGTGCGCTTTGGTATTGGTCCAAATGAATCAGGGCGACGCAAACAACTTTGTCCAGGTTTGTTTCAGAATTTGGGCACCTGTTGATACCACGATGATAATAGTGGGCAGGAATAGCAAGGCCGCTGAGGCTTAAGTATCTGGCACGGTTCAAGCTGAAAATGGTCGGCTTTGCAGACCCAGAATGCCAAATTCACTTGAACCACGCAGCTCCATGTCATTACACCACCGCTCCTTCGGCTCTCACAGCGAAGTAGACGGCCTGGGGATGATGCACAACGATGGCGGCGGTCGTTTGCTCGGGCACGAACTGGTAGGCCTCGGTGAGATTGATGCCAATTGCATCCCTGGCGGGAAGCAACTGGAGAACCTTCACGTGGTCCTCCAGGTCGGGAATAGCCTGAAAGCCCCAGCTATAACGCCGCCCGCGCTGCTCCTCCAGTCCCAGTTCGCGGCGGATGACGCGGTTCGTATATTCTGCCAATGCCTCGGTCATTTCGACGGCCAGCCCGTGCACAAAGTATGCCTCCGAGTAGTTGCCCGCCTGCTGGAGACGATATACTGCCTCGCTGGCTGCATTGCCCACCGTTACCACCTGTAAGGCCACAACATCGACCCTGTCGCTCTCTACAGGAGCAAAGTAGTCGGCCAGGCACAGGCGTTCGCGTTCTCTTTGCCTGGGAAAACGGAAGCGCGTCACTTCGCGCCTGCTCCGGCCTTCATCGCGCGGGTCGTAGACAATCAACTCGTTGCCGCTGGACTGGCAGGGGAAGTAGCCATAGATGACTCTTGGCTGCAGATAGCGCTGCTGGCGAGCCTCGCGCAGCATACGATCCAGGCGCGGGCGGAACTCTTCCTCTACCAGGCGGGTAAATTCCGCGCCATGGGCTTTGCCGCCCCAGTGCAGGCGATAGAGCGTATTGAGATCCATACAGGCAGCGACATCCTCGATGCCAATGCGTTCCAGTAGGTGTGGCCCCCAGAAGGGTGGTGTGGGGATGGGGACGCCGGATCGGATACTTGAAGACGGAACCTCTACAGGTTCTTCTCCTGCTGCAGCTTCCTGCGCACCCGTCTTCGCTTTCCGCAGACGCTCCTGCAAGGCCTCTTCCTTGATGTGGTGAATGAACGAGGCGCGCTGCTCGGGGGAATTGGTCAGATGATCAATGATCTCCAGACCTTCAAAGGCATCGCGAGCATAGAAGACTCCGGGCTCGTAGGCCAGCGGCATTGATTCAGGAGCCTGTTCATCGACGAACAGGATACGCCGCCCGTACGAGCGGTTGATGGCAGCCCCGCCGACAATCACCGGGAATTTCAGGCCGCGCTTGTGTAGTTCCTTGACGCACAACGGCATTTGCTTGGAAGTGCTGACCAGCAGCGCAGAGAGGCCGATAGCATCCGCGTTGACCTCTATTGCTTTATCGAGAATAGTATTGAGCGGAACCTGTTTGCCGAGATCATAGACGGTGTAGCCATTGTTGCTCAGAATGGTGTTAACCAGGTTTTTGCCAATGTCATGTACATCACCGAAGACTGTCGCCAGGACTACTTTGCCTTTCGTATAGCCTTCCGTTTTCTCCAGGTAGTCTTCCAGGTGGGCGACAGCACGCTTCATCACCTCAGCAGATTGCAGCACAAAAGGCAGGATAAGTTCACCAGCGCCGAAGCGGTCGCCAACATCTTTCATGGCGGGCAACAGAACGGTATTGAGCACATTGACCGCCGCTTGACTCTGGGACAGGTCTTGTTCGCTGGCGCGTTGCTCGATTGCCTGCTCGATCAACGCCTCGATGCCTTCTTTGCGCCGATGCAGGATCTGCCAGTGAGTGCGTTCGGCCGTGCTCATACCCTCGGTGGGGTCTACCCTGACATTCGAATCGTCCTTTTGAGGGTCGTGTGCTTCGAAGTAAGCGATATAGCGCGGCAGCGCGTCGGGTCGATTGTAGATTAGATCTTCGGCTAGCTGGCGCTGTTCGGCATCTATTTCAGCGTAGGGAGTGATGTGCAGCGGATTGACGATGGCAGCATCGAGCCCTGCTTTGACCGCGTGGTAGAGGAAGACGCTGTTGAGCACCGCGCGGGCATGGGGCTGCAGGCCAAAGGAGATGTTGCTGATACCCAGAATGGTAAATACGCCCGGCAGCTCGGCCTTGATACGTTTGATAGCCTCCAGGGTCTCAATGCCTGCTGTCTGCAGTTCTTCCTGTCCCGTGGTGATAGGGAAGGTGAGCGAGTCAAAAATGAGCGCGTTGGCAGCCAGTCCATACTCGTTGACGCAGATATCATAGATTTTGTGCGCGATCTCGACCTTGCGCTCCTTAGTCTTACCCATGCTAATCTCGTCGATAGTGAGAGCCACAACGGCAGAGCCGTGCTCGAGGGCCATCGGTATGACACTCTCGATGCGCTGGCGGCCATTTTCCATATTGATCGAGTTGATGATAGCCCGCCCCGGATAGGTTTCCAGGGCTGCTTTGATCACATCCGGTTCGGTTGAGTCGATCACAAGCGGTGCTTCAAC
>WNGP01002900.1_pt1 | contig 14383 bp, 9 predicted proteins | sample 5407671 | NCBI WGS metagenome assembly WNGP01 (sample SAMN13153381, study PRJNA577476) | soil metagenome | isolation source: 40 cm soil or saprolite under Garry oak tree replicate 2 | place: USA:California | collected 2016-06-15 | reverse complement strand
CCACGTACTTCGAAGCGCCGCCAGCTTGAGTCGTGACCTCGCAGCCCCACTTGCCGGCAGCCTGTGAAGTGCTATTGCCGCTTTGGTAGATTTCGGTAACCGACGTGCGGCACGCGCTCGCGGCCAGAATCGCCTCGGAGATCTTCGCGCGGTTGCTGTAGTCCTGGTACGCGGGCAGTGCTACCGCGGCCAGAATGCCGATGATCGCAACCACGATCATCAACTCGATCAGGGTAAAGCCCTTCTGCATCATTCTCATGGAATCTCCTATCACTCCGGTATGGCGTCGGAACACTTAAGAGCAAGGCGCGTGCCGATCTGGCCGCAATAACATAAGGATATGATTGTATTTATATTATTGCATGCTGCTGAGGGCGAATCCGATGTGGACAGGGCGGTTTCGAACAAAAATACGGCACAGTCTGACGGCGCACGTCACCGTGTCGATCCGACGGATTCTCGGCCATTCAAGCGACCGTAGCCGGCACGCGGGGCCAAGCCCGATCAAGGAGCGAATCCCGGTATCTTGCCCTCGTCGACCTCGTCGATCTGATCGGGGTCGAGAAATTGCTCGGCGTAGCGCAGGTACACCTTCCTGCGCACAAATACGTCGAACAAGTCCGGGTCGATGTGTCCGTTCGACTTGAAGTCTCCGAGGATCTTCAGCGATTCGGAAAGCGTCTTGCCGCGCTTGTAGGGCCTGTCCTTGGCAGTCAGCGCCTCGAATATATCGGCGATCCCCATGACCCTCGCTTGCACCGACATCTGCTCCCGTTTCAGTCCACGAGGGTAACCCTTCCCGTCCATGCGTTCGTGGTGACCCCCAGCGTACTCCGGCACATTACGCAAGTGCTTCGGCCACGGCAGCGCTTCCAGCATCTTGATGGTGGCGACGATGTGATGATTGATCGTCTGACGTTCCTCGTCGGTCAGCGTGCCGCGCGCGATCGTGAGATTCCTGATCTCGTCCTGGGTGAGGAAATCGGCTGCCCCGCCCGAGACATCGATCCACTTATAGCCGGTTCCGATGATGTTCACGCGTTCCCGCACCTCCGGCGACATGACCTCTCCACCGACGTTGCAGTGACGCAGGAATTCGCGGTCGCTGTCTAGCTCACGCAAGACGTCCCGTGACGTCTGATCGATTTGCGCCAGCCGCTCGCGCGCACGGATCTCGTCCAGTACCGGCTGGCGCAAGAGTTCGATCTTTTGTTTCAACGTCTGTATTTCCAAATCGCGTTTCAGCACCTCGAAACGAGTATCTACGAGATTGATTCGGTCGAAGATCGTTTCCAGCTTGGTCGCCTTGTCCACGACGTGCACGGGGGTTGTCACCTTCCCGCAGTCATGCAGCAGCCCCGCTATCTTCAGCTCGTAACGGTCCTTGTCGCTCATGTTGAAATCTTGGAGCGGCCCTTCCTTGGTTTCGTTGACGGCATCGGCAAGCATCATGGTGAGCACCGGGACGCGTTGGCAGTGCCCTCCGGTGTAAGGGGATTTCTCATCGATCGCGGTATTGATAAGCTCGATGAAAGACTCGAACAGCTCCTCCAATTGATTGATGAGGTGCCGATTGGTGAGCGCGATGGCGGCTTGAGATGCGAGCGATTCCGCCAGGCGCTGGTCCGAATGCGAGAACGGCCCGATCTCGTTCGTCGCCGGATCTCTGCTGTTGATGAGCTGAAGCACGCCGATGATTTCGCTCTCGTGGTTCTTCATCGGCACGGTGAGGAACGCCTTGGAGCGGTATCCGGTCTTTTTGTCGAAATTGCGCGTTCCGGAGAAATCGAAACCCTTCTCCGTATACGCATCGGCGATATTCACCGTCTTGCCGGTCAAGGCGGTGTAAGCGGCGACCATCTGGTTGTTCGGCGTTCCGTCCTTTCCGTAGAGGTGCACCGGATAGAACGGTATCGGGTTGCCGGTGGTACCGCCCATCGCGATGCCCATCGACTCGTTTCGCATGATCGCAAACCTGAGCTGGGGTCCTTCGTCGGAGGGCTCCAGCACGTACAAAGTGCCGCCGGCAGCGCGCGTGACCGCCTTGGCCGCAAGGAGGATTTTCTCGAGCAGGTGGTCGATGTCCCTTTCCTGGGACAGGGCCGCGCCTATCTCGTTGAGCTGCTCGAGGCGGCGAAACAGATCTTCAACGGTCTCCAAGAACAATCCCCCGGTCTCAGGCGGCGGCCGGCGTGGAGCGAGCCGCTACTTGATACAGACCGCGCGCACCTGCGGCATATCGGTAATCCCCTGAAGGACCTTTTCGATCCCATCCATCTTCAAGGTCCGCATACCTTCCTCGAGACAGACCGCAAGGATGTCCGCGACACGTGCGTGTTCCTGGATCAGCTTCTTGATGGTATCCGAGGCGATCAGCAGTTCGTGCAGGCCGACCCGGCCTTTGTAGCCGGTATTGTTGCAGGCCTCGCAGCCCTTCGCCTTATAGAGCGCGAACTGACCTTTGTTGCCGGCGTAGCTTCTTGCCAATTCCCTGTAGACGTTTTCGTAAGCGGACTTGGCGTCCTTCTTGAACGGTCCGGTATTGAGCAGTTCGGAGCAGTATTCCTGGAGAATGTGCTTCATCTCGTCTGCGCCGGGCAGGTAAGTCTGCTTGCATTTGCCGCACAGACGTTTGGCCAGCCGCTGCGCGAGGATCCCGAGCAGGGCATCGGAAAAGTTGAACGGATCCATGCCCATGTCGAGCAGCCGGATGATCGACTCCGGTGCGCTGTTCGTATGTAAGGTGGCAAAAACGAGGTGGCCCGTCAGCGAAGCCTCGATACCCGTACCGGTAGTTTCCTTGTCGCGCATTTCGCCGACCATGATGATGTCCGGGTCGGCGCGCAGGAACGACCTCATCACAGTCGCGAAATCGAGGCCGGCTTTTTTGTTGACTTGAACCTGACGCAGACCCTTCTGCGTGATTTCGACTGGATCCTCCGCCGTCCAGATCTTCGTGTCCGGCGTGTTGAGAAAGCCCAGTATCGAGTGGAGCGTAGTCGTCTTGCCCGAGCCGGTCGGGCCGCAGCAGAAGAACAGGCCGTAGGGTTTGCTCACCGTTTCTTTGAGCTTCGGCAGGTTCGAAGGCGACAGGCCGAGCCTTTCCAAAGGGATGGGCTCCCCGGCCGCGAGAATACGCATGACTATGTCCTCGACGCCGCCCTGCGATGGGATCGTCGCCACGCGCAGCTCGATGTCGAGCGGACCGAATCTCTTGAATTTGATTTTCCCGTCCTGCGGTTTGCGCTTCTCGGAAATGTCGAGGTCGCACATGATCTTGATGCGTGCCACGATGGCGTTCCGGTACGAACCCGGGACCTCGATGTAGGGAACCAGCGTCCCGTCTTTCCTCAACCGGATCTCGGTCTTGCCTTTGCCGGGGTAGGGCTCGATGTGGATGTCCGACGCTCCCTGGTTGTACGCTTCGATGATGATCTTGTTGACCAGCTTGACCAGCTCGTTGTCGGCCGCGGCGGACACATCGTCGTCACCGCCCACCTCGACACCGACGACCTCGTCCTCTTCGAGGTCCGAGAGCATATCGCCGATGTCGCCCGTGTCGGCGGCCTCCGCCCCGTAGAACGCCTTGAGCGTTTCCCTGAACTCCTTGAGAGTCGTAACTCGATACGCGAGCTTGCGCCCCGGAAAAACATTTTGGACGATTCTGGAACTCTTCACCCTCTCGGGGTCAAGGCAAAGGATGATCAAACCTTCTTTGGCTTCTTCGATCGGTACCCATTGGTTGGATTCGACGTAATCGCGCTTCAGGTTTTTCAGCAGATCCATCGGTTTGATGCGATCGGGCTTGAACGGTTCGTACGGCACCCTGAAAAACTTCGCAAGTGCCGCGCCAATCGCCGGAATCTTGACTTGGAACTCCTCGATCAGCACCGTTTCGACGTCGACTGCCTTCTTGCGCGCCGACCGGGCTGCGAGCTCGAACTCCGCGGCCGAGATCACCGCATCGCTCACCAGAAAATCGTACTTTGTCTTGAGGACCTGCGGCTTCTGGCGCTGCTTGAGCGCGATGGCCAGCGTCTGGCAGAGTTCGGTCACCCCCTCCTCGGCAAGCTGTCCGAACGGCACGCCGGCTTTGTTGTTGATCAGCTGGACCACGCCGACGAGTTCGCTGCTGCCCGGCTCCGCAATCGGCGCAACCAGCATCTGCTTGGTGCGATAACCGGTGCGCTTGTCGACCTCCTGCAGGAAGCGCAGGTTCGGGTTGTGCGCCTTGAGCTCACCCTCGTCGTAAACGTCCTTCAGGTTGAGCATCCTCTTCGACAATCCGACGTAGCCCGCGATCGAGTGTTCAGCGATCGGCAGTTTCAGGTCTTTGAAGGAGTTGAGGCCGGTCTTGACCTTGGAGACGATGGTCTGTTTGTCCTCGCCCACGGTGTAGATCGTCAGCCGGTCCGCGTTGAAGAGGGTGCAAATGTCGACGCTGACTTCCAGCATGATTTCGTCCACGTTGCTCGTGGCGTGGATCTTGTTGGTGACAGTCTGGAGGTTCTTCTGAAACGTCAGCCGGCTGTTGACGTCAGAGGCCGCGCCCGAATGCGTTTGAAATACCGCGCTCATAGGCAATCCACCTTAAGGTTCATCACCCCGAAATATCCCGATAATCAATTACTTTACCACTGTTCGGCGTGCGAGGCTTTTCCCCCCTCATGCTCCGCGCTTGGTCTCCCCCCAAAGCCCGCCCGCAAGCAGGAACACGCGGTACCCGCGCTGAGCGAGGAGAAATGCCGCGGCGGCGCTGCGTCGCTCGCTCTGGCAATAGAGCACGTACTCCTTCTCTTTGTCCAGCACGCCGAAAGCGTTGCGGATTTCCGAGAGCGGAATATTGATGGCTCCCGCAAGCTTGTCATATTGATATTCCGACGGGTAACGCACATCGACCCACTGGGCTCCATTGGCGATCCTGTCGCGCGCCTCCTCTGCCGATACACGGTGCAGCAGCGGTTCCCGGAGGAGCTCGGCAAAGTCCTTCCTGGATAGCCGCAGGAGCAGCCCGTCGGTTGTCATCGTAACGGTCGCGTTGCGCTTGGCTTCCGACACCAGCGCTTCCTCGCCGAACGCGTCGCCGCTCTTCAGCTCAGCAAGCAGCATGGAAACGCCTCCGATCATGCGTTCGATCTTGCACCGGCCGGTTTCGATCACAAAGTAGAAGTCCCCTTCAGCGCCCTCGTGAATCACCGCTTTCCCCTTCTTGACGTTGATGCGCTCGAAGCGGCGCAGCAGCTCGTTGATGTGAGCCGACGGCAATTGTGAGAACGCACCGTACTTGAGGCTACTCAAGCTGAACATTCCCGACATGAGGGTCCAGTTGGCGAGCGAACTTCGCTCGTCCTCGGCCCTTTTCTGTCCGGCCGAGGAGTCGGCGGACGCGGCTTGCTCCCAGGTCACCATGACGTCGAGAAGATCATCGTCGATGCGCATCAGCTCAACGTCGGTAATCGCCTTGACGCTGGTGAAAACCTCGCCCCGCCGACCGAGCGGATATCGTGAACGCTCCGAGCCGCCTACCAGCACTTTCGAAGAACCATCCGGATAGGTAAGCACCAACTCCCCACGTAGCAGGTAAACCGCCTGACCCGCCATGCCGCGCACGAAAAAAGGATTCGAGTTCTTGCCGGCGGTCTCCACGTGACACAGACCGACGAGCTCATTGAGCCTTGCCTCGGGCAGGGAGGCGACAGGCTCAAGAGCCTTCAGTGTTTCGATGCGTACAGCGGACATCGCTCGCTCCTCGCTCACCACGGACACCGATGGTCCAGCGTATTCCTCCTCAGAACTCGAAAACTTGATTGTTTTGCAGCATGCGCGGCCGAAATTGACCCGCGTCCTCCTCGATTTCCTGCATGGTAAGCTCGATTTCACCGGGCTTCAGATGCGTGATATAGATCTCCGCGCTGCGTTCGAGTTTTGCGAGCTCCTCGGCGAGCATGCTCGGACAAAGATGCTTCGAAATGACCGCCAACTCCCTTTCCTTGTTGCAAAAAGCGGTCTCGATAATCAGATACTTCAGGTTGGAGATTTTGTTCACCGCCGCCCAAAGAGGATCGTTGGTCGTCGTGTCGCCGGTAAATACCAGACTCCCTCTGCCGGAATCGAGCTGATAACCGACCGCCGGCACGACATGGTTCGCCGGCAGCACCGTGAGTTTGCGCTCCTTCATCTCGACCGTGTCACCGACCTGGATCTCGCGGTATCGAAGGAATGGTTTTTCGGGACTCGGGATTTGCGCGAAATCGGGCCAGATGCTCCAGTTGAAGATGTGATTGCGCAGGATCTCCAGCGTCGCAGGAACGGCCCAAAGCGTGAGCGGCTGGTCGCGCATCCCTCCGACGGTATCGACCATGAAAGGAATGCTCGCGACGTGATCGAGGTGCGAGTGCGTGAGGAAGACGTGATCGATGAGAGAGAGTTCGGTGAGCGAGAGGTCGGCGACCCCCGTCCCGGCGTCGATGAGAATGTCGTTGTCGAGGAGCATTGACGTGGTGCGCAAGTGCCGGCCCCCTATCCCGCCGCTGCACCCCAGGATCCGCAGCTTCATTGACCGGCGCCCGTTATTTCTCGTCGAACACGGTCACGCCGTCCCATTCGGTCGGCGGGGGGGTGCGGCGCTTTCCGGCCGCTTCCTTCGCGTAAAGCTCGTAGAGAGCGCATCCGGGGTTCATGCGCTGCAGGTTGAGCAGGTTGACTTCCACCTGATCCCACTGGCGGGAACGGTAAGACCTGATCGTCTGGTGCCATAGCCTGAGCTCGTCCAGAACCTTTTTTTCGACCCCGGCCTCCGGTCCTATTGGCTCGTAGATCGTGATTGCCTCGTCCTTGCCCTTCACCTTGATCTTGTCGATCTCCTTGAAAACCACGTCCTTCACGAGCGTCCGGGTTGCCTCCCCAACGAGTATCCCCACGCCGTAGTACTTGGTGCGTCCTTCCAGCCGGGAAGCGACGTTTACGGCATCTCCCATGGCGGTGTACGCCTTGCGTTGTTTCGATCCCATGTCCCCTACCCGGACGTTTCCAGTGTTGACGCCGATGCCGATTTTGAGGGTCGGCCAGCCGCGTGCGGCGAATTTTTCATTCAGCGTGTCGCACTCGCGCAGCATCTCCAGGGCCGCAAGAACCCCGTTGCGCGGGTGATCTTTGTCTTCCACCGGAGCATTCCAGAAAGCCATGATCGCGTCGCCGATGTACTTGTCGAGCGTGCCGCGGTACTTGCCCCGGATGATATTGCTCATGTCCGTGAGGTACTCATTGATGTATTCGCGCAGGTGCTCGGGACTCAGCGCCTCCGATATGCTGGTGAACCCGCGCACGTCGGAAAATAGTATCGTGAGATCGGTACTCTTCGGCGCCATGGTGTACTGCTCGGGGTTCTCGGCCATGATGCCAACGAGCTCGGGCGGTACGTACTGCCCGAAAAGCTCGGTGAACTGGCGCCTGGAGCGCGTCTCGACAAAGTACCCGTAAGCCATGTTGACCGTGTACAGGGTCGCTGTCATGAACACCGAGGCGGCAAGCGGCAGCACCAATCCGGCATATGACCACACCCCTATGTCCAGCAGGGTAATGAGCGCCATTCCGGTCACCGTGGCGGCAGTGGCCCAAAGCGGTGCCAACATCGGAATGAGCAAGGTGAGCACGATACCGCCGATGATAAGCAGCAAGACCTCTGCCCCGAGCATGTAAGGCGGTTTGTGCTTGAGTTTGCCGTCGAGCATCCCCGCAACGAGGTTGGCGTGAATCTCGACCCCGGGGTAAACGTTGCCCAACCTCTCGGGCCCAGAGGAGATGTTGTCTGCCCCTACCGGCGTCGAGCGAAGATCGAACAAGCCGGGCGCCGAAGCGCCGATCAAGGCAATCTTGCCTCTGAGGCTTTCAGCGGGCACTTTGTCGGCCCAGATGTCCGCAAGTGAAATGTAGGGAAAGCTGCCTCTTTGGCCGCGATAGGGAACCAGCGCAGTGACTTCGTCGTCCAACGGTATCCTGAGCGGCCCGACTTCGAGCCACTCCAGGCCCGTATAGTTTTTGCTGCCAAAGCGTTCGGGTGCAATGCCGGGAACGACCTTTGGCAGAACTACCGTCTTGGAGCCGTTGCGCGCCGTCTCTTTCATTCCAAGGTACAGCCGCACCAATGCGAGTGAAAACGCTTCGTAGTAACCACCCTTGTATTCCACGAGCATCGGGACGCGCCGCGATACGCCGTCGTTGTCTGTCTGCGTGTTGAAATGCCCGGCGTTGGCTGCGTTGGCCTGAAGCGCCGGCAGGTTAGCGCCGTAGCCTTTCCAAATTCCGAAGCGGATTTTCCTGTTGCCAAAAGTGCCCGGGGGAAGCACGGGCTCCGGAAGCGCGCCGCTTTCAACCGCGTTCTCGTCGCTGTTGAAATAGTAGCCGAACACAACGGGCCGGCCGCGAAGAAAATTGGCAAATAGGGCGTCGTAGTCGAGCTCCGGGCGCAGCTCCTTCAGGGCCGATCGGAACGGCCCGAGGTCCTTGAGTCGGGTCTTGGCCAGGTTCTCGAGCACCGGCAAGCCGGAGCTCTCGTCGGGCTCGGCAAACACGACGTCAAACCCGATGAGTACCACACCGTACTTGTCGAAGAGTTTTTTCAGCAGCACGACTATCTTGTCGCGGCCCCAGGGCCAGCGACCCAGCGCACGTGGGTCGAGACTGCGCTCGTCGATGTCGAGAATGACGATGCGGTCATCGACCGTGCCCGGCATGGTCAGCCGCAGCCGGTAATCGTAGATGAGATGGTCTAGCTGGGTAATGAAGCCGATCTTGTAGAACGTCGCAGCGTGGCCTACGAACACCAGCACCACCAGCAAGCCAAGCGCGATCCGGACGATGTGCTGCTTCAGTCTTTCCTCCCCGGATCGGTTCTTACTGAAGTCCCGAGTCTCAGGTCTTGAGGAAGAATTCCATCTTGACCCCGGCAAGTTCGATCACGTCATGGTCGTTCAAGGAGTGCGCCTGGGCATCGAGGGTCTTGCCGTTTACGACCGGAAAGCTCGCGCCCTCCACATGGGTGATAAAAAAGCCCTGAGGCCGACGCGTGATGACGGCCACCTGGACGCCGGGTTTGCCGAGTGTCGTGAGCGGCTTGGTGAGATCGAGCTCCTTGCCGGCGTTGGCACCGGAGAGAAGCTGCAGGGCGGCATTCTTTTGCGGCGCGGCCGCCGGCTTGGATGGCGCGACGGGCGCAGCCGTCGGAGCTTGGCTCCCTGTGACGGTGTCGCCGAAATTTTTTACGCCTGCCGCGGCCGCCGCCACAGGGGCGGGAGCTGCGGGTGCGGGTGCGGGGGGCTTCATCGAACCGGGGCGAAGCACCATGGTTTTTTCGAAATCCGCCGCCTTGGCCTTCCCCGCCGGGGTCTCGTTCACGTACTTCAGTTTGTATTTGCCAAGCTCGACGATGTCGTTGTTCTGCAGGAAGTGCTTCTTGATCGGCTGGCCGTTGACCACCGTGCCGTTCGTACTACCCAGATCCTCGAGAAATGAATCCTGCAGGATCGTGACGATGACGGCGTGTTCCCCGCTCACTGCCAGATTGTCGATCTGGATGTCATTGTGCGGCTTGCGGCCGATGGTGGTACGTTCCTTGGTCAGTGCGATTTCCTTGAGGACCAGGCCGTCCATGCTGAGTATCAGCTTCGCCATAGCAGTATCCCTCTGCTCGAACTATTTGAACCAGCTCATCATCTTGCCCACGATGCTGCGCGGCGCGGGGTAGTCCCGCAGCACCCGGACCAGTATCACCGAAATATTGTCCCGGCCTCCGTTGTCATTGGCCGTTTGCACCAGGTGTTGGGCACACAGTTTCAGGTTGGAGCTGAGCGTCTGCAGCGCCAGGCCGATATCGTCGTCGCTCACCATATCACAAAGGCCGTCCGAACAGAGCAGATAAATGTCTCCCGGCTGCGTGTCGTAGTCGTGGATCTCCGCTTCCACGATCGGATCGATACCGAGCGCGCGCGTAACCAGATTCTTGTTCTGCGACTGCCTGGCTTGTTGCGGCGTGATCACGCCGCTGTCGATCTGCTCCTGAAGAAGCGAATGGTCCTTAGTCACCTGCCGGAGTTCATCACCGCGCAGCCTGTACAGCCGCGAATCCCCTATGTGCGCGACGGTCATCTTGTTGTCGTAGAACAGGGCAACAACCAGGGTTGTCCCCATGCCCGCATACTGGGGCTGGCTCTGCGCGGCCTGGTAGATCGACGTGTTTGCTTTGGCGATCTGTTCGTACAACAGCTGATGCGCGACCAGCTGGCCGCTGTGGGCGTCAATCTCGTACGGGACTCTCTTCTCCAACAACTGATGCAGCTCGGTAATGATCACCGTCGTGGCCATGCCGCTTGCCACCTCGCCCGCGTTATATCCCCCCATGCCGTCGGCCAGCACGACGAGGCCCTGCTCCCCATCCGACGCGATCGAGTCCTCGTTATGGGACCTAACCATTCCGGGATCGGAACAACTCGCGACTTCAAGCGCCCCCGACAAAGTCATAATGCTTCGACGAAGCTCACAGGCTGATGTCGACCCCGGCGCCGATCGCCGTAGCGGAAGGACCCCCCACAGTAGCTCGCAATGCGCCCGCAAATTCTTCGCCGGTCTGGTAACGCTCGTCCGCTTCCTTGGACATCGCCTTGTCCAGGAATGCGACCAGGGCCGGCGGGAGGGACGGGTTGTACTGCAGAATATCCGGCGCATGCTCGTTGGCAATCCTGTACATGAGTTGTGCCATCGAATCTCCCTCGAACGGTAGTTTGCCGCAAACAAGCTGATACAGGCTGACCGCCAACGAGAACAGATCGCTCCGTCCGTCGATCTTCTTGCCCTGGAGCTGTTCCGGCGACATGTAGGAGGGCGTACCGAGCACCATTCCGGTTTTGGTCCTGGACGAATCGGTAATGCGGGCAATGCCGAAATCGGTCACCTTGACGACGTCGTTTTCAGGCTCGTACATGACGTTGCCCGGTTTCACGTCCCGGTGCACCACGTTCTGCCTGTGCGCGTAGCCGAGCGCGTCGGCCACCCTCGCCACGATCGAGATGACCTTGTCGGTCTGCAGGGTGCTGCCTAGTTTGGTGAACGGCACCAGATCCTTGCCCTTCAGGAGTTCCATCGCGATGTAGCACAGGTCGTGCTCTTCGCCCGCGTCGAAGATGGTCACGATATTGGTATGGCTCAGGCGGCCGGCGGTTTCGGCTTCGCGGAAAAAACGCTCCTTGACCTCGGCGAGCTCGTCCGCCTCAAACTCCTGCGAAAGCGCCATGGTCTTGATCGCCACGACGCGCCCGATTTTCGGGTCTTTGCCGAGATACACGACGCCCATGGCGCCCTTGCCGAGCTCTTTTTCCACCTGATAGCGGCCGAGCATCGGTTTCTCGGCGCCCCCGCCGAGCGCGAGGGTCCCGCCGGGGTGGGTCTGCGCGCCGCCGAGAATGACCGTTTCCGACATCTGCTTGGCGCGCGACAACCTCGCCTCGAGATCGCGGAACTTCGGGTTGTAGTCGGCCATGTAGCGGAACGCAGCTTCGGCCTTGTTGAACTGGCGCTTGCGCTCGAAGTCGAGCGCAAGGTTGTAAACGTTGTCCATGACGGTGTCGTCCAGGGGCACCTTGCGGAAGTAGTCGAAAGCCATGTCGAGCTGGCCTTGCCCCTGGAACGCGAGGCCCAGCATGCGCGCGTTGGCTGCCGACTGCGCATCGGACACCTCCTTGCCGCGCTCGGTGACGACGAAGCGCTTCGTCACGAGCAACACGTGACCGACGACCAGCAGGGCGAGCGGCAGCATCAATTGCAGCCACAGTCCCTGGCCGGTCATGAGCACGAAGTGAGTGGTGATCAAAAGCACCACGATGCCGGCGCTGATGACGGCCCCCATGCCGGCCGAGAGGCGCGGCACAAGCACAATCAAATAGGCGGCGATCAGGAGAAATACCAGCCACCCTACGATCGGGCCCCAAGTCGGGACGACAAAAAAGTGCCCCTGCAAGAGCGAGGAGACAGTGTGGGCCTCAAGCTCGACGGCGGGCATTGACGGATTTACCGGCGTCACGAAAGTGCTCCCCACTCCCGCCGCTGTCGGGCCGATCAGCACGATCTTGTCGCGATATTTTTCCAGCGGGATCTTGCCGCTCGCAACGTCGTAGAACGAATCTTCCTGGATCGCGGGTCTGCCGTCGCGGTCCTTGTAGAAGTAGGTGAACATCTGCATCGCCGGATCTGCGCTCACCCTGAAATTGCCGATCTGCAGCGCTTCACCGGGACGGATTTTGATGTCCTTCGCGGTCAGATTGAGGCTCCTTGCGACCAGCATGGCCGCGAGCGAAGGGTAGTACTCGTCGTAATAAGTAAGGGCAAGCGCCTCCTGCCGGATCGCCCCGTCCACATCGGGTACTGAGTTCAGATGCCCCACCGCGGCAGCGGCGGCACCGAGGCTATCAATGACCGGTACTTCGAGGCCGCTCGTGGATCGCGGCAACTCATCGCTGCCGCCCTGGATCGTAAGCGCGTTCTTGCGCACGAATTCCGGAAGAGGCTTGTCGGGCTTGCCGCGCGGCTCACCGAGCGTAAACAGCATCGGCAGAACCACGTTGCCCGCCTTGGCGAAACTCTCGGCGAGCTTCCTGTCGGTGTTGAGCGCGCTCTCGGCTTCCTGCAGCGTCGCGCCGATTTGAAGCAGCTCGGGCGATACGCCGCGGGGCGGCGCGCTTGGATCGGCGTTCGGCGGCACGAGCCGGCGATAGGTCTCGAGGAGCCTGTTGACATAGGCCAGGCCCGGATCGAGCTGCGATTCGGAGAAAAAAACCGTATAGCCGATGACTTTGGCCTTCGCGTCCGCGAGGCCTTCGATCATCTTGGCATGGATCTCGCGCGACCACGGCCAGCGGCCGATATTGTCGATGCTCCGCTTGTCGATCGCGATGACCGCGACCTTGTCGGACGGGGTTCGCGCCGAGGCCCGAACGCCCCAATCGTAGGCAAAACGCTCCAAGCCTTCGATCAACTGGGTCGCGCCGGTCACGAGCAGCACGAGCGTCACCACCCCCAGACCGAGAAACCAGTCTTTTTTCCAGAAGCCCGCTTTGGTCATTGCCTCTCGCCAGTGAAGAGCAGTAAATTATTGATTAAACAATGCTCTAGGTGGCATTTTTACAGTGAAGAGTGGGAGCAGTCAAATTTCTCTTCGGCGGCGAATCCGGTCGTCTACCGGGGCCCGCCGACCCAGGCGATGGTCTGGAGACTTTCAACGACGACATCCGCGAGAGAAAAACGCGACGAACTGTCGCGCCGCGAGCCTGCGGCCGTGGTCAGGTCCCGAGCACGGTGCCCGGAGTGAGGCTGTTCTGGGCCGCCAATTCGGACGCGGATACTTTCTTGCCGTCTTCGTGCTTTGCCTTGAGGACCTCGATCCGTCCTCCCTGAGCGGTCACGAAGAAACTCGCGGCGCCGATTTCGGAAATCTCGCCGATCTTGCCCTTTACCGCGCCGAAAGTGCGGAACACCTGTTTGCGGCTGTCGAAGATCTGCAGCTTCTTTCCGTTCAAAGTAGTCCAGGCGCCGGGGGCGGGATTGCAGCCGCGTATGAGGTTGTAGATGAAATCGACATGGCTCGCCCAGTTGATTTTCGCCTCGGCGGCGCGGCACCAGCCTTCGTAGCTGGCGCGAGCTTCGTCCTGAACCGCTTCGCGGTGCTTGCCCGCCATCACCAGGTCGGCCGCTTCGAGCATCGCCGCGACCCCCATCGGGAACAAGCGATCGAAATAGACGCTGGCAAGCGTGTCATCCGGGCCGAGCGGCGTTTCCTTTTGCAGGATCAGGGGGCCTTCGTCCAGGCCGTCGGTCGGCCGGAAGATCGAGAGGCCGGTCTTGGCGTCGCCGCGTATGATCGGCCAGTTGATCGAGCTGGGGCCCCGGTATTTCGGCAGGAGCGACGGGTGATACTGGATCGTGCCTTTCCTCGGGATGTTCACGAACTCCTGCGGCGCGAACTGCAGCACGAAGGCCATGATGCCGATGTCGGCGTTGAGCGCGCGCATCGCGTCGAGCGCCTCCTTGTTGCGCAGCGACGCGAACTGGAAGATCTTGAGGCCTTTTTCCAGCGCCGCGGCCTTCAGCGGATCGACCTTCGCGCCCGCCTTCTCCGGCGCGCAGAACACGCCGGCGACTTCGTCGCCGCGGGCGAGGAACGCCTGGAGCACCGCGTTTCCGAAATCCTGCTGGCCGATGATCGCGATTCTCATCAGGCGGCCTTCTTCGGCGGCACCGAGAACGCGCCGGCGCTCCTCAGTGAATTGATCCGCGCCTGATCGTAGCCGAGGACTTCCTTCAGGACCTCGTCGGTGTGCTCACCGAGCGTCGGGCTGCG
>WNGP01004372.1_pt1 | contig 14388 bp, 12 predicted proteins | sample 5407671 | NCBI WGS metagenome assembly WNGP01 (sample SAMN13153381, study PRJNA577476) | soil metagenome | isolation source: 40 cm soil or saprolite under Garry oak tree replicate 2 | place: USA:California | collected 2016-06-15 | reverse complement strand
TCTTGTGTTCTGCCAGTCGTCGCACCATTTTGCTAACCCAGTTACTTACTTTAGGGGCCATGGGAAGTTGCTGCTTTTGGTTTTGGCAGCCCGCGTGGTCAAGCCAGGCGCTTGTGACGGTAGGCTTGCCACTGCTCGTATGGGGGTGGGTCCTCTTCTTTACGTCGACCTGGGAGATGGCGCATGCTCATAATCCGGAGCCTCCTGAAAACCAGCCGAAAAGAAGGGGTTTGTCGCGTCCTGCTTTCCCTTCGCGTCCCTCGTGGTCTGGCCGAAGAAGATGAAAAGAACTATTGCCTAAGAGGGCTAGAGTATGCTATAATTGCGACGCACTCTGGAAAAAGGCTTCTCTGCGCCTTCACTAGAGCAATTGTGGGATTGAATTTGAGTTTGAAGGGTTTAGAAACCAAGAACATGGAAAGATGAATCATGAAGCAGAAGCTGAAAACACACAAAGCAATGGCCAAGCGCGTCAAAGTTACCGGCAGCGGTAAATTCTTGCGGCGCAAAATTGCCATAAACCACTTGCGCCGCAATAAGTCGCCTCGGGCAGTCCGTTCGATGGATAAGTACTTTCCACTGGCTACAAGCGATACTCGCCGTATGAAACGCCTGCTCCCTTATGGTGATTAGTTATTGAGATCGAATGGAGAATAAACGATGCCGAGAGTAAAACGTGGTGTTGCCGCGCACAAGAAACATAAGAAAATTTTACAGCTGGCTGAAGGCCATCGTGGAACGCGCAACCGGCTTTTCCGTCCTGCGCACGAGTCGGTTATGCGCTCGCTGGCCTATATGTATCGCGACCGCCGTAATCGCAAGCGTGATATGCGCCGGTTGTGGATTACACGCATCAACGCAGCTGCACGCATGCATGGCGTGAGCTACAGCAAGTTGATGCACGCTATTCATACGGCCAATATCGAGGTAGATCGCAAGATTCTTGCCGAGATGGCTGTTCATGATGAAGTTGCCTTCAGCGCGCTGGTGAAAGCTGCACTGGAGGCTGTGCAGTAGAGTGATGTAGCCCGAGAGTGATTACGAGTCCACAGAATCCACGCATTAGCAAATTACGTGATCTGCATACAACGAGAGGCCGCAAAAAAAGCGGCCTCTTCTTGATGGAAGGTCCGCATTTGCTTGAAACTTTGTTGGACGCTGATATCCTGCCACAGGAGGTGTACTATCAGCCGGAATTACTTCAGCGCACGGCTAAAGGGAGAGCGCTTCTCTCCAGGCTGCTGCATACTCCTGGATTATTTGGGGATCGACTGGTAGAGGTGAGCGAGCGAGTAATTGAGGCGCTGGGTGACGTGCAAACATCGCAAGGTGTAGTGAGTGTTTTGCCACTAGATGCCTTTCGACCTGCCCGCTTACATGCACGTCGTTCTCCGTCCGTACAGCGTCCCGTATTGCTCATTCTTGACGGTGTAGCAGATCCGGGCAATATGGGTACTATTCTGCGGACAGCGCTGGCAGCTGACGTGTATGAAGTATTACTGACTGCCCATTGTGTTGATTACTATAGCCCTAAAGTAGTGCGTGCAGCGGCCGGTGCACATGTTAGCTTACCTGTTGAGGTCAATCTGCCCTGGCCTGCTATCAGGCAAAAAGTCGCGGCACACTGCAGCAATGTGGCCAATGTGCCGCGTGTTTTATTGGCCGAAGCCGACAGTCCGCATATATATTATGAGCAGGATCTGAAGACGCCTTTTGCATTAATTATTGGAAACGAAGCCCAGGGGCCTTCACAAGAGGCACAAGCCCTGGCAACGCTCATGATTAGCATTCCGCTGGCAAATGGTGTGGAGTCCTTAAATGCCGCCATAGCGACAGGGATTATATTGTACGAAGCGGTGCACCAGCAACATCAGGGTTAATATTATGAGAAGCAGTGCGCCAGCGACATCAGGTTTATATTACAAGAAGCTGAGCGCCAGCGACATCAGGGGTAATATTACCAGCGGCTATTCATCTCGCGATGTAGTTCTGCTTGTTGCACGAGTGCTGTTGTGGCGCCACAGCTATCACACTCTATGGGGGCGGCGCCAGTGTGAACCATACCACACACCTCACATATCCAGTGTTGCGCTGTTGTTCTCGTTGCAAGTAACCTCAATGCCTCCTGCACAGCGGCCTGGCCGTTTTGAACTACAGAGGTGGTGCTTGTTCTCTGGGCAATCATTAAGTAGCCTCCTTAGCTTGTGTATGCAACTCTGCGACGCTCACCCACTTAAAACAATATGTGTAGAGAGTGTTGCGGAATAAGTGCTTACTACAAGTCTAACAGGCTCTCTTGATGGATGTCTATGAATTGAGATAGGCGTTATGGATGCTATCCATAATAAAAGGCTTATGTGTTATCCCAGGTAATTTTTCAGGTCCCCATTGATGTCGTCTGGAGGGCGAGGGAAGAGAAGGAGAATCTGGGGGCACCCCAGACCCCGGCAGGAGGACTGCCGTCCCCCTGCACTCCCTGCTGAATCGGTTCTACCTACCTGGTCCGGTTGCCGTTGTGGATCCGTTCGTTAAATGGCTCGCCGTAGCCTGGCTGTTCCGGCTGCATTTGCCCGTTCCATTGGCCACCCTGTTGTCGGAAGAAGCCACTGACCGTCATCTGGTTATCCTGCTCGTTTACCGGCGTCACATTAACATTTGAGGATGGGACATAGTAGCCCTGGTTTTCACGCAACTTAAAGGCTTCAACAGATGCGCGTAACTGCTCAACCAGGCGTGCCAGGCGTTCCATGTTTTGGGAGGCTGCACGTGTACTCAGAGTACTTTGCTGCGTTGTCTCAGAAATACCACGCATAATTTGCTCCACAGCACTTGAAGATTGCAACTGTTGGATAGCCATCTGGTTGATGGTTTCAATTTCTTGCCCTTGATGCTCAACCGCGGTAAAGATAGATTCCAGGGCGACGCCTGCTTCCTCGGTCAGTTTGGATCCGGCAGACGTTTCTCGTTCCGTGTCCTGCATGGAGACTGCTGCTGCACCAATATCTTCTCGGACGCTGCGGACAATTTTTGCAATCATGCCGGCCTGGTCTTTAGATCGTTCAGCCAGACGACGAATATCTGCTGCCACAGCGCCGAAGCCCTTTCCATTCTCACCGGCCATAGCCGCTTGAATGGCGGCGTCGAGTGCCAGGCGGTTCGTCTGATGGGCGATACTGGAAATAACTTCCACGATGTTATTGATCTCTCGCGAACGCTCACCGAGCGTTTGCACCTTACTTGCGGTGGCCTGAACGTTTACATGAATGCGTCCCATGCCTTCAACGGCTTCCTGAACCGCTTCGCGTCCGCTCTGTGCGCTTTGCTGCGCATCACTTGCCACGTTATAAAGGATATTGGCACGATTGGCCACCTGGCGACTTGAATCTGCCATGTGCTCCACTTCTACTACTGCTTCACCAATCTGGTTAAGCTGAATATCTCCCGTCTCCACCAGTTGAGTCAAACGATCAAAAATCGCTACCGTCGAGCTCTCGACTTCATGGGCGACCATCTTGACACGCACTACCAGGCTGCCTAATTCTTCTACCATGTAGTTAAATGAGTCGGCCAGTACACCCAGAGCGTCAGCCGTAACCTCTGCTTGTACGCGCAGGTCTCCTTCGCCGACGCCGCTGACTTCACTTACCAGTTTCTCTACCTGTGCTTGTAGATTATCACGCTGAAACTGTACCTCTTGAATAAGGCGCACAATATTATCCAGCATATTATTCATTGAACTTGCCACAAGGGATATTTCGTCATGGCCTGCTACGTTGGCGCGTGCGTTGGTATTACCCCTGGCTATACGCTTGGTGAGCGACGCAAGTTGGCGCAGAGGTTTAGTAATGGTGAGGTTTACTACGTATCCGGTAGCGACGACTACCAGGATGGTGCAGAATAGGGCGATAGTAGTAAAGGCCAGAACAGGTTGAGTTTCTGCAGTTCCAACTGTAGTGACTATCTTCCCCATAGTTTCTGCAATGTTTACTACTTGCTGCCAGCTATTCTTAAGATCAAGAAATTTTGCGTTAGCTGCAAATAAAATTGGATAGGCCTTTGAATAAGATGGATTAGTCTGGAGCAGGGCTAACTCTTGATCCTGCAACTGTTTATAGGCAGGCCACTGTTCCTTGACTACTTTGTCGAGCGCCGCCTGCTGGTCGCTAATAATCGTAGTACCGGGCTGATCACTTAACACAATGCTACGCACAGGGCTCATACTGCTAGAGGTAGCTAACTGATAGTCGTGTTGATATTTTGTTAGTGTCTGGTCGAAGTCTATTTCACGGGTGAGTATATCATTGTTTATCAACATGCCTGAGGCGGCCAATGAGGGATCTTTTATGTTGCCGCTGATGCTTGCAAAGACCTGAGCGTGTCGCGCCTGTAGGAGGGCATTCATGCGTTGTAGATTCACTAGCTGATTGAAGGCAATGCTTTGGGCATCAAAGCTGGTTCTTTCGGCCTGACCACGTTGGTCCAATGTATTTACAAAGTAAGTACCCAGCAATGCAATGACAATACCTGGTAGTATAGCCGCCAATGTAAATGCTATGAAGAGGCGACGGAAGATTGGTAGGTTGAATAGTACTTTTAGCATGTCGGCTTCATTCCCTTCTCAGACAGTGAGGGCTATTTACTAGTTCACTTTTCCCCACCCCTCCCACCTAAAAAGATGGGAGCTGGGGACACCCCAGACCCCGGCAGAAGGGACTGCGTCCCCTCTGCACTCCCCTTGTCGTGGTCGCATCACCGCTTGCATCGGCAGTGACCTCGGCAGAAGGGACTGCGTCTCCTCTGCACTCCCTTTTGTTTAATTGACGTTGATAATGTAATAGATACCTCTACAGAATACCCCAATCTAGTGTACATTACATTGGCAAGAAATAACACTTTTGGGTAGGAGACTCACCCAATTCTCCTATTTTCCCCATCTACCCACCCTAAAAAATGATGAAGGGAGACACCCCCATAGGCGCGGACTGAAGCGATTCCTTGCCGCCTGCGGCGGCGAGAGAGGAGAGGAGAAACTGGGGCCCCTTCACACTGTCCCCCAGACAGCGTTCCCCAGACCCCGGCAGAGGGGACGCCGTCCCCTCTGCACTCCCCTCTGTTCTTCGCTTTAAGCCCACTGTTGTTTAGGGAACTGGGGGTTTGCTGCCGCTACAAAAGGAGGGTAGACGGGTATCAACGAACCTTGCCGCCATTGGAACAGGTATGGCAGCGCCAGGTTGTTCCTGCCTACGCTGTCAAACTTCACCGTTCCTTGCACAGTGTTGAATATATCCGAGTGAAGTTCGCTGATGAGTTTAGCGTTATTGAGACTTTGAATTTTATTGACTGCTTGCGCCACCACCTGTCCCACGGAGTAAGCCTCTGCCACATCTGCGTTAATACTAGCGGCGGTGCCACCATATTGGGTCACGTAGTCCTGAACCATCTGAGCATTCTCAAAGTTATTGGCCTGAGGATACCATCCATTCGGAACGAATACCCCCTCTGTAGAGCGCAAGCCAACGGCCTTGATAAAATCGTTACCCGCGTCGGGTCCCGCTGTAGCTATTAGGGCTTTCGGATTGTAGTGTTGCTGCTTAAAGGTGTTTATGAAAGCGGTGACATCAGGAAGGAGGGTGCCGAGAACAGTCACCTCTGCGCCGGACTGAATCACCGCATTAGCGAAAGGAGTATAGTCCCTGGTTGTATCTGCCGGGTAGACGTGATAGTAGACAGATTTGATGCCGGCGTCGGTCAACATCTTCCTAACGAGGTCCACCTGGGGCTGCGTAAATGGGTCGTCCTGGGTCGCGTAGGCTGCTGTCCTGGGTCGCTCGCTCTGGGGCAATGAGAGGATATACAGTGCAAAGCTGACCAGGTTGTTCTCGACCGGGAGGGAGACGTCGAAGACGTTATTTAACCTTTGAGCGAAGACGGAGGGGCCACCACCTGAACCCTCCGGCAGCGCGTATCCATATTGATGGGCAACGGCCATGGCAGATTTTGTCAGCAGAGTGGAGAATGGCCCAACAACAAGATCAACGTGATCAACGGTGATCAATGTTTTATAATTGGCGGCGGCTTTTTCGGGGCTGCTATCATCTTTCAGGATGACCAGTTGGACGGGGCGTCCAAGCAATCCGCCATTTTTGTTGATTGTGTCCGCCCAGAGCTGGTATCCCTGCTGAAGAGCTGGCCCATCGGCATTGAAGTCTCCCGAAACAGATATTGAGAATCCAATTTTAATCGGTGGTAAGTTTTGATTGTTACTGGTAGATTGCGAGCATGCACTACTTCCAGCAAGTAGCATGGTTACGACTCCAAGGATGGAGAGGATTTTTCTGGCCCATGCAGCATAACGCTTTAACACGTCTTTTCTCCTTTTTCAGCCCCTTCTCTGGCGGAACGCACTCTTTCTTAATCTGATATCCACTCATAAGTTGCCTCCTTCGGAGGCGCACAAAGGAGAGAGTAAATTTCGGGGGACACCCCCGCGCCCCCGGCAAGGGACTTCGTCCCCTGCACCCCTGTTTATGAGTGCATTTCAGCACTTGTACATTGACAAAGGTCGATGTACAAGGAAGAACATATTGAGAATCTTCCCCGACGTAGTGTACTCTAGTTTGTGCGGAAATGGAACTTTTGGGGGGGAGACTGACCTGTTTTTCCTATATGGAAGGGCGAGTAGGATACGACCTGAATGAGGCTTAACTGGAACTGATTACCTCGTTCAGGTCCCGGCCAAGGTCCTTGAGCAGCACCATTGCGGCGTTTCGACCAGGGGCGCCGGTGACCGAACCGCCTGGATGGGTGGTAGCCCCCGTCTGGTAAAGGCCAGGAATAGGCATGCGGTGTTGAGCATAGCCTGGAACCGGTCGTAACGTTTCCGATTGGGAAGGGCTCATATCTCCGCCGTGGCAACTCCCATGCCAGTTGTGCCAGTTGATGCGCTCGAGGTCGAGGGGGCTGCGGATGTCGGTGGCGAGGATCTTGTCAGCGGTCAGGTTGGGCGCGTACTTTCGCAACTCGGCCAGATTGTTTGCTGCCACCTCCTCCTTGATCTCGTCCCAGCGCTCGGGTCCTTCACGAAGCGAGTAGGGTTGTACGCTGATCACTTTGATCATGTGCTTGCCCCCGGGGACTCTACTGGAATCTTCTACCGAGGGGGTCAACACAAGCAGCACCGGCTGGTCGGTGCCGACGGTACCATGATGGAAGTTGCTTTCCACGCTCAATTGGCGCTCGGCTGTTTGCGCCACGCCCGCTCCAACGACGGAAAGCGTACCCCCATCGACCGTGAACTTTGGAGGTTCGCTCGCCGCATAGTGGGTCACGAACATGGTGCGGCCAGCTTTATAGGTCTCTACACCGTAGAGGAAAGCGTCACCCCAGGCGTCAGGGGGAGCCATGTTGACCAGGTGTTTGACGTGGATAGTGGAGACGACCGCGTGGCGCGCGCGGAACTGTTCGCCCGACCCGGTCTCGACGCCCACACAGCGCCCGTTCTCCAGGAGCAGTCTGCTCACCGGCTGGTTCGTGAGGATGGTTCCCCCGTGATCCTCGATGATGCGGCGCAACGCCTGGGGCAGGTTCCATGAGCCTCCTTTGGGGATAGCCCAGCCGTTGCGCTGGCGACCTGCCACGAATGAGTAGGCGAGAGTACCGGTGCCGGGTCGCTCTGCTGGCTGCAGCGTTCCTTCCGCGAACCACATCATCCAGGACTTGACGTGCCAATCCTCGAAGGCGGCATCGATGATATCCCACGCCGAGAGCGCCTGGCGGCGCAGCCAGATCGCTCCCTGGGGATGAGCAGCCAGCTCCTCTGCGAGCGAGGGACCCCAGCCAGCAGGTGTATAGCGAATCTTGTTGAAGATCGGTGATACAGCACGCCATTCGGAGATCATCTTGCGGTAGGTTCCGGCATCGCGCCGGGAGAACCTGGCAATCTCCTCGCAGGTGCGGTCGATGTCAAGCCATTGGGTGATGGAGGTTCCATCCGGGAACACCACGTGGGAGGCAGGATCGGGATTGATGTATTCCAGTCCATACTCGGCCAGGGGCAGTTCCTGGTTGTTCCAGATCGGGCTTTGCATGAAGATAGCATGTGAGGTCGAGCAGGTGTCATGGAGGAAGCCAGGGAGAGTGAGTTCCTCGGTCATGGTGTTGCCGCCGATGACATGCCGGGCTTCGAGTACCAGGCACGAGTAGCCTGCTTTCCCCAGGTAGGCGGCGGTAATGAGGCTATTATGGCCTGCGCCCGCTATGACGATGTCGAATTGTTCTGTCATCTTTGTCTCCTCAGTCCCTGCTCGTTGAGTTCATCAGCGGGCGTAAAAGGATAGGGGATGGCGCCCCAGACGCCGTGCAGGTTGGTACGCGCATAGGATTTGGCTTCTGAGCGGCTGTAGCGCGTGGAGGTGTTTGCAAGGTTCATCAAGCACTTTCCTTTCAGGTATTCACTAGTGTGCCGTGCCGCGCAGCCTGCAGCAGCGCCCAGATTTTCTCTGGCTTGAGCGGCATATCGATCGTTTTGATGCCGAGAGGGGAGAGGGCGTCCAGCACTGCATTGACAATAGCAGGTGGGGCGCCGATGCAGCCTGACTCACCGGCTCCCTTGGCACCCAACGGATTGTAAGGCGAAGGGGTCTCGATAAAATCGGTGACAAAGTCCGGTACCATTCCGGCATTCGGCAAGGCGTAATCCATCAAGGTTCCAGTGAGCAATTGACCGCCCTGATCGTAGATGACTTCTTCATAAAGCGCCTGGCCGATACCCTGCGCAAGTCCGCCGTGGATCTGGGCTTCGACAAGATAGTGATTGAGTACGCGCCCACAGTCATCTACCGCCACATATTTGAGTACCTGTATTTCGCCGGTATCGGGGTCTATCTCGACTACGGCAAGGTGAGCGCCAGAAGAGTAAGTTGCGCCGGGTGGGCTAAAATCGCGCCAGGCGGCCAGGCCTTCAATAGGTGTAGCATTGGCGGGGTTAGGAGACTCCCGCTCAATAAGATCCGGCTGCTCCTCGACCATGCGGGCAAGCTCACCTACTTCAACCGTCCGTGCCGGGGCTCCTCGTACCGTCACCCGGCCGTTCTCCATGACAAGATCTGCAGGCGCCACTTCCAGGAGCTGGGCAGCAAGCTGCAAAGCTTTTTCTTTGACGGCTTCTGCGGCCAGTAGCACGGTGGATCCGGCTACCTGTGTGACACGACTGCCATAGGTGCCGATGCTATAGCCAGGTAGGGCGGTATCGTTCATGCACACCTCTACCTTAGAAGCTGGCAAATTCAAGGTAGTTGCCGCAATTTGTGCCAACGTAGTGAAGTGACCCTGACCATTATGCGAGACGCCGCTCTGCACGAGGGCGGTACCATCGCGGCGAATACGCACCGTAGCTGCTTCGCGCGGCATGCTGGCTGAGGGGATGGTATTATCACCCGAAAATTCGATAAAGGTGGAAAGACCAATACCGAGCAGCCTGGAGTTAGCCGTCTCGCGATACTCGCGCTGTTTAGCGCGCCAGCCTGTATAATCGGCTAATTCAAGAGCGCGGTCGAGAGCAGCCTGGTAATTGCCGCTATCGTAGTGAAGCCCGGTCACAGTAGTATAGGGAAAGGCTTGTGGTGGGATAAAATTGCGGCGGCGAACCTCTGCCGGGTCGAGGCCCAGTTCATGGGCTATGCGATCCATGGTACGATCCAGGATGTAGGCAGCTTCGGGTCGTCCCGCGCCTCGATAGGGAGCAGTCGTTGCTTTATTGGTAAAAACGCCCACCATTTTGCTTTCTAGAGCCTGCAGTTGGTAGGGACCGCACAGCATCGATGACACGCGGCCGGGTACCATGGCGGTGGCGAAAGCTAGGAATGCGCCAAGATCGGCCAGCGAGCGTACTCTCAAGCCGAGCAGCCTGCCGTCGTCCTGAAAGGCGGCCTCGATGTAGTTGACCTGGCCACGTCCCTGCGACTGCGCCTGCAAATTTTCGCTGCGCTGCTCGATCCACTTGACGGGCCGACCGTACTTCACTGCCAGTGCAGCAGCGACCATCTCTTCGCCTAAGTAGTTGGTTTTGGCGCCAAAGGCACCGCCCACTTCGGCATTGTGTACCTTGATGCAACTGCGGTCAAGACCGAGGAAATGGGCCAGCGTGTCCCGTGCCCGGAAGACCGCTTGAGAGGACACCCAGGCTGAAAGTTCGCCACTGGACGGGTCGAAATCGAACATACAGGCGCGCGGCTCAAGTGAACTGGGCGCGAGTCGCTGATTCACGACGCGCAGGCGGGTAACACGATCGGCCTTCTCGAAAGCGGCCTGAATATCGCCTCCACCAGTTTGCTGTACGAACGCAATGTTAGAATCGAGCTCATCATAGAGGAGTGGCGCGCCAGGTTCAAGAGCTGCTTCCGGGTCGACTATAGCAGGCAGGGGTTCGTATTCAACGTCGACCAGGTCACGAGCATCCTCAGCGGCGTAGAGGCTTTCAGCTAAAATAACTGCTACTGGATCCCCTATGTAGCGAGCGCGGCCTACAGCCAGTGGCCGGCGTTCTGGTTTTCTGAGCCCTGGCAAGGGAATAGTATCAAGAGTGGGCATGCCGCTCACCAGTTCCGCGCCTTGAAAAGCTGCTATAACGCCTGGTTGTGAGCGTGCAAGGTCGAGCTGGATGCTTTTAATCCTGGCATGAGCGTAAGGGCTGCGCACGACAAGCATGTGTAGTGCCGGGGATCGCCCTGATGGTGGTTTCAGGTCGTCTACGTAGTGGGAGAGGCCGGTGATGGGGCCGTAGTCTTCTCTACGGCGTTGTAGCCCGGATGTTTGAAGGTGGTTACTCATGTCGGCAGCTACTTTTTCTATGGTGCTCGTTACACTGGTCCCGAATGCGCCAGATAGACAAATCGCATGATGGTTCAATGATCGTACCATTGCATTTGAGTCATGTCAAGCTTGCCATGCTGTACCGCAGGGTCTGTGAATTATCGTGGAAAAACAGCTCCTGCACGTTCTACCTGGCGACCGCGAGGGTCGCCACTACATTTACGCACGAGAAATGTAGTGGCGACCCTCGCGGTCGCCAGGATAATTCACAGGCCCTGTGCTGTACCGGATGCGGTCTTTTCAAATTCAATCCTGCCTAGCTTCAAGTGGAACGCCTGCGTGAGAGATGCTCGACCATCCAGCGAGCTATCGTAGCGTTGATCTCAGCAGGAACGGGCTGAGGTCCGGGTGGGAGATCCCTGTGATGGGCGACCAGGTATGCGAGCGATTGAGCCTGTAAAGCCAACCCTAGATCCATTGTCTCAATTGGATTTCCTCCACCGCCTGCGAGGTTAAGCATCTCACCCTGAGCTAGCAGCGTAATGCGTCTTCCATCTTCGAGCGTGAAAATTTCGACCCACTCACGGAGACGTTCCATCGCAGTCGCTCTCTGTCTTAGTTCAGCGATGTCAATCTCCCATGAAAAGTGACCTGCATTCGCAAGAATGGCCCCATCAGGCAAGTGGTCAAAGGAATCACCCGCAATGACTCCAGGTCTTCCTGTCGCGGTGAAGAACACCTCGCCAATACTTAACGCTTCCTCAAGCGTTGTGACACGCATTCCATCGAGCACTGCCTCAAGCGCTCGGATTGCGTCTAATTCTACCACTGTCACCTGGCCACCAAGCCGGCGCAGGCAGCGTGCGATGCCGCGCCCAACTGAGCCATAGCCGAAGACGACGAAACTCCTGGATTGCACCAACAAGTTCGTCTCACGCATAAAGCCCTCGACGATGGTTGGTCCAACCCCATGCTCGTTCTCCATGATGAGCTTGAGGGGGCTGTCATTGATCACGATGATCGGAAATGATACTGCACTGCGCATCTCTCCCCGTAAGCGGTTGGCGCCGGTCGTTGTCTCCTCGGTGCTGGCGAGGACACGGCCGCGACCTGGATGGGCAAGATAGGTTGCGACGAGGTCGGCTCCGTTATCCAGGAGAAGATGAGGGTCATGTGACAATACCTGCCGTATGTGCTCTTGATGCCTGGTACTATCATCCTCCTGCTGTCCATAAACAATGACTCCGTCGTGCTTGAGAGCGGCGGCTACATCGTTCTTCGTTGTACCTGGGCTGCCGGTAATGACCACTTTGGCCCCTCCTGCCTGCAGGACAGAACAAAGTACTGCCGTCTTCGGTTCCACGTGTAAGCAGATGCCAATAGTGAGCCCGGTGAAGGGTTTAGTCTCACTAAACTGCTCTCGCAATCTTTGAAGGAGCCGTTGATGCATTTCTGCCCAGCGTATCTTCTGGATACCTTGCTCCACAAGATGATCATGGGGTGTGCCTTGTTCTTGTTTACCGGTCATGGGTCATGTCCTTCTCTCCAGGTGGATTCGAGCATCAATTCGTGCTGATGTTTGACTTTACCATGCTTCGTTTTTAGCGTCAAGCGGTGGGGCTTGGATTCAGGGCTTTTCCGTTTTACCGTTTTACCTGTTTCGCCGCCGTAGGCGGCGAAGTGGAGAGAGGTTGCGAGGACACCTCGCGCTCCGGCAGGAGGGTTCGCCGCCCTCCTGCACCTCCTGCCTTTCCAGCATCACGGGCAAACCGCAAAGCCCTGACTTGGATTCAGGAAGAAAAGACTTGACATAGAATTAAGGAATTTGGTATGATCATTAAACCATCATGTAATTTGGGCGTTGTGTTCGTGGATAGAGATAAGTGTCCGGGGAGAAGGTATGTATACACCAATACAGTCAGTCAAAGTTTTTGAGCAGGTAGCTGAGCAAATCGAAAAACGGATTCTGGACGGTGAGCTACGCAGTGGAGATCGCCTGCCTACTGAACGTGAGCTGGCCGAACAGTTTCATGTCAGCCGAACGGCTGTACGTGAAGCGATGAAAATCCTGGCCCAGAAGGGGCTGGTAGATATGCGCCCTGGTAGAGGGACGATCGTCATTGATGGTGCGCACGAGGCCATGCAGGACTCGATTGGCCTGGTGATGAAATTGAAATTAGGAGAAGTGGGTGGGTCAGATAATCTCGTTGAAGTGCGCGAGATTCTTGAAACTGAGATTGCAGCCCTGGCCGCGGCGCGAGCAACAGAAAAAGAGATTGCGGCTATGCAAGAGGCGGTGAAGGTGATGGATGAGAGTCTGAACGACGCAAATGCGTTTATTGCGGCCGACAACAATTTTCACGAGGCGCTGGCGCAAGCCACCCAGAACACACTTATTTTGATCCTGGTAAACTCTATTGTTAATCTGTTGAGCGAACAACGTAAACAAATTTTTGAAACTGAGGGAGGCCCCCAACGCGGCCAAATCCATCATAAGCGCATCCTTGAAAGCGTTATCAATCGCGATCCTGAAGCAGCGCGTGCTGCCATGCATGCTCACCTGCGGCAAGTTCGCGAGGATGTGGGAGCTTCTACTGAACACAAAGGCTAGGGGATCGTCCACCATTATTTGATGAGTGGGGACCTGGCACCCACAAGGGGTGCCACTACATTTCATCCATTATCAGTCCAGTTGGAGGTAGTTATGGCTAATCTTGGATTTGTCGGATTAGGAGCTATGGGTGGTCGCGTCACCAGGCGGCTCCTTGATGCCGGCCACACTGTTACTGGATACAATCGTACAAAGTCGAAGGCGCAATGGCTGCTGGACCTGGGTATGCGCTGGGGCGAGACGCCGCGCGCGGTCGCAGAGGCAGCCGATGTGATTTTCACCATGGTGACAAACACTGGCGCTCTATACGAGGTAGTAGATGGTCATAATGGCATACTGGCCGGGCTGCAAAAAGGCAAGATTTATATCGACATGAGTACCATCAGTCCAACTGCCTCTAAAAGGCTCGCCGAACGGGTCGCTGAAAAAGGCGCGCAAATGCTCGACTCCCCGGTCTCTGGCAGTGTAATTACCCTCGAGCAGGGCAACCTCTCCTTGATGGTCGGCGGAGACAAAGCAACCTTCGAGCAAGTCAAACCTATTTTGCTGGATATCGGTCCAAAAGTTAACTACGTGGGTGCGAATGGCCAGGCGGTCTTGATGAAGGTTGCCATCAACCTCAACCTGCAAGTGCAGATGCTGGCTTTCTGTGAGGCATTGCTCTTAGCCGAGAAAGGGGGGATTCCTCGTGAGACGGCCATGGAAGTGATGCTCAACAGCGTCATTGCCTCGCCATCGCTGAAGTATCGCACTCCTTTCATCCTGGAGATGCCGGATGAAGCCTGGTTCAACGTCAACATGATGCAGAAAGATATGCTTCTGGCGCTAGAAATGGGCCGGGAGCTCAACGTGCCGCTGCCCACGGTAGCAACCAGTAACGAGTATCTTACGGCGGCCCGTGCTATGGGGCTGGCAGAGCAAGATTTCGCTGTTGTGTACAAAGTGCTGGCAAAAATGTCCGGCTTAGA
>WNGP01003526.1_pt1 | contig 14390 bp, 14 predicted proteins | sample 5407671 | NCBI WGS metagenome assembly WNGP01 (sample SAMN13153381, study PRJNA577476) | soil metagenome | isolation source: 40 cm soil or saprolite under Garry oak tree replicate 2 | place: USA:California | collected 2016-06-15 | reverse complement strand
CGAGCTCAAGCAGCGCCTCGACGGCGCGACCCGTGGCGAACCGGCTCCGCATCTCCAGCCAGTGCCCGAGCAGGCTGAACGCGGTGAGCATCGCGGCGGCGTCGTAGAACAGCTCGCCCCGCAGGCCGAAGGTGACCGCGACCGAGTAGCCGTAGCTCACGAGAATCCCGGTCGCGATCAAGGTCATCATGGTGAGGTCACCCCGCAGCAGCGACCGCCACGCGGACGACACGAACGGCCACCCACCCCACCACACGACCACAGATGTCAGGCCCCACCACACGACCACAGATGTCAGGGCGAACCCGAGCAGTCCGTGCGACAGGCCGAAGGGCAGCGCGACCGCTTGGCCGACGAGCGAGGTACCGAGCGGCGAGTACAGGACGATCGGGACGGTGAGAATCGCGGAACCGACGAAGCGCCGCAGCATGTCGTGCGCCATGTCGGGCGCCGCGTGCCCGTGATCATGGTGGTCAGTCATCTACACCCCCCGGCATGCCCGGCATCCCGGGCATCATCATCCCGCCCTCGCGCGGGCCTGCCGGCCGCAGCCGCACATAGATCGCCAGTCCGGCCGGCGTCCGGCTGCCGTACACGGCCTCGAGGCTCGAGGGGACCACGTTGAGCGATCCCCGCACGCCCACTCCCGCGCCGAGCCCCCACGCCGTTCCGACCGTGCGCAGGTAGCCGAGGGCGAGCGCGCCGACGTCGTATTCCGTCATCGCGGGTACCGACGGAATCACCAGTTCCTCGGCGGTCTTGCGTACGTACTCGGCGCGGCCGAACAAGGAATTCGTGCCATCCAGGTCAAGGGTGCTCTCCACCACAACGCTCGACGCGAGCCGCCCGGTCCCGATCTGGTCATTGGCGCCGTAGATCAGGGCGCTCGACCACGTTCCCCCCGTGCTCCAGGGCTGCGTGGTGAGCGCAGCCGCCCCAAGCCGGTGAAGGGATTCGTCCGGGCGGAGCCCTTCGGGGCTTTGCAAGTACGCGTACCAGGCAGACAGGCTCCATCGCCGTCCGGGGTTGACGATCAGACGGGCGCTGTAGGAATCGAGCCTTCGACCGGCGTAATCGAAGTTCGTTCGATTCTCGTCCGGTTCCCGGCCGTTGAACCAGGAAGCCTCGAGCTTCACGCTCCGGGTGAACACTCCCGCCGTCACGACGCCAAAGGTGATGTGCGTGCCGTCTTGCCAGTGGTGTGAGATCGGCGCCAAGGGGTCATCGGCGGCCGACGGCCGGTGCGGGAACGCCACCGGCCCCACGGCCGGTTCGCCGACCGGTGCGAGGTAGAGTGAGAGCCCGAGATGTTGAGCCACCGGCCGCTCATACAGCGCCGCCAGCTCCATGAAGAGGTCGTGCGGGTGCTGGCGATCATGCAGCGGCGCCCCCTGGTAGGACTCCCCTGACTGCACGAGCAAGGGGTAGCCCCGGCTGCCGATCGTCCACGGCTCGGCGCTCAACATCCCGCGCAGCTGGAGTTGGCCGCCGCTCAGCGGTCGCGTCGCCGCCGCCATTTCCCAGTTGACGAGCCCGATCTGGTTACTCCCGCGGGATCCTCCCTGCCGGTCGTATTGCAGAAAGCCCACCCCGTGCAGCATGAGGGTCCAGTCGCCGAGCACGACATGAGCGGCATGCATCGGGGAGGCGTCAGGAAGCCACGAGGTGCCCGAACCCATCCGTGCTTCGGGAATGCCGAGCGGTCCCGCTTTCATCTGCATCGGGTGCTGCATGTCCATCTGCGCTCGGAGCGGCCACGTCGTGCCGGTGATGAGCGCGAGCAAGAGCCATCGCATGTCCAGACCTCCTCGAGCCAAAGTCGAACGCGCGCGCCGCTTCCGCGCGGCGCGGACGCACTACGCCTGCGTTGGCTGACTTAGGCTTGAGGCGGAGGAGCGAGCGGTGGAGCGAGGTACGACGTCAGCGCGGCGTGCCGTTCACCTGCTCCGAAGCGGGACGCGGTGCGCAGGGCAATGGCCACCTTGGCCCACGTGGGCGTCGCTGGACCCGCAGTCGGGCACGCGGTCCCGGCGGCGCAGCCGAGCCCCGTGGCATCCTGATGGCACGCCTGATCCGGCGTCTGGGCGACGAGCGCAGCGGACGGCGCCGCGTGCTGGTGCGCCCTGCTTCCATGGTGCGCCGGGTGCATCTCGCAGGGAGTCCCCGCTTGTGCTAGGAGGCTCACGCACATCGGCAAGCCTGTCCCGGTACCAACCACCGAGAGCATCACCGCGAGCGCGACGGCAGCACGAGAGACCATCAGTGCGCCTGGCTTGGCTTCATCATCTGATGATGCTGCTCCGTCCAGGCCTGCATCGAGTCGGCCCATGCCTGCATGCCAGCGCGTTGCGCGTCGGTCAGCACAGCCCGCGCCTGGAGCGCGGACGCGAGCATCGCCCAGTGCGCCTTCCCCATCGCACCGTGTGCCGCCTGGAAGTGTACCTTGATCGCGCTCGTGTCCGGCTTCGGGGAATCGGCCGCCTGCTCGAGCGCCTGCATGTGAGAGTGCGCCTCCGCTTCCGCCGCCTCTCCGGCGCTCCGAGCGGCGTCACGCAGTGCGGTGAGCCGCGTAACCTGGTCGGGAGTGAGTCCCAGCGCGTCTTTGCGGGCCAAGAGGTGCTGCGGCGTGTACAGCATCAGCTTCATCATCCCGGGCCCCATCTCTCGCATCATGGGACCTTGCATCATCTGCGGCATGCCGCCGGGCTGCTGAGCGGCGAGGGGGGCGCACGCGAGCACCACCACGAGCGGCTTCCAGGTCATCGAGCGCGGCTCCTTCGGGGACTGTAGTAATACTACATGGAGTTCCGCCGTCTGAAGCGCCTCCTGACGCTGGGCCTCGGCGCCGCCGCGCTCGGGCGCCCCGCACCCGCGGCCGGCCAGGAAGGGGCGTGGCGCCCGCGGACGATGCCGCTCGTGGGCGCGAGCTACGCGCCTGACCTCGGGCTGGTCGTCGGCGTGGGCGTCGTCCACACACGCTACGCGTTCCGCGCGCTGCCGCCGAGCACGCGCCTCCTGGCGGAGGCCGAGTACGGAAGCGCCGCCGGCAGCTATCGCGCGGAGCTCGCAGGCGAGTTCCGCCGGCCGCTCGCGCCGACCGTGCTCACCGTCGAGCTGCGCGCGTCCGGACTCGAGATGGTCCGGTTCTACGGCTTCCGCAACGAGACCGACGCCTCGCAACCGGACAGCGTATACCGGGTGGACGAGCGGCAATCGTTGTTCGCGCCCGCGGCCACCGTGCCGCTCGCCCCGCGGCTCCGGCTCACGCTGGGCCCGCTCGTGAAGTACGCCCACACCCATGCGGACACGGCCACCGTCCTCACGCGCACCGGACCGTACTACGGCGCGGGCTATTTCCGTCAGATCGGGACGCGCGCGCTCCTCGAGCTCGACACCCGCGACGTGCCCGCCGCCCCTGCCGAGGGCGTGCACGTGCGCTTGATGGGCGAGTGGTACCCTCCCGCCTGGGACGTGGTGAGCCCGTTCGGGAGGGTGTCGGCCGAGGCGTCCACCTATGTGTCGGCGGGCGATCCCCCGGCCGTGACGCTGGCGCTGCGCGCGGGCGGCGCGCGCGTGAGCGGCACGGTTCCGTTGCAGGACATGGTGTACGTCGGGGGCGAGACGACGCTGCGCGGGTACGCCGAGCAGCGGTTCGCGGGACGTTCGGGCGCGTACGCCAACGCCGAGCTGCGGCTCTTCGCGGGTCAGCTCTCGCTGGGCGACGTGGGCGTGTTCGGACTCGCGGATGCCGGGCGGGTCTGGTTCCCGGGCGAGTCGTCCGACCGCTGGCACGCCGCCGCGGGTGGTGGGGTGTGGTTTGCCTGGCGGCACCGGCGGGCCGACACCATCTCGCTCGCCGTGGCGAGGAGCCCGGAGCGCACCGCGCTCTACGTGCGCGCCGGGTTCATGTTCTGAATTACCGTCTCTTCCTGCGATAGAAGGCGCGCGCCTTTGCGCGCCCTCCGCACGTCCGCATGGAGCACCAGCGGCGCCGGCCCGCCTTCGACACGTCGTAGAACATGAGTCGGCAGGTCGGGTTCGCGCACTTGCGCAGCCGGCGGGGATCGCCGCTGGCGAGCAGCTCCGCGGCCGAGCGCGCCACCGCGCCGTACAGCCGCCCGCTGGGGGTACCGGCGGATCGCAGCCGCGTGGCGACCTTGCGGCCGGTGGTGGTGACTTCGCTTACCTCGGGGTCGCGGGCCAAGTGGCGGTTCAACAACAGGAGGAACCCCGCGGGACGCGCTCCCGCCGCCCATGCCGCAAGCCCCCGCCGTAGCGCCTCCCGAAAGGCCCGCAGGCCCGCCGGCTCGGACCCGAGCGACGTCACCCGCACTACGCCGCGTGGCAGCACGCCGGCCGCCTCCGCCCAGGCGGCAACGTCCCCCGCGCCCCCAAGGAGGTCCCGTACCCTGCCATCCGGCAGGATGACGGTGTTCAGAAGATCGACGGCGAGCCGTTCGCCTAGGAAGAGGAAGTCCATCGGAACATAACCACTAAAATAACAGTTTACTGGTTAGCCCGCCAGTCGGGATCACGGCCGGCGGGTGCCTGATCCACACAACTCTCACGGAGGTCGCGCCATGCCCCGCTTCGCGCAGTACACCATCGCCAACGCGCCCGAGCGCTCGAAGCCGCTGCTCGAGCAGGTGCAGAAGACACTCGGTTTCATCCCCAACCTATACGCCACCTTCGCGGAGTCTCCCGCAGTACTAGAGGGATACCTCGCGCTTTCAGCGAGCCTGGACAAAGGGGCGCTCTCTGCGGTCGAGCGGCAGCTGGTCGAGATCGCGGTGAGCACGGAGAACCGCTGCACCTACTGCGTCGCCGCCCATTCCACGATCGCCGGGATGCTCAAGGCGCGGCCGGAGGTCGTGACGGCCGTCCGCACGGGCGCTCCCGTCGGGGACACGAAGATCGACGCCCTCGTCACGTTCGCCCGCGCGGTGGTGCGCGGCAAGGGCTTCGTCCCCGAACCAGCGGCCGCGGCGTTCCTCGCCGCCGGCTACACCAAGGCGCAGCTGCTCGAAGTCGTGGGGCACGTCGGTCTCAAGACGCTCGCCAACTATGTCCACGCCCTAACCGGCGCGCCGCTCGATGAGGCGTTCCGACCGCAGCAGTGGGACGTGCGGCAGCTCAAGGTCGCCTGACAGAGTGCAGGGTCCCAGCTCGGTGCCGAGCTGGGACTCCGATTCACCGCACCACGATCCTGCCCGTCATCGCCGTGCCGTGCACCGCGCAATCGTACTGATAGGTGCCCGCCGCCGTGAACGTGACGGCGTACGTCTGGCCGTTGCCGCTCATGATCGGGCTGCTCGCGAACGAGGTCGACCCCTCCTCAGCTCGCCTTGTGCGAGCTCGATTTTTCCCAGTTGAGGAACAGGAACCCGCCGGGCGCAGCGAGCTTCGGCTCACCCGGGCCGGGCAGGATTTGCAGCTGCAGCTCGTCGATCTTGTTCTTGGAGCAGTCCCAGCAGGCGAGCGCGAAATCGCCGTCCCGCCGCGTGCGCGACAAGAGCATCACGTGCACCATCGCATTGTCGGTGACCAACTGATCGTTCTTGTACAAGTGCCCGAACGCCCACAGTGCCACGGCGCTGTTGATCGTGGGCACGAGCGGGGTGTGCACTTGGGTCACGCCGTGGTAGTAGAGCCCCAGAATCACACCGCCGAAGCGGGGGTGGTGCGGCACGTCCTTCGTCTGCACGCGGTCCAGCACGAGCTTCCAGCGGGCGCCGTCCTGCGTGGTGAACTCGGCGAGTCCATCCACGGAATCGCGCACCGCGCCTTTGTCCCAGGCCGTGAAGCTGAAGGTGCCGGCGCTCGGGATGACGTTGTTCGAGTAGGGCCCGTCCTTGACCTGCGATTCGAGCCCCTCCCGCTCATCGCCGAACTGCTTGAGGATCGGGGCGGCGCTGTCCGGGAACGGGAACGGGCCGGGGAGGATCTGGATCACCGGCCCGCCGCCCGTGACCCGGATCGACTGTACCGTTGCGCGAGCCTCGTGCGTTTCACCCATCGCGCTCTCGCCGTAGCCCGACGAACCGGAGCTCCTCGCCCCCACGACCTTCAGGTGAGTCTCCATGCCCAGCTTCTTGTGCGAATCCTCACCCACAGGGCAGTACACTTCGTACGTCGCGGGCTCGAGGGTGAGCGTGAGAGTGTCGCTCGCGCCCGGCTGAATGACCTCGATCTCCTTTTCGATCCCGTGCCCCTCGACCTCGAAGCCGTGCGGGATGCTCCCGGCGTTGGTGATGCTGAACGTGACCGTCCCTGCCGGGACCGCGGTCTCGGACAACTCCACCTTCCACTCGGACAGCTTCACGGTGATCTGGACCGGGGCGGCCGCGCGCTTCAGGCTCGGCGCCGCGGCGAGCGCCAGCGCCACCACCAGGAGCCCCGAGACGTTTCTGATCGGAACGCCACGCAACTGAGTCATGTGCATCTTCCTCCGGCAAGGGTGTGACGACACAATGGTTCGGTGCCGGAGACCCCCCGCGCCCGGTGCTTATTCCCCCGGGAATAATCCCGCCGCGCGCAGGGTCTGTATCCGACAGGTGGACCGCGCGACCCTGAGGACCGGTTGGATCCCAACGAGCTCGAGCGATTCGAAGCCGTCGTGTTGCCGCATCTCGACGCCGCGTACACGCTGGCGCGGTACCTCATGCGCAGCGATCACGACGCGCAAGACGTGGTGCAGGAGGCCTACCTGCGCGCCCTCAAGTACTTCGGCGGGTTCCGGGGGGGCGGCGCCGCGGAGGACGACGGCCGCGCGTGGCTGCTCGCGATCGTGCGCAATACCGCCTACACGTGGCACCGCCGGTACCGCGCCGACACGCTCGCGACCGAATTCAACGAGGAGCTGCACAGCGAGTCGGCGGCGGAGGAGCACCCGGAGGCGGCGCTGCTCCGCACGGCGGCGCGCGAGTCGCTGCGCGAGGCGCTCGACCGGCTCCCTCCCGAATTCCGCGAGGTGATCGTGCTACGGGAGCTCGAGGGCTTGTCCTACAAGGAGATCAGCGATGTGGCGGGTGTGCCGGTCGGGACGGTGATGTCGCGGCTGTCGCGCGCGCGCAAGCGTCTCCAGGACGCGCTGTGCGCCGAACAGCAGGAGCGTTGACATGACCCATCCCGTCCTCGAAGAGCAGCTGGACGCCTACCTCGACGGCGAGCTCGCGGCGGTGGATGCGCGCGAGCTGGAGGCGCACCTGGCCGAGTGCGCGGACTGCGCACGCTTCCGGGAGGGACGAGTCGCGCTGCGCGCGGCGATCGCCGCGCGCGTCCCGGCGTTGCAGGCCCCGGGCGCGTTGCTCGACCGCGTGCGCGCGGCGCTGCGCGCGACCGCGGAGCCGAGGGCGTCCCGCCCCGCGTGGCGCGCGCTCGCCCTCGCCGCCTCCCTGGCGGCCGTCGCGCTCGGCAGCTGGCGACTCGCGCTGTGGCGCGCGGCCGGCGATACGCTCACCGACGAGGTGCTCACGAGCCACGTACGCTCGCTCATGCCCGGTCACCTCACCGACGTGCTCTCGTCGGACCAGCATACGGTGAAGCCGTGGTTCAACGGCAGGCTCGACTTTTCGCCTCCCGTGTACGACTTCGCCGGACGGGGATACCCGCTCCTCGGAGGCCGGCTCGACTACCTGAACGGGCGGACGGTCGCCGTCCTGGTGTACGGCCGGCGCCAGCACGTGATCAACGTGTTCCTCTGGCCGGCCGCGCGCGGCGCGCCAGCCGGTCCCGCTGCCGCGACTCGCCAGGGATACCACCTGCTCCACTGGACGGCGACGGGGTACGCGTACTGGGTGGTCTCCGATCTCGGCGTCCCCGAGCTCACGGACTTCACCGGCCTGCTCGCGCGAGCGGACACGGCCGCGGCGCAGTCAAAATGAAAGCGGGCCCCGCCGTCTTCGGAGCCCGCTTGCCGTTCGCCCGTCGCGCACCACCTCCTTCTTAAGGATCGTGTGGGGGAGGTCCCCTCTGGAGCCGGTCGTTCATCCGCCGCATCATCTCCTGCCATCGCGTGCGCTGCGCCGGCGTCAGTTGCGCCGCGATCTCACTGTCGACCGCCCCCCCGGCGGGCCAGCGAACTCGCCGGCGCCGCCGCGCCAGCGGCCACGGCCCGAACCGGCGGGAGCGGTCGAACTGGTCGAGCTTCACGAGCGCGAGGAGCAGCGCATCCTGCGACCCCACATACGGAGCCACGAGCTGTCCCAGTGCTTCGTGATCACCCGCCAGGACGCGCGCCACGAGCGCGGACTCTTCCTCTGCGGACCGCGCCTCTCCCGGCCTCCCCGGTGGGCTGTCCGAGTCGGGGGGGAGGGGAGACACGGCTCTCATGGTGGGGAATACGAACGCGGGGGCGTGGGTGCTGACGCGCTGATGAACTCTGACCAGCGGCGGGAGTATACGAAGGGCACTCTGACCCCCAAGGAGCATCGGATGCGTTTCGCCTTCGCGGGCAGCGTCGGCGCCGTCCTGCTGGCCGCGTGCCCGCCGCCGGGCGGCGGTTTCCGCCAGGCGCCCGGCGGTGTCGATCCCGTCGCCACGCGTTACATCAACCCGGGGACGCTCGCCGCGATCCCGGGCTTCACCCACGCGGTGCGCGTGGGAATGACCGTGTACGTGTCCGGTGAAGTCGCCCTCGACAGCCTGGGCCGGCTCGTCGGGCCGGGCGACGTGAAGGCCCAGGCCGCCCAGGCATTCGCGAACCTGGCCACCGTGCTGCGGATCGCCGGCGTCGGGCCCGCCGACGTCGCGAAGCTCACGGTCTACGTCGTGAGCGCCAAGCCCGGGGACGTCGAACTGATCCGCGCCGCTGCGCCTGATTTCTTCCCGGAGCGGAACCCGCCCGCCGGAACGGTGGTGGGCGTGGCGACGCTGCCGCGGGACGGCTTGCTGATCGCCGTGGATGCGACGGCCGTGGTGCGGGCGATGTTCCGGCCCCTGGACGAGCGGGACCGCCGCAACCGACCCTAGCCGACCCCGCTGACGCTTCCTAAGTTGCTGCGTGAGCCTCGACCTGACGGAGCGTCTGCTCCCGCTCACGGTCGCGGCGCTCGCAGCGCTGGGCTTCACGCCCCGGCCGAGTGCGCGGCCGCTACCGCCGTTCCGCTGGCACCTCCCGGCGGACACGGCGGAGCGTGCGCCCCGCGGGTTGTTCGACTCGGCGGACCCGATCGAGATCACGCTCGCCGCCGATTTCGACGCCGTCGCGAAGGACCGGGGAACGGAGAAGCGCGTCCACGCCGGCGTGCTGTCGTACGGGTCGCCCGCGGGCGACACCGTGTCGCTGAACGTGCAGCTGCACACGCGCGGCCACTTCCGGCTGCGTAGCTGCGAATTCCCGCCGCTCAAGCTCGAGTTCGACCGGACCGGCGCCGCCCACACGCCGTTCGCGCACCAGGGAAGCCTTAAACTGGTGGTGCAGTGCCGCGGCAGCCGCGCCTACGCCAATTACCTGCTCGAGGAGTACCTCATCTACCGGGTCTACAACCTGCTGACGCCCCAGAGCTTCCGCGCGCGCCTCGCGCGCGTCGCCTACGTGGACCCGAGCGGGAAGAAAGCGCCGGCGACTCGGTACGCCTTCTTCCTCGAGGACGACGACCGCATGGCGCGGCGCAACCACACGCACGTGCTCGAGCAGAAGGGGGTCAGTCAGGGGGAGACCAACTTCGACCAGACGGGCCTCGTCACCGTGTTCCAGTACATGATCGGGAACACGGACTTCGCGTTCACCGCGCTGCACAACATCGTGCTCATCAGCGACAGCGCCGGCGTCGTGTATCCAGTCCCTTATGACTTCGACTGGTCCGGCGTGATCTCCGCGCCCTACGCCCGACCTGATTCCCGCCTCGGCATCGCCACCGTCCGCATCCGGACCTACCGCGGCACGTGTCGCACGCCGGACGACTTCGCACCCCTGTTCGCGCGGTTCAACGCCGCGAAGGACTCGATTTACGCGCTGTACCGCGGCCAGCCGGACCTCGAGCCGAAGCGGGTCGAGCAGGCGCTCAGCTACTATGATGAGTTCTACCGGACGATCAATGAGCCCCGTCGGGCGAAGCACGAGCTCATCGACGGGTGCCGCGAAAGCTGACCGTCTTGAGCGAGCTCCGCTGGCACGTTCCGAGCGCCGCACGCCTGGAGGAGCTGCTCCGGTCCTCGCTGCCGCTCGGGCTGCGCAGCGGACCGCCCCGGCTGAGCTTCCATCGCGAGCTCTACTGCGACACGCCGCAAGGCGACCTGCGGCGGCGCGGGGTGCGCTGTTGCATCCGGTTCGACGTGGAGGACCGCCGCTGGCTCGCGCTCGACGGGCGCGACGGCGCCGTCCACTGCCAGGCGCGGGTCACGGAGCTAGAGCCGCCGGACATCCTGCTCGGGGCATCGGAGCCGGCGCGACGGCTCCGGGCTCTGGCAGATCCGTCGCGGCTCGAACCGCAGGTGGAGCTCGACGTGGACCGGCGGCTGCGCGTCGCCCACTTCCCGGCGCTGCCCCTCTCGCAGTTCGTCTTCGCGTACGACAGCGTCACGGTGCGCGGCGGGGGCGGGACGCCGGTGTTCCACGAGCTCGTGCTGTGGCGGCGGCCGTGGGCGCTGCTGCCGCTCGCGCCCGTCGCCCGGGCAGTGGCGCGACGGTACGGCATCGCCGCGGCGTCGGTCGCGCGCGCCGAGCGGGCAGCGGGGCTGCGGCACACGCCGGAGGGAGCGGATCAAGCCGTGCCCGGCGCCGGGCGGCAAGTGGCGGTGCTGGCGCTCGCGCACGGGCGCATGGCGTTGTGCCGCGCCGGCACCGAGCTGCGGCTCCCCACGGATGATGGAGGCGGCGAGGACGCCTGCCGCCGGGCGTTGCGCCGCGCGTTCGGCCATGCGGAGGCCGAGGTCCGGCTCCTGGGTGTCGTGCCCGCGGCGGAGGCCCCCCCCCGGCCGGCCATCGAAGTCTGGCTCGCCCGACGGCTGCGCCGCGACCTGTCCGCGGCGCCGCCGGGTGGCATCCAGTGGTTTCCACCGGCCGAGATCGTCGTGCGCGTCGGTTCGCCGGTGCTGCGGGAGCCCGTGACCCTCGCCGCCCTCGCGGTGGCGGCGCGCTCCGAGCTCGTGCCGGAGTGGTCCGCGGCGCCGCTCGAGCCGCCGCAGTCAGCCCAAGTTCCCGGCGACGACGGCAGCCGGCTGACGCTCAGCGAGCTCCGCGTGCCCCAGCTGCCGGCGCGCGCCCTCGAGGCCGCTGCCCCGGCGCCGGAGCAGTTCATTAACGCGCACTTGAGCTCGCTCGAATTCATCGCGCGCGTGCTCGCGCTCGCGGAGGACCCGGGTACACCGCTCGGCGCGCGCCTCCGGTTTCTGGCGATCGTCAGCAGCAACCTCGACCACTTCTTCATGGTCGAGGTGGGTGCCCTGAAGCACGAGGTCGCGGTGGGTATCGGCGACCGGTCTCCGGACGGGCTCACGCCCGCCGAGGAGCTCGATGCGATCGCCGTCCGCCTCCACCCGCTCGTCGCGCGGCAGTACCGCGCGTTCCGCGACCTCGCGCAGGGCGACCTCGCGGCGCACGGGATCCGGATCCGCGACTGGAGCGAGGTCGCGCCGCAGGAGCAGGGGCTGCTCGACCGCCGTTTCTCCGAAGAGATCGCGCCCCTGCTCACGCCCAAGGCGCTCACCCGCGCCCCAGGCCACCCGTTTCCGCACGGTGGCGACCGGCGGCTGAGCCTTGCGGTCACCCTGCGGGACACGCCGGACGGCGCCGTGCACTTCGCGGCTGTCGAGCTGCCACCGGCTCTGCCCCGCTTCCTCCCGCTCGCGGACGGCGGCGCCATCCTGGTCGAGGGCGTGGTGCGCGCCCGGCTCGCGGCGCTGTTCCCCGGCCGGGACGTCGTGGAGGCTCACGCCTTCCGAGTCACGCGCGCCGGGGACATCCAGCTCGACGACCTGGCGACCGCGAGCTTCCTGCAGGCGGTGGCGGAAGAGGTGCGGCGGCGACCGTGGGGCCCCGTGGTGCGCCTCGAGGTCGAGCGCACGATGCCCCCGGCGCTGCGCGAGCTGCTCCAGCGCGAGCTGCGATTCGAAGAGAGCAGCCTCCAGAGCGCGCTCGGACCGTCCGACGTGTACGAAGCCCCTGGGCCGCTCGACCTCGGCGCGCTCGGCGAGCTCGCCGCGTGGCCCGGGCACAGCGGGTCGAACTATGCTGACATCATCGCGCGCGATCCCTTCGCCGGTGAACCGTCCGTGTTCGACGCCATCGACCGCGGCGACGTCCTGGTGCACCATCCGCACGACTCCTTCGCGGCGAGCTTCGAGCGCTTCATCGCCGAGGCGGCGGACGATCCCGCCGTAGCGGCGATCAAGCTCACGCTGTACCGCCCGGGAGGACCGTCGGCGATCGGTGAGGCGCTGCGCCGGGCGGCCGCCGCCGGCAAGGACGTGTCGGTGTTCGTCGAGCTGAAGGCGCGCTTCGACGAGCAGCTCAACATCGGCTGGGCCCAGAGCCTCGAAGCGGCAGGCATCCACGTCCTCACGGGACTCGCGACCCTGAAGACGCACGCGAAAATCGCGCTGGTGGTGCGGCGGGTCGGGGACGGCGGTCGTACCCGCCGCTACGCGCACATCGGCAGCGGCAACTACAATCCCGACACGGCCCGGATGTACACGGACCTGGGGTTGTTCACGGCCGACACCGCCATCGCGGAAGACCTGCACCGCCTCTTCAACGAGCTCACGGGCTCGGCGCGGCCGCCCCAGGCCGACTTTCGGCGCCTCCTCGTCGCGCCGACCAACATGCTGGACCGGTTCCTGGCGCTCATCGCCCGGGAGGCCGACCACGCGCGGCGGGGGGAGGGCCGCGGCGCTCGGATCCGCGCGAAACTCAACGGCCTCGCCGACGCGACCATCATCCGGGCGCTGTATCGCGCCTCCCAGGCCGGTGTGGCCGTCGAGCTCGTTGTGCGCGGCACGTGCATGCTGCGGCCGGGCGTCCCCGGACTCTCCGAGCGGATCCGCGTGGTGAGCCTGCTGGGACGGTTTCTCGAGCACGGCCGGATCTATCACTTCGCGAATGCGGGCGAGCCGGAGTACTACATCGGATCCGCCGACTGGCGCCCGCGCAACCTGCGGCGGCGCGTCGAGGTGATCACGCCGGTACGCGATCCTGCGGCGCGCGCGCGCCTCGACGGCATCCTCGAGCGGGAGCTGGCGGATGCCACGGCCTGGACCCTCGAGTCGGACGGATCGTATTCACGGCGGGCCGATCCGCCGGCTAGCGCGCCTCCGCGGCGCACGGGTAGCGCAACCAAAACCCCCGCGACGCGTATCTGAGGAGAAAAGGAACCAGGAGGCCCCACGCAAGCCCCCACCACCATCCGCACTGCCGAGACGTGGCATCCCTCGCCGGTCAATGGGAAGGATCGTACTCGAGCGCTGCGACCGGTCGCAGTGGCAGCATTTCCTTCACGCTCACTACACATGAGGACTCGGCCTACGGCGACGTCGTGATGATCCCGCGCGGCTTCGGCCGCCCGCTCCAGGCGTGGGGCGGCGCTCCGGCAGCGGGGGGCGCAGGGGCCCCCGGGGCCGTCGCCCCGGCGCAGCCTCACTCCCAAGTGTTGACCATCAGCTTCGTGCGCGTGGCCGCCGGGCGGGTGAGCGGCACGCTCGCGCCCTACGCGGATCCGGAGACTGGCGCCAAGCTGTTCACGACGTTCGAGGGGCGGATTTCCGGAGACACGATCACGGGTGGCTACACGACGCATGTCGCCGGCGCCGGGGGGGCGGGGGGCGCCGCCGACACGCAGACGGGGGAGTGGACTGTGACGCGCCGGAAGCCGTAGGCCAGGGGGCTCTACAGCGTCACCGTCTCGCCGTCCCCTGCCGGCGTCACGCTCCACCCGTACCGCGCCCGGATCGCGTCGGCGAGCGCGGCGGTGCCGTCTGGCTCACCGTGCACCAGATACGTCTTCCGGGGCGCGGTCGCGAACCCGCCGAGCCAGCGCAGGATCTCCTCACAATCGGCGTGGGCTGAGAGCGCGTCGATCCGGGCCACGGTGGCCCGCACCGGCACGACCTGCCCGAGCATCTTGAGCTCGCGCGCGCCGTCCTCGAGCGCGCGACCGCGCGTCCCCTGCGCCTGGAATCCGACGAGCAGCACCGTCGTCCCCGGATCTGGCAGGCGTTGCGCCAAGTGGTGCAGGACCCGGCCCCCCGCGGCCATCCCGCTCGAGGAGACGATGATCGCCGGCCCGCGCACCGCGTTGATGGCTCGCGACTCCTGCTCGGTCCGCGCGATGTGCAGCTGCTCGGGCGTGAGCGGCTGCTCGCCGGCCCCGAGCGCCCGGGCCATCTCGGCGTCATAGTCCTCCGGATGGCGTCGGTAGATCTCGGTCACCTCGATCGCCATCGGGCTGTCGAGG
>WNGP01004945.1_pt1 | contig 14392 bp, 11 predicted proteins | sample 5407671 | NCBI WGS metagenome assembly WNGP01 (sample SAMN13153381, study PRJNA577476) | soil metagenome | isolation source: 40 cm soil or saprolite under Garry oak tree replicate 2 | place: USA:California | collected 2016-06-15 | reverse complement strand
CTTACATCATAAGCCATGAAGTCCGCCACATCATCCTGCGACATTCCTGCAATTGCATATGTTATGATTCGTCCTGTCCAATCGTGCAGCCGCTTGCGCAATTCCAGGCAGCCTGCACTATCAGCGTTCAATATTAGCGTCGGCCGGAAAGGCCAATCGCCCTGCATATCCATGCCGCGTATAAAATGTTCAAAGGCTGCCAGATATGCCGCGTAGTCGGCAAAGAACTCTGGATGCTCAAATTCAATCGAAGTTACTACCGCCAGGCGCGGGTGATAGTGCCAGAAATTGTTATTGAACTCATCCGCCTCATTTACAAAGTACTGGCTTTCACCGATACGGTAATTGGTACCGAATTCTGGGACGATCGCGCCTATCTCACAGGTTGGGTCAAGCCCCGCATGCACAAGCATGAGCGCAAGCATTGCTGTCGTAGTCCCCTTGCCGTGCACCCCGCTGACCGAGAGCACACACTCGCCCAGCATCCACTGTCCCAGCATTTCTTGCCATGTCATGACCAGCATTCCGCGGGCCCTGGCTGCGACCAGCTCAGGATTATCAGGATTGAAGGCCACAACCGCCGGAACGTAGATCAGGGCGTCAGCATTGCACAGGTGCTCGGGACTATGCCCAATTTGTACCGCTACTCCCTGCTGCTCCAGCATATTCGTCGTAGCCGACGCGGATTGGTCACAACCTGTCACGCTGGCACCTCCCAGCAGCGCCATCTGCGCCACTGCTGAAATTCCCTGGCCACCAATACCCATGAAATGCAGCCGCGCGTTCTTCAGTACTTTGTATCCTGCTTCGTTCATTTTCTTACTTTTGCAATTTTTACGACTTCCGCTGCGATCTCCTGCGTCGCGTCCGGCTTCGCGAATGATCTCGCCGCGTTTGCCATTGTTTCTAAAAGCGTAGATGATGCCAGTATAGATTTAACATTTTCTATAAGTACCCGCGGCTTCAGGTCACTATCCTTAATCACCTGGGCCGCTTTGTTACGCCCAAACATCTCCGCGTTTGCCTCTTGTGGCGAACTACCGATCGCCGGTGGCAGCGGCACCAGAACGCTCGGCTTGCCTAACACCGCCAGTTCGCTCAGAGTAGAGGCTCCTGAGCGACAGAGCACCAGGTCCGCTGCCTGCAGTGCCAGGGGCATCTCCTCGTTCAGGTAGGTCACCAGCCGGTAACGCCCTCTCAATGCCTCGTCCTGCTCTGCCAGCACCCTTTCAGTTAGCGCGCGAGTTTCGTTATACAACTCCCTGCCACTGATCTGTAGCACCTGGCAGAATGCCAGCAGGCCTGGTAAAGCCTCACCTACCGTTTGATTCAAATGCCTTGCTCCCTGGCTGCCGCCGGTAACGAGCAGCAGCGGCACTTCACCCGCCAACCCCAGCGCCTGGCGTGCCTCCTGCGGGGGCGTCTGGCCTACATCCAGCATAGCTTGCCGTAACGGATTGCCCATTTGCAGCGTCTTGCGCGCCGGAAAGTAGGCCAGTGAGCCGGCAAATGCCACCGAGATACGTGTCGCCAGTGGCGCTACAAGTCTGTTCGACAGGTTCGGCGGCACATCTTGTTGGTGCATCAACAGTGGCACCCCATTGAACCGCGCTGCCAGCCCTGCCGGAACTGCTACATACCCTCCACTCGTAAAAACTACGCCTGGACGGAACTTGCCTACAATGTTGATCGCCTGTATCATGCCCAGTGGTACGCGTATCACCCCTGTAATCGTCTGCCACGAAATGTATCTCCGTAACTTTCCGGCTTTGACAGTAGCCAAGCGAAAACCCGCCGCAGGCACGATTTCGGTCTCCAGACCGTCATCGCTGCCGAGAAACAAGACCTCCGCCTGGTACTTTTCACGCAACTGCATTGCTACTGCCAGCGCTGGATATATGTGACCTCCGGTACCTCCGCCTGATACAAGCACTCGCATACTATTCTCGATGTTCTCAGTTTCTCCTTCCGTAACTATTCAGATCTCCTTTCTCTTGCGCCGCCGCAGGCGGCGGGGTGAGGGAGAAAGGCGGTCCCTGGAAGCCCCCCAGGCTTCCTTGCCCCGCACCCCGCCAAGGGGCCTTGCAGGCCCCTTGGAACTCCCTGCTGAATAGTTACCTCCTTCTTTAGTAGGGGAAGCCGGGAACCTTGCTCTCCTCGCTTACCCCAATGAATTTTGACGACCAAAGGCGGTAATCGAGCTGCAAGGAGGACGAGGGCGACGCAAGCGTCCCCTCCCCGCATCCGCACCACCCCCACCCCTACGCGAAGTCCAGGTGCGCACCGGCTCCTCAAGCGGCCTCAGCATAAACCTACCCCTGAAAGCACCACCCCCCACCCCTACACGGTAAACTGCCATTTTTGGTTGTCAAGGTTCTAAACGACGTAGACATTTTTCTTAACACGCTTCTTGCGCAGTGAAAGCGCCGGCGACTCAGGCTCCTGAATATAGCGTGAGATGTTCAGCAGCACGCCTACAGCCGCCAGCGATACAACTAGCGATGATCCACCAAAGCTGATAAAGGGTAACGGCACTCCCGTGTAAGGAATCGTCCCCGTATTCGCTCCGATATTGATCAAGGCCTGTAATACTAGCCAGGTGGTGATACCCGTCGCCAGTAACGACCCGTACAGGTCCGGTGTGCGCCTGGCGAGCCGGAATCCCCGGAAAGCTAAAAACAAAAAGAGTATCACGATAATGGCGCAACCTACAAAACCCAGTTCTTCGCCAATAATTGGAAAGATCGAATCGGTGAAGGGAAAGGGCAGATAGCCAGTCTTCTGACGGCTAGCTCCTAAACCTAAACCGAACCACCCTCCCGACCCCAATGCCAGTAATGCCTGGTACAATTGCAAATTGATGCTGGTAATATCCTTAAACGGATGCAAAAAACCCGCTATACGATAATAACGATAACTACTAAACGCCTCTTTTAAGAAAATCAACCCACCACAAGCCATCGCCAGTAAGAACTGTGCAATATTAGCTCCCGCTGTGAAGAACATTGCCGTAGCGAAACCGGCAATAATGATGGCGGTGCCTAAATCGTTCTCTAGCAACACCAGGCCTAACACGATCCCAACCAGGATAATGAATGGGGCAAGGCCATAGAGAAATGTCCCCACCTCTTTCCCTTTACGCGCCAGCCAATCAGCAATATAGAGTGCCAGCACCAGCTTAGTCAGTTCGCTTGGCTCAAACGAAAAGAACGAGCCGAAGGCGAGCCAGCGTGAAGCTCCATACACATTCACGCCGAACTTCAGCACTATCACCAGCAGCGGCAGTATAATCAGCATCCCGGGCAACGAGAAACGCCGCCATTGGCGATAGTCTACGCGCATCGTTACCAACAGCGCTACCAGGCCCAGCAGCGTCCATATCAGTTCGCGCTGAAAGTAGTACGACGCGTCGCCCTGGTTACGCGCAGCCTGGAATGAACTCGCGCTATAGACCATCACGATACCGATGCATAACAAAGCCAGCACGATGATCAATAGCCATGCATCGATCTTTCCCGCGACACGCGGCAGGCGCATCTCCAGTTCGGCAAGTTTCTGCTGCTCTTCCTCCGTGACGCCCTGTATCGACGCTGCCTTCTGCTTTGTCTCCTGGATGGTTGCTGGCCAGCCTCCCTGCGCCGGCGGGTCTTGCTGTGGCGTTTGCACCGATTTCAGGCGCCAGTCCGCCATGCCACTGCCGGAAGCTACATTCTTTGTTTCTAACCGCGGGAGATGTTTGCGCGGCATCGCGCGCATGCCAGGGCTCATCGATCTTTCTCCAGCGGCGTAGAACGTATAAGGGCGCGTTTGCTCGCCCTTGCGAGACTTCCCGCCTCTCCTGGGCACACTCGATTGAGCTCCCACATCACGTCTTTGCTCGGCAGATTCCAATGCCGGAGAGCGCATGTAGGGCCCAGCTTGATCGCGCATTTGCGTCCTTTCAGGTCCCTTCTTATTCGGTTGTTTGCGCATACCCCGTGCCATGAAATTTATGCCCCTACAGACTTGACATAGAACAAATTTTCCAGTATACTTACCCTTGCGAACCATATGAGACAGGCGCCCGTACGCGTGTGGCGGAGGTACACCTGTATGGGTGCCCCCTGCTGCATCCAGGGATGGCGTAGAAACCTGAAGACTTCCCTGCCACGCAACAGAGGCTCCTGGACAAATACTTTCCGACAAGTTCACGGAGGACACCAGGAAAATCCTCTTGCGGGAATCCCTACAAATCCCTTCGTACTCATCCTTCGTTCGCACCCCGTACCGGCTGTTCTCGCATCATATTCAAGACTTGTTCAAGGTCCGTTTCACTCAAAGGCACATCTGCGGCACGCAAACGCACCTGCTGTAGATCAACTGCTTGTACACCTTGAGTTTGCACCAGTTGGCTCCAGGGATCATTGATTAGCAGGGACGATCCCTTATGGTCGCCTATCGATCCCTCCTGCTCTTCCGTCACTCCCTGGTGCCCGGCCGCCTGAAGCTGCATGTCTATTGATTGTATACCGAGTAATGTTCGCCAGGCTTCACTCAGCTCGGGCTCCTGCTCTACCTGGTTGTCAAGAGCGTGAGATTTTTTTGCTTCTTCGTCCTCTGATTGCATCTCTATGCTCCAATCAGTGAATAACCTTATTTCTAATACTCATTTTGCCCGGTCAGGCGGAATCGCATAGTACCACATCAATTGTTGCGCGACCGTGTGCCAAAGTGGAGCCGCTGCCGTGCTGCCATAAATTGCAACCTTTGGTCGATCTAATTTCACCAGGATCACAAACTGCGGATTGGAGGCAGGAATAAAACCTGCCACGGAGGCCTCAGTTTCATCGGCTGAGAGACCCTGCGTTGTCGCCGTTCCCGTCTTGGCTGCAATGCTGTATCCAGCGACCTGCGCCGGCTGCGCAAAACCATGCACAGCAGACTGCACCAGCATTTCTGTTAATAACTCAGCCGCGTGGGCGCTGATCACACGTCGCTCGGGCCTCGGCTGAGTTGTCACAACATGCCCATTGTTGTTGATAGCGGCTACCATGTAGGGATGCATCATCACACCGCCATTGGCGATCGCCTGGTAGGCCATCGCCACCTGCAACGGCGTCGCCAGGATACTCTGCCCAAAAGCCTGCCGGGTCAGGTCACTCACCGTCCAGCCCTGGTAAGCAGGCGAACGGTACGATCCCGCAGCCTCAGGACCATCGATACCGCTGGGCTGGCCAAAGCCGAAACGTGCCAGGTAAGGATAGTAGCGGTTCGCCCCGAGAATATTGTGTGCTACATACGCTGCCCCAACATTGGCGGAGTGTATGAGCACCTGCGTCATCGACTCGGTGCCGTATGCCTTGAGCTCCCAGTTGCACACTGCAGGCGCATCGCTAAAGGTCATACACCCAGGATCATCCAGCGTCGTAGCAGGAATGATAAGCCCTTGATCGAGCGCCGCTGCCATCGTAACTACCTTCATCGTTGAGCCTGGCTCATAGGCGCAGTACAGTGCCGGGTTGAAGAAAACCTCTTCGCTTCCCAGGCACCCCTCCTGAGAGGCAAACTGGCCGTAATGGTTGGGATCGAACGTTGGTTCGCCCGCTAGAGCTACTACTGCGCCTGTGCGTGCATTAATTACCACCACGGTACCGCTATCGGCCTGTAATTGCTTTACTGCACCCGTCAGAGCTGCCTGCACCATGTACTCAATCGTACTGTTGATGGTCAGCGTCAGGTTTGCCCCGTTGATGGCAGGTTGCTCATTCGTGGCTCCCAAATCCAGCGGATTGCCCTGCAAGTCTGTTTCTGCTGTGATGCTCCCGGGCTTCCCCTCCAGCAGTGAATCGTACTGCCCTTCAATGCCATAGTTGCCGTGGTTACCGGCGTCATTCTGTGTGACAAAGCCCAGTATTTGCGCCGCTAGATTCCCACCTGGATAAGTACGCCACGTCCGTGGTTGCAGGAACACATCCGGCAGTTGCAACTCATGCAGTTGCGCGCTTTGGGATGGGTCGATGGCAACCGCAATACGCGCTGTAGGTAGTCCACTGGCAAAAGCGCTCTGCAACTTCTCGAGCGAAACTTTTGGTAATACCCGGTGTAACGTGTTGATGAATGCTGCCAGTTCGCTTTGCGTGTTATCGGGATGATCCACCGTGAATTGTAGTGGCTCGACGTAGACATCGTCACGCACGATATTCGTGGCCAGAATATGACCCTGGATGTCGTAGATCAGACCGCGCGGCGCATCCAATACTGCATTTTGGATGTGCTCTTTGTTAGCAAGCTGCGCCAGTTTGTATCCGCTCTGAGATTGAAGCACCTGCCAGTAATACAATCTTACCAGCAGTATCGCCATGCCGAGGCAGACCAGCAAGAAAATGAACATTTGCCGGTGACGTGCTCGCCGCAATTCTGCGTTCATTTTCTTGCCTCCTTTCCTCAGATACTGACTGGCTAAACGACTTTCCAAAACCGGATAAGAGAGGATGGAAGGGACATCCCGCGTCCTGTTTAAGGAAGGCGGCCCCTGGAACTCCGGCTGGGTTGAAGATGTGGTACAACCAGCACCTTCACAGTTTTTGGAACCGCAGGAACCAGGCCCATAGACCGTGCAAGTGCAGCTATGTAGACGGGCGATTGCTCCTGGGCGATCTGGTAGAGCAGATCCTGGTTCTCACGTTGCAATAACGCCTGTTGCCTGTGAAAATTCTGAATTTCCTGGTTCGCGGTCACCGCCTGGCCCAGTTGGGAAAGATAGAGTACAGCCATCAAACCGATCAACAGCACGCTAAATATACTTAAGGCTACTGGCCCCAGGCGAAAAAAAAACGGAGGCAGGTGCCGGCGTCGTTTGGCAGCCAGAGTTGGTTGTTGCCCTGCCATTTGTCGGAGTACATTCTGCTGTCCAGCCTGCATGTGCCGGCCATTCTGCTTTTTACGGCTTAACATCTTCTGCGCTCCTTCGCATTGTGGGGACAACCACTCTGATCGTCCGACCAATCCGACACACATCCGAGATTCGAGAGACCACTATGGGGCCTCTCCGCGACAGGCCCCCACTGATCATCACTTTTACACCGGTCGTTCCGGCGTTGGCGACGATTTCAAGACGTGTGACGCACTACGAGCCAACAACTATTTCAGCGGCCCGCAATTTGGCGCTGCGGGCGCGGGGATTAACTAGAACCTCCTCTTTCGCCGGTGTTACCGGTTTTGGTGTAAGCAAGCGCAAACGTGCCTTGTGATTGCACACACACACAGGTGTACCGGGTGGGCAGATACAATCCATCGCCTCACGCCGCATAAATCCCTTCACCAACCGGTCCTCCAACGAATGAAAAGAGATAATTACCATTCTTCCACCACCCTCTCGCATATTGCCTGACTTCCCTGCACCTAAAACATCCACCATCTGGGGAAGCACTGCTTCCAGGCTCTCCAGTTCACTATTTACTGCTATGCGCAAAGCCTGAAAAACCCGGGTCGCCGGGTGAATCATGCCAGGTCTATACGCTACTCCTGCCGCAGCCAGTCGCGCTAATTGCGTTGTCTGCGTGATCTGGCCACGCGATCTTTCTCGCACAATGCGCCACGCGATCTGGCGCGAGCGGTACTCTTCTCCGTAACGCCAGAAGATATCTGCCAGCTCCTGTTCGCTTGCGTTATTTACCAGGTCGGCGGCGTTTAGCTCCTGCGACCGGTCGAGCCGCATATCCAATGGACCATCTGCGCTGAAAGATAACCCTCGCTGAGGGTCATCCATCTGGTCTGATGAAAACCCCAGGTCCAACAATATGCCATCTACGAAAGACACAAAACCGGCCTCGTCCACGATACGGGCCAGTTCAGCGAAATTCCCGTGTACCAACACTAAACGCCCATCTTGTACCGCGCTAGCCAGGCGCCTTTCTACCCTCGCCAGGGCTTGCGCATCGCTATCGATACCCAGTACCCTCCCGCTTGGAGCAGATCGCTCGAGTATTGCCCCGGTATGACCTCCACCACCTACTGTCCCATCCACATAATGACCGCCAGCGCTCGGCTGAAGAAACTTCAGCACTTCTTCCAGCATAACTGGGATATGGCCTGTTTTCATACATATTCCAATCCGATATATAACCCTGAACACCGCCACTCACGGAATACGTCTCAATAAATGTATTAGAAAGGGCTTCCATTCCCCTGTTCATCGAGTCTCTTCTGGTAATCCTGCCAGGTTGCCCGGTCCCAAATCTCAAAGTGATCGCGCACACCTGCCACTGTTACATTACTATCTAACCCGGCATAGGTCCGTAACTTGGCTGGAATTACCAGCCGTCCCTGCCCATCGAGTTCTACCTCGCTCGCGCTGGGGTAGATACGCCGTTCAAAGTCACGCAGTTCCTCAGTCGTCTTCCCCGCCACCAGCTCAGCAGACTTCTCCTCCCAGCGTTGCATCGTATACACCGACAAACATGTTCCCATGCCTTTACTTATTACAGCACCGTGTTGCAGTTGCCCGCGAAACCTCGCAGGCACTGCCATGCGTCCTTTGGCATCGATTGTATGCTCGTATTCGCCGAGAAACATGTCTGTAGGGCTCCAATTTGCTGTTCCCCCCAGCCTGTGGCCCCTTGCGTGGGTGTGCCCAGAATGTTCTCCCTCACCCTGGCGTGGCACACCTCTTCGCCCCACCCACAGGTCAACGTCGCCACTTCCTGCGAAGTCCTCACCACAATCCCCCACTTCTCCCCACCTGATTATAACATTATTTTTTAGAATGCGAGAAGGGTGTTATCCACCAATTTCTGAAAGACAGGTGGATAACTTGTGGATAACTTGTTACAAGCATTAGCATAATGCAAAGGAAATATGCTCCTAATGCATAGCCCAAACGTCATATGTACAACTATTACCCTCAGAGCTAAATCGTCATCTACTATAATACTACGGATGCACAGTAATGTTTGCTTCTCTGCCTGCTTGATGTGACAAATAGCTCTGCATCAACGTTCTATTAGTACGAGAACTCCGCCTTCAAGCAGGTATTTTGAGGTGTATGGGCAAGAGCATCGCGTGGTTGATTTGGGTCGAGCTAGTGGCAAGTGAGTAGAACGCATATGAGCCAGTGTTTCCGTTGCAGCAAGCTTTGTGAAGCCAATGCCGCATTTTGTGATGAGTGCAGGTCTCTGCTGCCAAATCAACTTCAACAGAGGCCTTTTTCGCACGCCTCGCAGGTGCCTTCATCCACAGCTTCAACCCCTGAAGACACGCCTACCTTACCTGAACACGACGCTGTACAAGGTGATTCCTCTGAGCATACTACCAGCCCTCTACCAATTGTCGAAGCTGATCAAACGCCTCTACCGGCTGCGCTTGTGACCCACGAAGACCTGGTAGAACCTGAAGACACGCCTACCTTACCTGAACACAACAGTGTACAAGGTGATCCCTCTGAGCATATTACCAGCCCTCTACCAATTGTCGAGGCTGATCAAACGCCTCAGCCGGCTGCGCTTGTGACTCACGAAGACCTGGTGGAACAGGCCGTCTCCATGCTCAACGAGGCCGCACAACGCATCGCTGAGGGGGAAGATCCTGCTAAAAGCGATCGTAAAGCTCGCCTTTATTCTCGTGTCTCGCGGTTGAGACCGATTCCTGATATTTCAGCCGATATCAGGCGTGAGAGTACACCCCTCCCTCAAGTTTCTAGCTCCCAGCCAGATGAACCGGTATCGGTATCCAAAAGGGGCATTGAACGCCAGTGGAGCACCGGCGATTCGCCTGGGCAAGTGGACTTCGATGCCGACTTGCCTGACCTCTGGCCCTGGTTCGATGCGGATATCGAAGAAAAAGACAATGACATCTGGGCTGGCCGCACCGACCCTCTTATCTCGCGCCATTTCCCTAATAGCGCCGAATCAGCCCGCATCGAGGAAGAAGATATTCGACGTGCCCGGGCTGAAGGTGTAACAACCGGGCCATACCCTATCTCACCCAGGCATCGTTATCCCCCGCGCATGCGCATCGCCTTTACTGCGCTGGCACTCTTCGCCTTTGTCGCCCTCGCGATTGATGGTGTCCTGCTTGGCTTTACCTTCATCCACCAGCATCATACCGTTGGTACGCCGTCGGGCCCTCCGACACTGATCCTTTCCCAGAATTCGGCAACCATTGGTCAAACAATCCAGTTATCCATCCAACATTTTACGTCCTTGACAAGTGTTGCCCTGACGCATGATATACAGGAGCCTATCCAGGTCAATCAAGGTTCTTCTCTGGTCAAAATCAACTCATCAGGTTGGGCGAAAGTGGCTTTAGTCATTACTAATGATTGGGATCCAGGTTTCCACTTGATCGTTGCTGAAGATGTAGCCACGCATTATACCGCCAGTGCCACGCTGCAAATTACTGGAGGAAGCCCGATGCCCCCGCCGCACCTGCTAATCGACACCAGACCTCTCAATTTGGGGTCTGCAGTTATAGGCGCGAATACCATTTATCATTTCAAGTTAACGAATAGTGGGGGTGGCTCTATCACCTGGTCGGCCAGCAGCCATCAATCGTGGCTGTTGGTCGCGCCCAGCCAGGGCATATTTAATGACAGTCAAGTCATCTCAATCGCCGTCCAGCGCGTCGGTCTCAAGCCTGGAGATTACAAGGGCGACCTGGCCTTCTCATCGAATGTCAGTCCCACTGAACATGTTGAAGTTGATATGGCCGTGCAGCCTTTGCCTCCCAATGCCGGGCCCGTGATAGCCTTATCGCCGGCCCTGCTCTCGTTCACAGCAATCGACGGCCAATCGAATATAAGTGCACAAAGTCTGACCATCAGCAATCCCGGTTCGCGCACCTTATACTGGTCGCTTACCAGCAATAACCCGGCAACCGCAACCACTCAGTCGTCGCTTTTGCATGCACTCGGTCCCGGTGGCAACTGGTTGAGTGCTACTCCTACATCAGGAATAGTTGCTCCTGGCGCAACCAGTACTATCCAGGTTATAGTGAACAGCCAGAGTGTGCTTCCCGGCGTATACATAGGTACGCTGCTGTTCACGGCTACAGCAGGCAAACGCTGTCGAGGGCCAGAGCAACCCGGGCAATCAGGCTTTGAGCTTGAATGCCACCGTCAGTTGCGCAGGAACCGCCGTCAACTGGTGGACTTCCTCGACGCCTTCCTGGTTGACGGTCACACCCTCCAGGGGTCAGTTGAAAGGCACAGCCAGTACTGTTGTATCTTTCAGCGTCAATACAGGTGGCCTGGCACCAAACACATATACCGGTGCTATCTCTTTTGTGACAGGGCAGGCTACGCAAACAGTCATTGTACAACTATTCGTGCAATCTTCGCCTGCGCCTGCTGAGCCTGTTATGGGAGCCTCGCCGCTCAGTCTCAATTTTAGCAACACGCGGGGACTGCCCAATCCTACGGGCCAGGTGGTTACCATCACCAACAACGGCAGTAGCCCGCTCAGGTGGAATACGAACATCAATCTTTTGGCCGGAAGTTGGTTAGGCGTCGCACCGTCAGGGGGGACTGTTGCCCCGGGACAAACCGGGCAGGTAACAATCAATGTGAATACCGCTCAATTGATCCCCGGCAACTATATAGGGCAGGTTATCCTCAACGGGTACGATGCGAAAGGTCATATCGCACCCGGCAGCCCACAGACGGTCACCATCAACCTGGTGATGCAACCCCCCTGTGCCATTTCACAGCCATCAGCGGGTTCTCTTTCTTTTAGTGCTGTGCAGGGGACTGCAACAGGTCTTACACCGCAAACTGTGATGTTCACAGGAACCGGTAGTTGTGTCTGGCCGGTGACGTGGAGTACCAAAGTCGCACCTGCTGCCAGCTGGCTTACGCTTACACCCGCTTCTAATAGTATTAAGGGCACCGGTCAGTCTGGTAGCATCAGCGTTGCTGTCAGTATCGCCGGGCTGCCTGCGGGGACATATAGCACACAGGTCACCCTCTCTGCAGCCGACGCTTCCGGTGCACCCACACAGGGTAGCCTGGAAACATTCTCCGTGGCACTCTCGATCCTTCCACCCCCCTGTGCACTGTCACCGTTACCTGCAAGCCTTGCGTTCGCAGTCGCCCAGGGACAAACTGCCTCTACGCAGAACGTCCCGTTGAGCGAAGCGGGAACGTGTGCGCGTCCTGTCTCCTGGACTGCGACCGCAGACGCAGCTAGCAGTTCCTGGCTCGTACTTACGCCTGCATCCGGCACAGATAGTGGAAGCGGCAGTACTCTGAGTGTGAACGTGAATACTACAAGTTTGATACCCGGCACATATTCTGGAACGATCTCTATCAGCGCTACTGACAGTGCCGGAGTTGCAGTGTCAGGCAGTCCACAAACTATCCCCGTGACCCTAACCGTGACGGGCTTTACTATCAGTGGATCCATCGTCGCTTGCTCAGGCCCTGCGCCCACTTGCACCACCTCGCAACCCTTGTCAGGAGCTACGGTGGCATTGATGAGCGGCAGCACTACGATTATGACTGTCGTGGCTAACGCATCAGGCAATTTCTCCCTCCCGAACGTTGCGCCTGGTACCTATATCATCTCCGCCAGCGGAACCGATAGCAACAATAATCCCTACCATGGAAGTACTACGGTCATCGTGACAGGCGATACCACTGGTGTCAGTGTCAATACCTTTCCTGGGTAGAGCGTAGATCCATCCCCGTGTTCCCTTGCCAGCTGTTCCACAATGTGCCTTAATGTATCAAAATGCATTCATATAATGAAGGTGCAGGCCGGTAAATTCACATTCCAGAAACTGTGTGTTGCTGCGTTCATACACCAGTAGGAGCAGGAAGCACCCGGGCAAGGCCTGGGTTGCGGGGGGAAATGCCGCTCCTACTTCTGTAAGAGCTAGATCAGCTATCGGCCTAAGGAGTAGGAATGGACACCAAACGCTGCGTGCGTTGTCATAAACTGTTACGAGCTGATGCGCGTAGTTGTAGCAGGTGTGGATATGTCTTCTCGCGGGCAATGCCCGTGAAACGTAACGGCAACGCCACAAACGGCTCTCGTCGCACAGTTACTCCATCGATGCCTTCTAATCCACCCGCTTCACTACATCGTGCCGGGCATTACTCTGGTTTGCATCCCGAAGATCAACCTTTTCAATCTAGTTTCATGCCCGTGCAGCATGCGCGGCGTCCTCCCGCCATTACGCGTAGCCTGGCGGATCATGAACCAGGTGAAGTGATACTGCCTGCACTAACAGATTCGCCAGCATCCTCTTCACTGGCACATGAAAATGAACGATTGCCGAAACGTCGAATGGCTACGCCAACTCCACTACTTTTGCCGGTGCCACATCGCCAGCTTGCTTCATCACCATTGTCGCAGGCCCCGCCTGTGCATCAGCCGATTGCCGCCCCAGGAGCGGCAGCGTTAGCAGGACCACGTAAACGACAGCGGCACGAGCGTGCCGTGCCGGTTTTGCTGTTCACCTCGTGCATCCTGTTTCTGCTGGCAACGAGTATATTGGCGTTTCTGTTACTCGACAGAAGAGCGGCAGTGATAACGCAACCACAATTGCAACTGCCGGCCTCGCACATTGACCTGGGTGCAGGTGGACATGGCACAAGTTCACACAAGACAATCACTCTTACCAATGCGGGTGGTGGACAAATCAACTGGCAAGTGCAGAGCGATAGCACGTGGCTGAAGATTACACCAAACGGCGATACCTTTTCCGGTAGCGAGGTTGCTATGATCATTGTTAATCGTAGCAACTTAGTCCCGCACCTCTACACCGGCCATATCACCTTTTCCCAACGTGGTAGCAATACTATATCCGTGCTTACTGTTACAATGATGGTCAACCGGTCATGAACCCCATGTATACATGCAGAGGCTTGTGTCTACGCTCCACCGCAACTCGATAGACCACAGGAGGACTACCGCTTTGGTCTCAACACGCGACACATCAGCCTGGGAGCAATCCCAAGCTAGAGGGCAGCATGACAATCTACCCGTGCTCACCCAGGCTTGCCGGATGAGCAGCGTTGCTTCTTTCTGCGCTGTTTTCCCCTGGCCGCGAGTGCATCTCTGCACTTCTCATCAGGAACCGGATAACGTTCCGGCGTGCGGGTCTTTAACCGTCTCTCTCTGTTTGGGGTACGGGCGATTGCAATCGCCTCGCCAGAGTGCCTTTCGACCTGCTGGTAGTATAGCACGAACAGATGTTCCTGTGCAGCGCCAATTCCATACAGTCCCCCGGACTGCTTCCCCCATGTCTTTGCGACAGGGGACTCCTTGGCGTGGAGGTTGATTGCTGGCCCCCTAAAGGGGGGCTTCTCAAAAGTCGCTCTGATTGGCAGCAAGCCCCCACCCCAGAGTAATAAAGAGCGTGGTGCCGGTTTTGCGCGGCCGCGCAAAACCGGCACCACGCTCTTGTACTCTTT
>WNGP01002897.1_pt1 | contig 14393 bp, 11 predicted proteins | sample 5407671 | NCBI WGS metagenome assembly WNGP01 (sample SAMN13153381, study PRJNA577476) | soil metagenome | isolation source: 40 cm soil or saprolite under Garry oak tree replicate 2 | place: USA:California | collected 2016-06-15 | reverse complement strand
TCCGCATGGTCGGTAATATGCCGCCCTGTAACCGGCTTTAAGCGCTTCACACTCGCTCATGTATTTGCCCTGCTTCGTCTTTCCGTACCAGCGACTGCCAGGGCAATGGTAAATTCCGCTCTTGGTATTCACCCATACGCTGGTTTCTTTCTTTTGCTTACTGTCTTGAGTTGTGGAAGTCGCTCGCGGCGCAGGACCAGACACAGATCCGCTGATAAGGAAAAGCCCGAGCAGTGTAGCTGCGAGGAGCCGTAAGTATCTCACCGGTCTTGCCTCCTGCGGCTTCGTCTCAAGGGAGAATTACTGCAATATATATACTCTTTTTGGGTAAGGCGGTCAAGCGGCGAGCCACTTGCTTTGCCAGTTCCGCCCGTCTTTGTCAGGGGGATGGCCGAGTCGCCGCCGGCGTCGTAGCCGCCGGATCCTGCCTCAACCCCGGCGCGATCTTCGTGATGCGCAGACTCCGAAAAATCGTCGGCCAGTATTCCCGGAGCGCGTTGCTGGCGGTGTCTAAGCCGACGCGGGTTCCGTAGCGCTGAAAGGTCCGGCCCGCCGTTTGTTCTTTCACCGGCAGGTAGCTGCTCGCCAGGCTCTCGGCCAGCAGCGGGCCCAAGATTCCCGGCCAATTGGCCGCATCTCTGCCATCATCCTTGCGCGAAACCACGATGCGGCTAAGCGCGTAGCCGATGCGGTGCCCTGCGCCTCCGTGCAGCGTTACAAAGTATCGCGGATCACGGTGCAGCAGGGACGCAATGAGAAACGTTCCGAAAAAATTGTTCGACGCGGCCGTTGCCATCGAGGATCCAAAACGCTTTCCGTACCCTCCTAATTCCTGGCCATACCCCTCCAGCGAATTCTGCGCCTGGCCGATCCCCGCGCCGAAGGCCGAGCTGAGAAAACGGGAAGGCGCCACGCTCTCGTCCGCAAAAAGTTCGAACTTCTGTTTGCTGCTCAGCGGGCCCATGCTGGTGGCTATATTGGGAAAGAAAATAGACCGCCGGCCGAGAACTTCGATGGTTGTATTGTAGGGATTTTGGTGCTTCTGCGGCGTGCTGTCCTGTTTTGCCGCCGGCGCATCGGGAAGGTCTCGCGTCTTCGGCTCCTCTTGCGCCGCAGCTGTTGCAGCGACGGCCACCGACAGTGCAATCAGGCGCAGAGCCGATGGACCGTGCCGCATTCACTCATCCTAACATGAACCCAAATCTCGTTCTTGCAGCCTCGAGTCGCACGCGCAGAATTTGCGCCCGAGTTTCTTGGTCTTGCGCAAGCCGGCCGGGGTTGCACTTTCAGGCAGTCGAGGACCGCGCGATCCGGAAACCATAGTCCGCGTATTGGAACTCCGGCGGAATACTGGAACGCGCCGCCGTGCGCGTGACCTTGATATGATGCCGCCACGAGCCTCCGCGCGAGGCCCGCCGGCTCCCGCTCTTCGGCCCTGGCGGATTTCGTTCCGGTGAGCGCTCGTAGTAACCGTCGTCGTACCAGTCGGCGCACCATTCATGGACGTTGTCGCCGAGGTTGTAGAGCCCATAAGCATTCGGTGGATACAATCCCACCGGCTCCGGTCCCAGCTTCCACCGCTTGTCGTAATCGGGAACCATCTCAGGAGGCGCATCTCCCCATGGGTATAAAAAGCCTTCCGCGCCGCCGCGCGCTGCACGCTCCCATTCGGCTTCGCTCGGCAAACGATAGCGTTTGCCAGTCACCCCGCTCAGCCACTCGCAGTAACTCGCAGCCTCGTGCCACGACACCGCCACCACAGGCATCTTCGGATGATGGAACTTTGGATCACTCCAGCACGGCGGCGAAGCACAACTCGTCGCCGCAAGAAAACACCCGTACTCCGCGTTCGTCACTTGGTAAGCCGCAAGCTCAAAACCATCCACCCATACACGATGCACCGGCTTCTCATCATCGCGCCCGCTCTCGCAACCCATCCCAAACCATCCCTCCGGGATGCGCACCATTTCCGGCTCGATGACCGCACTCTGCGCCCCGCCCAACTTTGCCCCACTCGTCCTCGACGGCGCTGCCATACTTTCTTCCTTATTTCTCCCACATGCGGAAGCCGCCGAGGAAGGCATTTTCATTGCTTCCAAGCCGGGTGCCGGCAGGCAGCTTCTTCAATTTCTTGCTGTTTCCACCGCCCAGGACGACGTAATCGGCTTCCAGAGCAGCCTTTAATTTCTTCGCAATTGTCGCAACGTGCGTACGCCATTTTCTTTTCCCCAATCGTTCGAGGCCGCGCTCGCCGAGATAGTCTTCGTAGGTTTTCCCGTTTTTGTAGCTGAGGTGTGCCAGCTCCATCGGCTGCAGCATTCCATCCACAATCATCGCCGACCCCAGGCCCGTGCCAAGTCCCAGAAACAGCATGCGGCCCCCTTTATAGCTGCCGAGCGCCTGCATGGCGGCGTCATTGAGTATCTTCACGGGACAGCCAAAAGCCTTGCTGAAGTTGAATCGCATCCAGCCGCCCCCCAGGTTATGGGGCTCGCGAAGCGGGTTCCCGTTAATGATTGGACCGGGATATCCCAATGATACCCGGTCGAACTTCCAATCCCTGACACACGCTTTCACTTCGCGTACCATTTTGCCCGCCGTCATGGCGGGACCGGAGGAAATTCTGCGCGGCTCTTTTTGCCCGGTTGCCAGCAGCTTGATGTTCGTCCCGCCGGCGTCGATGACGAGAACTTTGGGAGCTTTCCCGGCTTGCGCGCTTTTCATATCCGTTGCTCCAAGGTTTTCCATCAGGTTATGGTTTTTTCTCCTCTATCGGCAAGGAAATTCTAGAGTTGGCATTCAAAACCATTTGAAAATCTGTTGGTTGCAGGAGCCCGCTTGTTAGATGCCTGGTAGATTATGAGTAGCCTTGCGATGACAACTTAAGCGAAGAGCTGGCGCAACTCAATTCGACTTTCGTAAACACAATGAACGGGAGGATTTACTCTTGCGAATGCAATCATTGAGGGTAGCCGACGCGGCGCACCAGGTCTTGAAAGCGCGGGTCAGAGCGGAGATTGTCGATCCGCAAGTCAGCTTTGAGGTGCCAGGAGATATCCAAGGATCTCTCCTGGTAAGCCCTTTCTAAGAACTCAAACGCTTTGTTTCTCTCGCCAAGTCCAGCGTATATTGTTGCGATCATATACGGCGAAACATAGCCACTTTTCGATTTTCGCTCGAAGTCATGAAGGATCTTCTCCGCCTCGGCTCTTCTGCCGATCGCTGCAAACGCGTGCGCGAGCGAAGCGGTGGCATCGTGATCGCCATTCGATATCTCAATTGCCTTCTGATACTCAGAAATCGCTTCCAGTAATTTTCCTGTACCTTCATAACCGACGCCGAGATTATAGTGTTCAGTCCATTCATTCGGAGAAGAAACCACTCCCCTTCGGCTTGCTTCAACCAAACTTTGGTAATCCCGCAGCTGATAGTAGGCCGCTGATTCGGCCATCGTGGAGCTGGGACCAGGATCCAACTCGCTGCTCTTAGCGATCTCCGCTAGAGCCTCGGCGCGCCGGCCAATAAAACTGAGATAGACTGCGCGATCCTCATGAGCGCAACTGTAACTCGGGGCCAGAGCAACTGCGCGGCTGAACTCTCCTTCGGCGGCGTTCCAGTTCCACTCAGCCCGCCAACTCAGTAAGCCAAGGGTATCGTGGGCTTCGCCAATGCTGTCGTCCAGTTCCAGGGCTTTGCGTAAGGCTTCCTTCGCAGGTTTATAGGCAGCCTCGGGCGATAACTGACGGATGAACGCCAAGTAGACATAAGAATCCGCCAGCCCCGAGTACGCCAGCGCAAAGCCAGGATCCTTTCGGATGGATTCTTCGAAGTAGCTCTTCGCCACATTCAGTGGATGCTCCGTCGTAAATTGGTTTGATAGGTAATAACGGCCCCGGAGATAAGCTTCGTAAGCGTCTGGATTCACTGAACCGGCCGAGCGAAACCGGGCCTGCTGCTGCGGAGTTAACTGCGCGCGGACTTGCTGCGCTATCGCCTGCGCCACCTCATTCTGTAGCCTGAGGACATCGCCCAGATCACGCTCATACGCCTCTGCCCAGAGATGCTTATCTGTAGGTGCATGGAGCAGTTGGGCCGTGATTCGCACGCGGTTCCCCGACCGCATAACCGATCCTTCGACTATGCCGTCCACGTTCAATTCCCTTGCAATCTCCGGCAGACCCTTCTTTGTGCCTTTGTAACGCATCACCGAAGTTCGGGAGATCACGCGCAGGGCGCTAACCTTGGCAAGGTCCGTGATCAGCTCCTCCGTCATTCCATCGGCGAAGTATTCTTGTGCCGCATCACCTGAAAGATTTTGCATCGGCAGAACGGCAAGGGAGCGTATGGAGTGCACCGGGCTCTTAACGTAAAAGTGCCGCCAGGCCGCCCAGGCGGCAAGTCCGATTGCGGCACAAAAGGATAGAATGACGGCTAAGGCTGCGCGCCGCGCCGTTCGGGGCGCGACTGCCACCGCTTCACGTGTTTTGTTGCCATTTGCTTCCGAAATCCGGGGCGCCTGGACTTGCTCTACAGGCGCAATGAATCTGTATCCGCGCCGCGGCAGCGTCTCGATGTATCGGGGCATCTCCGCCGAATCGCCCAGCGTTTCGCGAATGCGTCCGATTGCGTTATGGAGGCTGTGGTCGAAGTCCACAAAGGTATCGGCCGGCCAGAGCTGGCTCCTTAGTTCCTCGCGAGTCACAAGATTGCCGGCAGACTGCAGCAATATCGCAAGCAGCTGCACGGGTTGGCCTTGCAGACGCAGCTTGACGCCGCGTTTGCGCAATTCGCCCGCGCGCAGATCCAGTTCAAAAGTGTCGAATCGCAGCACGCGCGCCGCTGGGGCCAGTGTGGGCATACCCACTTCCGGAAGTTCGCTAAAGCCTATCACAATTCCTGTTCTGGGGAGTCTTCTCTGCGTGGTCTGCGAAGTCCATGCTTTTCATTAGGTTAGGAATGGAGAAAACTTTGGGAACAAATAGGGGCCGCAAGGATTGACAGCTTCACTCTTCCCGGCGAAAGTTGCCGCTGTTTTTGCGCTTGAGACCCAGTAATCGACGGCCATGCACATCACCAGCCGCCGGCGCTTTCCCGAGCGAATTCCTGAACAAGAAGGAAGGAGAACCACGATGAAAATTACCGTAACGAAGTTCGGTTTACTCGCAGGCGGTTTGATGTTCGCAGGCGGTTTGATGTTTGCCGGAGGGACGCAGGAAGAAGATCCACCAAGTCTCGCACAGGTGGTGGCCTTGGACGAATGCGATCCGGTCACCTTCAATGCCGCGCTTGGGCCTGATTTCTGCCGGAACGTCGCGCTTGGAGCAGACACAAAATTGTCCGACTTATTTGCAAAGGCAGCCGCTGGAACTCCGGACCCGGGCTGGGACTTCGAACCTGACACACTCAACATCAAGCAAGGAACCATTCTTAACGTATTCGACCAGGGCGGCGAGCCTCACACCTTCACCGAGGTGGCGCAGTTTGGTGGCGGCTTTCTAGCGGTGCTCAATGCGCCAGGAGAGGAGACGGTTCCTGAATGTGCCGGCGGCTTCTCGAACGTTGCGGTGGCCAAGACCCGAATCCTTCAAGGCAGCCAACGCCAGATCACGGGTCTGTCGAAAGGTGAACATCTTTTTGAGTGCTGCATCCATCCTTGGATGCGCGTGAAAGTCGAGGTGAAATGACCCGTGGCACGCGAGAGAAAGAGCACGCGAGCCGGGCGCTAGCAGAGCCAGATATCGCGGAGGAACGGCGAACAGGCGCGGAGGCGAGCCATCTTGCCTTGATTCGGCTGGCCAAGCCCTTCGCCAACGCGCTTTCCGCTGATTCCTGCGACCAAGCGATTTGCGTTTCACGCACGCTATGGTTTTGAATCCGGCCGTTCTGCGGTTTCCATGCCGCCGCGTTTGAGAGAACGGGTGTGCCACCATCCCATAATCACCGCGACGAGCAGCCCAGCCAATCCGCTAATTGCTCCCAAGGCCTGCGGGTCGCCCCTGCGCAGGATTGCGCCCGGCACGATGAACAGCAGCACGGTCACCAGGAAAGCAATTCCCATCCTGCCGAGCGTCTGCAGTTTCTTGGGACTCTTGAAAACCAGGTAAATCGCGGCCACTAACAGGAGAATTCCCAGCGGACTGGCCGTTGGTTGGGCCATCATCTGCATGACGCACCTCGATCCTCTCGGCCTGCTTTCTCAATTGCACACCGATCTTAGCCACTCTTATCCACTCATCCCCCCCTCGCCGTCAAGAAACATCTGGCACCAACGCTTGTGAGTTATACAGACGCCGGTCTTCTTCACTCTCCATAGTTACGATGTGGATGCGCCGAATCTCCCGGGGCTGTTCTTGATGTTCCGTAGAGCGCGCGGCCTTGTCTGCCCGCCGATGGCGTGACAATTCAGTTTGTTAGCGTATAGCCGGCAGGAAGCTCCCTCCCTTTGCGCGAGCAATCCGGCAACCGTGCCAGTGATTATTCCAGCAGAGAGTAGGGACAGCCAACGCGAGAATTTCTTTATGTCTTCCATTTTTTCTTGGCCACTGCTACGAAAACACCGGGGGTGTGGGGGGTATTCTTCCCATTCTGGAGCATATCCCCCTCCAGTCGCCCCTCTCATCCTCGTTCTTTTCATAGACTTACAAATTGCAAATTCCGCAACTCCTTTCTTTTGACATTCATGCATTGGATGGGGGGTGTACACCTGTCATCCTTTCACCGAGGAGCAAAATGACTCGAGAAGCTCCTAACCACTACTTCCAGGGCGTACCTAGCGAGATGAAAATCTGCCAAACGCAAAGTGTCCCCAATCGGACATACGACTACACCCTCCAGCATGTATATTGTCCCCGTGCTATCCTCCCCTCTCTGCGTCTGGGGGGTCGCCCGTTCCTTCTGCGTCGGAGGTCGTGATGAACAAAACTTTGAAGATTGTCCTCATCGTCGTCGGCGTGTTGATCGTTCTAGTTCTCGTCGCGCCGTTTTTGATTCCCGTCAATCAGTTCCGCCCCACCATTGAAGAAAAAGCTTCGGCCGCGCTCGGCCGCAAAGTCGAGGTTGGCAACCTTAGCCTCTCGCTGATCAGCGGCTCGCTGTCCGCTGAAAATCTCTCCATCGGCGACGATCCCAAATTCAGCTCCTCGCCTTTCCTCACCGCCAAATCCGTCAAGGTCGGTGTTGAAATGATGCCGCTGATTTTCTCGAAGACCCTCAATGTCACTGGCGTCACGATTGATAGCCCGCAAGTGACCCTCCTTCACAATGGCGCCGGCTTGTGGAACTGTTCTTCGCTCGGTGGCTCGGCCGCAAAGTCTAGGAGTTCGTCAAACTCTCCCGCGGACCTCTCCATCAGGAAATTTGAGCTCAATAACGGCAGTATCATCGTCGGCACCACGAATTCGCAGAAGCACAACACCTACGACCACGTCGACGTAACCGCCTCCGATGTTTCCATGACCTCCAAGTTTCCGGTCACCGTCGCCGCCGATCTCCCTTCCGGGGGCAAGTTCAAGCTTGATGGCACTGTCGGCCCTATCGATCAGAGCGACTCTTCGCTGACTCCGCTCAGCGCCAAGCTCAATATCAGCTCCTTGAATCTCGCCTCGACGGGTTTCCTCGATCCCTCCCTGGGACTCGGGGGCCTTCTCGATCTCGATAGCACGCTGGAATCGAAAGGCGGCGAAGCGGAAACCAAGGGCACCGCCAAACTTTCCAAAGCCCTGCTCATTGCTGGTGGTTCGCCGGCTGGCGTTCCCCTCACCGTGGATTTCAATACCAAATACAATCTCGGCAAAAACGCCGGCGTCCTCGAACCTTCCACTCTGAAGATCGGTAGCGCCGCTGCTCATCTCGGCGGCACGTACGAATCCGCTGGCGAAGCCACCAAGGTCAACATCAAGCTCGAAGGCAAGGACATGCCCGCAAAAGACTTCGAAGCCTTTCTTCCCGCTCTCGGCATCAATCTTCCCAAGGGCGCTTCGCTCCAGAGCGGTACGCTCAACACCGATCTCAATATCATTGGTCCCACCAACAGACTCGTCACCAACGGCACCGTCGGCGTTTACAACACGAAGCTGGTCGGCTTTGATCTCGGCTCGAAACTGTCCGCCATCTCGATGCTCACCGGCATCAAGACCGGCAACGACCTGAACATTGAAAAACTCACCACCGATCTCCACATGGCGCCGGATGGTCTAAAGGCTGACAATTTCTTGGCGGTCCTTCCCCCGCTCGGCAATCTCACCGGTCTCGGCACGATCGACTCAAAGAACAATCTCGACTTCAAAATGGTGGCAAACCTCGCCAACGCAACGGCTGCGCCTGCGAGCGCGGCGGGCGGCGCAGCCAATGGTGCCGCAGGCGGTATTGGCGGCATCTTGACTCAAGTCAAGGGCGCCGCAGGTGGATGCAAAGGTGGTACGACAACCGTGCCTTTCCTGATTCACGGCACGGCTTCCGATCCAAAATTTATTCCCGATGTTGGCGGTCTTGCGGCGGGCATGCTGAAGTCGCAGCTTGGATGCGCCGGCACTTCCGCCGCCGGCACCACCAAGACACTGGCGCAGGGGCAAAATCCTGCCGACGCCGTAAGCAGCCTGGGCAGCCTCTTCAAAAAGAAAAAGCCCTAACATAGAAAAACTAAACCTGAAATCCGAACTTGAAGAGGGATTTCTCCGCTCCGAGTCGGCAAAAACCGCCGTCCCTCCGGTCGAAATGACAGATTTGTGCGGCTTCACTCCCCTACGAAAGAAGCCCGTAAGTCATTGATTCTGCAAGGCTGAGACTCGGGCTCATTTTCATCCTTCGTTGTGGTCCCCCGGAGGGGACCATGAGCTCTCCGAGAGCCATGATTTACTCATAACGCAACGCAATGAGGGGATCCACGCGCATGGCGCGCCATGCGGGCACCAAACACGCCAGCAGAACTACAAAAATAAGGAAAGTGGCAACGAAAACGAAAGTCAGGGGATCGGAAGCGGTGACGCCGTAAAGCAGCGAGCGAATCAGCCGCGTGGCGGCCGCCGCCACTACAATGCCGATAGTCAAACCAAGCAAAGCTAGCCGGACGCCCTGCCTGAGTACCAGGCGGACAACTTCGAGCGGACGCGCACCGAGAGCCATGCGTATGCCAATTTCGTGCGTACGCTGGGCGACGAACTGCGCCATTACTCCATAGATGCCCACTGCGGCTAGAAGCAACGCCAAGCTCGCAAACGCAGTGAGCAACGCCATGTTAAAGCGATGAGGCGCAAAGGTATGCCCAAGACGCTGCTCCATAGTCTCCGGCCCCAGCAGCGCCATATGGTTGTCGATCGAGGCCATCGTGCTTCGAACCGCAGGGAGGAACGATAAGGGCTCAGAATTGGTGCGCAGGATGATAGCGGCGTCGTAGTCAGGCATGTTGTCCTGGAGAATTTGCGAGACCGGCAAGTACGCGGTAGGACTGCGATCGCTTTCCCACCCGAAATATCGTTCATCGGCAACCACGCCAACGACGGTCCACCACGCAGACAGATTGTCCGCCCCTAGTTTGACTCTCAGACCAACGGCGTTCTCGCCGGGGAAAAGCGAGAGCGCAGCGGCTTCATTCAAAATGACTGCTGGACTTGCGCCGTGAACATCGGCACTGGAAAATTCGCGGCCTGCGAGCAGGCGAAGGCGCATGGTTCGAAAGTAATTGGGGCTAATGGGATTGTAGACAATGTCCGGAGCGCGGTTGGGATCCATGTCAGGGTGTTCAGAGGTGATGACCGGACCGTCGACCTCCTCGCCGCCTGGAGGGATGGAGTGGGACATGGCAACGGAATGCACTCCGGGAATCGCGCTCAAGCGCTCGAGCACGCGGCGGTAGAAGTCTTCGGCTTGCGCAGCTTTCCGGATTTGGGGTGACAGGTAGAAAGTCAGAAGATTTCGCGAATCGTAACCGGGATCGGCGGAGAGGAGCTTGATAAAGCTGCGCACGGCAAGCCCCGCGCAGGCAAGCAATACGAGCGACAGCGCGATCTCGGCCACCACAAGAGACTGGCGCACCAAACCGCGCTCAGCTCCGGAGGTCGCATGCGCGCTTCCTTCCTTCAAGCATTCCGCCAGGTTCACGCGGGAGATCCGCGCAGCGGGAACCAAGCCAAGAAGAATGCTTGCGATGATCAAAATACCGAGCGAAAACAGCAGCACGGGAAGATTAATTTGAACTTCTTCCAGCCGCGGCACATTGCCAGGACTAAGAACCCGGAACGCTTGCAATCCGAAATGGCCGGCCAGCAAACCGAGGGCGCATCCAAGAAAACTAAGCAACACGCTTTCGGTCACGCGCTGCCGCACCAGCCTGCCCACGCTGGCGCCGAGGGCGCTGCGAACCGCAATCTCACCGCGACGTCGCACGCCCTGGGCCAGGAGCAGGTTGCCGACGTTCGCACAGGCAATAAGGAGGACGAGCCCGACCGCCGCAAGCATGATCAAAAGCGCCTCGCGAATGCGATGGCCAACACTGCTGAGCATGGGGATTACGATGGTGCCTTGCTCGGCGTCGTCCGCGGGGTACTCCTTTTCGAGAGCGCGCGCGATGGAATCCATTTCGTTCTGCGCCTGATGCAAAGACACGCCTGGCTTAATGCGACCGATCACCGTCATGAAATTTTCGCCGCGCGAGGTCTTCTCAAGATTCAGGGGAATGAAAATCTGCGCGTCCCCCATCATGACGTAGCGAAAATCGCGGGGCAGGATGCCTACAACTGTGAACGACTGACCGTTGATGGTGAGCGTTCGGCCTACCCATCCCGGGTCACCGCCGAGGCGCTCCTTCCAGAATGAGTGAGTAATCAACGCAACGCGGTCATTGCCCGTGTGCTCTTCTGGTGCCAGGAAATTGCGGCCGAGAATTGGCGCGACTTGCAGAACCGATAGAAAATTAGGCGAAACAGCGGCGCCCAAAATATTCTCAGGCTGGTTACCGAACATGACCGTAAAGCCGCGGCCATCGAATCCCGCGAGAAATTGAAACTGCCTGGCGCGCGCCCGCCAATCGAGGAAGTTCGGCCCCGAAACGGGCACGGGATGATCGAACCTCGGCGCGATTCGCGCGACGACCACAAGCTGGTCAGGGTGCGGATAGGGCAGCGGCTGCAAGAGCACGCCGTTCACGATGCTGAAAATGGCGGTGTTCGCACCGATGCCCAGCGCCAGTGTGAGCGCAGCGACAGCGGTAAAGCCGGGATTTTTGCGCAACATGCGGAAGGCGAATCGCAAATCCTGGAAGAACGTTTCAAGCAGAGGCAGACCGCGCCGGTCGCCGTAGATTTCTTTCGTTTGCTCGACGCCGCCCAATTTCATGAGGGCTTGCCGACGCGCTTCTGCGGGGCTCATGCCGGCGCGGAGATTGTCTTCGATGTGCATTTGGAGATGGCTTTCCATCTCGGCGGCAAGATCCCGGTCGCCCCGTTCTTTGCCGAACAGTTCGCCGAATCGCACAAGCCAAGCACGCCATTGCCTCACAATCATCCTCGCGACACAGACAGGTTTGAAGACCGGCCACTACAATAACTATTCGTAACGCAGCGCCACCATGGGATCTACCCGCATAGCCCGCCGTGCGGGGAGCCAGCCTGCAAACAGTGCCACGGCAATCAGCAGCAGCGAGACTCCCGCAAAGGAAATTGCGTCCATCGGATTCAGACCAAAAAGCATGGCCGAAAGGAGCCGCGAAATTGCCGCCGACACCACGATTCCAATCACAGTTCCAAACAGCATCGGCCGCGCGCTTTCTCGTAACACCAGCCCAAGCACCTGCTCCTGTTGCGCGCCCAGCGCCATCCGGACACCGATTTCGTGGGTTCGCTCAACGACGCTGTAACCCACCATCCCATAGACACCCAGACAGGCCAGAAACAAGCCGAGCGTGCCAACAATGCTGGAAAGGATCCCACCGATGCGCGAGATAACGAAGTAAGGGTCAAACGAAACCATCCAGTCGAGGGGCGCGGCAACGGCAGGAAAATTGGCGTCTATACGCCTGACCGCCCTGCCGAGCAAAGGCAGCAGAGCGGACGTGTTCCCACTGGTGCGTACCAGCAACGTGCTAGTCCACTGGCGGCTCTGCGAGAGTGGTACATAAATATACGAATCGTCCACCTTGCTCAGAAACAAGCTGCGCACATCGCCTGCCACGCCAATTACCTCGCTGCCTGGAGAAAATGGAACCTGCTCCCCGGCGAAAGGAGGTCGCGCATCCACTGATCCGATTACCAAGCGCTTGCCGATAGGGTCCTGACCCGGCCAGAAACGCCGCGCCGTGGCTTCGCTGATGACCACCACAGGAGCTTGGGTGTCGGCCTCTTGGACGGTAAAGCTGCGCCCGTTAACGATAGGAATGCCAAGGGTCTCGAAATAGTTCGGCAGGACATAGCTGTAGCCGGTCGTAGGCCGTCTGTTTTCACCCTCGCGATTGGCTGGTGGCTCTGCGTCGGCGGCCAAGACGGCTGCAAATCGGTTTCCACCTGAAATCGGTGCGCGAGACGCCTGCGTAACCGAAGTGACGCCAGGAAGGCTTGCAATCTCCTCCATGAGTTGCCGGTTGAGCCCAAACAATCGCGCTTGGCTATAGCCCATCGCTGGCTCGTACATTTCCAGGGACAGGTGCACAACATGTTTGCTGTCAAATCCTGGATCGACTCGGAGCGCCCGCTGCGAGCCTCGTAGCAGTAGCGTCGAGTTGATCAGCAGCACGAGACACGCAGCAACCTGGGCAACGATAAGCAAGTCGCGAAGCCGCGACTTGCTCAGTCGCTGTCCCAACATGCTGCCGTTATCTTTCAGCGCCGAATTGACGTCGGTCCTCAACGCCTGCAACGCCGGAGTCAAACCAAACGTTACACCGGTCAGCAGGGAGATAAGCAGGGTATAACCGAAAATGCGAATGTCGGGGGTGACTTGCAATGCGATGGAGCCCCAGTACGAAGGAAGCGCGGAAGCAATTTCCACAATAACGAGGTGCAGCGTCCACGAGGCTAGAGGAAGTCCCACGGCGCCAGCGAAAAGAGCGATCAACGTGCTCTCTATCAGCAACTGTTGTAACAGCCGGCGGCGGCCGGCACCCAGCGAAAGGCGCACACCGATTTCCCGGCGGCGCGTCGCTGCTCGAGCGAGCAGAAGACTGGCCACATTCGCGCAAGCAATGAGCAAGAGCAGCGCGACGGCACCCATCGTCGCGGCTACGATGGGCCACGTGTCCGAATCGAGATGGCCAAACGCACGCTCGCTGACGACTCTCATGCCTGTGTTGCGTTCCGCCTCTGGATAAGCCACACGCAACTGTCCTGCCAGAACGTTCAATTCCGCTTCTGCGTCGGGCAGGGAAACACCTGCCTTCAGGTGTCCATATACAACACCCGCGGCTACCTTGCGGTTCTCCAGGCTCTCGCGTGTGCCGTCGCCTACGAGTGGCCGTGCCGCGACCGGGGCCCAGAGAACGGGCACAGTCGAGAGCGTGCCAAGGTAGTCCACAGGCGTCACACCTACGATTGTGAAAGCCACTCGGTTAAGGTGAATCGTGGAGCCTACGAGGGCGGGGTTTGAGTGAAACTGACTTTGCCAGAAATTGCCGCTCAGAACGACCACCGGTGGCGCGCCCAGTTGATCGTCCTCGGGCAAGAACAACCGGCCGGCCGCAGGTTGCGCCCCGAGCAGCCGAAAGTAGTTGCCTGAGACAAATAAGCAGCTCAGCCGTTGCGCGCTTCCCTGCAGCAACTGCGGCAGATGAAAACCAATCGCGCCTGCCACATGCGCCACGTCTTGCGGGCTGGCAACGGAAAGGTCAGACGTAGTTACGTGCATTCCGCCGCCAAACATCGCTAGGTCGGAGAGGGTTTTGCTGTGGTCGCGATAGTAGAGGTAGTCGGGAAAGGAGAACCCGCCGTGATTCTCTCCCGCGGTGGTGCGGTAAACGCCCACCAGGCGCTCCGGGGTTTTCACAGGCCGCGGCCGCAGAGCAAGCGCGTCAAATGCGGTGAAGACTGTGGTGTTCACGCCAATGCCGACGGCCAACGCAAGTATGGCCGTCGCTGTAAACCCAAGGTTTTTCCGCAGCATCCGAAGCCCATAACGGATGTCTTGCAGAAATGTTTCGAGGAGAGGAAGTCCCCGGCGCTCACGATAAAGTTCCTTGGTTTGTTCGACGCCACCGAGCTTGATTAGGGCATCACGCCGCGCTTGGGCGGCGCTCATGCCGGAGCGCAGATTATCTTCGATATGCATCTGGAGATGGCTGTCCATCTCTGCGGCGAGTTCGCGATCATGCCGGTCTTTGCGGAACAGCCCAGCGAGCCTGAGGACCAACGAGCGTAGCTGTCTCATGCGGACTCCTTTCCGGGAGCCAGGAACCGCGCCAGGATTTCCGTGGT
>WNGP01007194.1_pt1 | contig 14396 bp, 10 predicted proteins | sample 5407671 | NCBI WGS metagenome assembly WNGP01 (sample SAMN13153381, study PRJNA577476) | soil metagenome | isolation source: 40 cm soil or saprolite under Garry oak tree replicate 2 | place: USA:California | collected 2016-06-15 | reverse complement strand
ATCGCAGCTACGGTCTGACTCCGAAAGACATTTACCTTTATCCGTTGTGCCGCTACGTACAGCAGAAACTATGTCAGTGCTCGAATATCACACCTTCTCTGGCGGATTAGACTGTTAGGGTAAAACGGTAAACAAAGACCAAAACTTCAGTGCACTGTCATGGTAAGCAAAGCATTGACACCGCGGCGGGTGATTACGGTAGCGTTTGGCTCGCGTTCCCTGCTAAGGCGCGCCGGCAGAGGTCAGGCGCCTTCATGCGCTCACAGGTCCGTTTGAAATCCTCAGTAGGGCCTCTCCACAGCAAATCGTCAATGGAGGTGAACACGGGAACATCGACTCGAAGTGTCGCGAGAGTGCGAAACAACAGCGCATCTTCCCACACAGCAAAAAGAGACTCGGCAAAGGCACGCGCTCTCCGTACCATCGGATCAACCGCCCTTTTTCTGCCGCGCATTTTCCTGGGGGCGCTGCTTCGGGCCAATTCCTACGCCCCGCAGCTTCGCGGCTTCTGTTTTCCCGGTTCCTTCCCGAACCGCCACGATTCCTCCCAACGCCGCACTTCTGCCACTTTTTCTTTAGGCTCTTCGGAACAATCAGGACAACTGCCACAGCGGGCGATTAGATTGATGCAGAGCCAATTAGTAGTAGCCCAAGTAGCCCAACTGAGGGACTGAAAATCGGTTGTGTTTCCCGGTAAGCGACACACGATAAAGCATTTAGGATTTCAACCACTTCGGCTGTTAACCGAAGGGTTGCTAGTTCGAATCTAGCCCGGGGAGCCAAACTCACTGTCTATCCTGCGTTACATCATGCACTTACAGCTACTGCTTCCAACGGAGCATTTTCGGGTTTCCGTCCATTCCGTCCAATAACGAGGGTTTTGGCCAGAATCTCGAAACCGAGTCCTGCTCTTTCTGCCCATTCTTTGCGGAGTCCACGCTCAGCTGCCACCTTGTCGTATCGATCTGACATGGTTTCGCCCGCGCGCACGGAGCCATTGGCTTCAGTCTCCGCGCTCGCGTGTCCCATCCAGAACTTGTAGATTCCTGGCGGAGTGGACGTGAAGTTCCGCAGGTACGTGTTGCGAAAACGCCGGAACGCATGGACGCCGCACTTTGGCTGCCCCAACTTTTCCAAGATCGGGTGCAGCACGCGCCGCAGGATATTCGACTGGTGGAGCGGCTTGCCGTTACGTGAGGCAAACAACAAGTCAGTCTTGCTCGCCCACTTTTCGTCCGTCCGCTTTTCCATGTATTCCCGCAGCATGGTCGCCATCGAAGGATGCAGGTCAATTTCCCGTTTCCCGTTTTCCGTTTTTAGGAAGTTGTGCCGTTCGGAGCGCCACGCCTTCTCGACGATCTTGATGTTGGAGCCATCCGGGGAAATATTCTTGACGTCGATTCCCAAGGCTTCTCCAAACCGCAGACCGGATGAAGCGCAGAGCGCGAACAGCACGCGGTATTTCTGCTCTTCCGTTTCGCGGATAATGGCCGTGACCACGTCGCCCGTGAAGCTCGGCTGCCTTTGGTTGTTCACCACCGGCATGTCAATGAACTCGTTGTTCCATTTCCGGGGATACAGCTCGTCGCCTTGCTCATTGACCGCCGAGGCTACCACCATCTTCACGATCTGCACGTTGTTAGAAATGGACTTCGGAGACAGACCGCCTTCGTCCATCTTGCCGACCAATTTTTTCATGGCCGCGTTGTTGACGGAAGCAAGCGGCAGGTCGCCGATGTTCGGGTTAATCCAGATGTCCAATCCACACGACCAACCTGCTATCGTGGACGGTGCCAATGGCTTGCGCTTGCGATTGCGCATGCCTTCGAGCCAAGTTTCCGCCTGCTGGCGGAATGTCACGCCGGAAGCCGACTGCTTCACCACCTTGTCGAAATACTCCTGCGTATCCACTCCGCTGGCCGCGATGATCTCCTTGGCCTTACGTTCCCGTTCCGATGCTGAAAGTTTGCCAGGGCCGGAAATGGGGCAGATTTTTGCATACACCCGCTGCCGCTTCTCTTCGCCCGCGACATCCTTCCAGTATCGAACCACGTACCAGTTTCCTTCCTTCTGAATACTGCCTGACTGCCCAGACCGTCTTGCCATGGATTTTCGTGGTTTTCCTGTTCTTGCTCAGTAGGAGTCTTCCGCTGATTGACATATTCGCTCCAGATAATTGCCACATCTCTAGCGGCGGGTGGCGTCAGAGTTCTTATCATCCGCGATTGACGATTTCCCTTCGAACTCCCGTCGTGTTGCCGCCGACGCTGGCCATAACTGATTGGCGCGGAAACGTTTCGAGAAAAGTCGAGGCATCTTCGTTGGGCACCCAAAAGCCGGAGTCCGCAACCCAGCGAGGCTCTCGTCAACGATGTATATGCGTCGGCACCAGGCGACGACTCGCGGGCTCGAAGTCACTCCTGCGTTCGAAAGCGAGCGCAGCTGCGCCCAGCACGCCGCCATGATAGCCGAGTTGAGAGGGAATAACTCTCAAGGCTCGATTTTCCCAGGGACGAAGGAACTGCGGCAGCTCGTCTGAGAGCGCGGAAATCAAGATCGGATTATTTTCGACTAGGCCCCCGCCGAGAATGAGTGCTTCAGGATCAAGAAGGGAAACGGGCGCAGCGAAGCCTCGCGCGAGGTGCCGGGCAAGTGTTCGAATCGCCTTGATCGCCCGTTGTTCGCCAGCGTTGGCACCGGCGATTATTTGCGCTGGGGAAAGCTGTGAGTCCCCGACATAGCGGACCAGCGCGGCTGCGTTCACATAAGGCTCCAGGCAACCTCGCAAGCCGCAGGAGCAGGGGACGCCATCCGGGATGAGAGGAATATGGCCGAGCATATTGGCCACGGAGTGGGCGCCGCGATTCAATCTTCCGTCGACGTAACAACCGCCGCCCAAACCCGTGCCCAGCGTGATGCAGACAAAATCGCGAAGGGACCTCGCGGCTCCAAAGTACTTTTCGCCAACCGCCAGGGCGTTGGCGTCGTTCTCAACCGCCACCGGAAGGCCGGAGGCTTCAGCAAGTTCTTCTCCCACAGGAGTGCCTGTCCAGCCTGGCAAGTTGTCGGTTGCGTATGCCACGCGGCCCGTGTCATCGATCCAGCCAGCGGTGGCGACGCCGAGGGCAAGCGGTTCATGTCCAAGTTCAGTCGCTTTCTTCATCGCGCTTTGAGCTACGCGCTTGAGATGATCGAGGAGTGCGCGGGCCCCGGACCTGGCGGGTGTCTCCACGGCCGCTTTGAAGAGCAGGCTGCCGTTCGAGCCCACGACACCGTACTTCGTCCGAGTCCCACCGAGATCGAGGCCAATCGTGTGTCGCACGGAATGGCGTCGGGCATGTTCGCTCTCGATCGCCGCTGCAAAGCGGCGGGCGATCTCCGTGGGGCGTGTGATCGCCGTGCCCACGACGACGGCAAGCGCGCCCGCCGCTATGGCCTGTCGCGCTTGCTCGGGGGAGGAGATCCGGCCCTCGGCAATCACCGGGACGGCGCTGGCACGCACCAGCTCCTCGATGAATTTTGGATCGAAGTGCAGCGCGTGGTTCGTTTCCTCGGTATAGCCACGAAGAGTGGACAGCACGAAATCTGCCCCGGCTCCCACGGCGGTTACCGCCTGCTCGACGCTGGCCACGTCGGCCAGCACGGGAACGCGAAGCTTGGCGCGAATCTCGCGAATGCGCTCAAGCGCTCCGGCTTGCTGGCCACGCTCACTGCAATCGAGAGCCACCATGTCCGCTCCGGCCTCGACCAGCGCTCTGGCCGACTCGAAGGAGGCCGTGATGAGCAGAAAGCCGTCGGGCAACGGGGTCTTGTCGATGCCAATGATCGGTACGTCGGTTACCGCACGGATGGCACGAATGTCGGCGGGACTGTTAGCGCGAATTCCCGCTGCGCCGCCGGCCGCTGCCGCAGCGGCAAAGAGTGACATGAGTTTCGGATCTCGAAAGATTTCGCCTTCCCCGGCTTGGCAGGAAACGATCAGTCTTCCCTGGATGTATCGAACAATTTCGGTTGGTGTCATTCCGGAAACCTCGTCGAAATCCCGCAGAGAACGATCGCTGCAAGCAAGATCGCAAGTCCTGACCACATCCATTTTGCGGGCCGGCCAGCGGCGCCTCTCCATTCCCCAAGCAGAACTCCCATCAGGTTTGCAACAACCAGACCGACCGCAAGACTCAACGGCCACCCCACGGAGGGCCCGAGGGCGCCCAGTCTGGGAGTCGCAGCCCCATACAAGAAGATGCTGCCACCCCATAACAGACCCATCGCGCTACTACGACCCCAGGAGAACCAGGAGGCCGGAGCATGCAGCAGCTGCGCGGTTTGATTTCGACACATCAGCAGTATGCAGTAGACAATATTGGGAATGGAGCCGGCACCTAACATCAGCAACCAGATGCAATTTGTGGCTGCGAATCTGGACAATGCAATCCCGACGCCCGTATCAGAAATCGGGAGCGCCAGGGCGTATCCAATATTAAAGACCGCCGACATTATCCCGGCAGCCAAGGCAAAGAGATAACCTGCGAGCGGGGCAGTTCCCTGGCTTTGCTGTTCCCCATCCCGCATCCGGCCGGCCTTCCCGCAGACGGCCACGCCGATAAGCAAAGCGATCACGCCGGCGAACAGAACCAATTGTTTGGTGCCGACGTGCATTTCCGATTTCATGAACAGGGGAACGAGAGATCCCAGCGCTGAACTCAGCCCGATCACCAGAGTATTCGCCATCGATACGCCGATGCTATGAACACTCTTGCCGAAGCAGATTGCGCCGAACCCCCAGGCAAATCCGAAAGAGAGCGCGGCCAGGACGGAATAGGGGGGCGCCTGCAGCAGAGCGGTGGACCACCCTGCAGAGGGAAACACCAGGGCAGCCGGCATCAGCAAGCACGCCACAAGGATGAAGACGAACCAGGTGTTCTCCCATTTCCATCGAGATTCGAGTTTCATCGGCGCCGTAAACAGGCCGTTGCACAGCCCGGACAGCACCGCGAGGGCGACTCCCATCAGGACCACCGACAGCTCCCCCCCAAAAACCACTTGACAAGGTAGCACGACATGAGCAGTATGTCTAGACCAAATGTCTATACCATTCGTAGATTTGCTGAGTCATCCACGTAGAATATGCGCTATGTCTACACCTAACGTCGCACCTTTTCTTTCCATTCGACTGGACAAGGATTCTCCCAACCCCATCTACCTGCAGATCGCCGAAGGCATCGGCGAGCTTCTCAAAAGCGGCGCGCTTCCGGCGGGGTACGTTCTGCCTCCCGAGCGCGCCCTGTGCGAACGATTCGGCATCAGCCGCATGACCCTCCGGCAAGCCATGGGCTTGCTGGACCGCGAAGGATTGATCGAGTCCAGGCGAGGGAGAGGCACGGTCGTCACCCCCGCCAGACTACGGAAGCAGCAACAAGAGCTCAAGAGCTTCAGCGAGGAAATTCGAGATCGAGGGGGACGTCCCGAGTCGCGGCTCATCTCTCTCGAACGGACGCTTCCGGGGGAGTCGGTACGGGATTTCTTCGAACTCGGAGATCAACAGAAAGTATACGAGATCCACCGCCTGCGTTTGAAGGATGGGGAACCGCTGGCACTCGAATTTGTTCGCATTCCGGAGCGTTTGTGCCCAGGGCTGGAGAGGTTCGATATCGCGAAAAACTCCTTGTACCAGATCCTCGAGGAATCGTACGGATTGCGGCTGGAGAACTGTATCGAGGAGATTTCCGCGGAAGCTCCGACGGCAAAACTCAGGAAGCTGCTGGCTCTCCCCAAAAACGCCGCCGTGCTCGTCGTCAATCGAAAAACCTTTGCCGAAGATGGCCGGGCCGTCGAACTCACGCGATCGACGTATCGCGGTGATCAATACAGCGCCATTGTGCGCTCGGTCCGAAAGAAGAAGCCGATTCTCAGGGCATCAACCAGTTCGTAGCGAAAAGGAGCAATCAGATGAGAAGCGTTCAGGTGGGGAGGACATACCAGGGGTGGGCGGCTGTTTTCTTGCTATTGGGCACGTTAACAATTTCGGCGACGACGCAGGCGCAGGTCGCGAATACGGGGTCGGTTCGGGGCAGCGTGAGCGACCCGTCCGGTGCGGCCCTGTCCGGCGCCGGGCTTACGCTGGTCGAGGTGCACACCGGCGCGTCACAGGAGACGAAGACGGACGCCGCTGGAAGTTTCAATTTCCCGATTGTCCCCGTGGGAAGTTACCGGCTCCAGGTAACGATGATGGGATTCAAATCGTTTGCCGAGGCTGGAATTTCGGTCCACGCCGCGGAGCCGACGAATCTCGCGGTGACTCTTACGGTCGGCGCCACATCCGAGAAAATCGAGGTAACCGCGGATGTGCCAACCGTGGATATCGTGACGGCCAGCGAGGGCAATACGGTTACCGGCAAACAGTTGAACGAACTGCCGTTGACCAATCGGCTGTTCACGCAGCTCGTGAACCTCGAGCCGGGTGTAGCCTCTGCGCTGGACCAGAATCCAGGCTTCGGTTCCAACTCCGAGGTGCTGTTCAGCGTGAACGGCGTACGCAATGACGAGAACAATCCGATGGTAGATGGCGTCCGCAATCTGGATACCTTTGGCGGCAACGCATTTGTCTCCCCCAACCTTTTCGCCGTCTCCGAGTTTCGCGTCGAGAATAACTCGTATTCGGCCGCCACCGGCCGCTCTGGTGGCGCTCAGATCAACCTCATCTCCCGTAACGGAACCAATCAATTCCACGGGAATGTCTTCGAATTCTTCCGAAATAACGTCATGAACGCGGCATACGCCGGCTCGAACGGCTTGGTTCCGGAGAACCGTTACAACGACTTCGGCTACGATGTGGGCGGACCCATCGTTAAGAACAAAGTGTTCTTTTTCTGGTCCGAAGAGTGGCGCAGGATTATTCAAAGCAGTGGTCTGCGCAATGGCACCGTGCCAACCGATGCGGAACGTGGCGGCGACTTTAGCGCGTTGCCCCAGACGCTGACCGATCCCAACACTGGCATGCCTTTTGCGACCAGGAACGTGATTCCAAATTCCGAACAGGATCCCAACGCAAAGTTGCTCCTTGCTCCAAATCTCTTTTGGCCGGAGCCCAACACTGGCGCGCCGGGGGCTTTGACCAATAATTTGCTTTCCGCAGTACCGGATTACACCCGCTGGCGCGAGGAATCGCTCCGCTTAGATTACAGGCCGACGGATCGCCTCTCCCTCTTCCTTCGCCTCACCCAGGACACCGCGGTACTCTACAGGCCGTACGGTCTGTTTGGCGAGAATTCTCTCCCGTTCGTGGGCGACGCAACGCAGAACTACCCCATTTACAGCGGCGTGTTTAACGTTATTTACTCGGTGGCGCCCAATTTTACCTCGCAGTTTCTCTTTGGTCTTTACCGCGACAATGACCTGTTCTTGCGGAACGGGCCGCGGTCCTGCCGTTGCCGCGTGCCGGGGCTGAACATTCCCGAACTGTTTCCGTTGAACGAGGGCAACCGGATCCCCACTTTAAATTTTGCCGCCCCTTATTCGGGCGTTACCGAGCAGTGGTATTTCTACAATGCCTCTTACAACATGCCTTTCGAAAGCGACAATACCTGGAATCACGGTCCGCATACCATACGTTTCGGTTTTGCGATCACGCGGGAGGGAAAGAATGAGCTCGCCAATCCTTCCAACAACTCAACGAACGGAGTTTTCAACTTCGATGGATCGGCCTCGGGAGACGCAATGGCGGACTTCCTGCTCGGCAAAGCGTTCAGCTATTCGGAGACAGCTTTGGATCCGTATGCCAAATACCGCTGGATCAATGTGGAACCTTACGTGGAAGACCAGTGGAAGGTGCGGCGGAATCTCACCGTGACGGCAGGTCTGCGCTACACCTACTATCAGCCGGAATATGAGGAAAAAAACTTCTTCGCCAGCTTCGATCCAGCAACCTGGGTTGCGAGCCAGGCGCCCACGGTCAACGCTAACGGGACGCTGGTGCCCGGTTCGGGCAATTTTGCGAACGGCATCATCGTTGCCGGCAAGAATTCGCCGTACGGAAACGCTTTGTTTGCATCCAAGAAAGATGTCTTCGCTCCCAGAATTGGACTGGCATGGGACGTCACGGGACGAGGGAAAACCTCAGTGCGCGCGGGGTACGGAATTTTCTACGACCGGTGGGGCTCCTACAGTCAGTTCGGTGGACTGTATAATCCCCCACTCAACCAAAAACCGCTCATTTTCAATACCCTTTTGAGCAATCCCGGCGGGGCTCCCGGCACCATTTTCCCACCCCTGGTTTGGGGCGTCGGCAATCCTTGGAATTACCCTCAGATCCAGAAATGGTCGGCCGGCATTCAACAGGAAGTTGGCTTTGACACTTCCGTCTCCGTGGCGTACGTCGGAACCAAGGGAACCCACCTCCTGGGCTCCCTTAACCTGAATCAGCCGACACCGGCTGGACAGCAGCAAATCATAGCCGGCGCGGACCCCAATACCGTCGTACCGTACCAGGGCTATGGACCTATCTATTTCGTGGATCCCGTTTTTAATTCAAACTATAACTCCCTGCAGGTCTCGGTGCTTCATCGACTCCGGCATGATGTTGCTTTTCAGGTTTCCTACACCTATTCGCAAACCAAGACAGATAACTCCAGCCCGTGGAACATGCCACAGGATTCACGCAATGTTCGCGCCGACAAGGGCCTGGCCAGCTTCGATATTCCTCAAGTTCTCACGTTTAATTATGTGTGGGATATCCCGGCGTTCCGCGGAAGTCCCGGCGCAATGAAAACGGCGCTAGGAGGATGGCAGGTGTCTGGAATCACGGAGATGCAAAAAGGCTTCCCGGCTACCGTAACCTTGGCGACCGATAATGAAGGTGTGCCTTGCTGCGGCCCGGAGCGGGCTAACCAGATTGCAAGCGCCAGCGGTCCGAAAACCCGCACGCAATGGTTCAACACCAGTGCCTTCGTGTACCCGACACCTGGAACCTTCGGGAACGAGTCGAATGGAGCTGTGCGTGGGCCGGGATTCGTCAACTTCGACTTCAATCACGTTTCTTATAGCTCCGTGGATACCACGTTGGGGAAACCGACCTCACCCAACCCTGACTTTGGCGTTTTGCATAACCCGCTGTCACCCCGGATTATGCAACTTTCACTTGCTTTCACCTTCTAGGGGGTTTCTTGCGCGGACGCTGGTCTGGGCTTCGCATCATCACCGCTATTGGATTAATGGCGGCCGGGATACGGGCGCAGACCCAGCCTCCGTGGAGCTCCTCTTACAAAATCGCCTTCGACCACATCCGCGGTGGTGAGTCCGAACTTGGCGTTCGAGAACTGGAAGCTCTTGGAGCCTCATTCCCGCGAGACGCAGTGCTAGCTACTAGCATCGGAGCCGCTCTGGACTCTGACTCTCGTCACCAGCAAGCTGCGCAATGGTACGAGAAGGCGTTGGCGATTGATCCCCAATACGAGCCTGCGCTGAACAATCTGGCCCTGAGTCTGGCCAGCCGGGGCCTGCTCGAAGATGCGGTTCCGCTGCTTCGAAGAGTCCTAAAAATCAACCGCGACAATGGGCGAGCGGCCTACAACTTGGCTTTGATCGCTCTCCGCCTGAAGCGCTTCAATGAAGCGGTCGAGGCGTTCCAACTTGCTCGAAAAGCGCCAGAGCCTGCAGCGCCTTCCGAGACTCTCGCGCTCGGGGAAGGAACGGCGCTGTTCAAGCTGGGCAGGTACGCGGAAGCGGGGAAGGTCCTCAACGGCGCATCCGCCTGCTCCGAAGTGACGTCCTGTCTGTTGCTCGGCTCGTCCCAGGCGCTCTCAAGCGACCTGCCCGCCGCAGTGAGCACGTTCCAATCTGCGGTGCGGCTCGCGCCAAATGTTCCGGACACTTATTTTCGACTCGCGCTTGCCTTTCTGCAGGGCAGCCGGGACGACGAAGCAAGAGAGACACTGGCCGTCGGCTTGGAAGCAGTCCCCAATTCGGGTCTGCTGCTTTATGGCCAGGCGATATTCTACGAGCACCTGGGCAGTTATGAGCAGGCGATAGCCGCAGCGATGAAATCCCTTGAGCAAGATCCCGCCCGGGCGGACGTCTGGGCGTTGCTCGGTAGTCTACACGCACATCAGGGGCAGGGTGAGAAGACAGAGAAGTCGTTCCAGAAGGCCCTTCAGCTGGGAGCCGGGGTTGGCACGGCCGTCGAATACGCGGAATTTCTTGTCCATGAAGGGCGCTACGCGGAAGCTGAGAAGACGCTGAATGAGCTGCGGTCATCGCATGGAAACGACTCCGCCATAAATCGCGGCCTGGGAAAACTCTACAAAGCCCAGGGCAAGTTTGACGAGGCCGCGGTATTTCTGCGACGCGCCGTAACTGAGGATCCTCAGGATCCCGCTGCGCATTACGCTTTGGCGATAACCTTGCAGCGTCTTCACCGGGACGCCGAGGCCAAAAAGGAACTGGAGTTGTTCAGTGCGGCCAAGGAGGAGAGGCGGTTTGTGCGCGCCTTGGAGATAGCCTCCGATCCACTTGGAGCTCGAGAGAAGTGACCCGTGGCGTTGGCAAAGCTCCAATGCTGGGTACCTTCGGCTGAGGGAGGCGAAGGATGAGGCAGTTCGTCCGAGAGGATATGCCCTCAGTTCTGGCGTGCTGCCTTTCTGTCGCTCTTTTGGCCGCCGTAAATGCAAGTGAGCCGGTCGCGCAAGACCTTGTCCCCCGCTTCAAGAATATAACTCAGGAAGCGCATATCCAGTTCTCGCATTTGAAAGGCAACCAAGGAGTGGCAACCATCCTGGAAGAGGCCGGACCCGGCGTGTGCGTCGCTGACTACAACAGCGACGGCTGGCCCGATATCTATTTCATCGGCGGAGGAGACCTCCACGGCCGAGGCATTCCCGCACGGAACGCCCTTTATCGCAACAATGGTGAAGGAACATTTACGGACGTAACTGACGCCGCGGGAGTCCCCGGAACCGGGTTTGGTCTCGGCTGCGTATGGGGCGATTACGATAATGACGGGCGCCTTGATCTTTATGTGACGCAGTACGGTAAGAATCTTCTCTATCACAACAATGGGAACGGCACGTTTACGGACGTTACCGACAAGGCGCATGTAGACGGTACAGATTTCGGAACGCTGTTTCATACCGGCGCCGTGTTTTTCGATTACGACCGCGATGGGTGGCTCGACCTTTACGCCGGTGGCTACGTCACATTTGGTCCCAATTCCAAGCAAACCTGCATGACCTCGGGCGAGGAGTCAAGTTGCCCTCCGACCGCTTACCCGGGCAGCCCGGCGGTCTTGTATCACAATAACCGCGATGGCACTTTCACCAATGTAACCAAGGCTGCTGGCATCTTCCAGCCCGATGGCAAGAATCTATCGGTGGCGGCGGTCGACTACGACAATGACGGCTGGCCGGACCTGTTCGTTGCCAATGACTCGATGCGGGCCTATCTCTATCACAACGAACACGACAGCACCTTCAAAGAAGTCGGGCTAACAAGCGGAATGGCCCTCACCGAAGAAGGCACGGAAATGGCCGCCATGTGCCTCTCATTCGGCGACTACGATAACGATGGATTGCTTGATTTGTACATTTCTGATTTTCAAGAGGCCGGGGACCATCTCTGGCACAACGAAGGAAGCGGATTTTTCAACGAGGTTAGCCACGCGAGCGGACTGACGGATGTTACCCGGCCGTTCTTGAGTTTCGGGGGAGGGTTTTTCGACTACGACAACGATGGCTGGCTCGACCTTTTTATCGCCAATGGGCACGTCTACCCCGGTGTCGAGAAGACCAACCCGGGCTCCCACTACAAGCAGATCAATCTGCTCCTGCACAACGACGGCAAGGGCAGATTTTCTAATGTTACTGCGGCAGCGGCCGCGTCCGGCAACGCGTTTTCCGTCAGGCATCTGGGCCGCGGTGCCGCCTTCGCGGACTTTTTCAACGACGGGCATGTCGATATTGTGGTCGGAAATAATGATGACCCTCCGTTGCTTCTGAAAAACAGCAGCGGCGGAAGCAATCACTTTGTCAGCTTCAAGCTCATCGGCACGCGGAGCAATCCTGATGCAATGGGCGCGCGACTGCGGATTCAAGGCGGCCGCACCGTGCAGATTCGCGAAATCGTCGGCGGAGGGAGCTATCTCTCGCAGAGCGATCTCCGCGCCCATTTCGGCTTAGGCGGCAGCACTCGAGTCGACGCTGTCGAGGTCAGCTGGCCGAGCGGTCTGAAGCAGCAATTTCGCGACCTGCAGGCGGACCGGTTCTACGTAGTCGAAGAAGGCAAGAACTCGGTCCGAGCGGAAATCTTTAGTCATCCGTGAGCGAACTTCTGCTCGGGCCGAGTGGTCAAGCAGCGCTGTTGAAACAGGGGGAAGGAATATGACTACGTTAAATCGGCGCGATTTCCTTCACGCGTTGGGGGTCGGAGGTACGATGGTTGGAACTCTACTTGGAAGCGGGAGTCCGCCACCCACATCATCACCGGTCAAACCGATCTCAGGAAGTTGGTTCGAGTTTCAGCATCATGCCACGGTCGAGGGGGTGGATTGGAATCCAGCGCTAGCTAACTTCTCGAGCGATCAGTGGGACCTCAAAATCAAAGAAATCGCCGAGACGGGAATGGAGTATCTGGTTCTGATGGCCACCGCTCTTTATTATCGCTCCTTTTACCATACGAAGATTTTTCCAGCATGGAGATTGGCATGTGACGACCCGATGGAAGCTGTTCTTTCAGCAGCAGACAAATACGGCATCAAGTTTTTTATCGGCGGAGGCTTCTACGGTCAGTGGGATAGCCCGGGCATTGTGGCGGATCCGGTGGCGGCAAACAAACGGCTACAGGCGATCGACGAGATCACTCGAGTCTACGGGCACCATAAAAGCTTCTACGGATGGTACTGGCCAAATGAGGCCTTTATTGATCGGCACTTTTCAAACGAATTCATCGACTATGTCAACACATGTTCTCGACTCGCGCGTCAGCTGACGCCGCGAGCGCGCATTATGATCGCGCCGTACGGGACGCGTGTGGCCGTGCCCGACGACTTGTACGTCCGCCAACTTGAATCCTTAGATGTTGACATCATTGCATATCAGGATGAGGTTGGCGTCCGTAAATCGAGGGTGGAGGAAACCTCGGCTTTCTATGCGGGGCTGAGAAAAGCTCATGACCGTGCTCGGAGGGGGGCAATCTGGGCGGACCTCGAAATATTCGAGTTTGAAAACGTAGTCTACAAGAGTGCTTTACTTCCTGCGCCCTTTGAGCGTGTTCTCCGCCAGATGGAAGCCGTATCGCAATGGGTGGATAAGATCCTCGTCTATCAATACCAGGGCATGATGAATAAACCTGGTTCCCGCGCCTTTTGCGGTTCCCCCGGCTCCACGAGGCTCTACACGGAATACACGGAATGGCTCAAAACCCGCGGATAGCTAAAGGCATAGGTCTGCTTGCACCTTTGCAGGTTCGGAGCCGTTTTCGTCGCAATATGATGTTCCTGATCTGAATCGTTTGCGAGTTGCACCGTCGCATTTTTTAACGATGCGCTGTCCTGGCTCCGAATCACAATCCCGGAAACGGTGCAAGTTTGGTCGTCGCCGGTATCTTTGCTCAGGACCGTTGGGGTTCGAGGGCAACACGGCTTGAAGGTCAGGCATGCCAACAGGAAACACGAAATCTTCACATACATGGCCGTTACCTACCCGCCGAGTATATGCGATTTCCCCTTTTCGAGACGGCTGAAGACGACTGACCAGAGATTCGTCGCGTTTGCGAATGGCCGTCTCTGGTACTGACTGCACAAATCGCGGCTGCTGAATGGGGGGAAGTAAGTCGTCCGCTCCTCCCAGCATGGTGCTCGAAGCCACGCAGAACGAGTGGCCAGAGCAGATGCTGCCCATTGGCGGTTGCGCCCAGGAAACGAGGAAGCACGGCGCTGCCGCATCCAGGAAACGCGGGCCTCTCACTTCCAACCACAGGACCTACAGGCACCCGCCCCATGTCTGGCCCGGGCGTATAAAACAAACGCCACTGCAGCACTGCGCCGAACTCGCACATACCATGCCATGTAGAGGCAAACAGCACCGACCGCGACACCAATTCCAGCAGCATTGAGTATTGGATGTACAGCCACTCCCCAGAGGCCGACAAACAGCGGCCACCACCGTGCGAGGGTTTAAGCTAAGAATCGCTACTGTGAGTATCACCAACACCGCCAAGTTCCTCAAAATGCGTAAGAGAGACATCGCTTTTCTCCTTCCTGACTGTGTGCACTCGTAACAGTTCAGATCTCTGGGCTGGACAAATTCCGGAGAATGAGTTAGCTTACGCTGGATGATTGCGAGCACCGCTCGACGAGTTGCTGCGAAACTCCGCGGCTCGAGCCTTCCCCGATCCTCGCTAAATTTTTTGCG
>WNGP01002896.1_pt1 | contig 14399 bp, 11 predicted proteins | sample 5407671 | NCBI WGS metagenome assembly WNGP01 (sample SAMN13153381, study PRJNA577476) | soil metagenome | isolation source: 40 cm soil or saprolite under Garry oak tree replicate 2 | place: USA:California | collected 2016-06-15 | reverse complement strand
AAGGCGAGCATCCGGGCGGGGAACCTCGGCGAGCCCGGGTCGAAACGGCGGGTGAAAGCCGAGTCAAAGCCGATCCGGTTCCGGCGGGACGCCGCGCAGCCGTTCGACGACCGGTGCCTGTCCTGGCAGCCCGACCGGCCGCGAAACGGCTCCTGCGCAAGAGGTCGCGTAAGGAAGCCCGGTTCGCCGCCGACACCAACCATGTCATCGCCAAGCGCATCGTGACCGAGGCTGCTGCCGACGACGCGGCATGAGCATGTCATCCAGGCATGCCCGTGACCCGCAAGCTCGGCCCTTCAGCTTCAGGGCCGAGAAGCTGACAGCACTCCTTGACGCTGGGCCATGCCGCGCGGCAGCCTTAGGCAACGGCGGCAATGGCGGCGCTACCCCGGGGAGGGGCAAATGGCCTGGCGGCTGGAGGGTAACTACTTCGAATCGTGCTCGTGCGACGCGGTCTGTCCGTGCACCTGGTCGGCGCTGACGGCGAAGGCCACCCTTGACCGGTGCCGTGCGCTGCTGGCCTATCACGTCGAGTCGGGGGACATCAACGGCGTCGACGTCAGCGGCCTGAGCTTCGCCTTGTTCCTGGACACGCCGCCGGTGATGAGCGAGGGCAACTGGCGGGTCGGCGTCTTCCTGGACGAAAAAGCCTCCGACAGCCAGGCCGCGCAACTCGGGACGGTCCTGTCCGGGCAGGCGGGCGGTCCGCCGGCCATGCTCGGCCCGCTCATCGGCGAGATGCTCGGCGTGGAGAAGGCGCGTATCACCTACAGCGAGGGTGACCGCGGCCACCACGTCAGGATCGGCGACGCCATCGACGTCGGCGTCGAGGACTTCGTCGCCCTAGAGGGTCAGGACCCGGTCAAGCTGGTCAACGTGTTTCACCCGTCGAACACCACGCTGACGGTGGCCCCGGCGAACGCCGCGCACCTGTCGACGTTCGGGATCGACTGGGGGCGTGAAGGGCAAAGCGGCTTCGCCGCGCCGTTCTCCTGGTCCGGGTGAACGGCGTGGTCCGGGTGAACGGTACCGCGCCGCTGGCCCGGCCGGCCCTGGCCCGCCGGGAGACCGCCGTCCTGCTGATCGCGGCGGCTGCTGCCTGGGCGGCGACGGTCGCCCTGGCGCGCGGGATGACCGGGATGACCGGCACGATGGGGCTGGGCCTGGCCGTGTTCGTGCCCGTGTGGACGCTGATGATGGCGGCGATGATGCTTCCCTCGGTGACCCCGGTGGCCACCTTGTACGCCAGGACCGTGCAGGGTAGCCGGGCAGCGAGGATCGCCGGCCTGATAGTCGGCTACCTCGGCGTCTGGGCCGCTGCGGGCCTGCCGGCCTACGCCCTGGCCTGGCTCACGGGCTGGCTGACCGGACGGCATCCGGGCGCGGCGCACATCGCGGCCGTGACGGTCTTCGCGCTGTGCGGGGCGTACCAGCTGAGCCGCTTCAAGGACCGCTGCCTGGCGCACTGCCGCTCCCCGCTCGGGCTGCTCCTGCACTACGGCTCGTACCGGGGCAGGCTCCGTGACCTGCGGGTTGGCGTCCATCACGGCGGGTACTGCCTGGGCTGCTGCTGGGCGCTGATGGTCATCCTGGTCGCGGTGGGCGTGATGAACGTGGCCGCGATGGTAGGGCTGGCGGCCCTGGTGCTGATCGAGAAGGCCTGGAACTGGGGCCCGGCGGCCGGCCGTCTGGCGGGCGTCGCCGCACTGGCCCTCGCGGTGACCACAATCTGGTTTCCCTGGCTGGCCCCGGGCCTGCACGCCGCGCCCATGATGATGAGCTAAGACCGGGCGGGCAGTGAACCAGGAGTGATCGTCGGTGCGCCACTCGCCGAATGCCAGTGCGGCCGAGGCGAGGTCGCTTGCTAGTTCCTCGTCGCCGATCTCATAGCTACCCCAGGAGTGCGTCCACACCCGGTTGCCGACCTGATACTCGATCTCGACGAACATGCGCGGCGGCTCCCTGCGGGCGGAGCGGATGATCCGCCGGATGCCGCCTGGATCGTCCCGGACCCGCGGAACCTGCCCGGACGTCTCGAACCAGCTGGGCGGATTCTGCTGGAACACGGCCACGCCGTCACTGCCGATGTGGTGCCGAACGGTCGCGAGGAACGCGTGCCGCAGCGCCGGGTCAACGTTGACCATGGTGCTGGCCAGCAGCACCGCGTCGAACGTGCGGTCCAGGCGCAGCGTCTGGATCGGCGAGCACGCGGTCGGCACATCGGGGATGCGGGCCAGCATGTCCGCGGAATCGTCGGCGCCGACCACAAGATGGCCGAGTGCGGCCAGCGGGCGCAGGATCCGGCCGGTGCCGCAGCCGAGTTCCAGGATCGACGCGCCCGGCGGAACCGCGGCATGCACGATTTCCGGCTCGCCGAACGATGGCAGCAACGCGTAGAAATCGACGGCGCAGCCGTCGTTGGTGATCACGCCAGGACCAGTGCCCACGGGATGATTCATGGAATGACAACGGCCATGCTGCTGGGCGGCATTCCGCTGTCTGCGACCGTCCGGGCACTAGCCTTGCGGGATGAGCTCCAGGTAGGACACTCCCGGCATGGGCAGCTCGAAGGCCAGCTCAAGTAGCCCTCCGGTGACCCGGGCCGGCGGGACCAGCTCGTCGAGCGTGTTCATCTCCCGCAGCGTCCGCCACTGGCCGCCCCGCGGCCAGGCGGCGCCGTCCCGCAGCTTCTCCCAGGCCGGGACGATGTTGGAGTGCTCCGCGTCGACGCGGTAGTGCCGGACGGTGCAGGACGCGCCCAACCGGACCCGGACCAGCATCTCACGGTCGAGCCGGGCATCTCCGGCGATCTTGCCCTGGTCCAGCGTGCCGTTCCAGACCAGGATCCCGGTGCGCCCGTCGTCGTGCCGCGCGGCCAGCGCCTGAACCAGGCCGTCGGCCCCGTCACCGCGCAGGGCCACGCTCAGCCGGTGCCGCCCCAGCCCGGCGAGCAGCCGGAGCGCCCAATAGCGAGGCTTGCGCAGGTTCCCCACCGACAGCAGCCCGAACCCCCCGTGGAACAGCTCCGGCGGCGCGCCGAGCTCCTCGAAGTGGTCCGAGGCGACCCAGTGCGACAGGGCTCCGACCCGACCCAGCGCCGACGCCATGCCGCGGAGCAGGAACGCCGCGGCGAAGACGGTGTCGCCGACCCGGTTGAAGTGGGTCGGGGTAGCGCCCCACTCGGTCCACCACACGGGGAGCTCCCCGGCCCGCAGGTCGAGCGGCGCGTTGCCGTAGACGTGCGAGGACAGGAAGTCCACCGGCGCGCCCGAGGCGGCCGTGTGCGCCAGCAGCTCGCGCGTCCAGGCCGCCGCCGCCGACGCGGGCCCGCCGACCCGCAGCCCGGCGTGCACGGACTTGACCGCGCGCGCGGACACGTCGTACAGCCGGAAGTACTCCTGCTGGGTGCCGGACCAGAACACGTCCAGGTTCGGCTCGTTCCATACCTCGAACGCCCAGCAGCCAGCCACCTCGTCCGCGCCGTATCGCTGGACCAGGTGGCTGGCCAGGGCGGCGCAAAGATCGCCCCAGCGGTCCCAGTCCGCGGGCGGGGAGATGACCGCCTGGTAGCTGAAGACCGTCCGGCCGGGGTCGCGGGCCAGGTCGCGGGGCATGAAGGAGAGCTCGACGACCGGCCGCAGGCCGAGGCTCATCAGCTCGTCGTAGACCCGGTCGACGCCGCTGAAGTCCGGCGGCCGGCCCTCCCGGTAGACCCCGAGGTCGTCGCAGAGGATGCCGTGCGCGCGGACGGCCCGCACGCCGAGTTCGTCCCGGGCGATCCGCAGCGCCTCGCGCAGCTCGGCGCCGATCACCCGGCCGCCGGTCCGGTCCTGGCTCAGCAGGTAGCTCAGGTGCTCCGAACCGATCATCGGCTGCCACGGCCGGTCCAGCTGACCGGTCACCTCCTCGCCGACCTCGATCGTCACCACGCCGCCCAGGCCAGGAAGCGGCGCCGCCGCGACCGGCGCGGACAGCGGCCCGGGCCTGTCGGCGACCGCCGCCACCGCGTAGTAGGCCACGCTGCCGTCGCCCGTGGTGTCGGCGTACGGCCCGGCCGGGACCGCCAGCACGTCACCGCCGCCGTGGTCGAGCGGCTCGAACGGGCCCGCGGCCCGGGCCGCCCGATGGACCAGGTAGCCGGCCGCGCCGCGCACCGGCTCCCAGTCCAGCGTCACGTGCCCCCGGCCGGGCGCCGCCCGCAGCCCGCCCGGCGCCGCCAGATTTATCCCGAACGGTCCGTGGTGCGTGCCCCCGCTCACCTGTCAGCCGGCAATCGACATCGTCTCCATGGACAGATACGCGTGCGCGGCCCAGGACACCGGATCGTTCGCGAAGTCGCGCTGCAGCGCGCGGTCGCGGAGCGCGTTGTCAAGAGCCGCCATGATCATCGACTGGTCGAGCACGAGATCCCGGTGGTCGACCGCCCCGGTGGTGGGGTTGACCGCGTCGAAGAAGCCGTCCGCCCCGTAGACGCCCGGGTAGCGGGTACGCAGCGCGGTGATGTTGGCGTAGGCCTGCTGCGGCGCGACGTCGAGCGCGAGGAAGGAGGCGTGCGGCGTGACCACGTCCTCGGTGGCGCAGCCGTGGCACTGTGAAAGCCCCTCGTTCGGGTGGCTCGCGTTCGCGCCGGTCCCGAAGTACGGGAACGCCAGGCCCTCGACGCCGTATCCGCCGTAGCCGCCGGTGTCATCCGGCGTGCTCGACGGGGACATGCCCCAGACCGGATCGTGCAGTTGCTGCGTCGCGTACTTGATCTGCACCTGGGCGGTGCGGGCGTCGGCGAGCCCGAAGCTGCGCGTCCCCCAGCTGGTCTCCGGCACGATCTCGCTTGGCATCAGCCCCTCGAACATCCCGCCCGCGAAGGTGGGGATGAACGTCAGGTTCGAACCCGGGTAGGTGTAGTGCCCCTCCCACACCGGGAACTGCTGCCCGGACTGCGGGTCGGTGTAGGTCTGCCAGGAGCCGGCCATGGGCCACTGCCCCTGCCAGGAGAAGTCGGGGTCGGTGGCCTGGCAGTCGGCGAACGGGGCCGGCGGCGGCAGTTCCCGCCAGCTGCGCCACCACACGTTGCCCGGCATCTGGTGCAGGCCCATGCCGATGTAGGCGGAGATCCGCGGGTCGCTGTAGAAGGCTCCGTTGTGGTAGTAGTGCGTCCAGTTGGTGCCCTGGTCGGGAGGCAGCCCGACGTAATACCCGCCGTACATCTGGCCGGTCGGCTGGTTCCCGGTGATCGCCGGGTTGACGTTGCAGTGCGTCTCGGCCCGGGCGTCGTAGAAGATCCCGAAGTTCATCGGCGCGATCAGGCTGTTCACCAGGCCGGCCAGCTCGGGCATGGCCTGCCGGACCACGATGAGCCCCGAGGCGTACCAGCCGTTGTCCACGTTGGAGATAAAGGAGCAGTTGTCGAACGCCGGAGCAGCTCCGGCCGCGCAGTCCGCCTGGCCGGGGTTGGTCAGCACGTTGCCGTTGGTGGTGTCATACCACTGATACAGGAAGCCGTTGTCCCGCTGCAGGTGACGCACCTCGGTGAGCGTGGCCTGGATCCTGGCGCGGGCCTGCCGGTCGCTGATCAGGCCGAGGTCCCGGGCCGAGACGACGGCCCACAGGTACACCCCGATGTTGGCGGACGAGGTGTACCTGCCGAAGCCGGTGGGGGTGGCCGAGCCGCCGGCGAAGGTGATGTTGTCCATCGGCAGGCTGGTCGCCTGGTCCACGTCCGCACCGTAGAACTTCCAGGTGTCCCGCGCGATGGCCAGCAGGCTCGCCCGCTGCGACGGGCTCAGCCCCCCGTAGGAACTGACCTGGTACCCGGCCGCGCGGGCCGTGCCCGGGGCCAGCAGCGCGGCCACGACCACCATGACGACGGCCCACCAGTATCTCCTGGCTCTGCTCATCCGTTGCCTCCTTGTCGCCCCCCTCCTGCCTATTGAGCGCAGCCGCAGCTGGCCCTGAGCTCGAGGCGGACGGGCAGCTCCACCGTCCGCTGCGGCAGCGTGGCGCCGCCGATGCGGTCCTTGAGCATCGTCACCGCGGTGTCGCCGAGCGCCGCCATCGGCTGCACCACGGTGGTGAGGCTGGGCCGCAGGTGACGGCCGAGGCGGATGCCGTCGAACCCGGTCACCGCCACGTCGCCGGGGACGTTCAGGCCCGCGCGCTGCAGGGCCGCCATGCCCCCGATCGCCATCTGGTCGTTGGCGCACACCAGGGCGCGGGGCACCCGCCCGGCGCCGATGATCCGCTCGGCGACCCGACGGCCGCCCGCGGTGGTGAAGTCGCCGTAGTAGACGAGCACCTCGTTGCGATGGCTGACTAGCCCGGCGGTGGCCCGCTGGAACCCGTCGAGCCGGCGGCCCGAGTCCGGCGAGTCGGGCGGGCCCGCGATGAAACAGATGTCGGTGTAGCCGTGCATGTCCACCAGATGCGCCGTCACCTGGTACGCCCCGCTCTCGTTGGCCACGGCCAGGAAGTCGATGGCCCGGTCCGCCGGGCTCCCGGCCGGGTCGTCCTCGGTGGCCAGCAGCACGACCGGGATGCTTGTCGCGACGTGCTCGATCATCGCCAGCGGCGCGGTGCGGGCCAGCACCACGAGCCCGTCGCACCGCCCCGCGATGCTCAGCACCAGGCCGCTGTCGTCGCGGTGGTGGCTGGCCGCGATCAGCACCGCGTACCCGCTGCGCCGCGCGGCCCGCTCCATGCCCCGGATCACCTCGTCGTACCAGTACGCCGCGTCGCCGTCTTCGGCGTCCAGGTCGGGGAAGCACAGCCCGAGCACGCCGGTCCGCCGCGCGGCCAGGTCGCGGGCCGCCCCGCTCGGCACGTAACCGAGTTCGGTGACCGCGGTGAGCACCTTGTCCCTGGTCCCGGGCAGCACGCGCTCGTACCCGGCCAGCACCCGCGACACCGTGGCCGTCGACACCCCCGCGAGCTGCGCTACCTCATAGACGCTCGGCTTGTCCCGCACCGGGGGAATCCTCTCATGTAAGCGCATACGTACGCGCATACATGATCCTCATCCGACACTGATCCGGATGTAAGTCTTCGTCATCCCTGTTATCAATTTGTTATCAAGCGAGTCCGGCGCGGCCGGCCCGAACGGTTTTGCAACGGATTGCCGGGATAGATCGGCGCGGCCGGGGAAGACGCTTGCCAACGTGTTCGCCCCTGGGAGGCCGTGCATGACCGAGGTTGAAGGCAGTCGGCGTCTAGAACTCGTCCGAACCGCCCAGCAGCAGTGGATCGAGGCGCTGACCGATCTGGGCGGCCGGAACACGCTGCTGTACTACAAGGACCGGCGGGCGGGCACGCTCGACCTGGCGCACGCCGACCCGGAGGCCCTGGACCGCTTCACTCAGAGCGGCTCCATCAGGCTGACCAGGCTATTCAAGGACGCTGACCTGCGCGCCGACGCGATCAGGCGGGTCCAGGCCATCCACCGCAAGGCGCGCGAGCTGCTCGAGGAGCGCGGCATCAGGGCCGGCTACCTCGCCACCGGCATGGCCCGCTGGGACGAGCTGTTCCTCCAGCCTGCCGCGCCCGTCCTGCTCCGCGGACTCACGATCACGCCGACCCGGGCCAGGTACGACGACTTCGATCTGACGCTGGACGACGAGGAAGAGGTCAACCCGGTGCTGGTGCACAAGCTCACCAGCGTGTTCGGGGCGGAGCTGGCCAGGCTGACCACGCAGAACGCGGTCGACCAGCTGTACGCGGCCGCGGCGGCGGCCGAGGTGCCGGGGTTCGAAGTCACCGGCCGGCAGGTCATCGGCACCTTCACCTACGCCAAGCTGCCCATGGTCAGAGACATGGAGGCTGCGGGGGAACTGCTGGCGGAGAGCGACCTGGTGGCCGCGATCGCGGGCGACGCCGAGGCGCAGCAGCTAGTCGCCGCCGAGCACGCGGCCCACGAGGATTCCGATTCGCCGGATGAGGACTACTCGGTCCTGGACGCCGACTCCTCGCAGCGCCACGCTATCGACACCGTGCTGGCCGGGCAGAGCCTGGTGATCCACGGGCCGCCCGGCACCGGCAAGAGCCAGACCATCGCCAACCTGATCGCGGCGCTGGTCGCCCACGGCCGGAAGGTGCTGTTCGTCGCCGAGAAACGCGCCGCCATCGACGCCGTGCTCTCCCGGCTCAAGGGCGTGGAACTCGGCGACGTCGTGCTCGACATTCACGAGGGGACCAGGGACAGGCAGCGGATCGCCCGGGACCTCGGCGCCACGCTCGACCTGGCCAGCCAGGCCGCCCCGCCGGATGTCGGGCGCCTGCGCCGCCGCCTGGTCGACCGAGTGCAGCGGCTCAGCAAGCACGTCAGCGCGCTGCACGAGGTGCACGAGCCGTGGGGCCTGACGCCGTTCGGGGTCCAGGCGGCGCTGCTCGGCATTCCGGCGGCGGCCAGGACGAAAGCCCGGCTACCGACCCCGGAGCGCCTGGATTCCGAAGCCGCCGAGGTCGTCCGCGACGAGTTCAGGGAGTTCGCCCACCTCGGCGGATTCACCCTGCGGCCGTACAGCACCCCGTGGTACGGCGCCCTGCTCCGCACCGCCGCCGACGCGCACCAGGCGCGCGAGCTGGCGGGCACGCTGGACTCCGAGACGTTGCCAATGTTCGCCCACCGAGTGGAGGCGGCCCGGACCGAGAGCGGGCTGCGGCGGCGCAAGGACTACGCGGAGCAGGCCGGGCTGATGCGTCTTTACGCGGCCACCGGGCAGACGCTGCGCACGTTCGACCCTGCCGTGTTCACCTCGTCACCGGAGTCGCTCGCGGCGGCGACCGGTGACGGCGGGGGGTTCGGACTGCTCGAGCGGCGGCGGCTGCGCGCCCAGGCCAGGTCGCTGGCCCTGGAGAAGCCGTCCTGGGAGGATCTGCACGCGGCGCTCGAGGCGGCCGCGAGCCAGCTGGCCGAGTGGCAACAGCTCAGCGAGCCCGAGCGTAGTGGTCCGCCCCGGCTGCCGTCCGGGTATGGGCCGCTGGCCCAGTTGCACGCCGAGGCCGAACGCCAGCTAGCCGCGCTGCGCGCGTTCGTCCCGGCCCTTCCCGCGGCCGGGGCCGCGGCCGACGCGGCTCCGCCGGCCCGTTCCATCGACGCCATGGTCCGGGCGCTGGCCGCCGACCAGGACACGCCGTGGAAGCTGCCCCGGCTGTACGAGCTGGCGCTGCGGTTCGACCGGATGGGGATGCGCGCGCTCCTGGACGAGCTGGCCCGCAAGGAAGCGGACGGGGACCTGGCCGCCGCGGCCTTCGATCACGCCTGGTACTCCTCGATCCTGGACCAGATAAGGGTCCGCGACCCGCGGTACGCGGCCGAGCGCGGCGGCGCGCTCGACGAGATCGCCGACGATTTTCGGCACCGGGACGTGGAGCACCTGGCCGCGAACCGGTCGCGGGTCCGGCGGACCTGGGCCGAGATGACGCGCGACGCCGAGGACCGGCATCCACTGCAGGCCCGGGTGATCCGCAAGCAGGGCGCGCTGCGCCGCGGCCACCTGCCGCTGCGCCGCCTGCTGGACCAGGCGGGCGACGTGCTCTTCGCGGTCAAGCCGTGCTGGGCGATGTCGCCGCTGATGGTGAGCCAGGTGCTGCCCGCCGCCCGGCTGTTCGACGTGGTGATCTTCGACGAGGCCAGCCAGATCGTGCCCGCCGACGCGATCCCTTCGATCATCCGGGCGCACCAGGTGGTGGTGGCCGGGGACGACCACCAGCTGCCGCCCACCAGCTTCTTCCGCCAGTTCAGCGACGCCGTCGAGGACGAGGACGACGACGAGACGGTGTCGTTCGGGGCCGGGTTCGAGTCCGTGCTCGACGCGCTCAGGCCGCTGCTGCCGACGGCCCCGCTGAACTGGCACTACCGCAGCCGGGACGAACGGCTCGTGGCCTTCTCCAACGAGCGCATCTACGGCGGCGCGCTGACCACCTTCCCCGGCGTGCTCCGCGACGACTGCCTCCGGCACGTGGTGGTCAAGCAGGACGGGCAGCCGGGCCAGGAGACCTCTGTCGCCGCCGAGGTGGACAAGGTGGTGACCCTGGTCCTGGAGCACGCCCGCATTAGGCCCGGGGAATCCCTGGGCGTGATCGCGCTGGGCATCAAGCACGCCGAGCGGATCGACCAGGCGCTGCGTGAGGCGCTGGCGTCTGCCGAGCCCGAGGTGGAGGAGTTCTTCGCGGACGATGTGGCCGAACCGTTCTTCGTCAAGAACCTGGAACGCGTGCAGGGGGACGAGCGGGACGCGATCATCTTGTCCATCGGCTACGGCAAGCACCCGGACGGCCGGATGCGGTACCAGTGGGGGCCGCTGCTGCGCGACGGCGGCGAGCGCCGCCTCAACGTCGCCGCCACCCGCGCCAAGCACCGGCTCACCGTGGTCAGCTCGTTCTCCAGCCACGATGTCGACCCGGACCGCCTGACCAAGGCGGGCGCCCGGCTGCTGGCCGACTACCTCGAGTACGCGGGCTCCGGCGGGACTCCAATGGCCGCCGCGGGGGCCGGGGCCGCCGACCCGTTCGAGGCATCCGTCCGCTCGCGGCTGGCGGAGTACGGCATCACCGTCGTGCCGCAGTACGGCGTCGGCGGCTACCGTGTCGACTTCGCCGCCGCGCATCCCGACGACCCGTCCCGGATGATCCTGGCCGTGGAGGCCGACGGGGCGTCCTACCGCGACTCGGGCAGCGTCCGCGACCGGGACCGGCTGCGCAAGGAGCACCTGGAACGACTCGGCTGGCGCTTCCACCGGCTCTGGTCCACCAACTGGTTCCACGACCCCGACACCGAGGTGGCCAGGCTCCGCGAGGCCTACGACCAGGCCGTCGCCTCCTCGCCCCCGGTCCAGCCCTCGCCCGCGCCCCCCGAGCCTGCTGCATCCCCCGAGCCCGCTGCGTCCCATGAAGCCCCTCAGCCCCGTGAGCTTCCCGCCCCCTCCGCCCTGCCCGCGCGGCGTCACCAGTCATGATCGTGGAACAGCGCAGCCTCCAGGTGCGGGCACAGGTCGGGCAGGATGTCGCCGGGCAAGGGTCGCTGGTCGAGCAGTGCGGGGTCGGCGGCCGGGGAGTTCTTCCAGTTCGAGGATGCACGAGTTCTGGCTGCCGGCTGACAGGCGGGCCGCAGCCGGGGCGAGCGAGGCGGTCGGGCAAGCACCAGGGCCGTTCGGCATATCTGATATTTCCGTGGTCCGCAGCGGTCAGCGGGCCGCGGGACAGCACCATGGCGGCCGGGTCCCTGCCGCTGTGCGAGCGAGATGTTTACGCCCGGTGCTGGCCAGGAGTCGCCGCCCGAACCAGTGGCGCGGTTCTTGCAGCGCATGGGATAGCCGGGACGTCAGCGCTGGTTGGCGGGCCCGGGTGGGGTGGCGAGGTCGGCTAGGTGCTCGGCGGCGCCTTCGGGGTCGGCGGCGGGCCAAGTGCACTGCTGGCCTTCGCGGGTCGACCAGAGCTGGCCCCCGTTGGTCCACACGGTCAGCTCGGCGGCGACCGAGGTCACGGCGAATAGGTGGCAGGTGGCGGTGTAGATGCGGGTCAAGCCGTGCTGGGCGAGCAGTCCGGCCAGGATGGCGGCGAGGTGGCCGGGGCTGGACGGCACGGTACCGGGCGGCGCTGGCCGGGGGAAGCGGGCGGGCGGTTGCATCGGGTCCTTTCCTAGCCGCGAGTCGGCCGGCCGCGGCGGCGCCCCTAGCGGTGGGGTGGGTGGGGTTCCCGGCGCCGCCGCGCGCCTGGCTGCTAGCGGTCCTCTGGGCGGCCGGCGAGGGTGTCCAGCTTGTCCAGCAGCTCCCTGAGCTGGTAGCGGGTGATGACGGTCTCGCCGTTGCGCTGGGGTATCTGGGCTTGCCAGTAGCCGGGCCCGGCGCAGATGGTGACGCCGGGATGGTCGCGGCGGTACTGGTTCAGCCGCAAGACGTGGTTCAGGTCGCCGCGCGCTACAGATAGCGGCGGGCGGGCCGGGCCGTTCACCGGGCGCTCCGGCGCGCCCAGTCCGCCCGGATCGCCACGGTCAGCTCATCGGGCGTGCTGCCCGTCATGAGGGTCCCGGGCCCGTCAAGCCGGCGCGCCCGCCAGGTGCCGCCGGCGAAGGCGATGTCGTACGCCTGGCCCCACGTCAGCCGGAATGCTTCGGTGGCGCGTTGCTCGTCGACATCGAATACGCCGCGGCGGCTGACCGCGGCGGGCCGGGGTGCCGTCACGGGGTCCTCCTGGCCGGGGCTGCTGCCCTGCTGTCCTGGCGGGCGGGCCCGGCTTCCCTGGTGGCGTGGTCGCTGATCTGCCGGGCGACCTCGCCGAGGCTGGGACTGGCGAAGCAGGGGGTTCCCTTCGGCACCGCGACGTGGATGCCTTCGACCTGGTGCAGGTCGTAAGCCTGGTACAGGCCCCGGAAGAGGCGGACGGTCAGCTCGGCGGGATCCGGCGTGCCCGCCGCCCCGGGCCGTGGCCGTTGCACGTGGGTGCCTCCTGTCGCGCGTGCCTGCGTTCACAACACCAGCAGTTAACGCCGGGCCGCGCGTAGGGTGGAAGGTGTTAGCCGTCCTGGTGAACGGTTAACGGGCCCGGGCGCACACCGACGCGGAGGGCACGCGGGATGGGCGAGTTCGGCGGCGAGCTGACACGTTGGATGCAGACGCGGGATACCGGGGTGCGGGAGCTGGCCCGCCGTTCGGGGTACACCGCCAGCTACATTTCCCAGCTGCGTGCGGGCAAGAGGACGCCCTCCCCGGAGGCCGCCGCCGATCTGGATGACGCGCTGTCCGCCGGCGGCGCGCTAGCCTCGGCCGCGCCTGCTGCGGCGCGGGGCGCGGGCCGCACGGCGATGCGGCCGGCCAGCACGGCCGGGGAGATCGCGGTGATCCTCTCAGCGCTGCCCGGCCATGATCAGCCGGGCCTGGGGGCGCTGCGCGAGCAGGAGTATGATCACCTGATCCGGGCTCTGGCACACTGGGCAGCGCAGATGAAACGACGTGACATCCTCGCCATCCTCGGGGCGGCAGCCACCGCTGCCTGCGCTTCCCCGTTGCTGGATCACCTCACCCCCGACGAGGTCCAGCGGATGGCATCCGCGGCGGCGGGGACGCGCCGCGCCGACCCGGGCATCGCCGCGCATGCCGAGGCCGTGCTGGATCACTGCATGCGCCAGGAAGATGCCCTCGGCCCGCAGGTCGTGCTGGACACCGTGCTGGCCCAGCAACGTCTTGTTACCACGCTGCTCGCCGGGGCCGACGGTGGCCTGCGCGACCGGCTACTGTCGCTGCTGGCCAACATCTGCCGGTTCACCGGGTGGGTGCTGTACAATCTGAACGACTACGCCGGCGCCGGGTACTACTACGGCCAGGCCCGGACCGCGGCGCATGAGGCCGACGACGATGCGATGTGCTCGATGGTGCTGGCTAACTGGAGCCAGCTGGCCACCTGGGCCGGTGATCCGCGCCTGGGCGTGGAACACGCGCTGGGCGCGGTCGCGTGGGGGCAGCGGGCCGGGTCCAAGATCCTGGTCTCTTACGGCTGTGACGTGGGCGCCCGCGCCTACGCCGCCGTGGTCCGCCGCTCGGCCCGCGGCGAGCGCCGCGCCGATCACGCGCAGGCCATGAAATCCCTGGAACAGGCCTACCACGAGCTCGATCAGGCCCCGGATGGCGACCGGGGCGCCGAGCTGGCCTACTTCTACGATCAGGGCCAGTACCTGGCCACCAGGACCTGGTGCCTGCTCGACCTCGGCGACCCGCAGCTGGCGCTGGCCACCGCCGGGCAGTCGCTGGCCAGCGCCTGCCCGTCGTTCGTCCGGAACGTGGCGCTGACCCGGCTGGCCCGGGCCGGCGCCTTCGCCCAGATGGGCGAGCCCGGCAAGGCCTGCGAGCAGATCGGCGACGCTGCGGACCTGGCCTGCCGGAACAACTCGCCGCGGCTGATCCGCGTGCTCGCCGAAACCCGGCAGCAGCTCCGCCCGTGGGACACCTCGCCCGCCGTGGCCGGCCTGGACGAGCGGCTGCGCGTGCTGGGTCTCACCGCCTGACCGGCATCGTGTCCAGCACCAGGATGTCGAACACGGGAGCGGGTACCGGAGGGTCCATCTTCTTGAAAGACACCTTGCGCCATCCCCAGCGCCGGTAGATCTCCTGCGTCTCGACCGCCTTGGGCTGCACCGACAAGGTGGCCCGCCGCGCTCCTGACCCGGCGAGCAGCTCGTCGTGGATGGCGCGGCCGACGCCGCGCCCCCGCCAGGCTGGCAGCACCCCGTAGTCGATCAGCGCAAAGGTACGGTGCCCGTCCTCCCGCGCGAACTCCTCGCTGACCGGCTCGGCCAGCCCGCTCCACCAGCGCGTGTCAGCCGGGAGCGGGAACCCGTACCCGAAGCCGGCGTATTCATCCCCGGCCCTGGCGGTGGTGAGCCGGAACCCAGGTCGCGCGGTCATCGCCGGGTAGTA
>WNGP01004554.1_pt1 | contig 14403 bp, 13 predicted proteins | sample 5407671 | NCBI WGS metagenome assembly WNGP01 (sample SAMN13153381, study PRJNA577476) | soil metagenome | isolation source: 40 cm soil or saprolite under Garry oak tree replicate 2 | place: USA:California | collected 2016-06-15 | reverse complement strand
TCACGATCCCGTCGATCTCCGTGTTGACGAGCTTGACCTTGGTTTGCGACTCGAAGCGAGGATTGGGCAACTTCACGCTTAGCACGCAGATTAATCCCTCGCGCACATCGTCTCCCGAAATGGGCGGGTCCTTGTCTTTGAGAAGACTATTTTGCCTGGCGTATTGATTAACAGCTTTGGTCAGCGCCGTGCGGAAACCGGTGAGATGTGTGCCGCCATCAGGATTGGGGATGGAGTTCGCAAACGGCAAAATCTGATCGTTGTAACTGTCATTGTATTGCAGCACGACATCGATAAACACTTCGTCACGTTGCCGCGAAATCACGATCGGCTTCGGATGCAGCACTTGCTTGTTTTCGCCCAGCTGCTTTACGAACTCTTCGATCCCGTGTTTGTAGAAAAATTTCTCTGTCTTCGGCGGGTCGCTGCGTTCGTCCGTCAGCGTAATTTCGAGGCCGGGATTAAGAAAGGCCAGTTCGCGCAAGCGGGTTGCCAGTCGCTCGAATTTGAACTCCGCCGTGATGGTGAAGATCGCCGGATCAGGCAGAAACGTGATCAGCGTTCCGGTAGTTTTTTTGCTTTTGACCTCACCGATGACTGTAAGCTTGTCGGTCGTTTTGCCCTTGGCGAAAGCCATGTGATAGACTTTGCCGTCGCGCGATACTTCTGCTTTGAACCATTCCGAAAGGGCGTTCGTACATTTTGCGCCCACGCCATGCAGGCCGCCGGAATATTTGTAAGCGCCTTGTCCAAATTTTCCCCCGGCGTGCAGATTTGTCAGCACCAGCTCAATCGCCGGCATTTTCCATTTGGGATGAATATCGACGGGAATGCCGCGGCCATTGTCTCGCACCGAGATCGATCCATCGACATGAACGGTCACTTCGATCTTCGTACAAAATCCCGCGAGATGTTCGTCGATGGAGTTATCGACGACTTCGTAAACCAGGTGGTGCAGCCCACGCTCATCCGGATCTCCGATGAACATCCCGGGCCGTTTCCGAACCGCCTCGAGGCCTTCTAGCTTGTCGATTTGTGCCGCGTCATATTTTTGTGTTGCGGCGATTCCGGTCGAGCTGCCGCGAGATAATTTTTCGACCGGAATTTCTTCTTGAACTTGCGGCATAAAAGTGGGCCAAGCGACCCACATGAAAAACGATAGCCAGAAATGGCCTGGAAACAAATAATAATCTCGTGGTTTTGAGCCGGTTATTTCCGCTACCGGTTGGAGCTGCTTTAGCGCCAAAGCCCATGATATTGTGGTTGCCAGAACCGGTCCCATTTGCTGATTTTTGGGGTCTTGACCGCGCTGTTTCGGACTCCGAAAATAGGCTCCTTGTATGCGCGTCCAAACGCTCTTGGAAGCCCGCTGGATTCTGGCGCTTTTCGCACTGCTTGCCACTGCAACTTTGTTTGTCTCCGCGTGGTTATCGTTGCTCTTTTTTTTGTTGTTTCTGTGCACTGTTGCTTTTTTCCGAGATCCGGAACGGATGGTGCCGGCAGATCCAAATCTCGTCGTCGCCGCGGCTGATGGAACCGTGATGGACATTGTCGAATTGGATGAAAGCCAGGTGCTCAAAACCAGAACGCGTCGTGTCGGAATTTTTTTGTCGATCCTTGATGTCCACACGAATCGCGCGCCAATCGATGGCCGAGTTATTTATCGGCAACATCGAGAAGGGCTTTGTCTCGATGCACGTCGTGCGGATTGTTCCGAGAAGAACGAATCGATGACTTGGGCTTTCCAGAATTCGCGCATCACTATCGTCGTGCGCCAGATCACCGGTGCAATCGCGCGACGCATCGTGACCTGGGCGCAAATCGGAGACGAATTGAGCGCTTTGGAATTATTCGGTTCGGTTCGCGAACGGAATTATATTTGCCGCTCAACGCTGAAGTTGGTGTGAAAGTAGGCGATCACGTCCTCGGTGGCTCGACAATTATCGCGCGGCTGCCCGACTAATGAACGAACAGCCATCTAAAATCTATCTCCTGCCCAATTTGATGACGGCGGGAAATTTGTTTTGCGGATTCACCGCCACGCTCAAAATTCTTGAGGGCGCGCTGCTCCAGGCATCGAATCCTGATGCGGCCGGTGATCTTTTTCACGCTGCCATCTGGTTTGTTCTCGGCGCCTTTGTTTTTGATTTTTTAGATGGACGTCTTGCGCGGCTGGGTGGGCACGAGAGTCCGTTCGGGCGCGAGTTCGACTCGCTCGCTGATATTGTTTCATTCGGCCTTGCTCCGGCGCTGATGGTTTACCGAGTCGTGTTACAGGAGTTTCCGCGCGCCTGCTGGATTATCGCGTTCATTTACCTGGCTTGCGGCGCCCTGCGCCTTGCCCGTTTCAATTCAGTGGGCGCAAGGAACGAGGGAGCCAATCACCAAAACACTTTCACCGGTTTTCCCATTCCCGCGGCTGCCGGTCTAATTGCGTCGATCACATTGTTTCTACTTTGGCTCGCTGAAGGGGAACATCACCTCGGTAACTGGCGCTTCGTTCTGCCGCCGTTGTTGCTCTTTCTTTCCTTCATGATGTTCAGCCAGTTCGAATATCCGAGCTTCAAGGCGCTAAATTGGAAAACGAAGAAATCGATCCCGCGCTTTCTAATCATCATTCTCGTCCTCATTTTCACGGTTTTGAATTATGAATGGATGCCGGCCGTGTTGTTTCTGGCTTATTTGCTTTACGGAGTGGTGAGACCCTGGCTCTCCCGCGAATGGCGACGCGAAATCGAAGAAGAAATCGGTGAAGAACATCCGGCAGAGACTGCCGAACAAACGCGGTAAGATCTACACGTTCCGATTTAAGCGCGCGAGAATTTCAGGATCGCGTACGTCTGCCCACTCGCCGGTTAGCTCGAGCGCTTTCACCTTTTTGCCGGACCGCGCAAGATCGCGAATTGCGTCGGTTAACTCGTACTCACCGCGTGGAGACGGTTTCAATTTCCCAGTGAATTCGAAAATGCTCGGTCGAAACGCGTAGAGGCCGGCATTGTACCACGGGCTGGTTGTTTGGTCCGGTTTTGATTTTTCGCGAATGTCAACGAGGTCCATTTGTTCGTTTAGAAAAACGGCTCCGCCTTTGCTGACATCCTCGCCACGTGTCACCGTTATGATTGCTTCGGCATTGTCTGGAAGATTGATAACGCATTTGTAGTTCGCCGGATCGACCAAGATATCGCCGTAGCTCAAGACGAATGCAGAATCCCCCACGAAATCGCGGGCAAGATCGACAACGCGACCGGTGCCATCTTGCACCGTCTGTGTTGCGTATCGAATGGCGATATTGTAGCGCGAACCGTCGCCGAGAAAATTTCGCACCGTGTCGCCGCGATAACCGACGACGATAAGAAATTCGCATATTCCCGCATCGCGCAGTCCTTCGACGATGTGCTGCAAAACTGGTTTGCCCCGGACTTCGATCATCGGTTTGGGAAGATCGGCAGTCAGTTCGCGCATGCGTGTGCCACGCCCTGCGGCGAGGATTACCGCTTTTTCGATCTTGCTCATATTGGTAGGGCCGGCACGCTGCGCCGACTCCGAAAACTTTCGGGACAGCGCGGCGTCCCTACCATCAATCCGTCTTCTTTTCCGTGATGATTAGCGCAGGCAAATTCGCTTGCTTGATCAATTCGCTCACTTTCGGCAAATCCTCGTTCTTGAGCTGCGCCCATTTCTTTAACTGCTCGTCAAGCTGGCTGCTCAGCATTTGAAACACGTCGAGCTGCGGTTTGGTCGGTTCAGCATCGCCGTACTCAATGTAGTGACTAAACGTGTCAAACCGCTCGTTCAACATGTTCGGGAAAGCGAGGTTCGCTTCCGAGCCTTTCATGTTTACTTGGATGAGCTTCTGCTCGACTTCGGACATTTTGTGATCGAGATCATCCGCCGCCGCGAGCGCCGGCTTCAAACGTTGATCGTCGCCGAAACGTTTGTGCAGCGTTTGAATCTGCGATCTGAGATCACGGATCTCATTCACGGCCTGATGCAGCTGTGAGATTCGATCTTTTACCTGCGTTGCCAAGGTGAACTGTTTTTGCAGCGCTGCTTCCTGTCCTTTCGTCCGCGGATCGATCACCAAATGCAGTGGCGCGGTCTGCGACTTCCCTCCAACAGTCAGTTTTACCTGATAATCGCCAGGTAATGCGAGCGGGCCTTTGGGGCCGGTACCGGAATAAAATGCGCCCGGGATTTGTATTGGATCATCGTAACGCAGATCCCATGCGAACCGGTTCATCCCCTCGTTGGCTGGAATCGTCTTGACCCGCTCGACGCGATCCGGCCATTCAGGCGGTTGTTCGCCTTCTTTTTTCTCTTTGCTGGAAAGACGCCTGACGACTTTGCCTGAAGCATTGAGAATCTCCAGCGAGACCTCGTCTTTCGGCGCGGTCTTGAAATAATAATCGATGATTGCGCCGGGCGGCGGGTTATCGCCCACAGGCTGGCGTTTGTCGAATTCGTCCGGGTAATGTAAACGCAACGCAGTCTGCGGTTGATACAGGATCACGTCCGCCGCGGCGGATTGCGCGTTCACCTGACGAACTGGCGTTAAGTCGTCCAGCACCCAGAATGAACGCCCGTGTGTCGCCACCACGAGATCGTCATCTTTGACGACCAGATCATGAATCGGTGTTACCGGCAGATTCAATTGCAACGGCTGCCAGTGCGCACCGTCGTCGAATGAAACGAAGACGCCGAGTTCGGTCCCTGCGTAGAGCAGCCCTTTGCGCTTGGGATCTTCGCGCACTGCATGCACATAGGCGCCGTCGGGAATTCCGTGCACGATCGAGTTCCAAGTTTTCCCTAAATCAGCCGTCTTAAAAATGTAAGGCTTAAAATCGTCGAGTTTATGCCGATCCACCGCCACATAAGCGGTGTTGCCGTCGTGCGGAGAGGGTTCGATCAAATCGACCGTGCTCCACTCGGGCATTTTCGGTGTGACGTTCGACCAATGCTGGCCGTCGTCGGTGGTAACCTGAACGAGCCCATCATCTGTGCCTGCCCAGAGGGTTCCTTGTTTTACTGGCGATTCAGCCAGCGCAAACACCGTGTCGTAATATTCGACCGAAGTGATGTCGTTCGTCAGCGGGCCGCCACTTGGCTGCTGTTTCGATTTATCGTTGTGCGTGAGATCACCACTGATTTGTGTCCAGCTTTGTCCGTGATCCGTGGATTTGAAAACGCACTCGCCCGCTGTGTAGATCACATCAGGGTTATGCGGCGAAAGTATGAGCGGCGTGACCCATTGAAAACGATGGGCGAGATCGACGGCGCCATGGCCAGAGTTATCGATCGGAACCGGACTAACATCCTGCACTTCTTCTTTATTTTTATCGTAGCGGTTGATGTAGCCTTCGTTGTTTGAATAGATGATGTGCCAATCGCGGGGATCGGGCACGACAAAGCCGCACTCGCCACCGCCTGCTTCGAACCAATTCTGCCGTCCAATGACGCCCGAGTCGGAGCGGCTGGCGATACCGACGTTGGAGTTGTCCTGTTGCGCGCCATAAATGTGGTAGGGGAACGCATTGTCCACAGCCACGTGATAAAACTGCGCAGTCGGCTGGTTGTTTTGCGTTGTCCAAGTTTTGCCGCCGTCGGCAGAGATGCTGGCGCCGCCGTCATTCGCGTTTGCGATGCGATTTGGGTTCGTCGGATCAATCCAGAGTCCGTGGTGATCGCCGTGACGCGCGGGTAAGAGAGTGAAATTTTTTCCACCATCAACCGATCTAAAGAGTCCGGTGTTTACAAGGTAAACTGTGTCCGCGGATTTCGGGTCAGCATAAACTTTGCTGAAATACCACGCGCGCTGACGAAACCGGCCATCGTCATTCACGCGCGTCCAATGCTGCCCGGCATCATCCGAGCGGTAGAGCCCGCCTTCCTTGGCTTCGATGATTGCATAGACGCGATTGGAATCGGCTCCAGAAACCGCGACGCCGATTTTGCCCAGGATTCCGACAGGAAGACCATTGCCCTCGAGACGTTTCCACGTCACGCCGTTATCTTCCGAACGGTAAAGTCCGCTGCCCGAGCCGCCGCTGGAGAAAAACCATGGCTGCCGTCGCGCCTGCCAAAGCGACGCGAACACGATGTTCGGATTATGCGGATCGAAAACAATGTCGATCCCGCCAGTGTTTTCGTCTTTTGACAAAACTTTCGCCCACGTTTTACCACCGTCAGTGGTACGAAAAATTCCGCGCTCCTGATTTGGACCGAACGCGTGACCCAAGGCCGCAACGAGAACCACATTTTCATTTCTCGGATCGATAATCAGAGCGCCGATCTGCCGCGTATCCTTCAGGCCAACGTTCTCCCACGTTTTTCCGCCGTCGATCGATTTGAAGACTCCGGTGCCGTACGTGGTGTTGCCACGAATCGCTCCTTCGCCGGTGCCGGCATAAATGACATTGTGATCCGATGACGCGACCGCGATCGCGCCGATCGAGGAAATCGGTTGCTTATCGAAAAGTGGAATCCAGTTTGCGCCCCCATCGGTTGTTTTCCAGACTCCGCCTGCGACCGCTCCGAAATAATACGTGTCGGGCTCGCCAACGACACCTTCGATTGCCAGTGCGCGCCCGCCGCGAAACGGACCAATTTGTCTCCAACGCATTCCATTGAACAACTTTTCATCGATCGCTCCCGGCGGTGTTGGGGTAGGGGATGGAGCGGATCGCAGAGAAGGCAGGAAAAGGAATACAAAAATAGTGAAAACGATTCGAACCAGTCTAAGAGAACAGTAATTGGGCGTAATCATCCGCCTACAGTGAAAAGTTTGCGATTTAGTTCAACTGGAATTGCGCTGAACGCGGCGACGCTGCCAAAACGTCCTTCATTGCCCATGCCCGCGGAAACTTGACTGCTTTAAGCGGTCAAGTTTTGGAAGCGCGCGAATTTATGAAATGCCTGCCTGGCTTCTAGGCATTTATCGCAGCCATTCCAGGCGCGTGGGCTTCCAACGCGGTCCCGCCCGCTGAGCCGCCACCAAAGTGCCGCGCGGCGTAATAGGAGCCAATCACTAGTACTGCTGCAATCAGCTGCGCAACGAGTGTTTCAACTGTTGGGAACACCGCAAACCAGAGACCCATCCACGGTGGCATGTAATCTTTCAGAGAATGGATTTCAGTTGTGGAAATCCAATGTGCCACCTGCATTTCCTGCGCTTGCTCGCCGACCATAACGAGCAACACAACTCCCAGGAGAATCCCGGTGGTGATCAACATTTTGCGGTACGGCAGCCGCTGTTGGAGAACGAAGGTCAGTACGGCCACCATTCCTGTCAGCACCATACCCAGCAGAGCGCCTTTTAGTACCACCCCACCACCCAACCTCAGATTATAGCTTTGCAAAAAAAGCACCACTTCAAAGCCTTCCCGATATAAGGAGGTGAATCCCAGCAAGATCAATCCCCACCACACACGTGACTGCGAGATCTCGGCGGAGCGCGCATTTTCGAGCAATGCTTTGCGCCGACGATTATGGGCGCGAATCCATCCACCCCAATAAATCTTATGGAAAAACCAATTCATAATCACGAGCAGGACAATCACCGCAAGCAGCCCTGTTGCGGCCTGGAGGTCGAGCGCCGACATGTTGTCGCTAAGCGAGCCAACAATTCGCACCGCAACACACCACGTGATTAAGCTTGCTACAAACGCCAGGCCCGCGCCGAAAGCGACCGGCCGACGATGCACGCGCTTTGGGCCAGTCATACTGGCGGTGATGGCGGCCAACACGAGAATGCATTCCAATCCTTCTCGGAACACTAGAACGCCGATGTCGAGGAATGCGACGGTCGGGCTGGTATTGGGGCGGATCGGATCAGGCGCGCCGTGTGCGGTGAGTCCCTGCCAAACCAGCATTGCGATCACAAAAAGCGCAGCTGCGACGACACCAATGCGCAGAGCAAGCTTCATTTCGGCTGAGAACTTATCACAGAGAAAACCTAAGTGCTGCCGGTCAGTTGCATTTTTTTAGCGGCTGCTTGCGGTCGCGTAAGTTTGTTAATGGTTATGTCATTACATCTGCCGCGCTTTAATGGTTCAATGCGGCGAAGCCTCGGTTGTGATTTTGCGTCGATCGAGTAACTTCGGCGGTGCAACGTTTTCGGGCGTTTACTTTAATCGAGATTGCCCTAGCCATTTTCATACTGATGCTGCTGCTAGTGCTGGCGGTGCCCAGCTTGAGTGGCGTCTTCGCAAGCAGGCGGCTGAAGCAATCCCTGGATCAGTTCAACAATCTTGTGCGCCAGGCGCAGGAACGAAGTGTGACGGAGCGCCGGCCCTACCTGATTATTTGGACGAAGGGCGGTGTAGAACTGCGTCCAGAAGTTTTTGGAGAAGATGAGGAAGCCAAACCGACGGCGCAATTTAGTCTCGGCAGGGGGATTGTGCTGAGACTCTCCTTGCCGGCAGCATTGGCGGAAAAGCATCCAGCTGAATGGATATTCTGGCCATCGGGAAACTGCGAGCCGGCGATCGTACAGTTCAGAGGCCGGGCCGGATTGTGGACGGCAAGTTACTCGCCCCTGACGGCGCAGCCCGAGGTTACCCAGTATGCAGCAAGGTAACGAAAGCAAAATTCGAAATCCGAAATTTGCGATTCGAAATTTTCGTCGCGCTTTCGCTCTTTACGAGGTTCTGATCGGCGTGGCGATCTTTGCCGTGGGCGTCATCGCGCTTGGGCGCGCGGTTGAGAATTGTCTCAACGCGAGCACGATCAGCGCGGAAGAAAGTGCCGTGCGACAGATTTTATCCGATCGGATGGCGGAAATTCAAGCGGCGCCGGGCGTGCCGGACGCGGAGAAGGAATTCAAGATCAATAGCAATTACGGCACGATAAGATTGGTCCAGAAAAGTGCGCCTGCGAAGTTGACCGAACCAGACAACACTCTCCTAAGCGGAATCAATCTTGTCAGGTTAACTGCCCAATGGCAGCACGCTGGCGGCCCGCAGTCGAAACAGATTCAGTTTTATGTTTATCGGTCCGGATAATTGCAGACTTCAAATTCGAAATCCCTGGGGCGCGTTCACATTGCTCGAAATCATGCTGGCGGTGGGGATCTTGGGAATGATGTCGCTGGCGATTTTTCGTTTTGTGCAATCGAACATGACCGCGCTGCAGCTTTCGTCGGGTACCTCTGCTGCGGACGCGCAGTACGACGGGTTGCGTGATTTGCTCACTACGGAATGGCAAAGCTTGAGTCCGTTCCGCGCCAATATGACAGGAGAGCCCTTCAAGTTGGGCGATCGCGAGCGCGACGAAATCAAGTGGAGTTGCGGCGCGGGACTGGGACTGCTGACACGCTATGCGCCGGGCGACTTTACTGTTACGTTGCGGTTGCAACCGGAAAATGAAAAGCGCGACCGGCTGGATCTTGGTCTTTTGCGAAAGCCGCAAGAGGATTCTGACATTGGCGAAGGACACGAGACGTGGGTGCCCCTGATCAAGAACGTGACCAGCTTCGAAATCAGCTATTTCGACCCAAACGCGAATACTTGGCTGCCGCGATGGCCAGGCGGCCAGTTGCCCAGGCTTGTTAAGGTTAAAGTGGGGCGTAGCGATACAGCCGTGCCGTGGGAAGCAATTATTCCACTGCGACGAACACCGTACTAGCACCGTCGATCCTATGAACCGACCTTGTGCGAATTTGAAATCTGATGTGGGCGCGGCGCTGCTGTTATCACTTTGGGCGCTATTTTTGCTTAGCGCGATGGTGATCGCATGGGCACTCAGCATCAATTCGCGCCTCACGGTTTCCAGTAATGCGAACCGCGCTTTGGCCGCCGAAGCAATGGCATCTTCTGGGGCCGACGTTGCCTTAAGCCGGGAAATCTCGCCGAGCTCGCCAAACTTGCACAGGCAAATGGGCGCCGCGGAAGGTTATGACGTGCAGATGACCGGTGAATGCGGTCGTCTAAACTTGAACTTCCTTACCCAGGGAGAAGACCCGAACAAGCTTCGAATTCTTCGCCAATATCTCAACCTCAAAGGCATAGATTTAAACGACCTCGACGTCATGATGGATTCTCTGCTCGATTGGGTATCGCAGAACAGGGGCCTCCAGCACTTGAACGCCTGTCCGGAGACCGACGATTACCGTCCGCCGCACACTGGGCGGCTAGATTCTGTGGAGGAGCTGAAGAAAATCTGTGGCTGGGCCGAATTCACTTCGAAGCCCGGTTGGGACGACGATTTTACCGTTGTAGGCAGCTGTGGTGCCATTGATCTCGCCTGGGCATCACGCGACGTCTTGCGCGCCTTGCCAGGCTTGGGAGATGATGCGGTTGATCGTTTCCTCCAGTTACGGCGCGGGCCCGACGGAATCGATGGGACGGCTGATGATTTTCAATTCAATACAACTGCTGGAACATCTGTGCCGCCTGACGTGCAAGCTGCGTTAGGTTTGAATTCACAGCAATTTCAGCAGATTCAGGCGCTGGTTCAGTTTAGAGGCCCCGTCTTGCGCATCGTAAGCGTAGGAAGGTCAGGTGACGTCACCCGATCCGTGCAAATGGTAGTGCAGAAGCAGGCGGTACGAATCGGGGCAGCAGCTGCGATTGCAGTCGGTCGTCCTCAAGTATTCAGTTGGAAGGAGCTTTGATATCGAATCCGGGACGCCATCCATTTTCATAATTCCGACTGCGCACGGCTGGAACTTTGTCCGGTCAGCTGAACAAAACGGTTCGTGGAACGTGCGCAAGCTGCAAACGCTGGAAGAAGCGGTGCCGTTGCTAGCTGCGACCGACGATTTTGTCCTTGGCTTGCCTGTCTCGGCCGTGCTTGCCCAGCGAATTCGTCTGCCCAGCGTCGATCCGGCGGAGTTTCCCGAAATGATTCGCATCCAGATCGAGAAACTGCTGCCGTTCGCAGCGGATGAAGTGACAACCGATTTTGAACTAATCGAGCAAGAGGAGAACGAGAGCGTGGTTTCAGCTGTGGCGGTCCGAAACCAACAACTGAATGAGATGGCTTCGCCGCTATTGGAGCGTGGTTACATCCCACGGCAAATCACGGTGTATGCGGCGCAGCGCGCCAGCACCCATGCTCCCAAGGGTAATGCTGTTATTATTTACCCGGAGGGCGAGACGCTCGTTTACGCTTTGACAGAGAACGGCAAGCTGAGCCTTGCCCGGGTGTTTGAAGGCGTTAATGGCGAGCAGCTGCAACTTGAACTGCCACAGTTGCGATTGAGTGCCGAGCTGCAAGGAATAGACGCCTCGTATCCCAATGTATTGCTGGACGAGACCTGTTATGAACTGCGCGATACGGTGCAGGGAATTCTCGCCAGCCCGACCGAGATAGTCGGCATCGAACTGCCACCCGCGCCGGTTAAACTGAACCTTCTGCCAGAAAGCTGGCGACGCCGCCGTTTGCAATTGATAAGGCAGGCAGAATGGCGAAAACGGCTCCTCTGGATAGGTGGCGCTTACGGCGCGCTTCTCTTTCTCTTGCTGGCGTACCTGGGCCTGCTGCGGTTTCAAATAGGGTGGCTTCAGCGGCGTATTGCGCACGACGCGCCTGGGACCGAGTTTGTGCGCGCGACAGAAGCAAAATGGAAAGCGCTCGCACCAGCGATCGATGCACATTATTACCCCGTCGAAATCCTGGAGGATCTTTTCGAAAGCCTGCCGTCCGCCGACGTGCGCATTACGGCGTACAACCAATCAGCGAGGCAGATTTCAGTCGATGGCGAAGCGAATACGGCTGCTCTGGCTTACGAATTCATCGACAAGATAAAAAAGAATCCACAGTTGCGAGCCTTCCAATTTGACATGCCTGCGCCGCGTATTTTGTCGAACGACCATGCGCAGTTTCGAGTGGAGGGAAAACCAAAATGATGCCGGCGTGGTACCAGCGAATGAATCCGCGCGAGCGCTTGCTTTCATGGATAGTGGCCGGGACCGTGTTCGTGCTGCTGAATCTTTGGATTTTAAGCTGGATCCTCGGCGCACTCGGTGGCGGCCGCAGGGAGCTGACAGCACGCAGAGCGACGTTAACCGAGCAAGCTCTCTACGTGAAGGAACGCGACACCTGGATGAAACGGGATGAATGGATCCGGCAACATCAACCCGTCCTCAAGAATCCTGCCGAAGCCTCCGCCTTGCTTGATCAATTGAGGGAAGTGGCCGGCAAATATAACATTCTGGTCGAGAATCCCGCGATTGGATCTGGAGAGACCACGCCGTATCATCAGACGGTTTTTGCCTCCATTGAAACTAAAAGCCCGTGGCCGCCGTTGGTACATTTCCTTTACGACGTGCAACGACCGGATGCTTTTATCGTGTTCGAAAACGTTAATCTGGCCATTGATGGCAGCGATCCCACAATGATGCGCGGCAAATTCAAAATCGCCCGGTGGTTTGCGCCGACGCAACAAAAGAAGTAATAATATGCCACCACGCTTATGAAATATTCCCCTGCGCTAGTATTCATTCTCAGTCTGCTCGGAGCAGTCTACATTCAGGCCGAGGAAGTTCTGCCGCCACAGTTTAACTTCGATCGCTACTCAAAGATGGTCGAGCATTCGCCGTTTGCAATTGCCACGGCGGTGGCGCCGCCTGCGGCTACGCCCGATTTCGCAAAAGACCTTTACATCGCAAACGCCGCGCGTTCGCCCGAAGGCGATCTGGTGACGCTCGCTTCCACTTCGGACCACAACTTCAAGAAATACCTTACGACCAGGGAGCCAGTGGACGGGTACAGCATCGCCAACATCGAATGGTCGGACAAGGTAGGTGCGACCAAGGTGACAATTAGCAAGGACGAAAATTTTGCGACCCTCACGTTTAATCAGGCGCTCTTGTCGCAGTCTGCGCCGAATGCAGGTGGTGCATCCCGATCGTTCGCGCCGCCCATGCCTGCACTGCCAGGCTCTAACCCTGCCAGCGTTCCTAACCCAGTCTCATCGAAATTACCTAATGGGATACCCGCGGAAGTGCAACAGTTGATCCCCTCTCGAGAGGCCACCCGGCCCCATGCGCGTGGCTTGATTCAGCGGAGCCCCAGAGGGTCATCGAAGATGCCTTCTCAGGCAGGAGCCGCCGCCAAAAACTAGAATTACAAGAGTTGCCAGGCAGCGGCTAGCCGCCACCCCAATCGTCGTCAGCTGTGTCGGCTTGCCGGTCAGGCCCTGCCGAAAATAAATCGTAGATACCAGCGAGCAGGTCTCGGGTCGTTCTGCGGTTGGGTTACCAGCGCCTGCAGACCCTGTTCGGTTGTTGGATAAAAACCGTTCATGCTTTCGTAGAGTTGCAACTGCGTCTTGATCGCCTGAACGTCGGCTTGAACACGCATGGTTTTGGCAATGGCCGTCGTATTGCCGAGTTTTGAAATCGCTACTCCAAGTATGATCACGATGATGCTCACCACGAGCATGATCTCCAGTAAAGTGAAGCCCTGCTGTTTTCTTTTTGTTCTCATCTGAAATATAGGAGTGTCCCTGCGTCCTGTGAGCGACTACACTACTCCGGCCCTCGAGAATTGCTAGTGGCCGGTACGCAGAAGATAATCCGACTTATCCCAAATATACTTTAATTGAATCTGCGTCGCGCGGATCGCGGAAGATCCGGTGTCGGTTCCATTAGCCACAACCAGATCATTGGCGCCCACTTTCAAGACTGTGGCCGGCACAATTTTCTGGGCGCGCAGCCAGCCGGTGTAGTTGAAATGCATTTCAGTGGTAAGCGGTGCCACTTCGCCGCGGTAACCCGGGTCAGCCAGGTCCGGCAGACTCAGCGAAACTGGCCCGATATCCTGACCGTTGAGATAAACTTCCGGTGGAGAATCAACGCGGGGATTGGCGATTTCGAAAGTCAACAGGGCCGTCAGCGGTTGCGCTTCAATTGGGAATTGGAACACGGCACTTTCCTGGGTCTGTCCATCAATCCGGATCGGATCAGGCGCAAGAGTTGCCGTGACGGTTCCAAAGTTCTCAACGTCCTCCGGCGGTGTGTGCAGCGCGGGCACCAATAAGAACGGCTCCGGAATTACATCGCGATGTTCCGCGTTTACCGGATGCACCACCTCACTGCTTGTCATCCAGTCGAGATACGCTCCACGTATCGTTTTTCCATCGCCGGGAACCTCGATATCGATAGCGGAGGCCCCGGTCATCGGGATGACGACAGAATCTGAACTGGGCAAATTCATGCCGACACCAAGAGTGCCCGAACGCAAAACGTGCGTGCCAGATTCATCCCAAGCGATCAATTCTGGCTGCTGATTCGGTTTATCGTCGAAGAACAAGCGGAAAAAGAGAATTCGATATTCGGGGCCGGGTTGCGTCACGCGAATGCGAAAGACGCTCTTGGACATCCCACCGCCTTCGGTCGTCTCGCCCGGCAGAAGAGCGAGTGCTTCCACCCATGCCGGCGCGTTTTGCGTTTTCGAATTACG
>WNGP01002895.1_pt1 | contig 14405 bp, 15 predicted proteins | sample 5407671 | NCBI WGS metagenome assembly WNGP01 (sample SAMN13153381, study PRJNA577476) | soil metagenome | isolation source: 40 cm soil or saprolite under Garry oak tree replicate 2 | place: USA:California | collected 2016-06-15 | reverse complement strand
GATAGTTTCAGCCCCTACGACTACCTCTACCGGTTCTTCCGGGGCTGTGTGGCGCTCTCTGTGGTAGACGAGAGCCATAACGGGCGCGGGCGCGACACCGATATCGCCCACGCTCATCACCTGGCCATGCTCTCCGCCCAGGCGCGAGCACTGACCAGTGGGACCCACTATGGCGGCGATGTGCTGAGTTTCTACCACTACTGGTACCGCTATAACCCGCAGTTCTGGGTAGCGCGTGGCTATGGCTGGAGGGATGCCGAAAAGGCGCTCTCCGCCTATGGGGTGGTCCAGGAATGGACGAAGGAGTATGAGACAGACGCGCGGAAGGGCTCAGGCAAGACCACCGTGCAGGTCTCGACCATCCCTGCGCCAGGGCTCTCAGCCAAGCTCATTCCATCGCTCTTGGAGGACCTCTGCTACCTCACGGTGCTGGATGTGGGAGCATACATGCCACCGCGCATCGAGATCCCGGAGATCGTGCCGATGCGTGACCCCGAGGTCGAGCAGGCGCTGGAAGAGGCAGCACATGCGGTGAGGGAGGCAGAGCAAGCCCTGGCCGACCTCCGCAAGCAGCGCCAGCAAGTGCTGCTCCATGGCGAGAACAACGGTGTCTCCCAACACGAAACACTGGCGGCGTATGACCTGCAAGAACGGGCAGCCAGTGAGCAGTTACAAGCAGCTCGGGCACGTGAGGAGGAAGTGAAGGCATGGGCTCTGCCGCGCCACCTCGCACACCACTACCTGAGCCTCGTCAAACGTCTCGATAAGCTGGCCCAGGAACGCAACCAGGCAGCTCGCATGGCAAAGGGCACCGTGCCACGCTGGTTTGCAGCACTGCCCTGTGAACGTCCTTTTGAGGTCTGGCAGACCGAGCGCAGCGATTGGGGCGACACGCTGGGCAAACAACTCATCGTGCGCACGCCAGCGCTCGCGTGGGAGCACCTCTACCCGATGGAGAAGCGGCTCATCGAGATCGTGCAGAGGGAACTCGCCGAGGGCCGTCGGTGCATGCTCTACTTTGAGCAAAATGATCTCCGCAGCATGGCCAGACGCCTGGACTGGGTGCTCAAAGAGTTTCATCCGTGGACGCTACCCAACAACGTCGAGGCCGAGGACCGTCAGCAAGCCATCATTGACGCTGTCTCATCTGGGCATCAGGTGATCATCGTCCCCTACCGGCGCGTCAACGAGGGGCTCAACCTGCAGGAGGCGGTGGACACGATTATCTGGTATGAAATGGCGATGAATTTGTTCATGCTGGACCAGGCGAGTCGACGGGCCTGGCGACTCGGTAAACGAGAGGAGGTGAGAATCTACTACCTGGTCTACGCAGGCACCGCAGGGCACGCCAAGCTGCGCAAGCTGGGTGGACAAAGCGGCGCTGCCGCTGCCTTCGCGGGTGAACCTGCCAGGGGCGCGCTCATCGAACATGCGGGAGCCGACAAGACGACCCTGGCAAGACTGAGCGCCAGTTTGGAAACAGAACTGGAGGAAGACGAACCTTTTGACCCAATGACGCTCATGCAGGCTGATGATGCCGAAGCGCTCAAGGAGGCCTTCGCCAAACGCGGGGAAGAGCTACGCGAAGCCCTGAGACGCGGGCGGCAGTGGTTCGGCGCGGTCGATACCTTACCTGAGCGCCTGGCCGCCATCATCGCGGAGGGAGGCCCATCCGTCTGGGCGTATGATCCAGCAGAAGCGGACTTCGCACCGGTGCACATCGTGGAAGCTGTCCCAGAGCCTGGACGAATGCCCCTTGAGGAGCCTGCTGTGCCCATGCCTGCCATGACGATGGCGGATATAACTCCCGCACCTACAGCGGCACTGCCTGTCGAAGCCGAACTGACATTACCAACATACCGTCCAGATGGGGAGCTTGCGCCGTCACATAATGGTCATGGCAGAAACCCCACCCTTGTCTTTGGCCTTGCAGACCACATCCTGCTGGCGCGCAGACGCCGCTCCCAACCGCGCAACGCTCTTCCACACCAGAAGAACCGCACGGAGGTGCTGTCTATCCCGGCGACCTCTGAGACAAGCGAACCACACGTCACCGATTCCTCTGGGATAGTCATGCTCTCCCTGTGGGAGCTGACTTCCCACACAGACGAAGACGCGGCTGTCATCGCGCCTCCCGTTCCCGCAACGCCTTTGCAGAGGCCATTGTGGGCTGAGTAGCTCGCCTCAGCCACGCCTTCACTCTTACCATTGTTTTCCCAACCCCTGTTTCACTTCGCTCTCTGTACCTGTGTCATGCCTGCCAGCTACCACACAGGACAGCACCATATGCAGTGTAGCACGGACAGCGATGTCATTGCAAGCAGCATCGCCCTGATGTCGGAACGTCTGTGCCAATCAGCATGCTCGCGCGTGAGATGGGGGCAAGAAGTGGATGGGTCTACACCCACTCCAATGAAAGAAAGGATATATAGCTATGCCAAGAAAGCCTAAACAACAGTCGTTGCTTGAGGGAGACGTGCAGCAGGTGGATGAAAAACTGCTTGCCCTCCTGCAACGATTGGGTATCACAGCGCTGCCCCCACATGAAACGATGCTCCTTCCCCTTGAGCGCATGGTCGTTCCTGGGGCGGCACTCCTGACCCGACCGGCGGCACGGCTCGTCAAAAGCATCCAAAAAGTCGGTCTCCTCCATGCTCCAGCACTGGTGCTGCGCTCCGGAACCACACCGCATGACCCAGAAGCCACCTTTGAAGTCGTCCTGGGACGCCGGCGCATCCTGGCAGCCAGGATGGCTGGACTCTCGGTCGTCAAGTGCGAGGTCTACGCCTCGGGCACCCCGCAACTGGGCGCCCTGCTCGGACTCATTGAGAACGAGCAACGCTCAGCCGCCTGGATCAAGGAGATTGAGGACCTGCGTCATCTCATCGACGAAGGAGTTGGCATGACCCTGGATGACCTCGCGGACTTCGGGTTTCACCGGGGGCAGCTCTCCGAACGACTGAAAATAGCGCACCTACCTGACCCCATCCTCACGCAGCTCTTCGCTGGCAAGGTGAGCCAGGAGGTGGCAAAGCGTATGGCCCGGCTCAGTCCAGTACACCAGGAGCAGGTGGCAGAGCTGGCACAGGAAGGCGAAGACCTCACGTCTGAGCTCATCACACGGGTCCTGCGCGTACAGATCAATACGGGACTGGTGCCTGTGCAAACCGCGCTGGCTGAGGCATGGACCCAGGCGCCTGAGCCGCGTGCTCATCCGCTGGCCAGCAATGGGCACACGATCCCCGCGGCGACGGTGGGAGTGGCCCCCCTGGTAGATGCATCAGATGGGGCGCTTTCCCCTGCGCAGGTGCTGGCCATCCTGGAGCGTTTTGAGCCGCAGACCAGCACCAACCCTGCGTTGAGCCGCATCGGCACGCTTCTCAGGGTCCTCATCAAAGAACTGCAGATCGCCCTACGAGCGTCTCCTCTGACCCCGACGAGGACCACTGAAACACAAGAAAGCGAGGTTACCCATGTTTGATTTCCCCAGAGCTATCCCTGATGAACGAGGCTGTGGCGACCGCGAGCCCGGAGGCGTGTATGCCGAATCGGGGCTCAGTCCCTATGGCAGTCCCCTGGAATACTTCCTGTTCGACCCGCCCTTGCCGCTCCCGGCAGGTGTGGACCTCGTCAACAAACCCCAACTCTGGCAGCGTGTTGACCCGGCGTCAGGTGAGCCGGTGCTCGATGGTGAGACCGGCAGGCCCGTCTATGATCTGCTCATCCACATCGGTGCTGAGCATTATGAATATGCCGTGGACTACATTGAGGAAACTCGGAGGCTGGGAGCCTCGCGCCGGCTCAACGCCAATCTCGATCTCTCGCTCTTGACGCGCAGGAGCAGGATGCTCCTGGCCCATCCCAAAGCCATCATCGTGCCGTGGCGGGACCTCACCCTTCCAGAGAGGTGCTACAAGCGGCTCCCCAGGCACGACCTGGCCTCCTATGCCCTCCAGGGGATGGACGCAGCAGCGGCACATACAGACGAAGCGCGGATGGGACCCTGCATCTTCAAGCTGTGGGACGTGCTCCCCAGAGACGAAGCAATGGAGGTGTTTGAGCAGGAGGGTGAACACCCGCTCTGCTTGCGGAAGATCGGCAGCACCATCTACCAGTATCGTCCGACCGGTGAGGAGGTGAAGGAGTGGGAGCTGGGCTTCATTCTGGGGTTGCCGATTACGGGCATCGCGCTCACCCAGTACGCAGACGGCACCGTGAACGAGAAGGCCAAGGCGAAATTGCTGGCAGGGATGGCACAGAACGAAGACATGGCCTTGCCGTTCTACGAGACCGACCGCTAAGACCCCTCTCTTCTTCCTGACAACACCCCTTCTATTGAAACTCATCCCCCAGAAAACCGTTTTCTGGGGATTGTTTTGCAGAAAACGAAAGGAAATACCCATGGCGCTGATGATTGCTCCCTCTGGAAGCGTGCGAGAGATACACCCTGAATACGGGGCGGCATGCTTTACGACCAGTGAGCTGCACGAACTGGTTGACGGCTGGCTGGAGTGCGTCCACCTGCCTGATGGCCGCCTGATGTGGATCAACGAGGAAGGCAAGCTGCGCCGCCTGCCCTCCAATCCGCTTGCTACACTCCTCGCCAGATCGGTGTTGCAGCTATATGACTACATCGCCGGCCCGGCGGTGGTGACAACATGGCAGGAAGCCGGAGAGTAGCTCCTGCCAGCTCCGCAAGCAAGGGAACAACGCTGCTCCCTGTTCAACCACACGAAACCAAAACCCCCAGGAACGAGTTTTCTGGGGGTTTTTCATGCCTTCTTCAAGCAGAAAGGAATTCGAAGGAATGCCACAATCAACCACACGCTGCGCGTCTTGTCCCGTAGCGAGCAAGAAGACACACAATACCATGCTCATGCGCCCGCTCTTTCTGGACGAAGCGACGACCTGGCCCCCAGCCGATCTCCATACCCAACGGCAGGAACGTGCCCTGCGCGAGGCCATTGCGCCCTACCTCTGCATCGCCGATCTGCGACGGCTGGCCGCCAGTAGCGAGAGTATCCAGCAGGCGCTCAAAAGCATGCAGGATATCCCGGAGGAAGTGCAGGCGTTGATGAGCCTGCTCCAGGTGTTCCTCACGCCGTGTGAGGATGATCGCATCGAGAAGCCTGCCGATCTGGCAGCCCTGCTCATGCTGGAGATGGGACATCTGGACCATGAGGAATTCTGGGTGGTGTGTCTGGATACCAAAAATCATGTGCAGCGCCTCCATTGCTTATACAAGGGCAGTTTGAACTCGTCGGTCGTGCGCGTGTGCGAACTGTTCCGGCTGCCTTTATCGCTCAATAGCGCCTCCATCATTGTCGCGCATAACCACCCGTCTGGAGCAAAGCAAGCAAGCCAGGAAGATATCGATGTGACCAGGTCCCTTATCCAGGCGGGTGAGTTGTTGCAAATCGAAGTGCTTGACCATCTGATTATCAGCCAGGGTGCATGGATGAGCATGCGCGAACACCGGCTGGGTTGGTGAGGAGGATGGAGATGACAAACAGCATTCACCCAGGCGTGGGCCGGTGCAAGCACATCATCAGGCACGACGCAGCCTCGCTGGCGCGGCTGAGCATTAACCCCACACAAGAACCAGCAGAGGGGGCCGGTTCCTGCCTCTTCAAAACGTGGGGCTTGATCCCTGTCGCTGCGGCAAAAGTGGTGCTCACCATGGAAGGGGAACAGCCGCTCTGCCTGCGGGAGATCGGCAGCACCGTCTACCAGTATCGACCCACCGACGAAGCGTGCGAAGGACTCGAGCCATGGCTGTTCGCGGCCTACCGATCACGGGCATTGCGCTCATCCAACACGAGGATGGGTCGGTGCATGAGAAGGCCAGAGCGAAGCTCCTGGCGGGGTGTGAACGCAACGGAGAGACGGCTCTGCCCTTCTATGAGACGGATCGGTGAGCCTATGGGCAGTGCCGAGGAATTTCCCTGGCACTGTCTCTTTTTGCCATGAAAGGAGATGGTATGTCTCTATCCCTGTTCCCTGAATATGAAATACAAGAACGCCAGCTCACGTTGCCAGAGGATCCGACCATCGTCGTCTCCATCTCTGGGGGCAAGGACAGCGTCGCGGCTTTACTTGCCACCTTCGAAACGTATGGCTCACAGCACGTGCTGGCCCACCACCAGGTGATCCTGGAAGACTGGCCAGGCACGCCCGAGTATTGCCAGAAGGTCTGTGACGTGCTCGGCGTTCCTCTTTACCTATCGCAGGCGCACTATTACGGGCGTGAGTGCAGTCATTGCACGAAGTGGTACCTGTCCTCGGACCCGGAGCCACACTGCCGGGCGTGCGGGTGCCGTGAAGCGAAGCTCATCATGATGGTGACGTCTATCCTGGACCTGGTGGAATGGCGCACGATGTGGCCCAGTCCTGCGGTCCGGTTCTGCACCTCCTACTGCAAGCGCGATGTCTTCAACGCCTGGGCCAGGCACAACAGGGGCCTCCTCGGTCCTTCCCCGGTCATGGTCCTGGGTGAGCGGTGGCGGGAATCGCCTAGGCGAGCGAAGCTGCCAGTGCTACGACGCCGCCCGAGCCTGGAGTGGATGCTGGAATGGCGACCTATCCTGGACTACCGGCGGATCGACGCATTCCGCGCCAGCCGAGCCTACGGTATTGAACCCCACTATTGCTACAAAGCGCAAGGGATGACCGACGACGATCTCTATGAGGTCGACCGCGAGGGTGGCCCGCGCATGAGCTGTGTGATGTGCTTCTATAAGCCTGCCCATGAACTGCAAGCAAGTGCTCGGGTGGCGATAGCCCAACCGATCTTTGCTCGTGCGGTCACGGTTGAGCGCACGATCGGTCATACCCTCAAAGCTAGCCAGTCGCTGGAAAGCATGATCACATCATGGTCGCGAGGAGAGAGCCATGAGGAAAGCAATGAATCCCCTGCTGACGGTGCTTGTCACGCGAGCGGTAGCCGACAACCTGAGAGCATATCCCAACTCGAGCACAATCAAGCGTGACTGAGTAGCACAGCATAGCTACAGAGGAGGACAACTATGGCCCCATTCGATTTCGGTGAAGCATCGGAGGAAGCACGTGCTGCATTGCGCGGCGACCCTCATTGGTGCATGGAATTCCTGTCTGCATGCCGGGAGCTTGCGACGCGCCTTGGCACGATCGGTGGCATCGATACCCCGCTCTCAGAGCAGGATGAAACAGTCTTGCAGGGATTTCACCGGGTGCTCGATGCCCATACCAGTCACATCGGCCAGTATGACGGAGCGTTTGAGCAACTCTGTTGTCTGGCAGGACTGCGACCCGGCGATAGAGGCCTGCTGAGCGGACGTATCCGCAGGCTCTACCAGATGAGAGAACCTGTGCAGTATGAAGCAGACGTCCACGCGCTCATCCGGCAATGGATGCTCGACAGCGAAGAGGGCAGACGGTAAAGCTGCGCAGGTATGGCAGAGAGCATCAAGACAAAACTCAAAGATCGAGAAAGCCTCGTCAGGGAAATGCTGACGAGGCTTCTTATTTGAAGAAGGAGGTATAGATGTCGGTGATTCATCAACCAGATTCAACGACTCGGATCATTCTGGGCATCGACCCTGGTGTCGCGATTGTGGGCTATGCCGTGCTGGAGGCACGAGGTGACGAACTCAGGATGATCGCCTGCGACGTCATCAGAACGCCCGCAGGTCTTCCCCTGGCACCACGATTACAACTGATCTACCACCAACTGGGCGAGCTGGTGAGCAGCTATCGCCCCCAGGAGGCGGCGATAGAGGAACTCTTCTTCGGCAAGAATGTCAGTACGGCTATCGCTGTGGGGCAGGCACGAGGGGTAACCATGCTGGCACTGGCGAATAGTGGCCTCTCCATTGCGGAATACACACCCAATGAAGTGAAGCTCGCCGTGACCGGCTACGGCGCCGCAAAAAAGGAACAGGTGGGTGAGATGGTGCGTCTGCTGCTCCACCTCACCGCGATTCCTCGACCGGACGATGCGGCTGACGCTGCGGCAATCGCCATCTGTCACGCGCATACGGTTCGCTATGCCCAGGAGGAGTTACACAACGGAGTGGTCAGAAGGAAGCGCTGAGAGGCGCGTCGTTCCTTTCATGGTGGGCCCGCAGAGCTGCTTTTAAGGTTCTGCGGGCTTGTTGTTTGTAAATATGAACAGTGCGCCAGGCCTTAAGGAAGCGGCCTGGCGCACTGTTTTTTTGTGAAAGGTACAGGAAATGAAACAGCTACGCGAACGTCTCTATGCCTATGGCTCCGAGACGCTCTTAACGGAGGAACTGCTGGCGATCATACTACGCGGCTCCCCACGCGAGCATGTCCTTGAGCTGGCAAGCAGGCTACTGGTGAAATACGGGGGTTTAGGCGGGTTACTGCATGCCGATTGTCGAGAACTCAGCCAGGAACAGGGTCTGGGTGAGGCCAGCATTGCGCTGATCAAGGCGGCATTGGAGATGGGGAAGCGGCTGAACACGCTGCCAGCAGGCGACAAATACCAGATCGCTGCGTCGGCCGATGTCGCCAGGCTGGTGATGCCAGACATGGCGCATCTTGACCATGAGCAATTACGGGTCATTGTGCTCGACACGAAAAACCGAGTGGTCAGCAACATGCCGCTCTATCGCGGGACCGTCAACAGCTCGGTTCTGCGTGCCGCCGAGATTTTTCGACCGGCCATCACACGCAATTGCCCGGGGATCATCGTCTGCCACAACCATCCCACTGGCCTGCCAGAACCCAGCCCTGAAGATGTGACTGTCACGAATCAGCTCGTTGCCGCAGGCAAGGTGTTAGATATCGAGCTCGTAGACCATGTGATCATCGGCCACCAGCAATTCGTGAGCCTGAAAGAACGGTTGCGGTGGTAATGGCTAGCAGAACAACACCCATGGTTCCTTCAGCACGTTAGAAACACATGTTATCCGCTGGTTGTCGTGAGATAAAAGAAGGCAGAAATCTCCTGTTTCAAAGACAGAGCTTTCTGCCTCTCCTTTCGATGACCAATGAACTCTAAGGTGTCATGCATTGAGAGCGTATCCATCGACGGAGCGCAGAGGGATTGGTAGTAGACGAAAGATGTGATCAGAATAACTGGCCTTTTTCTATTTTTGGGAAGTGATCTATCCTCATATGTGTCCAGACTGGTGCTGACTAAACACGATGCCTTACTTCCTTTTGATCAAGGGTGAGTGCCAGGAAACAGCACTTCTCCTGTATTCATCTATAACAGACCCAAATAGGAGTACGAGGAGTTCAACTCTCCCCCATCTCCACCACTTCTAAGAGGCGGGAACTGGCTTCCCGCCTCTCTTCTTTTTGGTTCAGGTCTGGCGAAAAGCACAGATGACAGCAAAAGTGACAGCAAAATGTAGAAATTGCTCAAGTTGCGATGGCATGAGCGAAATGATATGGGGAGGTTTTTGGTCGTTAACAAGGCTCTTTTGAGGATCTTTGAACAGATGAGAGAAACTAAGGAAGGGAAACTGCGGACATAATGCCCCTTATGTCTTCCTGTCTACGAGGGACGAGTGTAGAAGCACATGAAGGAGTACAGTTCAACTCCCAGCCATCATTTTTAACGATAAACCAAGAACAGCAAACTCGGAGTGGACAAGGTATTTCGACTGGGCAAGAATGAACCGAAGATTGATTGCCGAGAGCTCATCGTAGTTTTGATGTAATCCGACACCCAGGTTGTGCTAAGCAGCGAGCTAAGGTACAATCCAGGAAAAGTACCTGAGGGGGAAAGCATGACCACTGATATACCGCAGCACTTCGACGAGGCATTCCTGCGCTGGTTCCGGGAGCGAACGGAAGAGACGTGGCAGAGGTATCAAACGAGAACCTTCGAGGAATTTGTGACTGAGCGTTTGGGTGGACGCGATTGGCAACAAGGAACCCGTTGGCTGAGCGGGTTGAGTGAGCAAGAAATTGTTGTAAACGCTATCATACGAGTGAGCCACTCGCTGACCCAAAAGTGAGCCACTGGCCCCAACAATCCGCTATACTCGAAAGCAAATTCGAGCGAGCGGAGGTAAGGAAAGGTGTATCCCGTGGCACTTCGAGACGAAATTCGTACCTGGGTCTTGATCCAGGGCAAAAGCCAACGTGCAGCAGCCAACCAATTTGGTCTCTCACGCAATACGGTCGCTAAGCTCCTTCTCGAGGAGCCAGCCCCCAAAGAGCGTCGCTACCAGCGCCAGGCTGAGCACAAGACGCCGGTACGCGATGCTGCTCTTCCGCACATTGAGAAGTGGCTCAAGGAGAATGAATGGCTCTCGCGCTGGGCACCAAAACAGTGCTGGACCGCGCATCGTATGTGGGTAGAGCTGCACAAGCTTGGTATCCCGATTGGAGAATCCACCGTGCGCATGTACGTGCAGGAGAAACATCAGACCACGAAACCAGCTTTTGTTCCTCTCGACTTTGCTCCAGGCGAGCGGGCAGAGTTTGACTTTGGCGAGGCGACCGTCAAGATCAAAGGTCAGTTGGTAAAAGTTCCGTTCCTGGCCGGACGGCTCCGCTTTTCGGGGGCGATGTTTGTGGAATGCTTCCCCACCCAACGGCAAGAAGCCTTCCTGCTCGGCCAACGCCATGCCTTCGAGTTTTGGGGAGGAGTAACGCGCATGGCCGTTTATGACAATCTCAAACCGGCTGTCCTGCAAGTATTGGAGGGACATAGCCGACGAGAGCATGAGGTGTTTCTCCATTTCCAAAGTGTCTATCGCTTTGAGGCACTTTTTGCCAATGTGCATGCCGGTTGGGAGAAAGGAAGCGTCGAGAATCTGGTCGGGTATGCTCGACGTAACTACTTCGTGCCGCTCCCAGAGGGTACTGATCTGGAAGCCATTAACACGAGCCTCCGCGAGAACTGCCTCTCGGATCAGCAGCGCATCATGGCAGGACGCATCGATCCCATCGCCTCGCGCCTGACGTTTGAGCGTGCCCAGCTGGGGCCTCTGCCAACTTACGCACCAGATCTGGGGCCATTAGCGGAGGTGCTAGTCCATTCGACAGGACGGGTCCGCTTCCAGACCAACGACTATTCAGCGCCCATTCACTATGCCTATCAACGCTTGACGCTCAAAGCCGATCCTTTCCGGGTGCGTCTGTATGCAGGCGCAGAACTGGTGGCCGATCATCCTCGCTGTTACCAGAAGCGCCAGGTGATCGAGGACTGGCGCCACTATGTTCCCCTGCTGGTGAAAAAGTCTTTTGCCGTTCCTTGGGCCTCGGCCTTGCGGAACGCCGATCTCCCCAGCAGTTTTGAGGCGGCACGCCAGGATCTGCTCACCCGCCGCTCTGATGGCAATCGCGAGTTTGCCCGGCTGCTGGAACTGTGCCTCACTCACCCGGTGGAAGCCGTTGATGCAGCCATAGCCCTGGCACATGGGCAAGGAGATTGGGGTGCAGATACCGTGCGCCAACTGCTGCGCTGGGCAGCCGAGCCAGACGCGGCGGCTCTTCCTCTCGACCCAGCACGCTATCCTGCTTTTCAGGGGTCAACGCCATCACCAAACTTGAGTGCCTACAATCGGTTGCTGGAGGTGCGCTCATGACAGAAGATACCCGCAAGGAGATTGTGATGACCTATCTCAAGCAGCTGCGCCTGAATCGGATGGCCCGCGATTGTGAGTCGGCTTCCCGCGAGGCGGAACAACGGGGATTAGGGTATCTGGGGTACTTGCAGTTTCTGCTGGAGGGCGAACTGGCTCATCGAGATGAGCAGCGCCTGCGCCAACGTCTCAAAGCCGCTGCCTTTCCTTATCAGAAGCGGCTGGAGGACTTTGACTTTTCCCTGATTCCTTGCGTTTCCAAAGTGCGCCTTCTGGAACTGGCACAAGGAGCCTTTCTGAGTAGCCACGACAACGTGCTCTTCATTGGTCCCAGCGGAATCGGGAAGACTCATCTGCTGATGGGGTTGGGGCGAGCCTTGTGCTTGGCAGGCTATCGGGTCCTGTTTCGACCAGCGGTGACGCTAGCCACCGAACTGGAGCTAGCTCACAAGGAACTGCGACTGCCACGACTGCTGGCACACTATCGTCGCTTTGACCTGATCTTAGTGGATGAGTTGGGCTACCTGCCTTTTGCCAAGCCAACGGCTGAGTTGCTCTTCCAGTTCTTTAGCGACCGCTATGAACGAACCAGTGTCGCCATCACCTCAAATCTGGCGTTTGCCCAATGGACACAGATCTTTGGCAATGAGCAAATGACAGCTGCTCTCTTGGATAGGCTGGTTCATCGCAGCCACATTCTCATGATGGAAGGTGAGAGTTTTCGCTTTCGCCAGAGTTTACAGAAGCAGGACCCCTTGTCCTGATCGTTTGAATAGAAAGGTGGGTGGCTCAGTTTTGCTACAGCGCGCGGCTCACTATCCTCTTGACGTTTACACCCACTACGGCAGAAGCGCAAGAGGCTCGTGTGCGAGAGCTTGTGAACGCCGCCCCTAAACTGATCCCCGTTTTCGCGCATCGTTACCTGCTGGCTTCTCCATGCGAGGCGGGGAATCCGGTCCTATCCATCTCCCAGTCAGATATTATCATGTATGGTGTTGACTTGCATGACTACTTTTTGACGGAGTTTGGGACGCTGATCGGAGGAGGAAACGCGTATGGCTCTCGACTCACACAAGAGAAATACGAAGCGTACCAGACAATTCCTTTCTGGAGAGAGTTTTTGTCCTAAGATGGCGCACCAGCACTGAGGAGACGCTGTTCCAACAGAGCTAAATAGGCACTGGGATCGCGACGAAACCGCAATTGCCTGCGACGGTCTTCGTGCCGATACTCCAACTGCTTTCGTAGCGCACGCCAGGCAGTGACATCGATGAGAAGCAAGTCAGTGGATGAGAAAGAAATGAGCTGGCTAGCTCCTGCGGTGATCACGCGGACTGATCCGCGTACGACGAGCATTGCTGACGCCCGTTTGCGTCCGGTGGCGTGTCGCTCCACATGGCGGGCTGTGCCAAAGAACTGTTCCAGGTCATAGTTCGTACGAGGCAGATCGTTCACCTGATAGCATGCAAAGAGGCCATCCCAATAGCTGGAAGTGACTTTCTGGAAGTGCGCTACCGCAGGGGCTAATGCTCCGAGGAGGTCCTGCTGTTGCACCATGGTCGCCAGGAGTTGCTGGTATTCCCGTTTCAACGTATCCCCATCGCGTTGCTCTGTATTGGCGAGTCCGGAGTTCAAGAGCTAACCTCTGCTGTCAATGCATGCCGTGATGCGGCGTGTCGTGAAGCCCAGGATAGGCATCGCCACGAGGGCACCAACAGAGATTGCGACCTCCGCAAGGAAGCTGTCAGGGCGGGAACGTGTGATTATTCCGTACACGGCTGTGGCCAGGACGTACACACAGAGCCTGGCCAGGGAGAAGCCCACGACCCAGACCGCTCGCTGCTCAGTGCGTTCTATCCGCTCCGCATCCTTGTCATATGCCTCCACCAGGAGCTGCCAGAGCAGGATGGCTTCGCTCACCAGTTCGATGACGCTGTCGAAACCAAAGGCGGTGAGGAGTGTACTGCGCACCACCATTCACAGCACTGTGAACGCTTCAACGCGTACACCTAGACGTATCTGGAATGCTCAGCTTGCCTGCACGCTCATGTTGCCTGGCCTTTCATTGCTTTCGTTTCCAGCTGCCATGTGTGCTGGGCTGGAGCGGTGCCTGCTCCACCTCGGGCGATCCACAGCAGTCTGCATTGCCGCAGCCACACGCATCCTGCTCTTGCACCTGTGCTCCTACTTGTGCAATACCTGCAAGGGGCCGAGCCTCGGTCTTCGGGAGCTTCTGACGGAGCAGCCGTGACGAATTGGCAAGGATACCCAGATCGGGCAGGGATTGTGCCGCAGCAGCCAGAATAGGTGGTAAGATGCCAAACGCGGCGAGCGAGAGGCCAACCAGGTTGTAGAGGATGGTAAAGGACAGATTCATCTTCACGACCCGCATGGTCCGTTTCGCAATCGTGAACAGATCCGGGACAAGCCGCCAATCCTCCCGCATCAGTGCTGCATGCGCGGCTTCCAAAGCGATATCCGTTCCCATGACGCCCATCGCAATGCCTACATCCGCTTGTGCAAGAGCTGGCGCGTCGTTGACGCCATCACCGACCATGACGACGATCTGCCCCTGCGCCTGGTACTCTTTGACGATGCGGATCTTGTCTTCTGGCAGGAGTTCCGCACGGTAGCTCACCCCAAGCGCGGAGGCCTGAGCCTGGGCCGTGCGCTCATTGTCGCCGGTCAGCAGCTCGACCCGTCTCACACCGAGTGCGCGGCACCGCGCAAGCGCGGCAGGGACCTCCGGGCGTAAGGTGTCAGAGGCTGCAAGCACCCCCACCAGCTCGTTTGCACGCTCGACAAACAGCAAGGTCTTGCCCTGCGCCTGGAGGGCAGTCGCAACGGGGAGGGATGCGC
>WNGP01002894.1_pt1 | contig 14406 bp, 10 predicted proteins | sample 5407671 | NCBI WGS metagenome assembly WNGP01 (sample SAMN13153381, study PRJNA577476) | soil metagenome | isolation source: 40 cm soil or saprolite under Garry oak tree replicate 2 | place: USA:California | collected 2016-06-15 | reverse complement strand
TATAGGCGCTGTACAGGCCGACCCACCAGGCATGGTCTTCCTGCGTACCGACATCGGGGGTATGCGCGTGCTAGATATGCTGGTGGGAGATCCGTTGCCGCGCATCTGCTGAGGTGGGGTGCAATTCATTGCGCCCACGTCGGCACGTATTGACCTGGCACGAGGGCGCAATGATGAATCTTCAAAAATTAGGAGGGTATGTAGGGACGCGATTTATCGCGTCCAGGCGCTGGTTCAATGTGCGCCGAGGTGGACGCGATTTATCGCGTCCCTACATTTGATCCTTGATTCATTTATTCAGGTTCATCATTACACCCCTACCCTACCTGCACGGACTCGGCGTATTGCTCGTACTACTCGCTGGACATTGCCTGACTTCGAAGGTGGGAGACGAGGAGGCTGTGTGTGAGATAAGGGCGTAATAGAAGTGTTTGGTGGGGTCAGGAAAGGGGATGATCGGCGTGCTGTTTGCAGGCTCTGCAGTGACTAGAAACCAATCGCTGTGGGCTAGCAAGTCGGTGTGTTGCGGATTGCTGGAGTAGAGAGCATGGACGGCACCGTTTGAGACCTGTAATGGCCAGTGCGGGTATGCTGCCACCTCGTTGTTGGAATTCCCTAACCAGGCGTAATAGGCTGTATTTGCAGGCGAAGCAAGGATATTTTCAAGATCAACCTGCAATTGATCGAGGGTGTTGGGGGGAGCGTTCGGGCTACTGTGAAAGACAATGTGCCCAACTACAACGCTTGCTGTGGGTGTAGTGGTGGCGTTCTTAGGGAAAAGCAGAGGGAATGTGCTTATACCCACCACCCCAAGTAGAATACAGGCTATTGCAGCGACAAGCAGCCATCTGCGCTGAAATGGTGGAGGCAGTGTGTGTCGTGTAGGCTGTGCAGGTTGTGCTTGTTGCTCCTGTGGCAACGGTAATAGCGGTGATTGCGGCGAGCGATCGCCGTAGGAGCCGTAAATGCCCGGTGAAGCTGGTGTAAACGTGGCAGGCGGTGAAGCCGTAAGAACAGGAGGATGAGGCGTCATGCCGGTGCCTGGCATGGTGGGCTGGAGAGGATTGTAATCAGGCTGCCCGTTCACGCTCACGGCCCGATTGAGCTTCGCGGGAACTGCTACATTGAGCGCCTGGGCCAGCGCCTCACTCATAGCAGCGGCGGTAGGGAAACGCTCTTTCGGGTCTTTGGCGATGCTCCGCAGTACAACCGCCGAAAGTGCAGGCGAGATATGCGGATTGATGAGGGCAGGCGGTGTCGGCTTTTCATGCACATGCTGCATCATGATAGCGATTGGATTATCGCCGCGAAACGGCGTGATGCCGGTCACGATTTCGTACAGGACGATACCAAGTGAATAGAGATCGGAATGCTCGTCAACTGTGTGATCCTCAGCCTGCTCTGGTGAGATGTAGAGAGGCGTACCAAGCAAAGAGCGAGTCATGGTTGAAGTGACCGCTCCCTGCAATCTGGCGATACCGAAGTCGGTGAGAAATGGCTCCCCTATGGCCTTGCCTATACCAGGCTTGTCCAGCAAGATATTCGCGGGTTTGATGTCGCGATGGATCATGCCTTTCTGATGAGCATAGTCCAGGGCAAGGCCAATTGCTGTGAAGAGGTAAACTATATCGGCAGCCGGAGGGAAAAGACCTTTGCGCACGGTGTTGCGAATATAATCGGCCAAAGTCCCACCCTCAACGTAGTCCATCACCATATACGCCTTTACCCTTGATCCATCTGTGTTCGAGAGTTGGAAATCGTGGACGGGCACAATATTGGGATGGCGTAGGGATGCCACGAACTGAGCCTCGCGCATAAAATGCGTGACAAAATCAGGATTAGCCTGTAGATCAGCGTGAAGGAGCTTTATTGCCACGTAGCGTCGTAATTGCGTGTCACGACCCTTCCAGACTTCGCCCATGCCTCCTCGCCCCAGACACTCCAGCAGTTCATATTTACCAAGCCGTTCAAGCTCCATACAGATCGTTAATCCCCTCTTAGATATTCTGCGGCAGATTCGGTGAGATAGTCAACGTCGCAAGCCCGGCTACATCATAATGAACCTGGAGAACGCCGGGCAAAACCTGGTTAGTCTTTGGATCAAGCTGACCGATATAGGCGTAGGTGGCATTCGACAGCATGTTATCGAGCAGCGTTTGCGTTGAAGTTTGCGCCAATTGAAACTTATCCATTTTGACAAGCTGCTGTGCATCTCCCCTCACCTGTTGTAGCCACATTTTCGCGTTATTGAGTGCCTCGATGATCTGGGTGGCAAGCGTCCGCATGTGCGGCGTCGCGTCAGGGGCCTGCACCACGCCGTTCAGGTGGAGAGCGATATGTGGCAGGTAGCCGGGGGGATTATTGGCGAGATCTGTCAGGTTCACCTGTGCAGGGGCTACCGAAAGCAGCGCGACCTTGGAAATAGTAGCGTCGGCAGCCAGGGGACTACCACCAGGCACATCCATGTTTACATTTGGCGCTCCATCCAGGTAGTCCAGGATACTGAGAAACAGGTTATGAATGACCGTCGGGTCAGTGACCTGTAGATGATAATCATCTCGTGCGCTGATGGACCATTCCAGCACTTTTTCCGTATTCCTGAAGAGCCAGACGTCTAAACCACCGGGCAACCCCAACACGCCCACCCTCGTTTCCTTATAAAAAAGGTGACGAATGTGATCGAGCGCGCTCAATGCAGGATTTCCATACAGCGTTTGCGGAATCTCCGCGTAATAGCGCCAGGCGCTGCGGTCAGCGGCTGGGCCGCGCGGCGTTCCATTGGTATCCTCCTCGGTAAGCAGCATGCGGCTGGTTACTGAGATCAGGTTATCGTGCTGCGCCGTTCCTTTGTAAAAGAAACTCACGTTCCCATTGTTCACAGATAATTTCCCAAGCAACAGCGGCAGCGTAAACTGCGCTGGGGGTTGCAGCGGCTGCGTTTCTACGTGCGGCTGCCTATCACCCAGTAACCAGGCATAATAACTTTTGCCTGGTTGAGCATCAGGGACATGTTGCAGTGAAATTTCCAGCTGATCACCGATGCCTTGAGCAGTGCCAGTATTGAATTGCCCACTGCTCAAGAAGAAAGCCTGTCCCCCAGGAATTGGAGCGGGCGGGCTACTCTTAGAAAAAAACGCAAAGTATGCGCCCAGTCCAGACCCGAGCAACACGAGAATAACGAGAGCAATCAGGGCCGTGTACAGGCCTCTCCATTGTTTCCTTCGTCTCCCTGGTGGCAACGTGGGGGGCGCAGATGGACTTGTCGGTGCAGTCGGCGCCTGAATTGCCCCCGCCGATCCTCCCGATCCTGCCACCCCTCCGCCGGACGCCGATACCGAGAACGGTTGCCAGGAAGCCGGCGTAGCAAGTTGCGGCGTTACATTACCAGGCAATATAGTTCCGGGATTGCTACTGGCTGCCGATACAGCTGGCATGCCGCCTGAGGGGGGTGACATCGCAGGTTGCCAGGAAGCCGGCGTAGTAGGGTAGGGGCGACCCTCGCTGTCGCCCTGCTTGCTGATAAAGTAGGTGGGCATAAGGCGCGCGTCCGGTGGGTAGGCAGGCTGGCCAAGGCTCTCAGGGGGTGGGACATTGAGTGCCTCGGCAATAGCGGCAGCCATAGTAGTAGCGCGGGCAAAACGCGCGTTCGGGTCTTTGGCAAGAGCCGTCAGAATAACCATCGTCAGCGCTGGCGGGATATTCGGATTGAGGATGGCAGGAGATGTTGGCGTAACATTGAGGTGCTGCGCCAATACTGCCATTGGACTTTCGCCCCGGAAAGGCGGCGCGCCTGTAACCATTTCGTAGAGAATGATGCCAAGCGAATACAGGTCGCTCCGCTCGTTGCCAGCATAGCCCTGGGCCTGCTCAGGTGAAGTATATAGGGGTGTGCCCAGCGAAGTAGCTGTCAGGGTACCTGCCGATACTCCCAGCAGTTTAGCAAGCCCAAAGTCGGTGAGAATAGGCTCCCCCATTGGATTGCGCGCGGTATTATGCTTGTCCAGCAGGATATTCGCCGGTTTGATATCCCGGTGAATCATGCCTTTCTGGTGAGCATAGTCAACGGCAAGACTGATCGACGTAAAGAGATTGACTATCTCGCCAGGCGAGGGAATTCTTCCCCGAGCAGAGGTATTGGCGATGTAGTTGGCGAGCGTTTGCCCTTCGATGTAAGACATCACCATGTAGGGGGTAGGAGTATTTGACTCAGGAGGTTGGGATACCTGGAAATCATGAATCTGCACAATGTTGGGATGGCGCAGGGATGCAATGACTTGCGCTTCATGCTGGAAGCGCGTCACAAAATTCGGGTCTGCCTGTAGATTAGCATGCAGCAGCTTGATAGCCACATGGCGTTGCAATTGCGTATCCAGCGCCTTCCAGACCTCCGCCATGCCACCATGTCCCAGGCGTTCCTGTAACTCGTATTTCCCAAGCCGCCGAACTGGTTCTGTGCTCATCGCCATCTCCTCTTTTTTAATTACTGTTGTAGGGACAATGGGTGGTGTGGAGCGGACGTGGGGGCCTTGTGCTTGTCCTCCTCACCTTCTCGACGACCCAACGAGGACAAGCACAAGGCCCCCGCCCATCCGCTCCGCCGCCCCTTGTCCCTACGATTGACGTTACTGGACGGAGCAGGGGTTGCTTGCTGTACATGCCCGGATATCAAACGTTGCCAGTTGCTGGATGGCATAATGAATCTGCACAATACCGGGTGTTACCTGACCTTGCTGGTCGATCTGGCCCACAAAAGCCGTGTTCGCCAGTGTTGCTACTGTGTTCAGCAGCGTGCGACCATCGTTGCCTAACAACTGCGCCCTCGGCATAGCGTAGAGTTGCAGGACATCCGTACGTATCATCTCGAACCAGGTGTTCACCACATTGATCTCCTGGTTGATGCGAATAGCAAGCGTCCTCTGATCAGCATTCGTCTCTGGAAGCTGCACGATCTCATGCAAGTGCCTTGTGCCAATATGATACAGGTACCCAAGGGGATCCTGCTTGGCTGCATTAAAGGTCAGCAACCCGATTTTCGCTATATTTGGATCCATGCCCGTCGGTAGGGGTTGACCAGGGAGGTCTTGCGCCAGTTGAGTATACGTTGTCCCGTCGAGGTAGTAGATGATGCGTGTAAGCTGGCGGCGTATGAAATCAAAACCCCCGGATTTCTGCGCGTCTCTGGCGCTGCCTGCCCATTCCAGAATCTTTTCCGTATTTCGATAGAGCCAGATATCTAATCCCCCTGACAGCCCTGCCGCAAGCACTTTGGGATCATCGGCCAGCAGATGACGAATGTGGTCGTACAGACTGTAGGACTTCGGGTCAGCCGGATTGGGCTTCTTTTCGGAGAACTCGGCATAATAGCGCCATGCGCTCGGATTCAGGGAGGGGGCAAGAGGCGCCGAGGCTGCACTTTCTTCGGTGATCAAGAAGCGACTGTTGCTTTTGAGCAGGTTATTGTGCTGCGGGTCCTGATAAGTTAAGGTTGCCGTGCCATTATTGATGGTTAATGCGCCCAGGTAGATGGGATTCCAAGCCTGGCTTTTAGGGTTCAAGAGCCAGGCGTAGAGCTGCATGCCCGCCTGGGGAGGGGTAATGTTGTCCAGCTCGACCTGTACCTGGTCGGTAATGCCAGCATTGCTCTCGAGATTTGAACTCAACAGCCCGCTGCTGGCGAAGTAGGCGTGTCCTACTACCGATGGTGTCGTAGGCGTAGGAGGGGCACTCTTCGGGAAAAAGGCGAAGTAGGCGCCCAGGCCCGCTCCAATGACCACCAGGATCAGCAGCGCGGTCAAGGCTATCCATAAACCCCGTCTCCTGGGTTTATGGAATGGAGGAGCCCCAGGTGGCTGCGGATGGGATATACCAGGGAGACTTTGCGCTGATTGCCCTGGCGCGAATGTAGATGTTGGCATAGGAGTAATTGGCCCGCCGGACTGAACAGCTGCAAAAGGTTGTGATGATCTAGCAAAGGGAAGGGAGGGCGTCATATAGGGTACGGGCGTGGGGTTGTCCCCACCCTGGTTCGTGAGTATTCCTGGCAAGGAAGAAGACCCTCTCATGCTAAGCATGGTCGGCAGGTCTGTAGATTGAGCCTGGTAATCCCACTGATGCGGGTTCACAGGAATGGGCATATCTGTAGGGGCCCGATTTATCGCGCCCGCTTTCTCCTCTTGTTCAATATACTGTGTGAGGGCTGCGAGCAGAGCGGAGGCGTTGGGGAAGCGCGCTGCCGGGTCTTTAGCGATACAGCGCATGATGATCGTTGTAAGGGCCGGGGGTAGACCTGTATTGATCAACGCAGGTGAAGTCGGCGCAGTATTGATATGCTGCATCATAATCGTCGCCGGGTTGTGCCCAGGGAATGGTGGCGTACCTGCGCACATTTCGTAGAGCATGATGCCGAGGGAGTAAATGTCGCTGCGGGCATCAGCGGGAGAACCCATCACCTGCTCCGGCGAAGTGTAGATCGGTGTGCCAAACCAACCACTCGTGTTACCGGCGGGTACCCCTAACAGCTTAACCATGCCGAAGTCGGTGATAACAGGCTCACCCACTGTGTTGCGCGAGGTGTTACGTTTATCGAGCAACACATTAGCCGGCTTGAGCTGACCGTGTACTATACCACGCTGGTGAGCATACTCAACAGCCATACCAATAGAGAGAAAGATGCGCACGATATCGGCGGGAGGAGGAAACTTTCCCTGGCGGGAAGTATTACCAATATAGTCTGCCAGGGTCCCACCATCCACATAATCCATTACTATGTAGGCGGTAATATTCTTCGTTCCAGAGGGCTGCGCAATGGAGAAATCGTAGTACTGCACAATATTCGGATGGCGCAAGGAGGCGATAGTTTGCGCTTCACGCTGGAAGCGCATTCCAAAATCGGGGTCCGCCTGTGGATTGGTGCGAAAGAACTTGATGGCCACATAGCGGCGCGCCTGCATATCAAAGGCCTTCCAGACCTCGGTCAATCCCCCCTGTCCCAGCAATTCCTGCAATTCATACCTGTCAAAACGACCTGGATTTGTACTCATGCTAACCTGCGCCTTTCTGTACACTATAGGGAAAGTCGGAACAAACACGTTCCTAATCAGCCGGATGAGCCGCCAAGCGACGTTTCCGGCTGAATATGAAGAACCACCCTACAGCAACGCATGATAGAGGAGAAAGGGTCACATTAAAACCTTCCTAATTATTAAAGATAAGATTACATTTGTCAATGGATAATTGTACTGACATCAGGGTGTGTGAATTATTACCAGGCCCTGGCACTGATATTTCACTCAACCTTTAACGAGCCTCTCCTTTTTCGATATCTCCAGATGAACCAGCATGCGCCGAGGAGTACTCCTAGAAGCAGCGTGGCGGCGAGGGCCAGCAGGGGAATGTTTGGCTGCGCGGCAGCTGGAAGCTTTGGAGTCGGCACATCTGTGGGTGGATAGGGGCCTGTAATGATGAAAGAAGGTTCCCCACCAACCAGAAGCGTTTTGACGACGCGTCGCCCAGGGATGTCCAGCATATCCACCCTGCCTTCACGAAGCGCTACAAAGCCGAATTGCCCATCGTTGGTAATGGCTATCGCACGCGGTGAGCCACTCACTCGAAGAATGCGCTGCGGCTCTTGCGGCATCAGTGGAGACCCGGACAATACCGGAGAGAGCACATCTACCTGGTCATGCTGCGCATCCGGCACATAGATGTCTCCGGTAATAGCATCATAGTCCATCGAACCAAATGTCCCTCCCGTGAGCAAGGATGCAAAAACCTGGTGGGTCACCATATCGACTGCGACAACGCTGCCCTGACCCGTAGCAATGTAGGCGGTCAATTCATTTGGCAGACAGACAAAGCGCGGTCCACCTGCGATTGGAGTACTGTCAAGTACCTGCCCCTGCTCGTCCAGGATGCTCACCGCGGTAGTCCCCGCGACCCAAAGTTGTGTGGAAAGAGTACTGCCGGTAGTGATTCCCGCTGCAGCAAGCCAGGTGATCGGCTGGGTAGTCTGGAAGGAGCCCTGGAGCGCGCAAGTTTGTGCATCAAGGGCAACGATGGTCGTTTCGTGAACACCCGCGGCGTACAGAACCGTCCTATCAATGTTCATTGCCAGCAGAGCAGGATGTCCAGGGAAGGTGAAAGTGCAGATCATCTGCCCCGTTTTGGCGGCCAGGGCAGTCACCTGGCCCGATGCGGGTTGCGTTACATAGAGCAGCCCCCCGTCAGGGCTCAGCAGAATGGTAGACGGATCGCCCGGCGCCGCAAATCCCCCGCTTACCTTCTGTTGAGCAACATCAATGACACTGACGCCCTGTGGCGTGCCAGCCACGTAGGCGAGGTTAGGCGCACCTCCGTCAGCATGTACCTGCAAGGGGGAGAAGATTGCAGGAAGCGTGAGCCAACATAGGAACAGGCAGCAGATTCGTACTTTGATCGTGGGGATTTTGTTCCGCTTATGTTGCTGCAAAGCCAGGTTCTCCTACCTCTACCGTTTGGATGAATGCCGAGTTTCATCTCCGATTGTACTGCAAAAATGCTTGCTTTGGTATAGAATCGGCATGTCATGCCACCAGGACCTCTCCTTACTTTACCCTAAACAGTTTCGAAGCGCGTCTATGATGAAGTTGAGTATTGTGCCAACTATTGTGCAGCTTCTCGTCGGAGAGACAAAGAGCTACGGATTGCTGTAATCTTAACCCGGCAAAGCATGCGCACCTGAGTAAGATTGTTAAAGGCCGAGAAGCACATGGGCGGACCTGGTGGTCTGTTTGGTGGTGGAAATCAGGATAACCAGTAAGAATCGTACCGCGCAGCTAGCTGCGCGGTACCCCTCGGCAGTATATTCACGGCGTGGATCATCTACTCGACAAATAGCCTCATACGCTCTTCAAGCACGGGCTTCTCAACCCAAAATAACACGGATATAGTTCTTTGTTTCATAAGGCAGATAGGCTTGCCAATTCCCTCCGCCTAGAAAAACTGCGAAAGAGACCGTGCCAGGGCCAGCATTATAGGCCGCTAATGCTTTCGCATAATTTCCGCCGTATTGGCGGATATATTGTGACATCAACCTCGCGGCGCCTCGCAGCGCGGCAACAGGATCACGTGGATTGATGCCGAGGGATGCCGCCGTCCCTGGCATAAATTGCGCGATACCGATTGCGCCAGCGGAAGAGATAGCGTAGGGATTAAACCCACTTTCCTGGTTAATCTGGCGCACGAAAATATCTGGGGAGATGCCTACACGCAGCGCATCCTGTCGCGCCAATACAACATATTGATTGTGTGAGAGAGGACTACCGCTTGAGGACGACCCGCTGCCACTCGATCCATGCGTCTGTGAGGGAATGCACACAACCTGACCGGGGTAAATCAGGTTCGGATTGTACAGGTGGTTGTAGGAAGCCAGTCGCTGCCAGGTCGTATGGTAACGCGAGGCAATGCGGCTGAGGGTGTCGCCCCAGAAGACACTATATGACCGGTCGCCGCTTGCACAGGGAGAGTGAGCGAAGGCACCAAGAAACGAACTACTGAGAGCACTACCCGCCAATATTACGCCAAGCATCGCTAAAATAATCGCGTGTCTCGTAGCAAGGTGTACTCCTTGCCATCGCCAACGCCAAAAGAAGAAATGCTTCTGCATCTGCTTAGGTCCTTTCATCCTATCTGACCGATTGTACCTTTTTGTTCCTCCATGTAACGTCGTGATCCATTGTTTGCCACAAGTGATCTAAGGAGAGAAACTACCGCACATGAGGTTTTTTGAGCAGTATAAAGGGGGAGTTTAGGAGGAAAGTACTATTCAGTAAAGAGCACCAGGAGATTGCTTGCAGTATCAGGGTCTGTGAATGATCGCTAGGAATACGATTTGACTTCCAGGGCGACCGCGAGGGTCGCCCCTACAATAGACGTTGACGTGTAACACACGCAGCCTGGTATTGTAGGGGCGACCCTCGCGGTCGCCCAAGAGGCATCAACCTAAGCTGGGAAGTCAGGCAGGAGGGCAGGCGATCCGTAGGGGCGAGAGCAGTGGGGAGCGGAAGGGAGGGCCTTTAGGGTCGCCCGCGGGGTGGGGAGGTGATCGTGTTTCTCCAAGATATCAGCGAGATCAACAGGACGCGGGCGACCATAAAGGCCCTCCCAACCCCACGTCCGCCGCTCTCGCCCCTACGGATGTTGATGAGCCTTTTCTTAGGTTGATGCGTATTGGGGGACCCTCGCGGTCGCCCGGCTCGCCAGTGGTATCAGAGGCGTCGTTGCCTCTTCCCGGCGAGTTGGCCATTCCAGGAACGCCCTGGATCGCAAGGGCCGAACTGCTTATAGGGGCATTGATGGAAGAGGTGAAAACAGCCCTGCGCAGTGCAAATTGGCCGGAAGTGTGGCGATTACTTGCAAATAGTCGTTATGTTGTATATGTAGATGCTCAAAATCTTGATACCTGTTTGCAGGTGCGCACAAGGCGTCCGGGTGACCGCATCCAGCCATTAGGCATGACGCATGAAAAAAAAGTGCAGGATATTTTAGTGGATTATCACATCGCGCGTCCAGAGCGCGAGTTCATTCCCCTCTTTGTTTCAGCGTCGCATTGCATCTGGCTGGCGGGACTCTGTCTCGACGAACGGGTACGGCTGACAGGCAACACCGAACACGTAGCGCGTTTATCCATCATTCCAAAAGCGCCGTGAGCGAGCATTATTTTTCTTTTTTCGAGGTGGACATGCACGAAGACATTGAAGAGATATTGGTATCTAGCGAGGAGATTCAGGCCAAGGTTGTGGAGTTGGGCAAGCGTATTACAGCTGACTACCGGGGCAAGAATCTCTTGTTACTTGGGACACTGAAAGGAGCCGTGCCATTTATCGCCGATTTGGCGCGAGCGATCGAGCTGCCCCTGGAGATTGACTATATGGCCGTCTCCAGCTATGGCAACAGCACCGAGTCGAGCGGCATTGTGCGCATTCTCAAAGACCTGGAAGGGCCGGTGCAGCAGAAGCACGTCCTGATCGTTGAAGACATCGTTGATAGCGGTCAGACGCTGCACTATCTGATGGATGTCTTGTGGCAACGCAGGCCACTCAGCCTGCGCGTCTGCGCACTGCTTGATAAGGGTAGGGAGCGCATCAAGCCCGTTGAGCTAGACTATACCGGTTTTCAGATACCTGACCGCTTTGTGGTTGGTTATGGCCTCGACTACGCCCAGCGCTACCGCAACCTGCCATATGTCGGCATCCTGAAACCTACGGTATATGAAGAAGAATCAACGAATCCGCAAGCGTATCATAAAAGCCCGGCAGAAAATTCTTAGAGACATGCCAGGTAGGGTCGGTGATTTCCAGGACGACCACCAGGGTCGCCCTACTAGCCTGGAGGATATGCTATGGCAGTAGTTGGTGTAATCGGCAGCGGTGCCTGGGGTACAACCCTGGCTATTTTACTGGCAAATGAAGGCGCACAGGTAATGCTGTGGGAACACCGGCCCGAACGCGCAGTCGAGATGCAGCAGCGCCGCGAAAATAGCTTATTCCTGCCCGGCTTTCGTTTTCCCGACAGCCTGCAAGTCACCACCGATATCGCGCAGGCTGTTAAAGGGGCAGATATACTGCTCCTCGTCACGCCCTCACAGCGCATGCGTGAGAATGTGCGCCTGCTCGCTCCCTATCTCGGTGGGGATACACTCTGTGTGAGTTGCAGCAAAGGGATCGAGATCAGCAGCCTCAAGCGCATGACCGAGGTCATCCAGCAAGAAATTCCCACATTGAGCAATCGCATCGCGGCGCTGAGCGGCCCCAGTATTTCATTCGAAGTGGCCGAGGGAAAACCAACTGCCGCAGTCATAGCGGCCTATGATGAAGCAGTCGCGGTGCGCGTGCGCATGCTCTTGACCACCTCGCGTTTTCGCGTATACACGTCGAACGATGTAGTGGGTGTAGAACTCGGCGGCGCGCTGAAAAACATTGTGGCTATCGGCGCGGGTTTTAGCGATGGTATGAACTATGGAGAGAACGGCAAAGCCGCTTTTATGACGCGCGCGCTGGCAGAAATGGCCCGCCTGGGCATCGCGGCGGGCGCGCATCCCCTCACCTTTGCAGGTCTCGCGGGCATTGGCGACCTGATCGTCACCTGCGCCAGTCCTCTCAGTCGCAACCACCAGCTTGGCCGACGCCTCGCGGCGGGCGAAAAACTCGAAGACATCATCTCCTCCACTCACAGCGTCGCTGAAGGTATCTATACCACCAGGGCGGCTTTACAACTGGCGGCAACCTACGATGTCGAAATGCCCATCACCGAGCAGCTCAGCCTCGTCCTCTTCGAAGGTCTTGATCCCCGCAAGGCCGTACCAGAATTGATGATGCGCGACCCAAAGAGCGAGATGGAGGGGATGCTATAGAGCAATCTTTCTGTATGGGGAGTGTTATTTCTCCCCATACAGGAAACAGCAGATCACACCGCGCGCACCAAATGATACTCCCTCGCCCCCTTGCGCAAGACAAGATAGCGCCCATCGATCAAAGAAGAAAGACCGATCATCGCCGAAACATCAGCCACACGGCGGTTATTGACATAGATGCCGCCGCCTTCGATCAAGCGGCGCGCCGCCCCTTTCGACGGTGCGAAACCGCTGGCGATTACCGCGTCCACAATGGGCAGTCCGGCGCCCTCGAAGCTCGTTTTTGGCACGTCGCTGGACGGCACTTCGGCGAAGATGTCCAGCACATCCTGCGCGCTCAGATCGGCTATCTCGCCTCCAAACAGTACCTGCGAGGCCTGCATGGCTTTGCGCAGTTCGTAGTCACCATGCACCACGCATGTCACTTCCTGCGCCAGTCGCTTCTGCGCCTCGCGTTTCTCCGGCGCGATCTCCACGGCGGCTTCCAGTTCCGCGATTTCGCCCTGGTCGAGCAGCGTAAAAAATTTGAGATATTTCACGACATCGCGGTCGTCGGTGTTGATCCAGAACTGGTAGAACCTGTAGGGCGAGGTGAGCTGCGGGTCAAGCCAGACCGACCCGGCCTCGGTCTTGCCAAATTTGACGCCTGCCGCCGTTGTCACCAGAGGGGAGACCATAGCATAGCCTCGCGCTTCGCGCAATTTGCGCAGCAGTTCAATACCCATAACGATATTGCCCCACTGGTCGCTGCCGCCCAACTGCAAGGTGCAGTGATAGCGGTCATACAGCATCACAAAGTCGTAGGCCTGCAGCAGCATATAGCTGAACTCGGTAAAGGAAATGCCGTCGCCCTCTTCGTAACGCCGCCGCACCGATTCTTTAGCCAGCATATAGTTGACGGTAAAATGCTTGCCAACATCGCGCAGAAAATCGATCATGCCGATGGACCCTAACCAGTCCGCGTTATTGACCAGCAGAGCCGGGTTGGTCTTATTGTCAAAGTCCAGGAAGTGACTGAGTTGCCCCCGGATGCCCGCGAGGTTAAACTCGATCTCCTCTTTTGAAAGCAACTGCCGTTCCAGCGTCTTCCCGCTGGGGTCGCCGATCATCCCCGTGCCTCCGCCCACCAGCGCGATAGGCGTATGTCCATGCCGCTGCAGCCGCACCAGGTTCATGATAGGCAGCAGCGAACCAACATGCAGGCTCGCCGCCGTAGGATCAAAGCCAATATACCCGGTCAGCCGCTCTTTCATAAACGCTTCCTGCAGCCCCTCAGAAGCATCATACAGCAAACCTCGCCACTGAAACTCTTCGTAGATGTTCATATGTAGTCCTCGCAATTTCGATAAGATGGTAAATAATGTTCGTGGCTATTGTAGCAGAGGATACGCTTCTTGTCCCTACTGACATACAGTTGTCACAACCATAGGGTACAATAATGAATAATATACCAAGAGGAGGAGTTCATATGTCTCAAACAGCAACGCAGCAGACCATCTTAAAAGAGCTTCAAACCATCCCCGGCGTTGGTAAAACTATCGCTATAGATTTGTGGAACCTGGGGTTTCGTTCAGTGCAGGCACTGCAAGGCCAGGACCCGGAAGAACTCTATGTCCGGCAATGCGCGCTGCAGGGAACCCAGGTCGATCGCTGCATGCTATATGTCTTTCGCTGCGCCGTCTACTACGCGTCCAACGAGCAACACGACCCGGAGTTGTTGAAGTGGTGGAACTGGAAGGACACGGCGCAAAAGACTCATTAATAGAAGAGGACGACAACATACCATGCAGCGTCAAAACATCTCAACCGGCACACCCTGGGAACCCATTGTTGGCTACTCCCGCGCCGTACGTGTGGGCAACACCGTACATGTAGCGGGCACGACCGCCACCGACGCCAACGGCCAGATCGTCGGTACCGGCGACCCCTACGCGCAGACCATACAAATTCTCAAAAACATTGCATCGGCCCTGCAAAAAGCGGGCGCAAGCCTGCAAGACGTAGTACGCACGCGCATG
>WNGP01005530.1_pt1 | contig 14415 bp, 11 predicted proteins | sample 5407671 | NCBI WGS metagenome assembly WNGP01 (sample SAMN13153381, study PRJNA577476) | soil metagenome | isolation source: 40 cm soil or saprolite under Garry oak tree replicate 2 | place: USA:California | collected 2016-06-15 | reverse complement strand
TGCGACGCGTGGCGCTCGTTGTGTGCGCTGTTGCAATCGCGTTGTTGGCCAATTTTGTCCGCGCAGTTTTCCTGGTCCGCATTGCCGCGACGGAAAACCTTTCCGGAGTTGATCGCTGGCACGGCGTTGCTGGCTACAGCATCATCGCGCTGGTTTTCCTGGCCACCCTGGGCTTTGCGTATTTCCTCGGTCGCAAGAAAGCACTTGTGATAGCAGGCATGCCGCCTGCAGAATCCAGACCCCAGCAGCCAACACGGTTGCCTCTACAGCTCCCAGTTACTTATCTGGCCGCCGCTATTTGCTGGCTTTTGTTCGTAGAAATCGCAACGGCAAGCTGGTATCGCCTACACGAAGGCAATTTCATCAGGGGCACGCGCTGGAGTGTCCGATGGCCGGAGCAAGCGGCTAACTTTCGCAAATTGAAAATCGACGAAGAAATTCGCGCCGTACTGCGGTTTGACGAAGGCCAGGCAGCCGCGTGGAGTGTTACGTCAGCTCTCAAAGGATCCCGATCTGATACGATCTTGTGTTCTCTCTTCGCCTTCCGCTGGGATCCGGGCAAAAACAGCGCACTTCTGGCCAACCTGCATCGACCAGATGTTTGCTTGCCAGCAAGCGGATGGAAACAAATGGCGGATCATGGCGTGCGCAATTATCCGGTAAGCGGTTCATTCGAATTGCCCTTTCGCCATTTTGAGTTCCAACGAAGTTTCGAAGGCTCCGCGCCGCAGATTGCGCACGCGTTTTATTGCCTGTCCGAAGATCGCGCGGCCAGCGCATCCACGTCACCTGTCGGCACAAATTCACCTGATATGTTCGGAAGCCGCTCTGAATGGACACGTGCCGAACGTCTGCACACGGTATTGGAAAGACGCCGTCATTTAGGACAACAAGTGATCGAAGCGATATTCATCAGCACCGAGCCGTTCTCTGCAGCGGAAGCAGAATCTCATCTGCGCGACTTGCTCCCTGACCTCGTCGTACGCGAACGATAAGGATGTGAGCCAGTTTGGCTGCCTTCGCCGTCAGGCTAGTAGCCTGACTCTCCGCCCAGGAACCCCAAAAAAATGTTGCCAAAGGCAGCGCAAATTGTTACAGGGGGCATAGTTCCCCCCCGAGCCTTGGGGGACATATGCGAAGATTTAAGGGATTTCCGCCGCGCGGTTTACGGTTTCGTTTGCCTTTGATTTTAACGGGCGCGTTGCTGTTGCTGGCCTGTTTTGCGCCAAGAGCGAATGCCGATTTAATCGCTTATTTTAATTTCGAGGGTACGCCGACGCCACCGTACCCCGTGGATTTGACGTCGAGTTCGCCAGGAGTCTTCAACACGACGCTTACCACGACTTATCCTGCCGGCGATACGAGCAGCACTTCTGGGATACCTTTAAACGTTGCTCCTGGCGATCCGGATCAGAACCTCACTGCGTTCGGTCTCATGCGAACCGAGGCGAACAGCCCGGCCGACTTCGATATTCCTCTGTTCACGGCGCAAGGCTTCTTTCAGAACATGACCGTGACCTTCGCAACTGATGGCCGCGGTAACGGCTTCACTGGCGTACAGCTTTTTTACAGCACGAATGGCGGAGGAACCTTTACCGCTGGTCCGTCGGTGGCACTGACACAAAGGCAGCAACTCGTAACCTTGGCCGTGCCTGTGGGCGCTAACAACGCTCCGTCACTGGTCCTGCGACTGCAGTTCACCGGGGGACAATCAAGCGGCAACGATCTTCAGACATGGATCGATAACATCCAGATCAATGGCACAATCGTTCCCGAGCCAGCCACTGTCGCGGGTGGGCTCCTTGGCGTTCTTGGGCTCTGCTGGCATCAGCGGCGGCGATTGATTCGGTCCGTGCGCTTTTGGCGTCACTGACCGCCGCCTTGTAGCGGCAGGCGTATCGTCTGCCGGTTGCAGTCAATACAGCTGCTTTCACAGTGCATTGCACATGCCGCCACGCCATAGTAAAAGTCTCGCGTGCCCAAGCGGTCGTCTCGTGCCGTTCCGAAGAAAGCCGATCTCGACCTCACGCCGCCGGAAGAAATTCGTGCCAGACGCATCAGGTGGCTCGCTTTTCTGAGCGTGCTAGCCATTTGTACGCTGGGTGCTGGAATTTACTTCGGCGCGCCGCCAGTTGGCAGAGAAATCAAGGCCTGGCAATCGCGGCGCCTCGCGCGGGAGGCATTTGCCCTGATCGACCAACAAAAATGGAGCGAGGCTAATGCAAAGACGCGCGACGCGGTTTTGTTGCGACCGACGGAACCCGAGGCGTGGCGCGCGGCCGGGCGATTGGCATCCCGCATAAGCCAATGGCCGACAGCGCTGGACTGGTGGAAGAAAGTCGATGAGGCAGGCCGGTCAACTTGCGTCGCGTCAGAACGATCCTGTTCTGGCAATCGATTACGCCGAACGCGTGCTCGCGGACGAACGCGCGAAAGCGTACGAAATTGCTTCCGCTGCAACGCTCGTTCTCTCGCTAACGAGTCCCTATTCACAACGCTACGCCGAAGCGTGGAAGAGAATCGAAGACGTGGCGCGTGACCCAAAAAACCCAGCGTCTCTTGGCGCGCTCGTTCTTCTTGCAAACGAACAGGCTCTACCGCCCATGAGCGCTATCGGCAGGAACACATCGCTTTCGATCGAGAGCACTCCCGCGCCATCTCAAACATCCGCGGCTCCGCCATCTGTAGCCGGCGGCGTTGACGCCGGCCCTATGCTTCAACACCCAACACCTGCAACACAGTCTGGCGATACCGTGACTCTCAATTTGGCTCCCATTTCGCCGTCAAGTCCAAGTGGACGGGCAATGAGCCTGACGGAAGTGGCGAATGCTCTTGAAAACCATCCCGATGCGCGCCCTTATCACAAACTACTGGCATTCGAAGTTCGTGTGCGGCAGGATCCTGCCTTAACAGATCAGTACGTTGCCGATGCGGTGGAGCGCTTCGGAAACGGCGATGATGAGACGCTCGCCGCGCTGGGCGGGTGGTTAAACAAGATCGGCCGGCCCGCAAAAACATTGGAAGTGTTGCCGCAGGCGCACGCCGTCCAACGGCAGGATCTTTTTCTCCTGTACATTAACGCGCTCGCTGCTCTGCAACGCTGGAGTGAAGTCAAAGATCTGTTGATGAGTGAACATTCTGTCGTCGATCCCATGTTGCAACACATGTACCTCGCCGTGGCGCAGGCGCATCTGGGCGCGGCCACTGGCGCGATTAACGAGTGGCAGCGCGCTCTCGAAGTCGCTGACACTCCCGAAAAGGCGTTGGCGCTCGCAAAGTACGCCGAGCAAAGCTCAGTCAATGACATCGCCGATGCGGCGTATTCCATAACTATTAAAATCGTGCCGAAAAACCGCGGCGCGTATGACGGCCGGCTACGGCTCGCAATGCAAGCGGGACATACATCTCAAGCACAAAGCATCGCAGCGAAGATCGCTCAGCTTTGGCCTGATGATGCGGAAGCGCGTAACCAAGACGCTTATCTTCAACTGTTGCTCGGCGCTTCAGATGATGCAGCGAAAGCCGCAGAGCGCGATGCTCAGCTGCTCGTGGCTAAGGAGCCGCGGAACTGGCAGGCACGAGCGACACTCGGCCTGGCATGTCTTCGCTTAGGCCGGAACAAGGAAGCGCTGGCGGCAATCCGCGAACCACGGGTAACAGGCGTCGAACCGCCCGGCCCGCTCGCCGTGCGCGCGGCAATTCTAGCCGCTAACGGCTACGAAGACGGCGCACGAAATGATGCGCGCATCGTGAATGCCAAACCGCTTTTGCCTGAAGAACGCACTCTCATCGCTCCGCTGTTGGTCGAACGAAAGGAATAAGCCGGCACGCGTGACATAGGATTAACCGGATGGATGACGTTAGCCGTGGCACGCCAAGGAACTGCACCGAACCAGCGTGCCTGCCGGCGGGATCGGTAATTGTGTTGGTGGTCAGAATGTCCTCGGTTACCCGACTAAAGGGAAGCTCTGTTGCAACTCCAACTCAATCATCAATCCCACTATTAAAAACGGAGTACCTCATTGTTGCTATGCTGTTTCCGTTTTCCAAAACCGTAGACGCAGCCAGAATCCATTTACCTGAGCAGGCATAGGCTGTGCGAACTCAGGTTGAAAATGAGGGCTCCGGTCAAACTGTTTTGCTGGACAAGCCAATGCGAGATGAGATCATATCGAAATGACGACACGACTTCGGAAGAATGGCGGTGTCCATCAACTAATCTTTGTCGTTCTTGCCGCCCTGTGGCTGACAGTAGGTGCCCGTCGGGTCAGCGCGACCGACTGGTTGATGTACGGCTTTAACCTGCAACGGACCGGTGAGAACCCTTTTGAGTCAATCCTCACACCCTCGACGGTTGGGGGTCTCCATGAGTTATGGAGCTTTGACCTCGGCGCGGTAACAATCATGCAGCCAGTGCTGGCTACCGGCGTGATTGTTCATGGGTCGCCGAAGGATCTCGTGTATATGGGCGCCGAGCACGGCGATTTGTACGCCATTGACGTGGCATCGGGCACAATGGTGTGGCAGCGGAATCTAGGATCACAGCAGACCAGCTGCCGCGACATGCCCGACGGTGTGTTTGGAGTAAGCGGTTCGCCGTTCCTCGACCGGACCAACAATCGGATGTTTGTCGTTGGCGGCGATGGTAACATGTATGCTCTGGATCTTTCGACGGGGGCCACACTTTCGGGTTGGCCTGTGGCCGTCACGACCGATCCTGCGCACGAGCACACGTATGTGGCAGTCAATATCAGCAATGCCGTTGCCTACGCGGAGACCGCCAGCTACTGCGACCTTACACCGTATCATGGCAAAATCGTCGCCCTAAAAATCGCTACGCACACAGTGATGGGAACATTTTTTCCGGCTGGCCCCAGAACCAACGGCGGCGGGATCTGGGGACCCGGCGGTATCTCGATCGACCCGGCGACTGGCGATGTGTTCACTGCGACCGGCAACGCGCTGACCAACCCGGAGAGCTTCCGATATTCTGAGAACGTGGTTGAGCTCTCATCGGTTCTGCAGGTGCTGGGCTCGAATTATCCCGGGTTAACAGGGTTGGATGTGGACTTCGGAGCTACTCCGATCCTTTATCAGCCGCCTGGTTGCTCGCCAATGGTAGCGGCGAAGAACAAGTCGGGTGTTCTGGTCACCTACGAACGTGGCAACGTCTCGGCAGGCCCCGCCCAGCGGCTGCAAATCGCAAACGTCAGCGACTGGCAGTTCAATGGCATCCCCGCATGGTCTGACACCACGCATCTATTGTATATCAGTAACTCATCGGACTCGAACTCGACCGGGACGAAACACGGCATGGTCGCCTTGTCAGTGGGCGCGAATTGCAACCTGCGCCTGGCCTGGCAGACCACGGTGGGACCGAACTTCGCGTCCGTTTCACCGCCGACGGTGGCTGGAGGCGTAGTGTACTACGGGGACGGGCCCGGCAGCCAGCTTCTCGCCTTCGACGCAGTAACCGGGACCCAGCTCTGGTCAAGCCAATCTACCATCACGGGGGCAATCTATGGGGCGCCGATTGTCGTCAATGGTCGGGTCTTCGTCGGCGCTTGGGACGGCAAATTGTATGCCTTTGGGTTGTAGCCCGGCTCTTCAGAACGGCGACACTCTCCTGGGACTTTTGGCATTCGCCGGATGTCAGAATGCCGAAATCGCAGCGCACTGCTCGATTGGGGGAAGGGAGATCGGTTGCCAATACCGCATCTTCGACTGTTCAACGCTCGAATCATTGTAATTGATCTCGGCGTGCATTTTCTGTAATTCTCAGGTTATGCGACTGTTAGTTGAAATTTTGGTTATTGCCACCGTGATCTACTTTGGCTGGAACAAACCTTACAAAGAATACGCAGCCCGAGCGAACAAAACCATAACGAGCAAACTCGATGGCCTCGGCGGAACGCTACAAAAGCACCAGGATTCCTCTGTGAAGAGATACTAGCCAACCAGGGCGCTTGGAGAGTCAAACTGAATACTATCAAGCGCGATCAATGCGACGCGTTCTGCCACACCGTCAATTAAGTGGAGTGCTACACGCAATCAAAGCCTAACGAAGCCGCGGCGTACGCGCGACTACGACATCGTCGCTCGCGGCGTAAGCAAACCTGCGACCGTCCGGCGCCAGAGCAATCGAATAAATCGCGCGACCGGTATGATCGGTAAATTGACCAGCAAGTTCGCCCGTGGTCACATTCCAGAAACGGACGGCTAACGGCGTCGGATAAACGGTGCGCCCGCCCATCAGATAAACGCTATCCGGTGTCCAAGCGAGATTGCTTTGGCCATAGCCGAAAACTTCGGACCCAAAGCTGAACGAGCGAAAAAGAGTCCAGTCGGAGACGCGCCAGACTTTGATTCGGCGCAAAGCATCTGTACCGGCAGCGACAAACTGGCCATTAGGTGAAAACGAAACGGTGAAGACGTTCGGACTGAACTCGTCCCCGATGGACAGAGTCTGGATCAATGCTCCGTCGAAGACACGCCAGATTTTCACCGTGCTGTCAACCCCGCCTGAAGCGAGCAACGTCCCATCGGGCGAAAAACGCACGGTGAAGGTGCCAAAGTCGTTAGGCGCCGCGATGTGGCCGGGCAAAGTGCGGATAATGGACAGATCGGTGGCATTGCGGATCTGAGTGCGGTAATCGGCGTATTACTCGCCAGTCGCGAGTGGAGTGCGATCGGGGGAATAATCGATTGTGGCGTTAATCGGGAATGTCTCGGTAATATCCAAACGGTTTAGCTGCGGGATCGAGTAATCCGCCACACCAGGCGCGACCGCGCCGCAGCCGCCGTTGGGATAGCAATAAACTGCGCCGTTCGCAGTCGCGACAGTTTGGCCGGTGGGTGAGAAGGTGATTTCGTTGGTCGCGCCGAGCGATTGGTCGCGCGGTGTCGCGGCGAGGAGCGTCCCGTCGTGCGCCGTCCAGACCTTGTTTTCTGCATAATAAAGTTGGGCGCCGCTTTGCACAATGTAAGCCCCGCCAGAGGCCAGCTTTTGGCCATCTGGCGAAAAGTCGACCGAGAACGTGCCGCCCTCCTGGGCGGTTTGTTCCCAGATGATTTGCAGCGGCCGAGCGGCAGTCAAAACCGCGGGGCTGCTCATACTTATGAGTGCGACTGCTAAGAAGCCGAAAGGAAGCTTCATGGCTTTATGAGTGTTCATACTTTGCTTTCTTGATTATTACGCGTTCGAGACATGGAGCGGATTTCTTGTTATACATCAGCGAGCGGCGATTCCTTGAATACTCAAGGGTAAGCCGCTCACGGTCGTCAATGGGGTGAGCGCGCTCCCGCTTATGCCGAAGACAGCAATCTGTCCCGTGGTCGAGAGGACTTGATAAAGAAAAAGTCCATCGCTCGAAGCGGCCGCGTCGATTGGCACGGTACCGGTGCCAGTGGAGGCCGCTACCGGGTTAGCTAGAGTGATACTGGCATCCGTCCCGATCTGATACGAAGAGACAGCCGCCGAAGCGGTGTTAACGACCCACGCGACGTCCCCAGTAACCACGACCCAGCACGCGGCCGTGCCGTGGTCGGGCACCTTACGGCTGACTGGTTGGGGTATACCGCCAGCGGTCAGGCGATAGGATGAAGCAGTCGCAAGCATTGGGAGCCCGCCTTCTGCCTCGGAAACAATAACGCTGTCACCTGGACCGAAACTGAAGCCGAAAGGGGTTTTGCCGCGCGAGGTTTCCGGAAAGGGACCATTGGTTCGACCGCCGGTCAAGAGGTTAAAGATATCGAGTAAACGTGTGCCTTTCTCGGTAACTATGAGCTGGGTGCCATCCGGCGTAAAGCTCACCTCCGCCGGCAATGCCAGCGGACCGCCAGCCAAGTCGCGAGTTGAACTGGCGATCTCGAGTAACTGTCCGGCATCGCTAACAGTATAACCGTTGATGTTCGGGACGCCGAGCTGGTTTACGACGTACACAAGGTTGCTATACACAGTGACGCTCACGGGAAAAAAGCCACCCGAAGAAACTTTGCTGCCGAACTCCAAGCCAGCGTCCGTTACCCTGAACGCAGTGAGCTCGCCGCTAGCGGGGTTTACCGCCAGCAAGATCTTGTTGTCGGCGCGCAGGGCGACTGAGCCTTGCGACTGGAGCGGGTCACCAGTGGCTCCCGTGCCGGCGCCTTGTGTCGCAGCTTCCTGAATGAAGGTGAGGCTGCCATCGGAAGCGCGATCGAAAACCAGCACACTATTCTCGGGCTTGTTGCTCAAGACGTACACGCGACCCACTTGCGATCCGGCGGTGGCAGCTCCTGCGGTGCACACTGCAAACGAGATCGCAGCGCCAATAAATGAAACGAGGAATTTTATTTTCATGTTGTGTGTGGGAGATAGCATCGCAAGCAGCTATTCCATCGAATGCAGAAATTCTTGTAGGAAGCGCTGGATTGAATTCAGGAAAAAGAAGCCGCGAGTCCCGGCTTGCTTCGGTAACAAGGAATTCTCCTATCCGTTATGGAGGGAAATTCTCAGGCAAGAATAGGAAGTGAACCTGATACTTGGATATCCGAAGGATTCGCAGATCAACGCCTCCTAGTTGGAGCTAGCTACCGCACATCGCAACCCGTTTGTAGTTGCAAAAATATTTTTACAGGAGATCGACGAATCACGCATGCGGCAGGTACTTCCGCGCGGCGGCGGGGCGATCATGCACAGCAACCATATAGGCGTAATGTTGATCGGCCCAGGTGGCGATGGTCCAGTCCGCTTGGCTGGAGAGCACCGGTGGCTTTCCAGCTTTGAGTGCTGGCAAGGCGGCGCGGTCAACCATGAACAAGTGGGCCACAGTTTGTCCATGGCAAAAGCAGATGAGAGTAACCGGCTTGCCACGAAAGGAGAGAATCCGGCAACCCATCGTCTCAACCGCAGCAATGCCTGGAGGAATCTCAGCCAGCGGCATCTTGTGTTCTGAAATCCATTGCTTAATCGGACCCATTTCGAGGCTTTGCATTTCGAGCGGCGGCTGAAGCTTTACAAAGCTCATCATCTCCTGCTCGTAATCGCCAAGCGAACCGAAGTGTTCACTCCACCCGCGCCAGACGCCAATGAGCAGCGCGAAAAAGAGGAAGGCTACTGCCGCGGCCGTCAAAGCAGTGGGCCAGCGCGATTTCATTGCGCCGCGAGGCGCCACGTTCGCCAGGATACGCGTTTTTAGACCAAACGGCACGGGAAGCGAACCAAGGTGGGCTGCGACTGCGCGATTGAACTCGCGCTCTTGTGCAAACCACCGCGCCAGCTCGGGGTCCTTTTCTATCTTCTGCAACGCTTCGGCAAAACAGGATTCGACCCGATCCTGATCGCCCGGGCGATACGCAGCCAAAATTCGCTTTGCTTCCTCTGTCGTCATGCAATTTCTCGGTTTCGAACGCTTTGGTGTGCACCATCCGCGAGCTGCTTGCGTAATTGAGCCTTACCCCGCGAAATCCGCGACATGACCGTGCCTGGCGGGATCTGGAGGATCTCGGCGATTTCGTTGTAGGAATGTTCTTGCAAATAGAACAGCGATAAGGGCGCGCGGTAGATTTCCTCCAGATCAAGCAGGGCACGAACGACTACGTCGCCGTCGAGATTGCTGGCCGCCACAGGCAGGCATTGGAGATCGGGCACTTGCTCTTCGCTGCGACACTCCCGACCGCGTTTCCGTTCGCCGCGGAGAAATTCTCGATAGAGCGTTGTGAACAACCAGGTCTTCACCTTGGATTGTTCGCGCAACTGATGGCCTTTCGAAGCCCAGAGCAGAAAAGTCTGTTGTGTCAGATCGGCGGCATCGCACGGTTCGCGGCTCAATGATAACGCGAAACGATAAAGCGGCATGTAAAAAACCTCGACCAACTGTTCGAAATCCAGACCAGGCACACTTGTAGTTCGCAATTCAGAGTACCTATACTTGTGTCTAATTGTATCATAAGGGATCGAGTCCTCTGGCGAAGAGATCGCGAGAGAGCGACGGACCGCTTCGATGGTGTGAGCGCCAAGGTACTTAAATTATTCCCGTCCCGCACCTGATTTGTGCCACATGCGCTGCGAACCGAAGAACAGGTTGGGCGCAATCAATCGGCGCAGTCTATGACTCGCCGCAGCGCGCCGGAATCCTGATCGGCTTAAGTCAGGCAGTCAAGTAAGACTTCCCGCACACTCAAAAACCATCCGCTCTAGCATAATGGCGGCTCGAAAATACTGCGCATCAGTCTTCGGGCAAATCATCGTACTTTGTCTGGCGAGCATTTGTAGCGATTCAGTATCTAGTCACTGGAAGCACGAACAAGGCACTGCGATAACGAAAAGTAACATAACTGTTACTAATCGTTGGTTGCCAGTAGATGTTCGTCGCACGAATACTCTTTGTACAAAAGGAACCGTTCGCGATGTCGCTAATACCTTTGCCGATCCCTTCAGCATGCGACGCCAAGGTACAAGCGCACGGCGCGCGCACCTGAGAAAGGAACACCAATGAAAACCAGCTTCTTTATCAATCGCGAAAGTTATGTTCGGCAGCTCGTGAAGCTCGCCGCATTCACCTTGCTCGCGACGCCAGCATTCGCCCAGACCTACACGGTTACCGATCTCGGCACGTTCGGCCCAAACAGTAATGGAAATTACAGCGTCGCCTTTTGCATCAATAGCAGCGGCCAGGTGGCGGGAGAATCCAGCGCGCCGTCGAGTCAGAGGAGCGACCCGGCCTTTCTTTACAGCAATGGTCAACTGGTCAATATCGGTACGCTCGGTGGTGACGTTGGGCAACCGCGCGGTATCAATACCTCAGGGCAGATCGCCGGTTACTCGACCCTTCGCAGCGGATCTTATCACGCCTTCCTCTATACAAGCGGCCAAATGACCGACATCGGCACGCTTGGCGCCGATTACGCCGTCGCCTATGGCTTGAATGATGCCGGACAGGTAGTCGGCAATTCGGCCCATCCCGGAGGGCAGGACCACGCTTTCCTTTACAGCAACGGAGTGATGACCGATCTTGGAACGCTCGGTGGTGACACGAGTAACGCCTACGGCATCAATAATCTCGGCGTCATCGCCGGTTATTCGTATAACTCCGCGGGCGACTTTCTCGGCTTTATCTACCAGAACGGCACCATGACTCCTCTGGGCACCCTCGGTGGGAGTTGGAGCATCGCGTATGCAATCAACGACCATAACCAGATCGCCGGCCAGGCTTACACCAGAGGCAACCGTGCCGCGCACGCGTTCCGCCTCACCGACGGGCAAATGGTGGACCTGGGCTCGCTTGGCGGATCGGGTTCGTGGGGCCTGGCGATCAACAACAGCGGCACTGTTGTGGGCTTCGCGACCACACGTGTCAACGAATATCACGCCTTCGTTTCCACTAATGGTGCCAGGATGCAGGACTTGAACAGGCTTATCCCGGCAAACAGCGGCTGGGTTCTGGGGCAAGCCAACGGAATTAACGATGCCGGCCAGATCGTAGGCTACGGCACCATCCGCGGCCAAACGCACGCCTTTCTTCTCACTCCGCAATAATTTTACCTGGCTTTCCTCTTGATCACTGGTGCAAGAGGATGAGACGATTGACGGACGGACAGTGTTACTGACTGTTGAGCGCCGTTTGCGGTCGCGCTTTGCGGCGGTTCGAAAAAATCGCAAGATTTTTCCCCGCGCGAAAATGAACGCTGCAGCGATCTGATTTAGACGCCCCTCAATAAAATGCTCGAAATGGGTTTTAAGATTCTAGACGTGATTCTACCCACGTTTTTCAATCGTCGCCGGCTTCGAGTCCGTGTTCATCGCGCTTACTTTGTCGGATCACATCAAGAGTGCTTCGTCGTTAGCCTTACAAATCGTTCATCCACGCGTGACCTTGAAGTAACCCAAGTTTGGTTTCAGGGAGATAGTCAGATTCCCGTCTTACAGCGACCATTGCCCGTGCACCTCAAACCCGATCAGTGTTGGGAGACATGGGTTCCTGTCGCTGCTCTGCCTCAAATGGTTCTTCCACAGGCCTTGACTCTAGCCCATGCGCGGCTCTCTACGGCGCTGTAGTCTGTTCGAAACCCGACACAAATGTTCCCAATTACGGGCTCGTACTAGGAAGTAATTTTTCACGCTAACGAAACGGTGACCGACCCTAGGATTGCGTAGGCGGTCAAACCAGCGAAGGAGATGCCGAAAAGCGGTTCATTCACGTCTCAGCTGCCTTGCCTGGTTTTCGGGAAGCGGATCGCGGATCAAGTTCGACGGACGCAGTCAGCCTTTCATCGGCGCGCGCGACGCGCTCGTCACTCAGGCCGACGAAATGGCGGCAACGCCAATACTCACGCCGCATCATAGGCCACTAATCGTTGTCGCCATTCGCTGTGTCGAAGCGATTGGCGAGACACTGAATCATCGGAAAAAGCAGCCATCTAAACATCGCCGCAGATGCGATGATTCGATAAGCCTTATGAAAAACCTTGCGATATGCCACCGTTTGGAAAGTCACCTGCGACTTCTGTTGCCGCTCCTGATGGTTTCAGTCATGTCGAGCTCGGGCGCCGCAGGAGAGACGGCTTCTGCCTCCGCAGGCGCCTGGAGCGCCACGGGTTCGATGCAGGATGAGCGTTGGTGGTTTACCATGACAACCCTTTTGAACGGAAAAGTGCTGGCCGCCGCTGGTTACAGCTATGAAACCTATGACCTGGCGACGGCGGAGCTTTACGATAGCGCCACCGGAACATGGTCGCGCACCGGCAGTTTGAGAAACGCTCGCTTTAGTCACACTGCCACGTTGCTCCTCGATGGGCGCGTGCTCGTCGCAGGCGGTTACAATGGCCTGGAGAGTATGACGAGCGCCGAAATCTACGATCCGAGCAGGGGCCGCTGGACCAGGACCGGCTCGCTTACTATCGGCCGCGAAGAACATATGGCGACGTTGCTGCAAGACGGGAAAGTGCTCGTGACAGGTGGCTATGGCGACTCGGTCGGCCCTTTAACCAGCACCGAGATCTATGATCCCGCAACCGGCCTGTGGACAACCGCCGGCGACATGAATGACCCACGCTGGTGGGGCACAGCCACAACCCTTCTCGATGGTCGGGTTCTGGTCACTGGAGGCGTCGGAATCTCGGGTGGTCAGAGCACGTGTGAGCTTTTTGATCCAGCGACCGGCACCTGGACTTACACTGGCCGTCTCCACACTCATCGCATTATACATACGGCCACGCTTCTCGCAGATGGCAGAGTGTTAATTGCCGGCGGTCAAGGAGATCTCGGTCAATCGATCGGTACGGCGGAAATTTGGGAGCCTGCCACGGGCCTATGGACCGCCGTTGGCAGAATGCAGCAGGCTCGCGCCAGACATACGGCAGCTCTTTTGCCCGACGGCCGCGTCCTGGTCGCAGGCGGATTGCTTAACAATCAAGTGCTCGCTTCGGCGGAAATCTTCGATCCACTCACATCTGCTTGGAATAGGACAGGTCAGCTCATTACCGGTCGAGATCAGGATGCAACTGCCACGTTACCCAACGGGACAGTTATAGTGGCCGGAGGCGTAGACCGAACCAGTGAAGGACTAGGCAGCGCCGAGCTTTTCACTCCGTAAACGTTCGTTCGGGGAACGACCTAAAAGCAATTGGGTACAAATCCGGATTGGCCCATTCGTTGATTGCAATCGGAAACTACGTCGACAACGTCGCCATATTGAGACGAATCGAAAGCTGATGCTGCGATTCGCGCTTACGATGAACACTGGCACCGTGATCGAAATGCACCGGGCACGCAGGCAATTCGAAAGAAGGGCTGATCGTGCAGTCCCGGCACCTTTACTAATTGTTGAGGACGCTTTGCGGTGCAGATTTGCTCAGTTGGAGCCGTGCATTCACTTTCTGTAGGCCTGCCGCAAGCGTTTCAATTTGGTTTTGCTGGCGAGTTGCCGTTGCTTGCAACTCTTCCTTCAATTGCTCGTTCTCGTAACGAAAAGTCACCGGTTTAAGCGCCCGGCGGTTCCGGTGTCAAAGCAATTTGGCAGGGTGATTACACGACTTCGCTACTGGCGATTCCTACCGCACGACGTGCAGCGCCATCACGGGATGAATCTCTGGGACGGAATGGTAATTCGCATTTATCGCAGGCCACTTCGGATTTACTCTGTGCCGGATGAATCCGATCAAGATTGACTCAGACGGAGGGTTCTCACTGGGAGGTGAAAAATTCGTCATTGAAGTCGCTGTGCCGGAAAAAGACCGGCGTCCTTCGACCTGCGAGGCCTTCACGATTGTGAAAAATGAGCCGTATTTGCGAGTTTACGAAGATCTCGCTTCTGGCTTCTCGCCAAGATCAATTCTTGAACTTGGGATTTTTGAGGGAGGTAGCTACGTATTCTTGGACAAGCTATTTAAACCCTGCCGAATGTCCGCAGTCGAGATTAGCCCAAAGCCTGTGGCGCC
>WNGP01002889.1_pt1 | contig 14415 bp, 14 predicted proteins | sample 5407671 | NCBI WGS metagenome assembly WNGP01 (sample SAMN13153381, study PRJNA577476) | soil metagenome | isolation source: 40 cm soil or saprolite under Garry oak tree replicate 2 | place: USA:California | collected 2016-06-15 | reverse complement strand
GAGGAGTAGGATGCGGCACGTCTATATTGACCCTAGTGCATGGGTCAAACGCTATTATCACGAAACTGGGACTGCATTGACCAACCAACTCTTTGACAGGTTGCTCAGATCTCGCCCTGCCCGATTACTTTGCTCACGGATGGGGATGCTCGAAGTGGTTGCAGTCCTCCCTCGTCATCGCAATGCAGGACGGGTGACCCAAGCTCTCTTCAATGCGGCATATGCCCATTTTGAGGAAGAAATACGTCACGTGCACTTACTCCCCGTGCGCAATCACTAGTTGGACGCTTCGATTCGGCACCTGCTCGTGCATAATCTGAATGCGACAGATGCCCTGCATCTCCAGGTTGCTCTCGAAGTACATAGCCAATTACATAGGCAAGGATATGCGCTGCTCTTCTTTGCTGCAGACCGGCGCTTACTCCGCACAGCCCAGGCAGAAGGTTTGGCTATCTTCAATCCAGAAGTTGGCACAAGTGCCCAACTTGAGTCACTGCTATCCTAAACATTGTAGGCAAGCCGACATCTCCTACCACCACTGACGGGCTCGCGCTGGGTTGCTCCAGGGCTGCACTCCCGGTCACACTATGGCATAATAGCGCGTGAATTTTTTTACGTTAGCCTACACTGAGGAGGTGCACCGATGCGAAGGCTAGATGTCCATTTCGTAAATCCGCTGCCAGTATCTTTGAGTTCAGCTACCGTATACCATGGCAGCCATGCGAATGTTGTCGTGGACACTTTCCTCGTCTTATAAGGAACTGGACGATGCCTGCGCCACTTGCTCCCCACGTGATCTTGGCTCGCGAGGAACAGTCTCGTTTGGAAGCGATTGCCCGTGCACCCTCCACCCCCCAAGCCTTGGCCTTTCGTTGTCAGGTGATCCTCCGCACGGCGGCGCCAGCGCACCCGTCCAATCTGCAGGTAGCCCAGGAGCTGCACGGTAACCGCCATACGGTTGGCCGTTGGCGCAGTCGCTATCTCGCCCAAGGCCTGTGTGGCCTGCAGGATGCACCGCGCCCGGGTCGCCCGCGGCGCTTTTCCCCCCTCAGCCCGGCTCGAAGTGATGGCCATAGCCACCCGGAAACCGACGACGTACCACTGCCCCGCCACGCGCTGGAGCTTGGACGACCTGGTGACCGCCCTCCAGCAGCGTCGCATCGAGACCATGAGTCGCTCGAGTATCTGGCGCATGCTGGAAGAGGCGGACCTCAAACCTCATCGCAGCGTCTATTGGCTCAACAGCCACGACCCAGACTTTGAGGCGAAAGCGCAGGCGATCTGTGCCTTGTACCTCAACGCCCTCCGCTTCTTTGCGCACGACCGGATGGTCATTGGCACGGATGAAAAGACCGGCATGCAGATGCTGCAACGCACATACCCCACCCACCCGATGGTCCCTGGGAAGCCCGAGAAACGTGAGCACGAGTATATCCGTCATGGAGTCAGGGCCTTGATCGCTTCGTTTGTCGTCGCGACAGGGCAAGTTGTGTGGAATGTCGGGGAGACCCGCACCCGTGCCGATTTCGCCGCCCATCTGGCGCACGTGGTGACCCAGCTGCCCGCGATGCGGCGCTACGATTGGGTCATGGATAATCTCAATACCCATTGGAGCCTCGATGTCTGTCGCCGCGTGGCACAGTGGTGTGAGGTCCCTTATGTGGCCAAAGACCTGCGCCGAGGCGGGCAACGACGAGCCTTCCTCAGCGATCCGAGCCATCGGCATGTGTTCCATTTTACGCCCAAACACGGCTCCTGGCTCAACCAAGTCGAGTTGTGGTTCAGCGTCTTGGCCCGGCAGTTTCTCAAGCGGGGCGATTTCGATTCGGCCTATACTTTTGAAACCCGTCTGGCGGACTACTTGGAGGTCTATAACACCCATCATGCCCACCCGTATCGCTGGACGTATACCGGGCAACCCTTAGTCCGAGCCACACCGTTTAGTCACACACGCCGTCAACAACGGCAGGGACGAGCGTGGGTAAGCTCTCGGCCGAAACGATTCGAACGGGCCTTGTATCCGCCCAGACCCTACAAGCGGGCCGCTGCATAACTGGCAGCGGATTTACGAAACAGACATCTAGTCAGCTGAATCTTTTCAGATGGCACAAAAACATTGCAAAACCAAGTCAAGCTTTTGAAGGTATTTGTTACTTTTGTCTCAACTAATGCAGGACACATCTCTTTTATTCTTCTTCTAATAGAATTTGATCTTATAGTCTGAAATAGAGAGGTGATAATCATGCCGTTCTCTTTTAAAAACTCCATGTATCTTGCAAAGCTTTCTAGAGGATAATCAAAATAGTACAGAACTTCATTAAAGATGATAACATCGAACAGTTCTGGAGGAATGTAAGAATCCGCGTCTCCGCTTATGAAAATCGTCTTTTCATCCTCCCTGAGATGCGCCTTCTGAATGGCTGCATCCGAGATATCAATACCGACATATCGAGCATACCCAGATGCAGTAAGTCTTGCTTGAAGAATTCCCTCCCCACATCCAATGTCCAGAATAGAGCCGGTGGGCTTGAAATACTGTATGTACCCCACAATGACACTATAATGGCTTACTTCTTTGCAGTTAGACAAATAGTCCCACATCTTGCCGAGATATTGAAGCTCCCAGTCTTCCTTTCCTACAGAGATGTCACCTTTGTTCTGTCGTCTTTCAAGTGAATGAATTATAGATGATATTCGCTGTTCCCCCAAAACGGGCCGGCCAAATACCAAGCTATAGTAAAGAAAATATATCAATTGATATATTTGGGAAGATATTATATTACTGAGTGGTCTTAGCCGATAACTCATAGTAGTGGCGAGGTCTCGCCATCCGACTGACAAGGCGCTCCATACACCGCCCGACTGCCAGGCCCTCCAGAAGCGGATCCAAAAATGTTGGAGTTTTTTGGGTAGCATAGCCCTACAGCTTTACTCTATTCAGCCCTCTGTCGCACACCTTGTCCTATGCGACTGATAGGCACTGGAGGTGATGACATGAAAGTGGGGCAACCCCGATGATTGGGATCACGTAACACGACCGCGGCCGATCATCCCGAAAACAGTTTTAAGCCACAGTCGAGTCAAGACAGTTGCTCTCCCCCCGTCCTCTCGTGAGGCACGAGGGAGCTATACTGTGCACCGGCAGTCTCCTCACCACAGTCAGCGAGGAGCAGATGCGCTAGCAGTACATCTGCGGCTTGGCGCAGGTGCTGGAACGGCAAGTCCGCGCGCTCAGCGATGTCGAGCAAGGTGTGCTCACCATCCGCGTAATTGAGCACCCACAGCATCGCCATCTCCTGCGTGCGGGCATGTTGTTGGCCACCAATGGCACGATACAGGCCGCGTTTGCCCAGTTGCGGCTCGCCTTTCGGCAGCAGATTGCGATAGCGGGCGTTGCCGTCGAGCGTGGCCAGGATCGTGGCACAGAGCGCTAGCGAGGTCTCGAGGGCTGCCGGTTGCACGAACTGCAGGTTGTCAGCGGAAGTGTGGTACTCCGGGAATTGACCGTGACGCGCCCGCATCAAGCAGCCGACAGGCAGATTGAAACCGGGGGAACAGTATTGCCGCTCATCGTAGCCATACGGGAAGAAATCGATGACCTCGTGTGCCAGCCCCGCCTGCCGCAGGACGTGTGGCACGGCGCGATCGATCACCGCATTACCGCGCCGGCTCCGTTTGTAGGTAAATGGCCCGGCATCGCCTACACAGGTCGCCACCAGACCGTGTTTGATCTTCCCTACATGCGCCTCGTGGCGCGCTAACCAGGTAATGGCACCGATGGTGCCTGGGCTAAAGAGGAAACGATAGGAGTAGCGCCGGGGACAGTGTTGGAGGTACTGCGCCAGAAACGTCATGACAGCGATGCCGGAGAGGTTGTCGTTGGCCAGCGACGGATGGCAGACGTGGCACGACAGCAGAATTTCGTCCTCTGTGGTACCGGGCAGATAGTATTCTCCATAGGTGAGAGACCCGTCGTCCAGGCTGGCATCGATACACACCTCGTACACTTCATCCTCACGCAGTGCTGCCAGTTGTGTGTGGCGGAGACAAAACCCCCACGTCGGGGTGTAGTAAGAGGTACGATACGGAATCCAGTCCGGGTAATCGGGCAGGCTAAAGAGATGCGGACGGAGTTCAGACAGTGTCATGGTAGCGTGCACTGGCACGCTATAGCTGACCACATGCAGGTTGGATTGACGGAAATCGACGAGGCGCTCACCGCGCGCGTTTTTGATGAAGGCATCACGGATATTCCACTCCTGCGGTACGGTCCAGTCCAACACTGGCGTACCGCTCGGTATCTCATGGAGCTCGAGCGGAATCCGTTGGGCAATAGCTTGCAGAGTCGCGCGCACGCCATGGCCCGTAATGCTACGGCAGAGCGGAAACAACTCCGCCATAAAGCGGTGCATGACCGCACCGCTTTCCGAGGGCAGAGACACCAGATTACCCGTGTGCGCTGTCACAACAGTCCTATCACAACAGTCGAATGCTCAAGAGAGGATTCTGACCTCTGGCACTGGAATAATAAACTGACCTCCGCACCTGCGGTAGTCAGCTTGTTGCTCCAAAATTTCATCCGTAAAGTTCCAAGCCAACAATAACACGTAGTCTGGCCGATCGACTAAGAGTCGATCTGGCGGCACAACGGGGATATGCATCCCAGGTGTATAGAGTCCCTGTTTCAAAGGACTACGATCCGCGATGTATGCGAGTATCTCGGGGCCAATTTCCAAGAAGCTCAGCAAGGTATTACCCTTCGCAGGAGCCCCATAGCCCACCACGCGCTTACCCTGCTCCCGCAGCGTGGCGATGGTTCTGTGCAAGTCCTGCTTGATCTGCTGCGTTTTGAGGGCAAACTGCACATAGGTCTTGAACTGACCAATGCCCTGTATACGCTCCATGTCGAGCATCCGTTCCACACTTGGCTGGACCTTGCCTTCTCCCTGACGCTGCACGGAGACGCGCAACTGCCCGTGATGCAATGGGAGGCGTTCGGCATGGACAACTTGCATGCCGTGTTGCTCAAAAAGATGTACGATGGGCGTCAACGCCCAGTAGGACACATGTTCATGATAAATGGTGTCAAACGCCCCTTGCTCCAGGAGGTCCACCAGGTAGTGCATCTCAATAACAAACACGCCACCAGGTGTTAGCGCTGTGTTGATGCCGGCGATAAAGTCTTGTAAATCCGGAATATGTGGGAAAGTATTCGTGGCTGTGATGAGAGATGCCTGTCCCCACGCGCTGACAATATGCTTTGCAGTTGTGGCATTGAAAAATCCCGTATAACGCTCTATGCCCATGTCACTGGTCAATTGCGCCAGGTTTGCTGCAGGATCTACCCCTAGGGTCTGTATGCCGTGACGCTTGAACCCATGCAGTAGCGTACCATCATTACACCCGATGTCTATAACCAGGTCAGCCGCTCCCAAATGATAGCGCTGCACCAGAAGGTCACTCAGATCACAGAAATGGGTTTTCAAGGTATCAGAAGCAGATGATATGTAGAGATACTCCTCAAACATGGCGCTTGGTGGGACTATCTCAGTGAGCTGCACATGCCCACAGGTATGACAAAACCCGACTCGCAGTGGATATCGCAGCTCGGGGACTGACAGCTCCTCTTTGGAGAGGAACTTGTTGGCGAGCGCGGTAGAGCCGAGATCGAGAAACTGTTCCACTGTCTCCATCTCGCATACAATACAGCGCCTAGATTTCTCAAGCCTGCTTTCGCTCACTGCACCCTTTCCTCGCATGCGCATCACTCCGCAAACAGGATCTGAGAGCCATGCGCCTCAGGTCCCATAGAAACTTCTTGCAAGTTGCCTAAGGCCTGTCGTACCGCTGTCTGAGCCGCTAACGGCACAACAAAGAGCAAAAAGCCGCCACCACCAGCCCCACACAACTTCCCCCCCCATGCGCCGGCGTCTCGTCCACGACGATACCAGATGTCAATCTGATCAGTTGTGATGGTGCTGGCAAGCTGGCGTTTCAGTTGCCAACCCTCATCCAGAATACGCCCAAAGGCCTGCAAGTCACAGTGCCCATTGCCCAATATCCCTTGTAATTCATAGACCTGATCACGCATCTTCATGAGCGACTGCATTTTTTGCGCGGTATTCGCCTTCTGCTCTGTGAGCACTGAACTCGCATCCCGCTGGTGTCCCGTCCAAAATGTCAGGAATTGCTCAAATAACGTGATCAGTGCCCCATTGACCAGGCGCTGGGGCTCTACGATCACGCCACCGCCAGGCTTGAAGGAGAAACAATTCAAGCCCCCGAAGGCCGCGGCATATTGATCTTGCTTGCCGATAGGCTGTTTGAGAACATCGATTTCAATATACGACGCTTCTTCTGCCAGTTGTCCAGCCGATACGCGCTCTCCACGATAGGCGTGCAACGCGTTCAGCAAGCCGACCGCAAAGCTACTCGACCCTCCTAAACCCGTCGAGGCCGGCAGGTCGCCGACCGTACTGAGGTAAATGGGAGGCTCGATCTGCAAAAACCGTAGACACTCGCGTGCAATGTGGTTCTCAATGTCCTCAATACGTTGCGCCCGCTCACTCTTCGAGTAATTCAGACGAATACGCTCATTAAACACCTCACCATGCTGCTTCACGGTGACGTAGATATATTTGTTCACGGCAGTGCTCAGCACTGCTCCATACCCACCACGTTCGTAGAATGCGGCCAAGTCAGTGCCGCCTCCTGCAAAGCTCACCCGCAGAGGGGTGCGGGTGACCACCATTCTGGGACTTGAAGAGCGCAAGTGATTAGCCATGTTTCAGCATCCAATCGTACGGGATCTCTGGGGTAAACGGGTCGAGACGCAGTATCTCCTGGGGATCGTGCGGCTCGGTGGCGCAGTTCGCCATGATCACCAGCTTGTCACCATACGCTTTATAGCCGTTGGCAATGCCAGGGGGGATCTGCACGAGGCAGTAGTTATCTTCACCAAAGAAAACCTCTTGCAAGGTGCCTTTGGTGGGTGAGTTCTGGCGTAGGTCGTACATGACGAGCTTGGCGTGCCCCATAACGACAGCGTTATTCACCGTCATGGATTGGTGAATATGCCAGGCCTTAATGGTGCCGGGCCAGGCACAGGAAAAGTAAATCTCACCAAATCTGATAAAGTGCGGGTCCGTCGCCTTCAGCATATGCATAATCCTGCCGCGCTCGTCGACGATCTGGCGCAGCGGGATAATCTTGACACCATCAATCATAGTTGCCTCGATTTTATGCATGATTCCAACGTAAGGAACTGTTCAGCTTGCCGGTATCCAAGAGGTAGTTCAACCATTGAAGACGCGTGAAGCACTTATCCACAAAAGCCTCATGCGTTAAACCTATGGTCGTAAATGTTTCGTACAGTTCTTGCGCCCCTTCTTTGGCGGCCCACTTAAACTCAAACGCCGGGAAAACCCGAGCAAACTTCCCAAAATCAGCCTTATAGGTGCGTTGGTCGGCATCAGACTGGGCTACCACGACCAATTCACTCTGCGGAACCGTCTTCACAACGATCTCTGCCAACTCAAGGATCTGATGATTTAAATGATTGGCGCCGACATTAAAGGCCTGATTGTGCACGTCGGCTAGCGGCGCTTCCAGCACCACCATAAACGCACGTGCAATATCCTCCACATGGATCACAGGGCGCCAGGGTTTGCCGTCACTAAACACCATGACCTTGCCTGTCGTCACAGCGGAACCCACCAGGTTATTGAGTACGGTGTCAAAACGCATCCGTGGTGATGAGCCATACACGGTACCATTACGCATAAATGTGGGCGAAAACCCCTCCCCTGCCAGCTTGGCAATCGCCTGTTCGCTCGCGACTTTGGAACGAGCATAGTCCGTCTGCGGGTCGAGCGGGGAGTCTTCAGTAACGACAGCGGCTGTCGAGTTGCCATACATAATGCAGGAGGAGGAAAAAAGGAAGCGCTCGACACCCGCCTGTTTGGCCAATTCGGCCAGGCGTATCGAAGCCTGGCAGTTAATCTCTTCGGTCCACTGGCGGTTCAAATTGCCAATGGGGTCATTACTCAAGGCCGCCAGATGCACGACGGCATCAAACTGCTGCAGATCGTTCGGCCCCAGGTCACGGATGTCTTTACGCACGGTAGGCACTTCGGCGACATCGGGCCTCAAGGTGCATTGATCAAAATAGCCAGTATCCAAGCCAACGACACTGTAGCCGGCTGCCAAGAAATAGGGAGCCATGACCGAACCGAGATATCCGTTATGTCCGGTGATCAAGACACGTTTAGCCATTATGGTTACTCCGCTTGAGTTTTGTCATACACCGCTTACCAGCTTACGGGCAACATCGAGCAGTGGCATTTCGTCAGAAACCAATACCGACGGACACCCCGCGGCGGCGGCGGCCTGGGCATCGCGCTCATCATCGCCAATAAAAAGCGTGCGGCTCAAATCCAAGTGAAAATCCCGCTGCGCCTGAAAGAGCATGCCCGGCTTAGGTTTACGGCACTCACAGCCCTCATCCCAGTCATGCACACAACAATACACGGCCTCAATCTGGCCACCTGCCTGCACCGCTTCCGCTTGCATCCGCTCATGAATGTGGGTGAGAGCCGCCTCTGTCATAGCGCCGCGGGCGATACCCGCCTGGTTCGAGACGACGAGCACTCTGTAGCCGGCTGCAGTGAGCAGACGCAAGGCCTCTTTGGCACCAGCAAGCCACTCAAATGCATCCCACGTGCGCACGTAATGGGCCTTGGGGGGCTTCTTGTTGAGCACACCGTCCCGGTCCAGCATGACCGTCGGTCGGCGCGCGAGAAACGCTTCGGTCAAGGGCAGCCGTTCGAGCGAACCCACACTGTAATACCGATGATCAGTCACGTAAGCGAGCAACTGTCGCTGCCTGACCAGTTGGGGGTACACCGCTTCCTCAAATAAGGCATCCTGTGCAGGCAGCAACGCCAACACCGGCCTGGTGAGGATGGCATAGCTTATTTCGATGCCTTGCAGTCCGGGAGTCGTGCGGCTCCTATCAAAGACGCGCACGTAGCCATCTGCGCCAACACGGACGCTATCTCGGGAGTATTTGTCTTTGTTGCTGTACACGGTGATCATCGCCGGCACGTTGGCAGTCGTGAAGCGTTCCCACATTTTCTCCATACACATGGGCCAGTAGTTATCGCAATACATCAGGAGAAAGCATGGATCCAAACGCTCCTCTACCAGTTGGACGCGTCGTACGGTCAGATCATCCGCATCAGAGACCGAGTAGTCGATCTGGATACCCCACCGACTCCCATCGCCAAAATAGTCCTGAATGACATCTGGCAAATAGCCCAAGAGCAGGAGAACGCGCTCAAAGCCCTGCTCACGCAGCATGTCCACTAGATATTCCAAGAACGGCTTCCCATGGAACTCCACCATAGGCTTGGGGCGTGTGTCGGTGAGAGGACGCAAGCGTGTGCCCCGCCCACCGGCCAGGATCACCGCCTGTGTGGGGCGTTGTAACGATTCCCCAAGGTGCGCACGGTGTATCATGCCGTTTTCCTTATGCCCGTGTACTCGCGGTCACAGGCCGATCCTGCACCAGACAAATCGTCAATAGATGACACAGCATCGCATGGCCGGCCTCGACCACCCCATAGGCGCCTTTTTCTGTGGGAAACCAGAGACACTCATCAACTTGGTTTTTCAGGACGCCACCGTCAAATCCCAGGAAACCGATCGTGACCACACCGCGCATCTGCGCCAGTTCGACTGCTCGCACCAGATTGGGCGAGTTCCCACTGGCCGAAATCACTACCAGCACATCGCCACATTGGGCAAAGTTTTCCAACTGACCGGCAAAGACGCGTTCATACCCTTCATCATTGCCCAGTGCGGTCAACCACGACACGTTATCACTCAGACTCATGACGCGCATCGGCGTACGCCCTGAGAGCTTCGTCATCTTCCCCAAGTCATTGACCCAGTGTGAAGCGGCTGCAGCGCTGCCGCCGTTGCCAGCCACGTAAATCATCGCCCCACTGTCGCGCGCGACTTGCAAACGGTGGATTATCCGCTCGACAGCATCCAAATCGAGCTGATGCAAAAGCTTTTCGAAAGCTTCCAGATACTCGCGAGCAATGTGCTTCACTGGTAAACTCGACTCACTATCTATCATGGCAGTTCTCCTAGAATATTCGATCACATCCGCAACACGCACCAGCGTTTCCAGGTTCGCCTGGGGTGTTAGACGTATTGGCTGTGCCATGCGGTCACTGCCTCCACGACAGCATCAACTTGCTGGGGGGTGATGTGCGGATAGAGTGGCAATGTCACCAGACGCCGCCCCAACTGCTCCGTCGCTGGCAACGCCGCAGGGGAGGTGCAGGAGCGGTAATACGTAAACTGATGAATAGGCGGGTAATGCATGCTCGTCTGAATCCCGCGCGCCTTCAGGAACTCCGTAAACCCCGGCCGCTGGTCATCGGCTGGCAGTACAATGGGCAAGAGATGGTAGGACGAGATCCCCTCGTAATGCGCGAACGGCAGGGTAACGCCTGCGAGTGCCGCGAGCCTCTCGTGATATCGATTCACTGCCTCTGCCCGTCGCTGATTGTTCGCTTCGAGCTTCCGGAGCTGCACGAGGCCGAGAGCCGAGCGCATCTCGTCAATACGATAATTAAACCCGGAGTCCGTGACGTCATAGCTAAAAGTGTGGCCACGGTCACGATCCCAGGTGAGACTCGTCATGCCATGCGAGCGCAGCAGTTTAATACGCTCAGCCAGCGCACCATCATTGGTGGTCAGCATGCCACCTTCACCGGTGGTGAGATTTTTGTTGGAAAAGAAGCTGAAGCAGCCAATATCGCCAATGTTGCCGCACTGTTTGAAGACCCGCTCGCCACCCCCGTCCTGGCCATCGCCAGGCAACGTCACCCAGCAGCCGGCACCCGGTGCATGGGCCACGTCCTCCACCACATACAGCCCATGCCGCCGTGCCAGCGTCATGATGCTGTCCATATCACAGGGATAGCCGCCGTAATGCACCACGCAGATGCCCTTGGTGGTCGCGTCAAGACAGGCCGCAATACTCTCCGGGGAGATGTTACAGTTCTCGACGCTCGTGACATCGGCAAACACCGGTGTGGCGCCGGTATAGCGAATGGCATTGGCAGTAGCCACGAAGGTCAGCGACGGACAGATAACCGTATCGCCCGGCCCAGCCCCGAGCGCCCAGTGGGCCAGATGCAGCGCTGCCGTGCAGTTGGTCACAGCAAAAGCGTGTTTGACCCCCACCATAGCGGCAAATTGCCGCTCGAACTCCGCGGTCACTGGCCCCATGGAGAGCCATTTCGAGCGCAATACGTCCGTTACAGCCCGGATCTCATCGTCGCTCAGATCGATATCCGCCAATGGCACATTCCAGAGACTCACGATCGTCTGTCCTCTTGTGTGGCACAGCGGCCTCAGGCTGACCCTGCCGCTAGTCTAGGTATAAATTGCCCTTGATGTGTTCGTACTCTTCGAGGGCTTTTTCATAGTCACTATGATTGCCGATATCGAGCCAATAACCATCAAAGGGATAGCTCATGACAGACCGGCCGTTGGCCAGGAGACGTTTCACCAGATCAGGGAAGTCCAAGTATTTGTGCGGCTCAATATATTGCAGCACCTCATGTTCGAACACGTAGACGCCCATGCTGACCTGGTAGGTATGCACAGGCTTTTCGATATAATTAGTGATATAACCATTGGTTGTATCACTGATGATTCCGAGATCGATCTTAAAATTCTTTTTATACGTTCCAATGGTCACAAGACCCTTGTGCTGCTTGTGAAACTGGGAGAGGTCGCTATAGTCAAGATTGGTGATGACATCACCATTCATGACCAAAAAGCTCTCGTCAAGGTGGTGCATCTGAGCCAGAGGGCCCACCGTGCCAAGGGGCTCATCCTCAAAGCTATACGTAATATCGAGACCATACCGCTCGCCATGGTTGACATACGTCTGAATCATCTCTGCCATGTATCCCACCGCGAGGGTGACATGCGTAAAACCAAAGTGCTTCAGTTGCCGTAGGATCGTATCGAGGATGGGCTTTTCTCCAAGTGGCACTAACGGTTTTGGGAAGACGTTGGTGAATGGAAGTAGTCGGGTCCCCTTGCCTCCGGCGAGAATGACCGCTTGCACGGTATACCTCCTCTCTTGCCACGATCACAGCGTAAACATGTGGGTTTTGTACAAATGCAAATGATCTTTGATATACGCAAAAGTCTCTTGTAACCCTTGCAGCAAGGTGTACTGCGGCTCCCATCCCAGCAGCGCTTTGGCTTTCGCGTTATTGCACACGAGTTCCAGGACTTCGCTCTTGGTGGGGCGGAAGCGCTCCTGGTCGGCTCTCACCTGTTTCGGCCCGCTACACATGCTGAGCACCATGTTCGCCACGGCACCGATCGTGACGCCTTGTCCAGTCCCAATGTTGATCACCTGTCCAATCATGTCTGGTGTCTCGGCCACTTTCATAAAGGCCGTCACCGTGTCCTCGACGAAGGTAAAATCGCGCACTGGCGTTAAGGCTCCCAGGCGGATCGTGTCTCCAGCCAGAGCCTGACTTATAATGGTGGGAATGACCGCACGCGCCGATTGGCGTGGCCCAAAGGTATTGAACGGACGTATCGTGGCCACAGGGAGGTTGAAGGAGCAATAAAAACATTCTGCCAGCTTGTCGGCGGCAATTTTGCTCGCCGCGTATGGTGACTGTCCTTGCAGGGGATGGTGTTCATCCATAGGGGTGTAGCAGGCCGATCCGTACGTTTCGCTTGTGGACGTATGGACCACCTTCAAGACGCCCTCCTCCAGACAGGCTTGCAGCACGTTCAGCGTCCCAATGACGTTAGTATCAATGAAGTGGCGCGGCGCCTGATAGGAGTATGGGATGGCAATGAGCGCTCCCAGGTGAAAGACGATCTGGCAATCGGCAACGGCGCGACGCACCATGGTGGCATCAGTCAAATCTCCGAGCACGACTTCCAGGGCCGTCTGCACATCGTCATCCACGTATTCCAACAGTCCCCTGTCATTGCGCGAGTTATAATGCACGAACGCGCGCACGCGGGCACCAGCGCGCACCAGTCGTTCCGCGAGATGGCTCCCGATGAATCCCGCTGCCCCTGTCAACAAAACACGCAGAGAAGGCCACGGTGGGAGGGCAACAAGGGATACTGACCCAGCCGAAGAAGCAGGTGACATTGTCACCATACGATGCCACTCCCTGACGAGAGGTTGAGCATAATCCCACGTGCGGGACGAGTACGATAAGGCGGTGCGGGTGTGCCTTTACGCAGCATATGGTCCTTGTGACGCACACTCCAGCAGGGTACGGGTGAGACGTTCCCACTCAGCATACGCCAGCTCCCCCTCCTGCATATTCAGGAGCTCTTGCACCGCTGTGGTGATGACATGTGAGGACCTCAAAGGTATGTCTTGCAGCAGGCGGATGCTAGGATTAGGCGTGGTGACATACCTGGTGGAGATACGTGACTCATGCGCTTCCTCCGAGGGCGATACAACGGGGGGCTCCTCAAGGAAGTACAGCGGAATATCGGTGCCAAGCCGATAGCCATGAAGCATAGCAAGCCGCTGTGCGACTTCCAGTAAGGACACCGCCGCGGCCGGTGGACAGACAAAGATGCCCTCCCTGGGGGCAAGCGACCTTGCTAATCCGAGCGCATCGAGGATGAAGTGCACGGCAGCGTCCTTGGAGAGCAGCGCATGCTTCGCCTTGCGATGGAGTAAAATGATCGGTTCGCGGTTCACGATCTGCTCTTCCAGCCGCGCCACAATGCCACCGCGATGTTCCAGCACGTCACACAACCGCACAATGACCACACGCGTTGACGTGGGAGCAAAGAAGTGCCGCAAGCCGATTTCTACAGCGCGCAGCGAATCGGCAATCAAGTTGCCCTGCTTATGCGCGGCCTCAGACGACACCAGGACAAAGTGGGTACAGCCACTGCGCACGGCCTGTTTGGCCAGCGCAAACGTCGTCAGGTAATTGGCGTGCAGAATGCTGGCGGTCTGAAAGTCAAAAAACGGCAGGTACTTCCGCATGGCATTCTGAAACACCACATGCGGACCATACTGTGCAAACACCGCTTCGAGGTTGGCATTCCCCGCTGGTGGGCACAGAATCGGCGTAATCCGGGCGGTGGGAAACGTCTGCTGGAGTTGTGAGACGAGCGCCGTGAGCGATGGCTCATAGCGTTCGAGCACCAGCAAGCGCTCCGGAGCAAAGCGTAGAATCTGTCGACAGAGTTCTAGCCCCACGGCACCGCTGGTGCCGGCGACCAGCACCCGCTTCCCCGTCAGGATGGCTGGCAACGCGGTAGAGGTAAGCGACACCTCAGGCGTCTCGAACAACGATTCTGCCCGTTGTGCCCCACCCCCTT